>LAHS01000618.1_pt1 | contig 66026 bp, 66 predicted proteins | sample 329651 | NCBI WGS metagenome assembly LAHS01 (sample SAMN03275699, study PRJNA271635) | activated sludge metagenome | isolation source: sample C-1 Sludge from hydrolytic chamber (first chamber) of Anaerobic...
GCGTATCAGTGCAGCCACGCGTCCCGTATTGCGTCCCGTGGATAATACTCCACCCGCGCCCGTTTTCGCGGGGTATATATACGTTATAGGCCCCCGCAAAAATCACTGGTTTACAGTTGCAAATAAATAAAAATGGTGTTTCACTTAAATTTTAACACAAAATATTTTGTTATATAAAATATTCTTTGTACCTTTGCAACAGAATTAAGAAAATAAGTTTAACCAGACCGTATGTTATAGGCGGTCACAAAAATTTTGGATTATGTCAGTAAAAGAATTAAATCACGATCAGATTTGCGAATTAAAGCAAGCTATCCTCTGTCAGAGATCGATGGAGCCTACATGGAGCGAGATTGCTAACCCGGATTCCTTTGTCAGCGATGAGGAAGTCTATGCAGCATTCAAAGATTTCACATTCAGCCCCGATGATTTCTTTTGCGCTTGATATGATGGCACCCGTCGTTATTCAGTTCGGGCTCTGCCTGGTGTGCTTTGCCTGTCTTGCCGCAATCGTGGCACTAAGTAAATAAGTTTAACCCGTCCGGCGGTTTGAGCGCCGGACACAACAAAAAAGAGATATGAAAACAATAAATCTAAATTCTTTCGGTGTGGACGCTATTATTAATCAGATAGACCTCCGCAAAGATAGCGCAAAATATGCGCTTGATTATACAAAACTTATCACTCAGCAAATGCTCGAGCAGATTATCGATGGTGTGGGACGTAATACGGTTTGGTCATGGGGCGCGTCGCAATTTAAGGGCCTGTGTTACGAGGCTCTGAATAGCGACGGTGAGCAGCGGGCACTCGTTCCCGTGTTGCGGTTCCATGTGGCCGGATTGCTTTTGTCGGATGGACATGTACACGTTATCTATAACGAGGGAAATGATACGTATATCGTCGTTACTACGAGCAAAGATGGCGAAGTTATCCACCAGTCCGATGATGTCTATTGCGACCAGCTCGGCAAAGTGATAGATAACTTTGTAGAGCGTGATCCGTCGTGGACGGACGACGAATACCTCCAGCGGGCGAACGCTGCAACCGTGGCACAAGGTATGCCGCCGCTCGTCAGTGACGGCAAACCGGTTATCGTGGAGGATTTATCCTATCATACACTCGATAAATAAATAAGCAAAGAACATGTTTCACCAGCGGCCCCTATTATAGGGCCGCACAAAAATTACAGATTATGGAAAGACTTAATAAGCATTTAGATTACGTGATTGCGACGGGTAAAGCAGAAGAAACGTTATCAGCATTGAAGAAAGACTCGCAAGATGCACACTACTGGAGCAGCTTTGACCCTGAACGCGCCGGACGTGTGGAATTGGATGGCTATACACAGTCACTCGCTGACGACCTGTGCAGCATCCAGTCGGCTACCGACAAGGACAAAGACCGCTATTGTGAGCAGTTCCGCGCGAAGGTGCGCGACTTGTTTACTCGTGAGTCGCGTATTGCGTCCGCCGCTGTTACGGGTCCGGCACGGTTCCCCGTGGCACGCAATAACAAAGCGATTGCCAGTTACGAGGGCGCGTGCCAGGAGTTTGTCGAGTGGCGCAAAAAGGCTGTCCGCGCAATATTGCGACGTGTGGAAAACTGTAAATCGCAGGAGCAGCGCGATGATGAAGAATGGCAGGATGCACGCAAGAAAATACTCGAAGATGTTGCAGCTATTTGCGACATCGACGAAAAGAACGGATGGGGCTATCGTGCGCTTTTCGTGAGCAGTCTGTATGGATTTGTAGAGCGCAAAGCTCGCAACGGCAAGATGTCTATCGTGGAGAAAGCAATGGCACTTGTAGAGGAGTATAATGGCAAGCACAAGAAGCCTATTTTTACTCGTCGCCATAAGTGGTACCGGCTTCCTGAATTGGCATTAAAATACTCGGTGAAGATGGACGAAACATCACAAAGAGAGCCAAAGGTAACGACGTTTGCCAGGGGCAAAGTGGTGCAAGACTATGCCGACAACCGGCTCCGCCTGTTGTTTGATGATAAACCCGCGCCCGATGTCCGCGACCGGCTAAAGCATAACGGATTCCGCTGGAGCCCGTCCGCCGGGGCATGGCAGCGGCAACTCACTCACAATGCTATTTACTCACTTCGTTATTTAGAGTTGGGCATTCAGTTATAAACATTCCGGGGTAGGCTATCCCCTACCCTATCATTTCCTGAATATCGTTTCACTCATAAAAATCTTTGCAGCTATGAAAGTAAATTCTATGTACCTCACTCAGATGCGCACCGCGCGTAAGATTGAGAACTTTGTCCAGCGACATGAAAAGCTGATGAAGGGCGTTATCTTCTTTATGTACTTATATACCGCGTATATTGTCTTTATGTACGCTTAAATGACACCAGTGCAGCCGTGGACGTGTTTTGCTTTTTGTTCGTCCACGGGCAAAAGAAAAGCGGAGGCAAACAGTTTGCCTCCGCTTTTTGTGTTGTGCGCGTCCTGATTATTCCTTTGTGGCGATCCACCGGCGGGAAAGTTTCATCTTTTGTCCGCAATGAGGGCAGAGCACTTCATCATCCTTGATGGTGAGCAGTTGGTTGGCTGAAACATCATCCGGCTCGGCTGATGTGCGGTTGTTGCTTAACTCACCAGGCGCGCCGGTATAGGGCACCCCTTCTGCGTCGGTAAAAGCTTCGCGGATGTCCTTGCAGCCGATACCGTCGCAAAGCTCTCGCAACTTCTGCAATCCTATCTTATCACTGTTGTTAAAAAGGTAGTTTACGGCCTGTTGCGTGATGCCTACGGCCTTCGCTACTTCCGTTTGATTGTTGTACCCATACCGGGCGCACAACGTTGCTAAATCAACTTTTTGCATGTCTATATATTATTTATATAATTAATGTGGATGTATTATTTATGGCTGCAAAGATAATGTGTTTTCCCCTAATAACAAAATATTTTTGGTTTTTCTCAAAAATAATCGCTAAAATATTTGGTAGTTTCAAATATTCTTCGTATCTTTGCAGTGTAATTAAGAAAGAGATAATTTACATGTTGAACCCGCCGCCGCAAGGTTGGCACAAAACAAATAAGCACTATGACAGTAGAAGCAATTAAGTACGTTTTCGACAAAGTGGCATCCAAGCCGGATGCTGGTGTCGTCCGCATTTCGTTACGGGGTGAGCCGCGTGATATTACGACTGCCCGCGTTAACGGGACTTTCCAGTATATCATTAACGAGCCATTTGGATTTATCCAGATTTTCCCTTCGGATGCAACTTACAAAACAGTTATTATCAACGTGAGCGATATTAACTTCATCGAAGTTCTTAACAAGTAATAATAACATTCAAAATCATATCATTATGAATTCTTTTATCAATACTAAGACATTCACGCGTGAGGATGCTCTCAAGACTATGGCAAACATTCTCGCCCAGTGCGATTATATCCCTTCTGCCAGTATCGGCGAGGGTGGCGCGGGCTATTGCCTGATAGACCCGGAGTTTAGCATCAAAGCGTTTGCGGAGCGTGTCACCCGCTATAACTGGAGTTATCGCGTAGTTCCTGTTAATGAGATTTGCGACGACATCAAAGCCAACATCGATGACCTCGATAATTACGATGTATGCGTAGAGTTCACGCAGGACCCGGATGGCAGTGGTAATTGTTATAATCCACCGCGTGAGCAATTTTTGCTCTGGGATGTAGATTGATAACATGTTTAACCCTGACGGCCTATCCTTACGTTATAGGCCGTCGCAAAAATCACAGATTATGGAAACGAAAAATGTAAGTTACGGATTTAGCGAGGCGTTGAACCTTGCGGATGATTACCGCGATTGCCTGGCAGCGTTGAAGGGCGACCCGACCGGCTCACAAATCATCATCGAGACCAACATCAACGGCAATATCAAAAGTAAGGACTATGGCACCGACAATGTCTATTTCATGGTGTGCAAATCGGAGTATATCGACCGGCCCCACAAGAGCAGCGAAGAGTATGTGTCAGGCGAATTTCGCGAAACGTACTATTACACGGTATCGGCTGGTTTTACCGAAGTTGACGACGATACGCGCGACGACATTACAAAGTTCGACGACATGCAGCTCAGCGAAAACGACCTCTTAGGCGTTGTCCGTGATATCATCGACGAACATCAGGTTACAGAAATTTACATGGATTCGCTTTAATCATTCACAATTCATTCATAAACTATTCACATATATTATTCACATAGAGCCCCGTTATAGGGGCTCGCAAAAATCAGAGAATTATGACAAACGTTATCGACAATCAGACTTTAGAGAACATCAAAATAAATATTGCTCAGGGTTGGGACACATTGCAGGCTATTGCAGACTGTATGCCTGGAGCAGAAATGGTGGACGCGTCGGCTGATAATAGCGGCTTTCCACGTGGTGCATCGGTGCCCGCTGTAATCAACTTCGATACTATGGACGAAGTGCGCGAATTGGCTCAGCAATTCAACCTTGCGCCGGTTGTACTCAAGCGGCGCGACGGCTGGCAGAGATGGCACGTTTTCGGTAACTATCCGGATGATAACGGTATTTCGGTTCTGGAAAGCTACGAAGATGATCCTAACTATTACATGGTAGCCGATGAGGAACAGGTAAACGGAGAGTATGAGGGCCTTGTGGATTGCGTCCGTAACGACCATGAATGCGACGACTTGCAAGAGGCATTGAAAGGAGTAACTGCATGGCGTGATAAGCTCCTGAATGCTGTAAAGTCTTGCACGCCGGAGCAGTTCGTTACCGTGTGCATTGGCAACGAGGGCGAGGAAAGCAGCGTTGAGATACATAACAGATATGCCATGATGTTTCAAGATAATGATGTTACCGCTTGGGCAATAGGACTCATCGACGACAACGATTAATCACATGTTTAACCGCCGACGGCCTATCCTTACGTTATAGGCCGTCGCAAAAATCAGAGAAATGGCACAGAAAAGATTTAGATACACCCCGAAATATCCCGGCTGTCCTTCCTTTGTGGCAACGTTTATCCGCGTGGAAACGGAAGGCGGTTGCAAAGGATGGACGACATTCAAGAAAGACGGTGATGATGACTTTATTTATTCAATGAAGTTCGATGATCCGTCAGAAATAGAATGGCTTGACGACGACAATAATCAGCTTACAAGCGCACCAACAACGCCGGACGAACAATTAGCCACACCGACGGCAACAACGCAGCAACGGCCACGGAAACCGCGAAAACGAAAAGAAAAGCCTATCAGTCGGACAACCGACGAACAGGAACAGCAGCAGGATAATAGTTTATTCTCTTTGCTTTTTATCCTCGTCGTATTGGCAATCGTCGTTGGTACGGTTGTTTTCTTCCCTGGTATGATGGTGATTGCCGCTATCTTTGGCACCGGTGGAGCCATTGCCAGAGCGGAAGCTTATTAATCATTCACGTTATAGGACCTCACAAAAATTACAGATTATGGAAAACGTTTCAGAGAAAGTTATAGCAGCTATTGCAGCATTGCCAGTACTGTCATTGGATCAGCTTGAAATCATAGCGGACAGTCTTATTCAGGCTACGAAGCGCAACAGCGAGATAAAGGAGATGACAACGAATCCGCGCGTACACGCTGAACTCGATAACGACAATGCCCGACTCAATCAGGCTTTGCGCTGGGTGTGCAACTATGAGCGCATCATCGAGCAAGCGAAGAAGGAAACAACAAACAAATAAAGCAACTAACAAAGTAAACAAGTAAACAATAAAATTAGATAACTATGGATAATTCAAGAATGAACGCAAGCAATAATCGAAAGAATGATAATTCAAAGCTTCATGTTATGGGCGGGCGCACGCGCCAGGACATCCCGGCATTTCGCACTGGAATGAAGATGCACCAGCCGTTTATCGTCGTCGCCGGTGCCTCGCCACGCACGGACATGGCGCAGGTGTGCGTGATGACGCAGTGGCCTTATATCGTCTGTAAGTTGCATCGTTTCGCTACTGCCAGCACGCAGAAGATGAAGCGCGAGAGCAGCCGTGATAAGCGCGAGGAGTGGCTCCGTGAGCGGGCCGTGGCATGGCGCAACCTTTCACGTGCTGAATACGAACATCTATCCGTGCGTGAATATATGGAACATATCGGTGAGACCTACGATGAAGAATTTGACGAGCCGCGGCTGGTGGCTAAGTGTCCTGGTCTGAATATCTATCTGGAGCTTTACGGTTGCATGGAAGATGTAGAGATTAGCAAGGAGCCTATCGGTCCGGTGCGTGATGGTAATCGTATCGACTTGCAAGGACTCTATTATTACATGCAGTGGATGGCACAGTATATCGTCGGCTTTACTCCTATTCGTGAGCGTGCGGAGTTTGCCACGGATGCCGACGACTGGCAACCATTGCGCGACTGGCATGGTGCCTACGACAGCGAAAACATTCACATGTTTCTTCCTCGTCCTTGCGGCATCGGTGTGGATCATATCGACCCGTCGCGACGCGCTCCGCGTGATGTTATGCACCCCTTCGACGAAGAGGAAACGGCGGAATATGCCCGACTGAAAGAACAACAGGCGAACAGCGCGAACCCCGCACCCCTGAATGAACTTCGCAGACAGGCAGCGGCCAATGTCGCAGCACGTAAGATGCTCCGTAAGATGGACGAGGAAAGCGAGAACGGCCAGCGGTGATGATGGATTGAATATTGAATGTTGTGTTTGGGGAGCAATGAGCAGCGAAAGAGGCTCCTATCCTCTCGCTTGCTTCCTCACTCCCCTACCCTATTTTCCCCGATTTTCGATTTTCGTTTTTTCTAAGTCCCTTATTATGGGCCGCTGAAAATTCACTGATTTCTACGTCCGTTTCTATCAATTTTCATTTCTGTTTTCATTCCTTTCTTTCTTCCAATATACCAACATATCAACGTTACAAGTTTTCAAGTTACCAAGCAAGCAATGTTTTTATCATGGTATCTTTGGATAAAAGAAAGATGAAAACAAGAAAATATCAATGAAAACAAGAAATAAACTCGGAAAGTTTTGTTTATTTTGAAAATATGTATTATCTTTGCCAACAGAAATAATAACGTTTAAGATCATTCAGTATGAAACATGAATTGAAGGAAGTTGTTGCGGTAGTCAACAACAAAGGTGGTGTAGGTAAGACTACCACCGTGCAGAGCCTCGCCAAGGCTATTGTGCTCCGTCATCCTAAGTATCGTGTGCTTTGCATCGACCTCGACCCGCAGGGTAATCTATCTACGCTATTAGGGTTTGACGGCAATGGCCGCACGATGATGGACGCGTTAAAGGAATATTCCCCACTGGAGGAAAACACGGGCCTTGTGCCTGTCTATCAAGGTCAGGACGGTATCTATTACGCTCCGGCTTCACCTTTACTGCAAGAGGCTGATAATGTTATCAATCATCAGATGCAGCCGATGCAAGTGCTTTATGGTTGTTTCGGTGCTTCCATCGACGATCACACCGATGACGGACTGAGCTATGTGAATGATAGCTTTGAGTATGTTCTGATAGACTGTCCCCCTGCCCTATCCCGCACGACGTACAATGCAATGGCAGTGGCTGACAGCTTGCTTATTCCTGTGCAGATGGAGGGATTGTCGGTCAATGGCCTCGGTTCCATTCTTGTGGAGATGACACGCGTAAAAAAGACTGTCAATAAAGAACTGGAGATTAAAGGTATCGTACCTGTTATGGTGGATATGCGAGGTAACATTACTAAGGGCTTCCTCGATTATCTGCCTAAGCAGTACGGAGACTATGTAACAAAGACTTTCATCCATCGTTCCTTAAAGGTCAACGAGGCACAGAGCCGTTGTCTTGACATCTTCGACTATGCTCCGAAGAGTTCGGCAGCTGTTGACTATGCGGCTTTGGAGAAAGAAATTTTCAAATAACGCTCGCAAGCTAACAACGGAAGAAACTTGATTACTTGTTTACAAGCAAGTTTGTTTCGTTGTTAGTTATCATATAAGCAATATAATATTATAGTAACGTTCAAAAATTAGAAATATTAAAAATCAATTCCTATGGCAAAGAATTTCAAGAGTTCACAAGCCGAGGCTCTTGCGCTTGTGAAGAAAACTGAGGACCAGGTAGAGGAAGGTCTGGAGAATGTGGCTAAAGAGCCATCAATCGATGAGCAACAGCAGAAAGCGGCTGGCAACAACGGCAGTGCTGCGTCCGCCAGTGTTGACAATGCACAGGCAAATGATACTCAGGGCGAGATTGTCGGCAGCATCTTTGATGGCGGTGAGATGCTCGCCAGTCGCAAGGTGATGACGGAACCGACAAAAGGCGTGCAGGTGCCAATGCCGGAAAGTATCTACATGCGCATGATGATGTATAAGCTTCGCAACAACGTATCGCTAAAGGATATGCTCGTCGAGGCAACGAAATATTGGCTTGACGCAATGGAGAAGAAGGAAAAGCGACAAAAGAGAGGCTGACTGACATGCAAGTTGTCGTAAAGAACATAGCAGTTTGTCGTAAATAACATAGCAGTTTGTCGTAAAGAACATAGCAGTTTGTCGTAAAAGATAAAACAACTAATATTGATTATCAATGAGTTATGAGTAATAATTATCTCTTAATTATAATTGGTATAGTAATTACTATACTATTAATTACAAGTTTCCAAGTAAACTTGATAATAATAGAATTACTATTATAGTTATAATTACGGAAAGCGTTTTTACTGATTATCAATGAGTTATAAAAATATTCTACGACAATGTGCTATGTTCTTTACGACAAGTTGCTATGTTTTCCGTGACAACATGCTATGTTTATTACGATAGCGTGCTATGTCGTTAATATAATACTATGTGATTATGGAAAAGAACGATAAAGAAAAGAACCCGCTGCCAATCACCATATCTGACCTGGATAAAGAACGATGGATTAAGACCCCAGTTCCTTATGTACAGCAGGGTGTTACGCTGAACAAGATGCAACAGGATGTTATGTTTATGGTGAGTAAGCAGATGCAGCGTTATATCAATGACTTTTTGGGGAAATCGCACGAAGATACATTTCCACAGCGTTCTGCCATTCCCGCTGATGCTTTTCAGAAAAACGGTATGCTATTAGTGCGCTTGAAAATGAGTGATCTCGTGGATGTATATGCTTACAATCGTTTAGAGGTGGCTGTGAAGGATTTATATAAACTTCATGTACGGACGGAGCATTTTGAACAGAAGAAAAACCGTGATGGCGTACCGTTGTTTGACAGGCATGGCAATCCAAAGTATCAGCTTTATAATGACATTATGCCGATGTTCTCTCGTATTTCGTTTCCTGACAGCAATGGTAATGATGTAACAGAGGATGATGCAGGAAGTCGCAAGGCTGGTTATATTGAGATGGAGATTAATAGGGCGGTAGTCTCTACTATATTCGATATGAATCATGGATTTGTGGAGCATTTGGCGCGTATTGCTAAGTACAGCAACAATGATGCGACATCAAAACTATATGTGTATTTGAAAATGCGTTCTTATCAACTGAATGCAATGACGTTTAAGGAAACACCTGTTGATTTGAAAAAGACAACTGGTCATATTATCTTTGACTTAAAAACTGGTCATCTGATACGTGAGGATTATCCTCGGTGGAGTGATTATTTGCGTAGGGTGATTGAACCGGCACGCAAAGACTTAGACCGGTTGTGCTTAGAAAATAACAGCGAGTTCTCTTTTGAATATCATTGCGTGTATAACAACGGACGGGGTAGGGGAGTGCCTGATTATGTAGAGTTCACGCTTCATGCCTCGCGTTTAGGTATTGCGCACAAGCAGAACAAAGGAAAGTCGCAAGGTGTCATCATGCAAAGTTTGTTTGAGAACGAGCCTATGACTATTAACGAGCAGAACAGACGCAACTGGCTGGCATTGGTGAAGGCTTTCAATGGTCGTGGCGGATTGAAGCCATTGTTGCGTCGTGCAACCTTTATAGATGCGCGAAACGTGAAAGATGATAGAGGTGTAGTGCGTCATCTCTTTGCCATTACGATGTGTCCGTCGGATCATGCAAAGATGAGCGAGCCAAAGGTTATGGCCGATTATGAGAAGTTCCTCAAGAAGATAAAGGAAATGTTTGGTACAAAGTATTATCCGGCTCTCTATATTTTCAAATCCAAACAATGATGGCAATGTAAATACAAATAAATGATGGCAGCTATTTCGCAATATTCAATTATTCGTATTGTGATTGCTTGCATGAAAGTTTGTCCCTAACTTAGCTTTCTTCATTCTTATCTTTGGAGTAAAGAAACAATAATCAAAGTATAGAATGATGAAAGCTAAAAATGTTTTTAGTTATCTTGCGAGCAAAGTTGCAAGCAGTGTGGCAAAGTTGCAAGTATACAACATTGCCTTTTTACTTGTTTTGTTTGTTCCTTTGTTTGTCGGTTGCAAGAGCAGTAAGATGGTGGAGAATACGCGCAGCGTGAACGTCTTGCAGCAGCAGACCAAACAATCCGCGTCAGCAAAGGATAGTAGTAACGTGGCTGTTGTCGTCGCCAGTGCTGACAGCAATAGGGTAGGGGAGCAGTTGCGTGATAGCATACATGAGCAGGATAGTACATACATTCACGAGATAACGGAGCTTGATGGCAATGGCAAGGTCATTAAGCATACGATTGACAAGACCAGCACGCACAAAAAAGATAGATTTGCTGTTAATAGTACGCAGAAAAATCACTCATCTGCCAATCAACAACAACGGAATGGTAGCCATATTTCGGTAGCCGCTTTGAATGTTGATAGCGTATTGGCAAAGATCGACTCCATATCAGCAAGCAAAGCAATCACCCATCCGCAAAAACAAAAGCAGAAGCATAATTTCTTTTGGTGGATAGGCATGATTGAAGTCGTTTTCTTTGCCGTTGTGGGTATCGTTTGCTTAGTGTGTAAGCTATGGCAGCGGTATATCAGGAAACCTTAGTCGCAGTCGCGGTAAGATGGATGCCATGATGTAGGGTCGTATCGTTCCTTAACGAGTAAGACCGGCTCGTCCTGGAGACTAACCGACATTTGAAATCCTTCTTTCTCTAAAAGTTTGAGATAGATGGTAAGCGGATCACCGCAAGGGCAAACATCCGCTTTGAAGAAGTTGCGGAGCCGTATCTCATTATAGACCTCTGTATTATAGTCCTGTTTGCTGACCGGCTGATACTGTCTGCAAAAGGCATCCACCTTTTGCGTTGCAACAAAATCCATTAACTTAGGACCTTTATCCTCGTCGTTCTTTTTACTCATACGTCAGATATTGAATGTTATGTTTTGGCAAAAGTACGAAAAGTTTTTGGATATTATGTTTATTCAATTTGTCAATTTAACTTTTTTGCTTATCTTTGCACCGAAAAATAATTGTTAAGTCTATGCAGCAGCGATATTATTATAAGTTCTTTGACGGTGATTTGCATCGTAGCACACGCGGTTTCAAGATGATGCAGTTCCAGCGTAGTGCTTACCGTGCAGAACTGGAGGCTCAGAAATATTGCAAGAAGATGGGTGCTTCGGAATGGATTAGCGACCCTAACTTCTTTGCCGGTGGCGTGTCTTATCTTATCTTTGCCGACGAGCATAAGGTGAACACCAACGTTTGGCGCAAGGATATGACCGACGATGGCAATGGCTGTTATGTGCCTAATGTTTGTGCCTATGATGGCATGGCTTTTATGCCTGAAAAGATGCAGCCGAGCAATACTCGTGATAGAATTTATAGTAAGCAGGGCAAGACATTCGATGAGATAAAAGGCAAGTTCGACTTGCAGGGCTGGGCAAAGTGGTTGCGCCTTGACGTGAAAGGACTCACCGATGAAGAAATCACCTCTGCCATTCATACCGCCGTATCTGGTAAGAAGTTCTATTCTTTGATGCGCCTTGTGCCAGCAGGCAAGGTAACAGAAAAAGCCAACGGCAAGAAGCGATATACGCAGAATCAGATGAAAGCGTTGTCTGCCGAGCGTATGCGTCTGTCTTTGCCTGTTGTGCCTACGTCGCGGTTCTATGAAGTTGTTGGTGCTGACCTTAGTCAAAATGCCAACAAAAAAGAAAAGAAGAAAGGAATAGGCAGTACACCTACATTCTTCCATTACTTCCATAACTTCTATATCGCGCTTGATTATCCTTGTAACAGCGAGGATATGAAGTCTATTTCTGTTGCCGAATACATGCAGGCACAGCGCGATTTTGAGAAGTTCTGCAACGAAAAGGAAAATCAAAAATAGAGTAGAGCAAGGTTTTTGTAGGTTTTATCATATAAATGTTAGATTAGTTTTTAGTATTAGGTTTTAGTTTAAGGTAAATGATTGTTATTAGGTAACAGAGATCGATAAGCGTATTGATTTTGAACGTTATTTATTTTTGAGTTAGTACATTAGAAATGCCGGTATGCGTGAGCACACCGGCATTTTCGTTGCGTTTGTCTAAGCAGCTTTAGTTCTGTTTAGGCGTAAAGGGTACTATCAGCGTTGTGCGCTTTCCCCTTTGTTGTCCGATACCAGGTCGCTGCCGAATGAAAGGTAGCCCCCTTTGGCCTTTTCCACCTGAGCCAGTTGTGCGTTGAGCATCTTGATAGTCTCATTCTGACTGTTGATGATGTCATAGAGCTTATCGCGCAGCTTCTCGTTACGCTTGATAAACTCCGTGCGCATGGCCGTTTCATGGGCACGTGCCTCGTCCTTGATGCGCATGATCTCCTGTTGGCATTTCAGTTCCATCTTCAACAGAGCGATATTGTCCGTATCGTTCTCGTTGATGGTTGGCGTAGGGATGGGCGCAGGAGTCTGACTGCCATTGTCGGGCGCGTTGTCATCGTCCGACTCTTCCTCTTTGACGGTTGTTTCCTTTGACGAAACCGGCATTGACGGATATTCCGCTGGCATGTGTGTTTTTTGATGAAAGCGTGGTGCCGGGTTCACGTTCTGCCGGTTGCCCCTCTCGCTGTCCTTAGGATAGCCACCGACGGGTTCGTATTCCTCTTCCGATTGTGGACGGCGGATCTGTTGCGGTGCGTCGTCGTCCATATCGAAGAAGAAACAGGCAAGTGGAATAGAGAAGGTGTTGCACACACGCAGGATAGTCTCAACGGGCATGGGGCGTTCCCCATTCTTCCATGCGTTCATACTTTTGTTGTCTTGTGTACCGATGCAGTCCAGTACACGGCGGTTGCTGATGTTGTTCTCGGTCATCCATGACTGCAAGAACTTGTAATTATAACGATACTCCATAATAACAGAATTTAGAGTTATACGATAGTTGATTTTGAACGTTTTATTTATGTATTGTTTCTTTTCAAATGTTAAAATCAAAAAATATAATGGATAATACATTTGTGATAACAATATTTTGTTTACCTTTGCGTACAAATTTACAAAATATATTTTAGATAAAGAAATGAAAATGTCTGTTTTTGACAAAATCTTGCAAACAAAAAGTCCATTAGGGGTAAACGATTTGTCCCCTGACGAAAAGAAGACTTTGTTTGCGTTGATGGTGCAGCATGGTGCCAGCAATGGTTTTGCTTATGACCGTTTCTTTCAGAAGGGTTTTCAGCCGTGGGAGCTTGATGGCGTAGATGCTATTAAGTCAGATTTCCTCAAGGCGCATGAGAAAGAGATGATGGAAAGCGAGGATGAAGATGGTACGAAAGGTTATGCTTTCGCTTTGTCGCTTGACAATAGCTATGGTGGTTTCTGGCGTGCCATTGGTCAGGTGCCTGGTCTGATAACGGCTTTCAAGAATATCATGCACGAAAAAGGTATGATGAGCGATGTAACGATTATCAAGCGTTTCAATGCTGACGATTGGAAACCTTACGAGCGTGTGGGTGTTCGCAAGATCATCAACGATTACGTGCAAGCACAGAAAGGCGCGGCATGAACTGGAGGATAGCAGGGTATGGCTTTCGCTATTTCGCGCGTTATGGCACCGCATGGTTCATTCCGCAGCGCGTGGCCTATTGTGTGATGGTAGAGGATGACGTGATAACGTTTCATTTCCGCGGCATCTCCTTTCGCACGCTCTGCAATATCTTCACGTTTCTTATTCCATCCAACGGTAAGGGTGCAGCCGACGACTTTGTGATGTCGCGTGAACATGATTGCCGTTATCTCAACGGACACGGCTATTGGCGTTGGCAGGTAAGCATCGTTAATCTTCACGAGTATTTCTGTTCGTTGAACGATTTGATGTTGCTCATCGAGAGCCGTTTCAAAGCTTCCGCGATAGGCACCATACAGCGGTTGTCGGTTGATAACTTTCTGAATGCAACAGATGCCGGACGATGGGACTATGATTGTAGAACAATAATTAGAAAATTAAAGATAAAACAAAGATGAAGTTACTTGATATTACCTTCGACTTAGAAACCACATCCCTTAGTGCAAATGCAGCTATCTTGCAGATAGGTGCCGTAGCATGGGACAGAGACAATCGCAATACTCCGTTTATCGTGAATGATAATGATGGCGGCACCTCCTTCAATACTTTCTTATACAATGTAGCGTTGAATGGTCAGTTTATTGGCGGTAGCGACTTCGACAAAGATACGCAGGAGTGGTGGCAAAAGCAAGACGAAAAAGTAAAACAGACGCTCTACGGAAATAGTGATACGGTTGAGAAATGTATTAGTGACTTCTTCGGCTGGATTGAGAAATTGAAGAAATCAATGAATGCTGATGAAGTTAATCTTTGGTGCCAGGGTCCTGATACCGATATTGCTATCTTGAAATCGGCTGCGTCGCGTTTTATAGGAGTGAAACCACATGATTTCCCCATTGAGCATACTCGCTTTCGTGATGCCCGCACTTTTATTCTTGAGGGTGGTTTCGCTTATGTCATTGAATGTTTGCGCCGGAAAGGTCACTACCGCTTTTTTGTTCCTGATAACGAGAGGTGCAAGGTAAAGGACGAATGGATCAAGAATCCGAATATGGTTTATAATTATCTCCCGGAGATACCTAAAGATGTAATCGACATCTATAGCAAATTTGTTCGTTGTGGTGCCCACAATGCTCTTTACGATGCAATCCGCAGTACATGGAATGTATGGTGCATTATGAACCAGTATATGCCGTCCTATAAAGACTAATTCTTCCACACTTATTCAGAACAACAATGAGATTTTCCCCAATCATAGATACATTGGCGGCATTACCGATCACGCTGTTGGTGAAGCCGTTGGACACGCAGCACGATGCCGACCGCATAGCGTGCTTCTGTCCGTTCTGCAAGGGGAAGAGCACGACACCGCATTTTATCATATTCAAGAATATCAAGGGCGGACTTTATGGAACACCCGTGATGAAATGGATGTGTACCGAAACCAAGCGCACCGGCTATGGAGCCGTTGAGCTGTTGGCAGCAGTGAGGGAGTTGCCGATGGCTGGCGACGACCTACGCCAGGTGTGCTTGGAATTGGCTAAGTTGCAGGGTATCGACTATCCCGAACTTCATCAGCGCGACTTGCGCACCATTGCCGAGCGACCGCAACAGACGTTTACGTTTATGCCTACGGCTGATTTCACTCCGCAGGAACTTCAATCATTAGGCTGTACGGTTAAGATTGATGCAAAGGGCATTATCCGTTATGGCTTTGATACATGGCGCGAGAATAGCAGCTATTTCACGCCGGATATGATTAACAAGGACTTCCGCATCTATTCTTTACAGAGTGCTACATTACCAGCCACCATGCGCAAGGGCGAGGAAGTGTCCGAGGTTATTCACGGCACACCGTTCAATCCTCTGTTTGTCTGTTTCACTGACGACAGTATGCAGTGCGGTTGTCTGTTCCGTCCAGGTACTGACGAAGCACCGATTCCGTTCTCCAACAATGACGAGGATACACCGCGTAAGATTGGCCGCTGGCTTACCGGCGACCGCGTGTTTGCTTTGGCAAAGAAATATGCCGATGAGCGCACTACTGGCGTGCGTCGTGCCATTGATGAAGTATCTACGATGGAGGATGTCAAAGAGATAAACACTGTTTGGCAGGGAAAAGACCAGGTAGATGTGCCCATTGAAGATAAGGACATCAAGGCGCGTGCGGTGGTCTATTGCACCACACCGCAGGATGCCGTCGCCACGTTCTATCACTTACAGGCACTCCGCCATACCTATACCGAAGGCAGCGACGCAAAGATATACTATCACGTCGCCTTTACTTATGGACGTGTTGATTTCTCTACGGTACATCATCGGCAGTTGGCTCGCTTTGCGGATAATGTCTATATCCTCTTTCCCGGCGATATGAAGTCATTGCGTATCTCACGCATGATTTGTCGCCGCCACCGTGATATATATCGTGCGCAGTTGCCTGATTCTTTCCATAGTGTCGTTTATCAGCGTTTCGCGCGGCTCTATAATCGTCCCGTGCATACGGTTCGTGACTTCTTCCTCGCTTACAACATGCCCTACGAGGAGCGTTATCGTTACGACGGCGATCTGAATAAACTGTTCAGTAAGTGTTTCTCATCGGCTGTTACGACCAATCCTTTTGAATACAAGGAAAAGCGCGACCGCAACGGCAATCTCAAAGAGACCTACTATATCATCAATCCTGCAACCGTATGGGAGTTCATGGCCAGCGAGGGCTATGTGCGTGATGTCGATGATGAGAGTACAGATAAGATAGGACGTTTCGTTCATCTTGACTGGCCTTTCGTTGATGAGCTGGATAAACCGTCTATGGTAGCAGCTGCCAACAGCGCACTTGTGGAGTATGCTAAAAGCGTAGCACGCACTGGAACTGATGATTTCGTGTTGATGAAGCAAGCTGTAGCGCACAGCAAGGAGATTAACGAGAAGTCGATTGCCGCCATTCCGCCATTCAAGGTTGACTATACCGGCGGTTATGGTAAGGACGTGGAGCACTTCTTCTATGAGAATGGAGCTTTGCGGATCACCAAGACCGACATCCGTTTAATTCCTTATACGCAGTTTGATTTCAATGTTGACCGCAGCGAAGTGCTCCACTGGCGTTATACCACACCTTTCAAGGGCGATAACGTACCGTTCACGATTGATGAAAATCCCGAATACGTAGGCCGCAAGGCACTTATAGAGGAACACCGCAATCAGACCGACGACAACGGGCATCCCCTTTACACCTTGCAGCAGATAGCGCAGCAGCGCAGCGACCTTAGCGTTTGGGGACGTTTGCATCGTTGGCTGATAGACTTCAAGACACCGAACATCCGCGACATGTGGCCGTCGCTCCGCGTGCTTCGCGGCTTTGCTAACGAGCATTGGGACGTAGAGGAGGAACTGTTGCGTAGTGGCAGCGACTTCGACGATGACCAGATGGCGGAGCTTAACGGACATTTTGCCAATCTCATTTTCTGTTTGGGCCGTATTCTTTGGCGGTACCGCGACAGCAAGAGTAACTGCCTTCCCTATCTCATGGAGAACACCGTCGATAACGAGCGCAAGGCGCAGGGCGGTAGCGGTAAGAGCTCATTCGTAAAAGTCTTTGCCGCTTGTGCTGGTTACGTCTATAACGTTGACTGCAAAAACCTTGAGGATAAGAACAATCTTGCCAAGTCGCTTGCCACTTTCCGTTTGCATCATCATCGTGTCATCCATTGGGAAGATTGGGAGAGCCGCGACAGTATCAAGATGCTCTATAACTTCATTACGAGTGGTATCAGCGTCCGTAAGATGTTCGACAATGCCAAGCAGATAGAACTTGACGGTTCGCCTGGTATGATTGTAAGCTCCAACTATCCGCCGTCGGATATGGACGACTCCAGTATGCGCCGTTTGTGCATTGGCGGTTTCTCACATCGTTTCTGTGGTGAGAACAGCATTCAGAACCGTGCGGCACGTCAGATTTCCGACATCCTGCCTGACTTCACAACTGGTAATGTTGAGAACATGAAGTTAGAGACACGCAATCAGATTGCTTATATCTGTGCGCTGGCAGTGCAGTTCGTGATGAAATACGATGAGAAGGTGGATGCACCGCAGGACGATTTGCGCTATCGCACTCTTGTGAGGTCGCTTGGTGATAGCTTTGTCCGCTTTGCCCAGAGCTTCTTTGAGCAGGAGTGGATTTACGGCAATCCTGTGGATTTGGACTCAGCCATGCAGGAGTATATCCGCGACTACACCGATGCCAGCGACTCCAAGGCTGACAAATATTCACGCAAGGCGTTCTATCAACGCATCCTCGACTATTGCCAGACTATCAATGTCGTGTGCAATCCACCACATCTCTATAAGAAGGACAGCCGCGAGGAACTTCGCCGTTACTTCTCGTTGAAGGCGTGGGTGACGGAAATCTACTTTGCGGGCAATGAGTGGAAAGGCGATACGACCGTTGAACCGAAGGCTATCCGCCAGTTGGAACAATCGCAGTACGTCGTTTTCTTCTATCGCACCGACAAAGACAAGATACCGGCAGGACGCGACGAACTGATGCAGCATTACAAAGACTTCATCCGACAGCCCGACCCGGCACCATTCCGCGATGAGAACGGCAATATTGTTGCGCTCACTGATGATGAACAGCAACGCTTGCAGGACTATCAAGATCGCAAGCAAGGCAAGAAACGCTATGCGGCTCCACAACAGGAGACAACAGCGGTCAAGCAACAGGACGAGGACTTACCTTTCTGATAAAGTAAACATATTATTCACATTCTAAAAATTACAACTATGGCATCATTTTATGGAACCATCGATTTAATGAAAATCAAGGGTGCGAAAGTTCTTTCAGGACTTGACGAAAAGCACCCGAAGATGAACTACGTGTGCATCCCGTGTGTGAACTATTCGGGTGTGGAACTGAAAAGCGGCGACAACGGCATCTATCGCGCTACGCTACCCATCAACCTTTGGCCATTGCCGGAGTCGTACCGCCAGAAGGCTATTGTCTCCCGTTCCAGCCGTGGCGAGGACGTTACCAACTTCAATCCGCCATCTCACGGAGCCGAGGTTAACTATACGCAGGAATTTCGCGAGAAAGCTTTAGAGGCCGCTAAGAAACGCATCCTTACCGAGCATCCCGACTGGAAGGACGCGCCGGAGCATGAGAAAGAGCTAAAGAATGAGATGTTCAACGCTGTGCGTATCAAGCTCGGCAACATCTATGCGCATATCGCTCAACCACAGCAGCCTACCTACACCCAGCAGCCAGTTATGCCGCAGGCTACCGGCTGGCAACCGCCAACGGTCGATGCCAACGGCAATCCCGACCCATTAGGGCTGCCCGTTGACGACGACGACTTACCATTCTAATTCTTTCAACCATCAAGTAAAATCATAAAGACGATTATAGATTATGTTCAAATTTGTTATCAGTTCCGATGAACTGAAAAATGTGTTGGATGTTGCGTCATCGGTTATCATGCCGAAGAATACGCTCCCTATCCTTTCCAAGGTTTTAATCTCTAAACAGGACGACCGTTTCCTTGCAGTCGGCTCTTCGTCGGAGAATGAGCTGACCGTGCCTTTTCAGTCCTTGCAGGTGACGCAGGGCGACTTCGAGGCTTTCTGCATTAGCCCTGACATCTCGAAAGTGTTGGGTACATTAGGCGTGCAGCCGCTCACCGTTACCATCGACAACCACAATGCCAAGGTGGAATATGAGAACGGTGCTTTTGATGTTCCCGTTGATGGCAGCGAGGACTATCCTCGTATGCAGACCATCAAAAGCGATGGACGTTTGGTTGCTTTCGATGCGGCAACGGCTGACCTGTTCCCCACTATGAGCCGTGCTTCCTCTTGTGCCGTGAAAGGCGAAACCATCCGACCTGTGATGTCATCAGTGCTTATCGATGCAGTCAACGAGGGTTATGTCGTCGTGGCTACCGACGGACACAAGCTTTACAAGCGCAGCACTCTGCCGGGTGTTCCTTTCCTTATGGCTGGCTCACCCATGCAGTTGCTTCTTCCGCAGTCTGCCATTCGTCCATTGCTCAACGCCTTTGGGTATTTCGATACAGTACATATCGAGGCTGACAACCGCGCCGTGCATTTTTTCTCCGGTGGCACAAGCATGTACATTACCACCATCGAGGGCCATTATCCTAACTACAACGCCGTGTTCCCGCAGCAGCAGGATTATCATATCGTCGTTGATGTCAAGTCGCTTGTCTCGGCACTGAAACGTATCGTGATGTTCTCTTCCACGCAGACATCGCTTATCTGTATGGAGTGCGAGAAGGACGGTGAGCTGACATTGCTCTCGCAGGACCTTGACTTCTCGCGTGCCAGCAAGGAGACCTTGCAGTGTGTGGAGTGTACGCTGCCGGTCGGTTTCAAGATTGGCTTGAAAGGTGTTGACTTCATCGGTATGCTCTCACTGACCGATACTGATAACGTGCGCCTGATGATGTCTGACCCGTCGAAGGCTATCACCATGAAGGAAGATGATCCTAAGTCGTCGTTGTCGCTCTTGCAGATGCCGCTCTTGCTTGCCGAGAACGCTTAACCATTGTTTCACGAATAAAATCATCAGCTTATGACAACAATCATCGTTCCTACATGGCTCGCCTGGACATTAGCTATCCTCGTTGGATTTCCTTTTGCCATCATCGGCCTTCTCTGTCTGTTCCTTGTCATCGTCGGTATCGTGTCGTTCTTTAAGGATGATAGTAAAGTACCGCCTATTCAGGAGTAGTGCAGTGGAAAGTACGGAGCTCGCAATAACTGAGCATTCTGTTCTCTTATTAAAAGCTTCGTACTTTTCTTAGAAACTGAGCATCCGTTTCTTAGAAATGAAACATCAATTTCTTAGAAATGGATATAACGCAATAGAGTAGAACTAAAAGTAAACAATATGTCCGTATTCTACAAATTAGTTGAGAACAAAATCCCCGGCAGTAAGGCACGCGGCAAATGGTATGCGAGGGCTAAGTCGATGGGTACTAAGACCACTGATGACATCGCCGAAATGATAGTGAATAACAGTTCCGCCACACGTGGCGATGTGCTGGCGGTGTTGTCAGAGTTTGCCGATGCCGTTGGTCAATGTCTGATGGATGGCTACCGCGTAAAGATAGACCACCTCGGCTCCTTCAAGGTAGGAGTCCGTTCTAAGGGCGCACTCTCGCCTAAAGACTTCGACGATGGCAATCACTTGTGCAAGCCGGTGATACACTTCACGCCTGACGCAGTATATCAACCCGAACTCCGCCAGTACTCAACACGGGCGTTGAAAGGAATTAAATATACCAATGTCACTAAATTGGCGATGGGGAAAAAAAAGAAACCAAAGAAATAACGTTATGCAGATTACTAAAAACACTTATAAGTTTCCAACCGTAGAGCCTACATGGAAAAACATTAAGACATCAAGACCTTCCCGCTATATACAGTGCCTCGTGCTTTATGAAAGCCGCGATGATACAGGTATGATAGAGTTGAATGTATGTTGCGCGTTCTATAATGGCGATGGTTTTGTGGAGGATAAAAGCCCTTTCCGTCCTAACGCAAAGCTCAATTTTCCTATTGTCGCCTATATGGAAGTGAATAGACTACCATTGCCGAAGCAGATAGTTACTAAAGAAACAAGTTTGTTTTAAGTTTCGTGTCCCTACATCCGTTTATTTATAATTTATCTTTGTTATAGAACAAAAGCAGTAGGATTATGTTTAGACTGGATAATATATTGGAGCGGTGGGCAGAGCTGTATAAGCTGACCAATAACGGCGGAGAGGGAGGAAAGCGCAGGACTTTCTTTCGTACCGAGGTGGACTACCGCAGCGACGAATGGATAAAAAGTTTGCCATTGGTGTCGTCGCCTTCCGTAGGTTATTGCACGCAGATAGACGGAATGGTGCAAGGTTCTGTTATCAGTTATCAGCATCGTATCTTGTTTATGGTGAAACAGAACTTAGGCGGTATGACTACTACACAAGCGCAGCGCGATATGGACGCGTCCGACTGCAAGGTGTTGGGCAATGATATGGCATTGGATTGCTTGGCGTTCCTCTCGTTATTGAAGAAAGCCGCGTCGAATCATCTCAATGGGCTCAGTGAGGAACAGCTTGCAATGGTAAAGCCGTTCCGTGAGCAGTTCGATATTGCGCCTTGCGCTGGCTTGCAGGTGGAAAACGCTAATTGGGCTACGATACCGAAGATGTACAACGCCTGGTGGGTGTGTGAACTGAATGTTATTCAACTGGTGCAGCGACCGCTTTGTGTCGTCAATGCCAAATATAATCTTTAAGCAATGAAAATTTTATCCTTATTCAAGCGTAAGCACAAACAGGAGGAAGATGTAGCGACGCGCACCATACGCATGTTCGCTACTTTCGATGCCGTACAGAAAGAAGGGCTGTTGTCTTTTGATGTCAAGACACGACGGCTATTTATTGAGGAACCGCTCGCCCGCATGATGATGATCAACGCGGAGAAGTGGACGGCATTTCTTGAAAATGCGTTCTACTGGCTTTATTATCATCAGTGTCAGGAAGCTTATGAGAAATACTTCCAGCAGGAAGAAACAAAAGCCGTGCATAGGGCGCAGCGCAAATATGCCATGCTGACCCATGCCGACGTGATGCGCATTCGTCATGCACGACGCGAGGAAATCAAGCAGGACGATGTGGCCATGCCAAAAATAGAGCCGTTTGAGTTCTATGTCGTGCGCGAGCAGAGTGAGAAACCGAATGATGCGACAAAACGCGAGAAACCGGCAGGTGTTATCATCCTTGTGGGAACTTACGACTATGACAGTGAGAACTTCCAGACTACCGACTGGCAGACGGTGAAGAAACTGTTGGACGCAAAGGAATAATCATCGGGGAGGAATTGCTATGGCAGTCAAATACAAGAAACGGACACGGCCATTGAACCGCGTCATCTACGAGTTTATGACCGATGCGCTGTATCAGTTGCACGCCAACATGTTCACGCAGCATGTGTGGCCTACGCTTGTCTATCCCGGCTACGATGCTATCAACGAGTACCGACGCGTGCGCGGTCAGTGGTATTCTACCGGTGAGGGAGAAAAAAGCGTCGAGGCGCGTATCATCAACGCCAATAATCCGGCAGACATTGCGATGGTGTTCTCTTTCAACGACTATTTGCGATTTGTGGATATGGGTGTTGGTGAAGGCACTAAGTTAGGTGGTGTTGATAGTTCACGCAAGGCACGCTATAAGACGACTTATACGCCGAAGTGGAACCGTCGTGCAGGACGCTCGCAGCGACCGGCTATAATGATGGAGATGCGACATGTACAGAGCCGTGTGTGTGGTTATGTGCAGGACTATTACGGCATGAAAGGCCAGACCTACCTTGCAGAAGGCATTGAAGGTATGGCTATGCAGATATAAACACAGAGACTCTTTTTTCAACATAGTATTGTTTTTAGGTTTATGTTTATAAACAGAAAGGAGGTGTTTTTCTGTTGTGACTGCCCCGTCGTTGTGATAACGATGGGGTTGTTTTGTTAATGCCGTGTCCCTAAATACCCTTTCGTTCTTAGTATTTTTACTTTAGAAAAACAATAAAAGAAAGCGATATGGCAAGATCACAAAAGGCAGAGGTTGTCATTACCTGTAACGCTTCACAGGCTAAGCAGATGATAGAGATGCTCAGAGCACAAGCCGAGCAGCTCCGTCAGACTTATGCTAAGCGCGTGGCGGAATATAAAAAACTCCTTGCACAGTCGGGCAAGGAGACTGACCAGACACGCGCCTTGCGCAAAGAAATCAATGCGCTCGAAAGGCAATTCAAGACACTTGATAGTGCTGAAAAGCATAACTTGCAGGAACTGGGCGACATCAATAAAATTCTGAAAAACCTTAGTGGGGCTACCACACGGCAGCTTCGCTCGGCTCTCTCTACCTTGAAAAAGGAACTGGAGAATACTTCCGGCAGCGAGATACAACGGCAGAAGCAGTTGCAGATGCAGATGAAAGCCGTGCAGAAACAGATAGACAAAAACACGGGAGCCGTGAGCAAGCACGGCAATGCGTGGAAAACGTCTATCCGCAATATCGGTACTTACCTTGGAATGTTTACCCTTGTCAGCACTGCCATATCGAAGTTGGGCGATGTGTTCCGTAAGAACCTTGATATGAGCGACCAGCTTTCACAAATCCGCATGGTGTCGGGATTGTCGATGCGCATGGTGGATAAGCTGAGCGAGCGGGTGCGGCAGGTTGATACGCGTTCTACACTGACTGACTTACAGCAGATTGCCTACGAGGGCAGTAAGCTCGGTTTCGGTAAATACGGCGTAGAGGGTTTGGCTGGCTTCACGGAAGCAGCCAACCAGGTGAACGTCGCACTGAAAGAGCAGATGGGTGAGGACACATTGCCGATGATGTCTAAGATGGTGGAGAATATGGGCCTTATCAAAAAGATGGGTATTGAGAAGGCTCTGTTATCCACCGGCTCGGCCATGTTCCGACTGTCTGCCAGTAGTACGTCGTCGGCAAACAACATCATGGAGTTTGCTAAACGATTGGCTGGCCTTGCATCGGTAAGTAAGATTACCACCCCGCAGTTGTTGGCATTGGGCTCGGCATCCGACTCGATGATGCTGATGCCGGAAGTTGCGTCAACCGCATTCAATAAGATTATCACGCATTTGCAGACGCAGCCGCAGACCATTGCCAAAGCATTGAAGATACCAAAGGACACGTTGAAAGACATGCTTTCGGCAGGCAAGACAATGGACGCTCTGTTGCTTGTGTTCCAGCGTATGCATGATATGGGTAACATGAATGCGCTCGGTGGCATCTTTAAGCCATTAGGCTCTGATGGAGCGCGTCTAAACGCTGTTGCAGTTTCTATGGCAAAGAACGTGGATATGCTCCGCGAGCATGTCAAAACAGCTACGGATGCGTTTATCGACGGCCAGGACGTTACCAAGGAGTATAATCTTCGCCAGGAGACTGCCAACGGATTGATGGAGCGGGCCAATAATCTTTGGTCAAAGGCTTTTGTTAATAAAGATGGTGTTGACTCTGTTAAGGAACTGGCATTGCAGTGGTACAACCTCAGTAAGGAGATGACCAGCTCGCAGGGCGTGATGAACTCGTTGCGCCTTACTTTTGAATTGCTCATTTGGGACGCAAAGCAAATTATTCGTTGGCTACCGCAAATCATCATGTTCTTTAGCACGTATGGCATTATCCGTGGCATACAAGCGGCTGTGGTAGCCATTACCGAGCTTCGTGCAGCTATGCTTGCGGCAAAGACAGCGCAGGAGGGCTTGAACATTGCGATGAAGTCGAATGTCTTTGGCGCAATTGCTGCACTTGTCGTTACCGTTGTTGGAACTATTTATGCCTATGCGTCGGCAACAAAAGAAGCAGCTGAGAAACAAAACAGTCTTAATGATGCTGTACATGAATACAAGGTACAGGCAAAAGCGGCAGAGATAGAAGTATATCGGCATTATCAGGCTATCTTAAAAGCAAAGAAAGGTACGCAGGAACGCACGGCAGCTATCAAGGAGTTCAATAAGATTTACGGTGGCTATATTGATAACCTTTTAACGGAGACTTCTTCTGCTAAGGATTTGGCGAATGCTTATCACGCTGTTGTAAAACAGCTGCAAAATAAGTATGCGTTAGAGGCTCGCGATAAAGAAATGAAGCGCGTCGTACAGCCGCGTTTGCAGTGGTCGGCGAACAGACTTGAAAACTATGATGAGAGTATTAATGGTACTACACATAGTGCGCAGAGCAGCTCTTGGTTATATGGTTTTTATCAAGATCATAGTAACTTAGGACCGTGGGGTTTTGCTAATCTTTTACGTCGTCATGCCGGGTATAACGTTTCAGATGCTCAGTTTGCCGCAGCTATAAGACAGCGTTCAGATAAGTTTTACCATGACCCTGATGGAAATTTCAAACTGGAAGGCATAACGAAAGGTTACAAATGGCATCCGGCTAAGAATGCGGCAGAGGCTAATGCCTTTTGGAACGCAATGGCTTATTATGCTCAACAGAAATCCACAGACAAATGGACTGGTAAAGTAAACAAAGCTTTTGGGCCGTTCATCTCTAACGAGGACTTGTCGGCTGATGATACATCGGCAGGTACGTTCAACAAAGATAAGACCGAAGATAAGCTGGCAGCAAAAGCGGCTGCAAAGGCTGAGCGTGAGCGGTTGAAGAAAGAACGTGCGGCAAGGGCTAAGGCAAGAAAAGCGGCAAATGAGGAATTGAAGATTGCCGAGAATAACGCTACGGCTATTATTTCCAACATCGAGGCTTATTATAACTTGCAGGAAGCCGCATTGAATGATATGGTAAAGGATGGTCGCAGGACAACAGCGGAGGTAACATCGCTCGTTGCTGACTTGAAAATCCGACGCAACAAAGCGTTGGCTAATGCCCGTTTTGCCCTTTCAGGCCAAAAGAACGATTTTGAGAAAATACGTCAGGAAATGGGCCGCGGCTGGGATATGTTTACTCATCCTGACAAGGACGGCAACGACCGCAGTAGCGACTTGCTCAAGAGTATTCAAGGTATCGATGTTAATCAGGCATACAAGACGTTGGCTAAGTTTGATGGCAGCGATAAGGTTTACGGTATCAGTGCAAAGTCGTTCCTTGATGAAATCAATAAGAATGGCACAAAGAACTTAGAGGAAAATTCAGAGATAGAAAAGAAACGTGCAGAGGCTATCGACTCCGTGATGCGTTCTTATAATGAGATTTCCAATCTTTATAAGACTACGGCAGATAACTTTGTTACGTTAGGCTTAGAGGTTCAGAACTTCGCCGATGCAGCGCAGGTGGAATATCCACATTCAGGCCCTAATACTCCAGTAGATGCTAATGGCAAACCGATTACACAAGTAGGCAAGGAAGGCTTCATTACAGAGGGTAAGTTGGCAGGAGATCATGCGCTGAATGGCGTGACGGTCACGGCTCCTAAAGGTGTGCGCCAGCATCCCTTTGATGCGATGCTTGCGTCCTTTGTTGGTGATGGCTACCGTCCTTACGTCGGCGACATCTCTACGGATAAGGGTATGTACGAATGGCTGTCAGGCTTCTTGAGCAACTACACACAAGACGAAGATGGCAATCCTCAGATAGCAGCGTGGGCAAAGCAGCTTAACTTAACCCGTGATTTCGCCAATCAGATAGACGATGCAGCCATACGCGACGCAACGGGAAACATTGATCCAGAAAAGCTAAAGAAACAACTTGACCCTATCCGTAAGAACGTTCAGTTGTTCTATTATGAGTTGATGAAGTTCGGAGATGCTTATTACGAGAAATTAAAGAGCGACGCTGACAAGCAGAAGAAAATCATCGGTGAGATGTGGACGCGTAGCAACGAATATCGGCAGTATAGCAATGCGGATAGGGCTTTGTCGCGAATGTCGGACAGAGAAAGTATTTATGGCCGTCGGCAGAATGACTGGCAACCGTTTGGCTTCTCTAAGACCGTCCGCGGCGACGATGTGGAGATGGCCGAAAAGCGCAATAATCTGCGAGCCGCGCAAGTGCAGTATCAGTTGGCGAAGTTAAAGACTACCGACCCGAAGGTACTTAACGAGTATCTTGACAAGATAGACAAGGCACAGAACGAACTCGAAAAGACCGTTGCATCGCGCGTTACTGACCGCATGAGCGCACTGAAACAATGGACGGACCCCATCGAGCAGTGGGGCACGGCTATGGGCAAAGCTTTCGCGCAAATGACAGACAGCGCAAAGGCTGGTCGTGATGCCGTGAAAGAGGCTCTTGCTGATATGGTACGCGCTTATGCACAGTCAACCGTGAAGATCATTAACGAGTTGATGATGCGCAAGGTGAAAGAGGAACTCATCCGCAAGGCCGCAAAAAAAGGCAAGAAAAGCGGATTTGAAACCGAGCTGTTTAATGACAACGGCATTCCAACCGGTACGATTGAAAATGCTAATCTCATCATTGCCAACAGCAACCTGACATCTCCCGCACCCACGGGAACACCGACGGCAGTAAGCGGAACAGCGGGTAATGCTGTTAATAGTACCACAACAGCCATGACTCCCGAAGAGGGTGTAAAGGCCGGTGCAGCTGGAGCGGAGGAAGGACGCAAGGCGGCTGAGCGTGTCTCGCAAGAGCTTGGAGAGGGCAACACCGATGCTACAAGCGTTGTCGGCGGTGCTTTAGGCAGTGCGGCTGGAGATGCACTTGGTGGTTTGTCCTCTAAGGTACAACAGAAGGTAGCAGAGAATAAGGCCATCGAGAAAGAAAATAAAAAGCACAATGAGAAGATAGAAAAACAAAATAAGGATAGCGACAAAAAGGTCAAGAAGCAGGAGAATGACAGCGGCAAGGCTCGTGCTCAGATGAAGCGTGAGCATAACAAACAAATTCTCGGTGCTGAAACCGCATTGGCCGCAGGTCAGCAAACGGTTACGGGTACAATAACCGCTATCCAGAATAAGGCACAGCAAGAAAGTGATGCTGCCAACACGAACAGCACCGTGAAGAACGCCACAACTGATACCGAGGGCGGTATCGTCAGCGGTGCTGCAAAAATCATTGGCAAATTAGGCTGGTGGGGTATTCCTTTGGTGGCTGTCATCACTGCCTTGCTGAATGGTTTGCTTTCCGCTTTCCTCTCTAAGTTGGGCAAAAGCAATAGCAGTACATCGTCGGGAACGAACACGAAACTAAAGACTGGAATGCTCACCTATGATGAAGGTAACGTGCAGCAGTATCGTGGACTGTTGGACGGCCAAAGCTATCCTGTTGTTGGTAATGATGGGCGCGTGTATGCCGCTACAAGTGTTTCGCAAGCCGTGACGGGTATTGTGCGCTCGCCGATTGCTACGATGATTAACGGTCAGCCATCATTGGTTGCGGAGCGCGGCCCTGAGATGGTGATAGGGCGCGAGACCACCGCGGCAATGATGATGAACCGTCCCGATTTGCTCCGTGAAATCATCATGTATGATAAGAACCGCAGCAGTATGCCTTATCGCACCTACGATGCCGGTAACGTGCAGCAGGTAACCGCAGGCACTCCATCGGTGGATAACGAGACCAAAGCCGTCATGGGTGCGCTGTCAGTGGCAATCACCTCGCTTGTCAACCGACTTAACGAGCCTTTCGAAGCCCGTATGGATCCATACGGACGCGGTGGAGCTTTGGACGCATTGAACAAAGCCCAGCAGTTTATGAACAAACATAAGTAACGATTAAACAGACAGACCATGTATATAGAACCTTGTTGTGTTGACCGTCAATTGCCTAATCTCTTGCAGAGCGGTGTCGGTCAACCAGTATTCTTTCAGACCAGCGGCGATATTACCGTAGCTCGTTTCATGCAAGCCGTGTCTTGTATGGTGGACGCGCCTTTTGTGATGTTGCTGCAAGTACCCACTATTGACAGCGATACGCTCAACACCATCCGCTATTACTTTTCACGCGAATGGCAAGGCGGACTCTTGTTGCTCACCCACGACGACCAGACCGAGCAGGTAAGAGCCGCATTGGGTGATGTCATCGACCGTGTGCAATACGCTTATGACTCACTTGTTGTTGACGGGCAATTAGCTTTTGCGTCGTTGGTGGGCGATAAAATCAAGTCAGTAATTCTGCAAGGTGCAATGTTGGATAAGAAAGACTTTTCCTTGTCTCTTTATACCGGCTATTATGGCTATTCCATTCCCGGTACTGACAGCGCAAAGGTAAACCCCTGGCGCAATGCAACCGAGGCAATGATGGCAAAACTTCACACACGACCCACGATAAAAGCCACACACGCGCTTGTAACATCGGTTGTGGACTGGCACTAAGCTACGCACGATATAACGCGTCAGCGTGGCCGTAAACTACGTTATTGGTTTATTATATCATATTATGTTCAGAGTGGTTGTTTCCGTGATGGAAATAGCCACTCGCTTTTTATAATAAAAGCAAGAAAAATCCGTTATCCTATCGAGTAACGTTCAAAACATACAATCAATTATCTAATCTAAAAGCTTATGAAGCACTTTCATTTCCGCTCCGCAATGGTGTGCGCTTTTCCGCTCGCTATGCTTTTCTCGCTCTCTTCCTGTCAGAAAGCAATCGACGAGGACATTTCCTCCACGTCCCACATGCCGCAAGGCACACCCGCAAAGGTAATCTTTACACTCGACGGTTTCACCCAATCCCGCGAACCTTCGTCCGCCAAACATTTATCCTCTCCCCGCACCCCTATTACACGTGCGGCAGCAAGCGCAGCAAGTGATGTAGCAAAGCGTATCGACTTTGTGGTGTTCTATGGCAATGATGTGGCGTTTCAGGCACATCAGACCGACTCGGACGCTGGCTTCGGTACACTGACCGCCAATCTTACGCCGGGTGATTATTCTATTGTCGCAGTGGCGCACAACGGCCAGCAGGAGGCTATTATATCCATGCCGACAAAGGTAACGTTCAACGGCAACCGACTGAGCGATACTTTTGCCTATGGTGGCAATGTTACCATTACCGACAACGACACTGGCCATAATCTTACGCTTCGTCGCGCTGTGGCTTGTTTCCGCTTAAAAACTACCGACGCGATACCCGATACGGTGGCACAGATGAAGTTCTACTATCTTCAAGGCTCTTCAACACTCAACCCCGTAACGCTCCAGGGCACGGCAAACAGCAAGCAAACGGAAATCTTCGACATCGCGCAAGACCAGCACGGCAGGGTAGGGCAGTGGGACATCTTTACTTTCCCGAAAACCACTGATGGCACTGGTAAGCTCGTAGTCCAAGTTCAGGCTCTCGACAAGTCGGGCAATGTCGTTTACGAAAAACTATTCTCTGACGCAGATATTGAGCGCGGCTATCGCACTGTCTATACCGGCAATTTCTTCGGTGGCTCCACAGCAGCACAAGGTGGCGGCTTTCAGGTAGGCTTCGAGGAAGTGGAGTGGAAGGACAAAACCGAAATAACCTACTGACATCCGCCAAACATTTCAAAACATCCGCAGGACATTTCTATCCGTCCGCCTTACTCATCAACGATGTTTCACGCTCACTTTCGGAAGGCTCCGTTACTCCCTTTCCGAAGGTGGGCGTGACTCAGAAATTATACACTCATATACACTTTTCGTACAAAAATTATACACGCTAACTAACTAATAATCAGCCACTAAACCCCAAAATAGCCCCAAAATTATACAAATTGGTCGAAAATCTCTCTATAACTAATAAAAAAAATCCCCCACCTCTATTACCCCTATTTTGTAAAAATACCCTCACCCGTAAAATTAATGTAAGCAGCATATACAAGCTCCGCTTGTAAGTTGTAAATCAGTTAGTTGTAAATAGATAGGGTAAGCAGCGAGCGAGCGAGAAAGTCCGTATTTATTCAAGTAAAACACTATTTTCTATACCTTTATTTTACTCCTCCTGCGTACACGTACTTTCTAAAAATAGTGTTAAAATGTATATTTTTTATAGGAAATATAAGAAAATCAGCGAGTTATGCGAAAACAAAACGTATAATTTTCGTACTAAAAGAATATATCAAGTGTATAATTTAACACGAAAAATATAATTTTACATTGTTAACAACAGCTAAAAAGCCCTCGTTTACGTACAAATCGCCTCGAAATTATACAAAATATATCTTTCTCGTACAAAACGTATATTTTTTTCCCGATGATGATTTTGCGGTGGATTTGTTGGCTGGAGTCCGTGAAACATTGTGGCGGTGAAGGCATCTTTGCAGTGGCGAGGAATGGTCGTTTTGGTGATGTGGTGGAAGTGGATCAGTGATGCGGTTGTTGTGCAGCAGTGGTGCGATGAAAACTTATCAGTTGAAAACATCAAACTCTCAATTGTGGAACATTGAGTTTAGCAGTTGAATACTTCAAGTATTGCAGTTGAATACTTGAAACTTTTAACTTGAATACTTTTGGTTTTGTTCGTGAAACGTTTTAGCCTATAAATGGATGATATGTTTGCGCGTGTGCGTATATTATTTAAGGACAAAACGGGGTTGAAATGTTAAATCTTAGCTAAAATCGACTTTTCATCTAATTTTTCTTCTAATTTATTTTGTAAATATGGATATAATGTTTACCTTTGCAAATGTAACGATTACCCCACAACAGAGTGGATGTCGTTTTGAACGTTAAATTTTAATTAAGCATTAAAATGTTTACCGAGAGATGCAGCTTATACGCCAACGCCAAAGACCGGCAGGGAATAGGGACCGTAGAGATACGCGAGTTCCTGTTCACTGACCGATGGAAAGCGCAGGTGGATGGGCTTCGCAAACTGGTAGCCGAACATGGTGCGGCAGCGGCCAAAGCCATGCCGGAGTATCAGGCTCTCAAAAAGCAATTGCCGGGCGCTACACTGAGCGGTGAGTTTCGTGTACGCCGCGGCGATGCTCTTGTCAGGCACACGGGATATATTGCGCTTGACATTGACAAAGGCGACAACGATGGTGTCAGCAATCCCGACAACATCGCGATGGTGTTGCGGTTCCGCCCGGAGGTGGCGATGTTCATGCACAGTTGTAGTGGCACCGGATTGTTTGCTCTCGTGCGTCTCGCCTATCCCGAAAAACATAAGGAGCAGTTTCAGGCTCTCTATGATGAATACAAGGCTTTGGGTATCACCCTTGACAAGGCTTGCAGCGACATCACGCGCATCCGCTTTGCCTCGTATGATGACCATCCTTATATCAATGAGCGGTGTGTGGCCTATCGCGGTTTGTATGTGCCGAAACGCGCCATCCGTCCGATGCGCTACGACCTGCAACCGCAGCAGCATGACCAGACGGCATTCGTCGATAAGCTCGTAACAAGGTTGGAACGCGACCATGCCAACATCGCCGACGACTACGACACATGGTATAAGATAGGCTTTTGCTTTGCGTCGATGGGTGAGGGTGTAGGCCGTGGATTTTTCCATCGCGTATCGGCATTGTCGTCGAAGTACAATGCAGCTGAATGTGATAAGAAATTTGATGAGCTGTTGCGGTCGGTGAACAAAAGCACCATCGCGGGGTTTATAGCCCTTGTGGGCAATCTCTATTATAATGGGTCGGTATCGTGGGACGCTTTACACTTCCCCACCGACCATGACCGCAAATGTTTTTGGCATCGGGTCATCAATGGAGAATGATTTTACGAACCGTCGGATGATTTTCCGGCATAAACGACAAAACTAAAAATGGTACAGAAAAGTAAACTTTTGATGGTGGAGGATGTCTATCCCGAAATGCGGTTGTTCTCTAACCGCGTGGGATTGTTCAACACCCATTTTCAGAACTTCAAACAGTTTGGCATACCCAAGGCGCAGCTCCTGATTGCCGATGTGCCTTACAACATTGGCAAGGATGCCTACGGCAGTAATCCTAAGTGGTATATCGACGGAGACAATAAGAATGGTGAGTCAGAGCTGGCAGGTCGTGAGTTCTTTGATACGGATAAAGACTTCCGTCCGGCCGAGTTCATGCACTTCTGTTCGCAGATGCTCCGTCCTGAGCCGAAGGAGAAAGGCAAGGCTCCGGCCATGGTGCTTTTCTGCAACTATAACCAGCAGTTTATGTACATCGACCTGGCTAAGCGTTACGGACTGGAGAATTACATTCCGCTTGTATTCCGTAAGAACTATTCGCCGCAGGTGTTGAAGGTTAACATGCGCATCGTGGGCAACTGTGAATATGGACTGGTATTCTATCGTCACTATCTGCCAAAGTTCAACAACCACGGACGAATGATCTTCAACTGTATCGACTATCCGCGTGAGTTGGGTATGCGCCGGACACACAGCACACAGAAACCGATCTCGCTGTTGAAGATGTTCGTGGAACTGTTTACCGATGTCGATGATGTGGTCATCGACCCCACGGCAGGAAGTGGCAGCACTCTTGTAGCCGCGGCATCGTTAGGCCGCAAGGCGTATGGATTTGAGATAAAGAAAGACTTCTACCGCATGGCGTGTGAGAATATCAAGACTTATGTACAGTCGGATATGTTTAATGTTCCTGCGAATGTTCGCTACCAGCAGAAGATGAAAGTGAAACAAGCACAACTTTTTGAATAGATGAAGAAAGAGAAATTACTGAAGATGGAGACGCGGCCTGTGTCGTGGAGCGACGGCAAGCCTCTGAAATATCAGAGCTTCCTCAGTTATCAGGATTTGCGGCTCATCAGCGCCCCATGCCGCACGGCTGATATGGCACGCGAGGACCTGCATCGGCTGGTGAAGAAACAGCAGATGTTCGTGCAGAAAGCTATCGACGAGTGGGATGCCATCACCGACGCACCGCAGCCGGAGAAGCAGATGGACAACTCGAAGGTGGAGGGCTTGATAGATTTTGTATAATTTATAGAATAGTTAGTTATGGCAAAGATAGAAATTAGAGATAAGAACGGCAATCGCACTATTATTGTTAATGGTAATATTGGGCAGGTAATTGACCGTGTGGAAAAAAATCAAACTGTCATCTTTGATGGGGATTGTATCGATGTGTCCCAATGCAACAGCGTGCGCATAGAGGTTCACGGCAATGTGGGCAACATTAAGACCATGAGCGGAGACGTGCATGTGGATGGCTCTGTTGATGGAACCGTGAATACCATGAGCGGAGATGTCTTTTGCAAGCAAATCGGTGGATCTGTCCGCACGATGAGCGGTGACATCTTCAACAATAAATACAACATGACTTTCGAGAAATGAGATACGTCAATCCAATAGCAGAATACTGGCAGCAGGGCGATGATTGCGCCGCGCATGTGGCACGTTGTGCCCGTGTGTGCTATGCCTCTGACAAGACCACCGACAATGAAAAAATGGTGGCACGCTTAGAGGCTAACGGCCACACATCGATGTTTCGCCATGAGAGCCGGTATTATATTATCAACAACGTGCAGAAGATGAAAAACAACTGGCTCATCCACTTCTTGCAGAATGAGCCGTATGTTGGCTGTTATGTACTGAATAAGCAGACCGCCTACATCTCTACCAACGGGCAGTTTGTCCGCGACCATGCAGATATTTTCAACGGCAGCTTAGGCAATAACGAGGTGTTGCCAAAGGAGTTCATCGCCAAGGCGAGGGCTACGAAGGTAAAGGCCGTGATGATGCTTGTGCGCCATACGTTGTGCGTGACAACGAGTATTGCCATTACACGTGAGCTGAATCGCAAGTCGCCTAACAACATCGCCGAGCAGAGCACGCGCTTTGTCAACTTCGGTAAGAAACATGGCGGCATCACCCTTTGCCGTTCATGGTTTCAGTTGGCCGGACACCGCGAGGAAATGAAACATCGCTGGTGGCGTACATGGCCGATAAAGCTTTCCTGGCATGTCAGCGATTGGGCTTACCGCATCGCACTACGTTTAGGCGTAAAACCGCAGGATGCCCGCAGTTGTCTGCCATTGGAGACCGCCAGCCGTGCTGTCTATACCTACAACGGCTTTGAGTGGAAAGCACTCCTTGACTTGCGCTTGCGGCAGATAACGGGTCCGGCACATCCCGACGCGGTGATCATCGCACAGAAGATACAGGATATTATCCAGTATCAGTTGTTGTCGTATCGCATGAATATCAACGTTTAATCAATATTTATTTTACAATGGAAATCAACGAATATCAGAAACAGGCTATGACTACCTGTATGCCCACTTGCAACAACATCGTGTACATGGGCTTTAACCTTGCGGCAGAATGTGGCGAGTTGTTGGGTAAGTTTGCTAAAGCCGTGCGCAAGGATCATCTTCATGTGGTAACGCAGCCGCTGACCGAGCAGGGTCAGCATCCGTTATCACAGTCGTATTATCTCACCGACGAGCAGATTGCCTTAATCCGCAAAGAGGCTGGTGATGTGCTTTGGCAGTTGTCAGGACTATGCTCCGTGATGGGCTGGAACCTTGACGACGTGGCACGTGAGAACCTTGAAAAGCTCGCCAGCCGACAGCAACGTGGGGTCATAGACGGCAATGGCGACGAGCGATAAGCGAACTAATCATAGTAGCTATTATGATAAATTTATGATAGATAACTGGTTTTTCGTTTTGTCATACGACTTTTAATTCAATGAAAGGTATGGGTCAGCGTTCCTCTCTCCTCCGCCAGAGGCTAATACGGACTTAAATATTTATAGACTATGAAAGTATTTCGATTTATGGGAGCCGACGAAGCCATGCGGCTGTGTGCAGGGCACACACTTCACCAGTGCAACGACTGGCATAAGCTCGGCTACGACTCCACAAGCAAAGGGTTCACCTTTGGCATTGGCACCAGCCATGATGCCGTGGAAGCGTCGCGATGGCTGAAAGGTGTGGTACAGATGCAGTATCTCTTAGAGGCTGACATCGATAAAGAAATCCTCCATCCGTGTGTGGGCCGCTATCCTGACTACCGTCTCGCCGATCCGATGTCGAAGAAGCGTGAAATAAAAGAGTTCTATGCCAATGAGTATTCACTGGATAATTGCCATTCTTTCACGTTCTATGCGTGTCTTGGCATTCTGCCTAATACGCAGATAGTAACATTGCAGATGATGCTAAACGAGCAATTCGTTGGCTTGATGGTTGGTAACTTGATGTCTTTTTACCAGAAGGCAAGTTCTTTTGGCCATTTGGCTAATATGGAAATTATGGACGAGCGCGACTTGACAGAAATAGAAATTATCAATAAACGGTTGAAGTTCATCCGTGAAAAGAAGAAAGAATCGGATGACAAGACACGGGAAGCGTTTACGAAGTAAGATAAGTGCAATAAATAATTAATAACGAAAGCATATATTATGATGGCGAATAATCAAATGAGTTTCGGTCAGGCTATCGACGCATTAAAGGATGGCCACTGTTTGCTGCGTGAGGGTTGGAATGAAAAGGGTATGTTCATCGTGAAGCAAATCCCGTGTGCTATCCAGGGACTGATCATCGACAAAATTCAGTCACTGCCTCAGTCTTGCAAGGATGTTCTAAAAGAACGTGCTGGCGTGCCGCGCATCGACTACAACAATCAGATCCTCCTTATTCACGCCGACGGAAAGGCAGACTCGTGGACGGCATCTTCTGCCGACATCTTCGCTAACGACTGGCGGATTGTCAAGTAACAAACATGTATGCGGTGGTGGCAATGGTAGCACGTATGCGCTCGCGAGGTTAAATAATAATGCATAAGGATAAGGTTCGAATCCTTACCGCATAGCAAATATAAATTATAAAAGTAATCTTTTCTTTTTTGAGTTGATTAAGAGACAAGATAAGTCGCAATCGTTGCAGAGTGCGACGGTTGACAATACGCACCAGCAGGCTATTCAGGTGCTGAATGGTGTCTCGCTTGCGGCTGACCATCTGACGGTGAGCAGCGATACCACGCTTGAATTGCCGATGAAGGACGGAACAATTTGCATTTGCCGTGTGGAGGGCATGGAGGATAAGCAACTGATGATAACATCAAACAAATCAAAGTTGTTTCGCAGTATGTGGGTGCATCCTCTGACATCGGACGCAATTGTGGTTGAAATAAAATAAGATTATTATGGAACTGAAATTGGGTAGAGACAAAGACGGCAATAAGACCGCAGAACTGATTGATCCCCTGTTGCCGAATGGTAGCGTGAAGTCAAACAAACCGGCTCATTCTTATATAGAGGCAATGAAACTGTTGCGTTGTGACTTGTTAAGATTTGGTTATCCTTTCGTAGCATTCGTTGACGCGACGATTAAATGGATGGAGGACTAATGGCACGTAGAAAAGTATTGTGTATTGTAGGTGCCAGCGGTAGCGGCAAGGACACCATCGCGCGGCTGTTGGAGAAAACCGACATAGGCTTCAAGGTGTTGGTAAGCCACACCACGCGCCCCATGCGCAAGGGAGAGCGCAATCACCGTGAGCATATCTTCCACGACCCGACAAAGAACATCGGTTATGACAAGATGGATATGCTTGCCTATACGCAGTTTGGCGGATATGAATACTGGGCCAACTTCAACGACCTTTCCACAACACGCATCAACGTGTACGTCATCGACGAAAAAGGACTGTTCTATCTTCGTGAGCATTTCTCACATGAGTGCAACATTCGTGTGATGTATATTCGCCGACCCGACCGCACAAAGATAGACGAGGCACGCAAGGACAGAGACAAGGAACGCACACCGCTGACATTGGATGATGTGGATGTTACCTTTGTCAACGACTGCAAGTTGAAGGCCCTACCCTACCGCATTATCAACATCGAAGATTACCTGAAACAAATATTCACGGACAAATGAAAAAGAAGGAATATATCAATTACGAGAAGTTACCGTCGTTCACTATGCCGATGGAACTTGATGTTTGCCGGCCATCTGAATATATGTCTGTATTGGAACTGGTGTTCCATGATGAGAAGTTTGAAAGACTTGTAGAGCATCGTAACAAGATGTTTAAGGTTGCGGAGCGTCCAGGTGCCAATCCTCTTGCCATCCGCAAAGGAGTGGAGCAAGACGACCAGCGCATTGCCATGATGATTCTGACCGCCATGCAACGGCAGACACTTCATCATACCGAGAAGCAGGACATCAAGATTAACGACCTGTGGAAGAAGATACCGGCTGATGACGAGCATAAGCAGAAGGTGAAAGAGCTTTGCAGCTACCATCTCAACATGGTTACGTTCCTCTCTGACATTGTTGAAAGCAAGTTGATAGACATTCAACAGGAATTGAAAGAACTCTTTCCGCAAGAAGAATACGACTTCACGCAGTTTGATGGTGTGGCCACTGCCTTGCATCAGCTTTCTTCCGCTTTCCGTCATACACGCAGTACAGGCTCAGAAGAGCAGCAGGCTCTCTTTGCCGACTATGCCGATAGCATGGAAAACTACTTTGACAAGCGCATGAAAACATTCATTGCTAAGAGTGCGCAGTTGCGCAAGAGGCAAGATGCCGCAAAACGTGAGAAAGGAAAGAAATAACGTCTTTCGCTGTTTGCTTTTAATGCTATCTTTAAGTTAGAGAAAGAACCCGGCAGCGTATGAAAGATTACACACCCTACCACGACCGGCGGATGCATCCGAAAGGCAAGCCGCCACGTGAGCATTATAGTAAGAAACAAGGACGATGGAAACCCAAACAGCCATTCTCTACGGAGCATAAGGCTAAGCACTGGCTTTGCCGCCACTGGTGGCTACGGAAAGATGGATATACCATTTACCGCTGTTCTATTTGCGGCTGTTGGCATGTGGGTAAAGACATTAGTCAGGCAATATAACCATTAACTATATGAAGAAGATAAAATTCAAGATTTTGGATCGTTGTTATTGGTGTAACAAAGCAACACGTCGGCCATTCGCCGCTTTCTTTGTTATTCCTTCATTATATATATACCGTAATTGTATGCCGATATTGGCACACGAAGCAAAATCCATTGGTAAGCCAGGACTTCGTTATGTTTATGGCATAACATTCAATTGGCTGTTTTTTGTGCTGAGCATGTTTCGTTTAGAGTTTGTAAAAGTGGATAAATCCGACAACGATGCTGATGCTGACAATGTGCATGGCCCGATTGTCTTTCACGATGAGGATTGTTGATTATGGCTAATATCTATCTTCGTTTGCCGCAATATATCTGTGCGTTCTACCGCAACCGCGATACAGATCATCCTTTGTCGCCGGAACAGCCGTTGCAGTTCTGTGCTTTCTCGCAGGAATATGTCGTATTGTCGATGGGCTTGCGTGTGATGAGCGAGACCGACATGGCCCATTGCCATTGTTATTCGCAGATGGCATGGAAGAACATGCTCCACGGTCGCACACCTGACGGTAAGGATAAAATCATCAAACGGGACGCAAAGGAATGGCCATCAGCGCAGGAAATAAGTACAATGGCAAAGGAAAGTGGTAACTTCCTCAATGAATGTTATGACTATCTTTGTATTGCCACACCAAAGGAGATTTGCGACGGTGGACGTTTCATTCGTGTCAACAACAGCTATTCACTCGACCGCAGTAGTGTTACCAGGTTGGAAGGAATGCTCAGACATGAATTTGTTCTGTGCTTGCTCGACTGGATGATACAAGACCGCCGTTATTGCAACCAGCGTAGCATAGACCGTCCGCGGCTGGAGACGCTGGAACGTTTCTTTATGGTATATGGCATCCCCGTGTCAGCAGACAAGAAAGAACGTGAGTCGTTGCGACGGATGACAAACCGATGGCTCGACCGCGCGAACACTTTACCCAACGACCGCATCGATTTCTCTGACCGTTTCTTTGAACATATCACTGCAAAGGAGGCAGAACAAATCAATGATGGAATGAAAGGCAAAAAGATAGATTTAACGATATAAATAAAAACGATGTTAAGTTAATTATAAACAAACGTTAAAGAAATAATTAATAATGTGTTTTTGGCAACCATACAACAGATTTGAATTTTCTGATGTTGTTTTGCGTTGTCAGTACATATATAAATAAGGTAAAACGATGGCAGACAACAGTTGTTTAGAGCAGATATTGGAGGATGTAGTCAAGGTTGATTTCATTCCTCTTGCAGCGTGCAAGGGCATTCTCTATTTGGTGCCTAAGCTGGTGAGCATGGCGAAAGCGAATATCACGTTAGGCGCGTCGGTATTGTCGTTGGCAATGGACGGTACCGGCGACGGAGATATGGACACTTCACCATCGCTGGCTACGGCGGATAAGGATGCCGTGTATGGACGTACACACCAACACACGTTGCAGTGTGTGGTTACTGGTGGCTTCGATATAGTGCGCGAAAAGGCGGATAATGTCGAGAATATGGACGTTTTGGCCTCATTGACCATGCGCGACGGTGAGCAGAAAGCACTCGTGCCCCTGCCTAACACTTGTTCGTTTGCCGTATCGGAGAACTATGCAGACCTGGCACACACCATGAACGTGGAACTGGTGATGCAGTCAAGGTCGAGGATTGTTAGTATAGAATAGGTATTTTCTTTTAGGAATAGATACATAATGTTTTTGTATGTTGGTAAAAAATAGATTGTTACATTATGTTTAGCACTTGCAAATGATGGCGCAGTGATGCGCTTGCCTTTGTGAATTATACTTGTATTTTTGTACATATTAATATTGGAGCCGCGTGTCCGTGAGGATGTGCGGCTTTTTTGTTTTCTATAAACTTGCTGATATTCCCGAAAACAAAGCTTTTACCCCTAATATTTGCGTCCCGACGAAAAAGGTATTGTTTACTTTTGGTGTAGAAATCAAAATCGAATTAAACAATATATCCATTATGCGAGGATTACACGAATTACTTACCGCAAAGATATTTGCCATTGAGCCGAGTGCCGCCGCTGCCTATCGCAATGTGGTGGAGCAAAATCTCAACGGACATTATCCCTTTGCGATGGAAAAGACGATTGGCCGCATAGTCAACGCCGCGACAATGGATGTCATTCAGGACGTGAACATCTCTACGGAAACGGGGTTGCGTATTTCTTATTACAACGACAACCTTAACGATCCTTTCGTGAACGTGATGATTATCGACGGGCCAATGACGCGTGCCGGAGACCTTTGTTCTTATGGCAGTGCCGACCATCGCGACATGATTATGCAAAATGCCGACGATCCTAAGTGTGTCGGTCATCTCTTTGTTGTCAACACTCCAGGCGGTGCTGCTTGGACGCATAACGACTATCAGCAGGCTATCGACTATGCCCACAGCAAGAAGCAGCCCGTAGTGATGTGGGTCGATGGTATGTGTGCGTCGGCTGGTATGTACTTAGCCAGTATGTGCGATGAAATTTGGTACATGCACCCGAAAGACCAGTTTGGCTCTATTGGCGTAATGGCCATGTTCTACAAGATGGGCGATATGGATAAGCGTTACACCGGTGAGACCTACCGCGAGCTTTACGATCCTGAAAGTTACAATAAGAATGAATGGTACCGTAAGGCTGATGGCAGTGATGGTGATAAGATTATCCTCGACGATTTGGCTCAGTCGGGTGTTGAGTTCCGCGCAGCCATTATGAAACGTTTCCCGAAGAGCAAGGAAGAAATGATACATGGTAACCTGTACGACGCTGAAAAGACCAAAGGTATTTGGACGAATGGACAGGCTGATTATGGCCAGGCTTTCGATCGCGTGATAGCTTTGGCAAAAGCAGCCGGTGTTCCCGCAGCCGCTGATGCAGCCGCCGCACGTACCACTGCTTCATCTTCCGCAACAGCGCACGTGGCTACTTCCGCATCTGTACATGTTGCAGCCAATGCACAAGCACCGGCAACAGCAAAGTCTAACGACAATTCTAATCAACATATCAACATGGAAAAGAAATATCAGAACGTGTCCGCATTGCTTAATGTGGAGCAGTTGGCCGTAAAGACCGGCAGCGAGAAAGAGATTGAGAACGGTTCGTTCCTCAACATTGCACAGCTTGATACGCTTGAGTCCGCTATTGCCAATATCAAGGCGGAAAGTGAGAAACAGAAAACCGACAATGCCGCAGCCGCTAAGAAAGCACAGGAGGACTTCGATAAGAAGTTGGCTGACGCAAAGGTTAACTACGAGGCTCAGATTGCCGAGTTGAAGTCTGCTAACGAGAAAGCCGCCGCCGAGGCAAAAGCTGCAAGCGACAAAGCTCTTGCAGATGAGAAATCCGCTAACGAGAAAGCCGCTGCCGACGCAAAGGCCGCAAGCGATAAGCAGGCTTCTGAGCTTAACGCTAAGATTGCCGAGATGCAGAAAGACATCGACGCAAAGGCCGCTCGCATTGCTGAACTGGAGCAGAACCTGAAAGACCGCGACGACCAGATAAAGGAGATGGGTCAGAGTGCCGGTAAGAATGTCGAAGGCGGAAAAGCTCCCGTCGATAATGGCGCAGGTGCAAAGCAGGTTCGCATAGCCGCTGTGCAGCAGGTTTACGACCCGTCGAAGCCTTATGCCGCACAGATGTACGACAACGGTAAGAAGTAATCAGTAACACATCATCAGATAATCATTCATATAAACTCATAGCACTATGAATACAATTAACACTGTTCCGTTTATCGGCATCGACACCCTAAAGACGCTGGCCAATCAGATTGAGCCCAACATCCTCATGGGTCCTGCCTACTATGCCAAGGATGAGATTGCCCGACTCGGCATCAACGTCCTTACCGGCATCCAGTTTATGAACACTAAGTATGTGTTCTATCGTAAGGGTGGCACCACGCGCCGCAAGAAAGCCAGTGAGAAGATTAACTCGCAGATGGGCTTCTTGCAGGAGCGTCCTCTTGTGACCTATACAGTGTGGAACCATTACACTGACAACAAAGGCAACTATCGTGAGCTGCCTGTTGCTAATGTCAATGGCGACGCTACTGTAAGCTATCCTCTCTCTGAGCTTGCTCTGACACAGATAGCAACAGCCTTCTCTGATGACTGTATGGCTAACCTGTGGTGGGGTGACAAGGACAACGCCGACGCTAAGGAGGATGACAAGAAGGCTCTTGGCCTTTTCGACGGTTTCCAGACTGTTATCGCACATGAGGTTGAGAACGGCCTTATCTCTAAGCAGAACGGCAACCTTATCCATTGCGACGTTCTCGATGCGCCAAAGGACAACGACGACACAGCCGCTTGGAAGAATTTCCGCGCAGCTTACAACGCACTGCCTGATGCACTGAAACGTCAGGATATTCTCGCTTACATGAGTGTTGATACCTCCGTTGCTATCTCTGATGCTTACGGCAATGCTCACCGCAACAACCGTGAGGTCATCATGGTTAGCGATACTGTCAACTTCAAGTTTGCCGAGATGCCTCGTCTGACTGTTGTTCCTGTTGAGGACTGGGGTGAGGGCGACCGTATCGTGTTCACCGTTCCTAAGAACTTCGAGATTGGCGTTAACAACGGCGATCCTGTTGACAACTATGTTGGCATCAAGGAGGGAACTGATGACGACCTTACCGACATCCAGTTCCAGATTCAGACCACCATCGGTACGCGTATCGTTCAGCTCATGCCTTCTAAGTTCACGATGACTGATGCAGCTATCGTTGCTCCTAACTCGCTGATTAGTGGCGACTATCACGCCAACACGCTCACTGTTGCCGCAACTCCTGCCGCAGGTGGTAAGGTAGCCGTTGCTGGTGGTAGTGCTGATGCCAATGGCGCATACGCTCCTGGCACAACGCTGACGCTGACCGCAACCGCCGAGACTGGTTATAAGTTCGTCCGCTGGAGCAATGGTTCTACCAACGCTGAGCTGACTTACATCACCAAGAACCAGCCCGACGCGATCACCGCTATCTTCGCTAAGGAGTAAGCCGTACTTTGGTTAAGAGAGCAAGGATAGGCATTTGCTTTCCTACTCTCTTATATTCCACTCCTTTACAAGAAAAATATTCTTAGTAACAACAAATAAAATCATATAATTATGGCAGCAACAAAAGAAACATGCCCTACAATGATGGACGTTACCAACGCCAACAGTTGTATGGAGAACTTTGCCGGAATGGGCTCCGTCGCCTACTTCGGTTTGAAGTCTGACCTTGCGGCTCCATTGACGCGTACCGAGAATTCTTATGGTACTCCTACCTTCAAGTCGGGTAAGGGACTGTATAAGTTCGAGGCCGCTGATGAGAAGCAGAAGATTGTCGGCGAATCCGCTGGCTATCGCAAGGGATTTAATCTGACCGCTACCGTCGTGTCTGAGGTCGTTGATGCAATCACCAGTAAGTTTGCGCGTGCCGTGAACAACAACGATGTGTTTGTTATCATTCCTGACTCTGATGGTAACTCACAGATCCTCTACGATAAGGTGCGCAAGGTGAAGGCCGATTCAGGCGGCATCAACTCCGATACCGGCGATAGCGCAAGTTCTGACCGTCAGATGAAGATGGACTTGAAGCTTAACGGCGTAGTCTATCCGCATCTGTTCGTCGAGGAACCTGCCGATGGAGGCTGGGACAGTTTGCTCGCAAGCGCACAGGCAGCAGCAGCTGGCACAGGAGGCCAGTAAGCCTCACGTATCACCAAGGCGGGCACCGGCTATTACTTAGCTACTGAGCCATTGTAGTAAATCTTGCATAAGAAAATAAAGCAGACTCGATAGGCCCGTATATACCTCGCATAGAGGGCACCGCACTGGAGATTTATTTCTTCGGTGCGGTTTTTTGTTTATAAGAATAGGGGCAAAAAGCCGTTACTTTTCAGTCCCTTAGTCAATTCCCCCGTTTTGTATCTTTGTATAGATCAGAAAAGTTTTGTGTGGAACAAAAAAATACAGCGATTATGAAGCTATACAAGGATATGACAGATGATGAAAAATTGAAATGGGTAACAGATTTCTCTCACTTTACTACTGACACGCTCCCCCGTTTGGAGCGATTGGGGGATGTATGGGAATTATCCGACCGCAAGGATATTGAGACCGGATTAAAGCTGATACAAGCATTTCAGTTTGCTTACAAGTTTGCCAAGACTTCATTAATGCTTGGTGATTACAGCCGTCGCGTGAGCCGTTTGCGCTATTATGTCGAACAGATAAAAGACGAAATCAGCAAGGGCATGACCGTACAGGGCATGAATGGTGAGACCTACGCCTATATCCCCGCTTTACAGCGCAGGGCACGTCGTGGCCGTCCCACCAAGGAGGCAGCCTTGCAGCGTGAACAGCGCAAGAAAGAATTGCAGTCAGCCGACACGCGGACACAGGAAAAGATAGCTGCTCTGTTGGGTATGACCATTATCACCGACAAAGAGGCTCGCGAGAAAAACAATGATGAACTTGCCGCAGAACGTGCCGAGCGAGAGGCAGAAGAGGCAAAGATAGCTCCGTCTTTATTCGACACAACGCCCCCTGCTTCACAGACAAAAGCCGACACTTCATCCGCCACACAAGCAAAAGCCCCTACTCTATCCGCTGATGCCACCAACGACAAAAAGGGAACTTCAACGAATGAAGTAAACAAGCAAGCAACGAAACAAGTAAACGATGAAGCAACGAATAACGAAAGCGTTGTTGCAAACAACGATGGCACATCAGCTCTTGATAGTATGTCGTTATCCGCTTCTTTGCATCTTGATCAGGTGAAATGGCTGTTGTCAGCACCATTGCAAGCCGACGTGGATAATGTGCGCAATATGCGTGCCACCGCCACCGCAGCCGCTGAGCGTGCAAAGCTGATGGCACAGCAGGGCGGTAAGCCGGAGGAAGTGGCTGTCTATGCCCAGCAAGCTACTGATGCCACTAAACAATACGAGACCGTCTATGAGAATGTAGATAGAGAACTGGCTAAGGTATGGCTTCGTTTGCGCTATGATGAGCAGTATCAGAAAGAGATGGCCGACCGATATAAGATTGACGAAAACGGAAAAGTCCGTCTTTTGTCGCTGTTGAAACCTTATCATCGCAAAGTCACTGATGCTGACCCGATGTTTGAGACAAGTGTCCGCCAATGGATTGATGACAACAATCCCGAAGCCGTGGCACGTCGCCAGGCAGCAGCCGAGCGCAAGGCAAAAGCCGATGCCATCATCAAGTATCTTCGCCGTACTGACAAACAGCCCACAAAGACGCGTATTGCCGGTATGCAGGAAAAGCTAAAGGAACTGGCCACACTGATAGGCGACGACGAGGCAAAAGCCTATCAGCCGTTTATTGACAAGACCATCGAGGACAACAAAGCCTACGAACAGAAAAAGGCAGCAAAGAAACAAAAGAAGTAATCTTATCCATGAGTCAACCATCATCCAACTATCTTCATCGGGTAGAGCAGTGGATTCGCGGCGGTGCCGACTTGCAGCGTATCAACTTCTCTACCGTACAGCGTTTTCGCGCCCGTATCGTTTACGAGGCTTATTGGGAATGGCTTCAAGACCATTTCATTGATCCGTCTGATACGCTTCGCCGGTTGGCGAAACGCGAATATGCCATGCTTCTTCACAAGGCCAAAGAGGGCAACAGCGAGGCACAGGAATATGTCGATGCGCTGAATATCCGTCCTGGCGTTCCACGCACACCGAGCGAGATAAGCAGCGACGTATATACGCTCAACTACATTGTCAACACCCTTACTGTTTCCACGCGTGCGATGGATCGCATCAAGGTAACGGCCAGTGCCGACTGGCTGATGTCGCACGGCATGAAAACAGGCAACGACCGCAGCGTTACGTCGGGAGCCAAAATCTATATGGATATATATCAGAACTTCAACGAGAAGGACAATCCGCAAGAGAGCATGGCCAATCCTAATCTCAATGTTACGGGCGATGTCAGCATCATTGACAACAGCCGGAGCAACCTTACCGAGAAGGAGCGCAAGAGTCTTGAACGGCATTATGGCCTCACGCCTACCGAGGTAAAGGAACTGAAAGAGCAGGAGGATGGTACTTTTGCCGCTGATGATGACGACGACGAACAAGAAAACAAGCAGGAGATGGAGATGCCTATGCCTGATGATGATAATATAGGAGACAACGACAATGGCACAGAAGCGTAGAGATGTCTATATGCACCGCGGCCAGCGAAAGCTTTATTACTCGCAGGCCCGTGATTTACGAGCGATATGTGGCCGTCGTTGGGGAAAGTCGCAGTTCCAGGGCGCACGCCTATGGCAGGTAGCACAGACCATGCCCCGCGGTATGGGTGCCATTTGTGGTTCATCGCGCAAACAGTTGTGGGCTCGCACCATTCCCGCTATGTTGTTTGCCATGGAAAGCTTCTATGGTTTCAAGGAGGGCGTGCATTTCGGTTGGGGCATTCCGCCTAAGTGGGTGCCAAAACCCGTGATGAAACCGAAGTCCTACGACAACATGCTTTGGATGGCTAACGGCTGGTTGTGGTATTCAGCCTCCCTTGCTGTGTTTGGTTCCGTGAACTCTATGACCCTGAACTCACTGATTATCGATGAGTGTAAGTTCATTCCTTATACTAAGTTGAATCAGGAGGTGATGCCCGCTCTGTCGGGTATCGTTCCGCCGTCGCCTATCACCGGTTTCAATAACAGCAATCCGTTCTATAAGAGCACCTGTTTCACGTCGGATGCCTCTTTGTCGAATAAGAACAACTGGCTCGAAAAGGAGGAAAAGAAACTCGACTTGAAGATACCGTCGGGTGAGTTTGCCGGAAAGACCTACCGCGATATTCAGCAGGAGCTGTTCGACTATGCCGATAAGGTGGATTTTTGGAACGAGCTTATGCGCCGTGCCGAAGATGGCAAGCATCGCATCCATGAAGTTGATGACGACACCAAACAGCGCATTCAGCAGATTGCCATTTCTATGATGCGCCACGAGGGACGTTTCAAGGCTTTGCCGCGCCAATACACCAACATGACAAAGGGTATGGTGGAGTATTGCCTTTCATATCATCTGATAGATGCCGCTGATGCCGACCTTATCTTTGATTACGAGTTTCTCATTACCCCCGTACAGCATTTTGAGATGATGGCTATCCGTGGCAGCAAGAAGTATGCACGCCACATCAATGACTTGCGATGTGCGGCATTCATCGTTTATCGTGGTTCTACGCTTGATAATGTTGACCTTCTCGGAAAGGAATACATCGCACGCATGAAACGTGATTTGAGTCCACTCGTGTTCCAAATATCGGTACTCAACCAAAAACCCAAGCGACTGAGCGACGGTTTCTATTGTAACCTTGACATCGAGAATGTTCACGGCTATATCTGTGAGGATTGTCCGGCTATCGACAACGCCTATTGTGTCAAGACCGCCAGCACTGTCTATAACGGTGCCTTGCAGCAACAGGAATATGAAACGCCAAACTTTCATTACTTAGGATTAAAGAATGACTGTCTGTTGGATGGTGATTGCATCGACGGACTGCCCTTGCATATTGCCCTTGACTACAATGCTAAAATCAACTGGATAGTAACGGCTCAGATGTACCGCCGTGACAGTGTGGAAGCCATGAACGTACTGAGCAGTATGTTTGTCAAGGATGGTCAGATGTTGCAGGACTTGATTGCTCTGTGGGATAAATATTACGCTCCCCACAAGGCAAAGAACAACAACGTCTTTTACTATTACAACCATACCGCTAAGATGAAAGTCTATTCCATCAGCGGTAATGCCGACATCAAGGACACCGTGATAGCCGAGCTTCGCAAACACGGATGGGCTGTCAACCCTATCTACATGGGGCAGGCTATGGCACACGACATGAAATATAAGAACATCAATGAGGGATTGGCAGGTTACGTCTATCCCGCTATCCGTTTCAACCGTGAGAACAACGAGAGTCTTTTGATAGCGATGGAGAATTGCGGCATCCGTCAGGTCATGGGCACGTTCAAGAAGGATAAGACGGGTGAGAAACTGAGCACCGACAACGTGGATGGTTCGTCCGTTCCAGAAGAGCTCCGTACCGACGGTACCGATGCTTTCGATGACCTTTATATCGGTTGTCGTTTTTATCGTAACAACCTTACCGGCCTCTGTATGCCTGGTGGAATGTAAAACAATATAAGCTATGCCAAAGAACAATCCGACCGTAAGTTTTGAATACTTGCGCAATTACATTGAGAAATGGGAATGGGACGATCCACAGACGGGTCATCACACCGTAGGTTACAACGCACCCTCCGCTGCACGCCACAAACAGCAGGTGCCGTTCCATATCAAGTATGTTACCCAGCAGGGTGTTTTGGAGGAAGGCTATTGCATCTGTCTGAAAGCCTTCCCCCGTGTGCGCCAGCACATGATTAAGTTTGTCAACAGTGGCGAGATACGCCGCATCAACGACTATCTTGTGATAGAGGTTGATGGTACAAGATTTTATTCAGCATGAAGAATTACGGACTTCCTTATCAGGGTAGTAAGAACCGCGTCATCGGTTGGCTGATGAGCGCATTGCCCGGAGCAGATACCTTTGTTGATTTGTTTGCCGGTGGTTGTGCCGTGAGCCATGCCGCAATGGTATCGGGCAGATACAAGCAGGTTATTGCCAACGACATCACCGACTCCGCGCTTGTATTTCGTGATGCCATTCGTGGTAAGTTTAACAATGAGCGCAGATGGATTTCACGCGAGGAGTTTTTCAATACTAAAGATACGGATGCTTATGCTCGTCTGTGTTTTTCTTTTGGTAACGACCAAAGGAGCTATATGTACAGCAAGGAACTGGAGCCGTATAAACGTGCGTGCCACGAAGCCGTAGTCTTTGATCGCTGGCAGATGATGGCGCAGCTTTGTCCGGAAGTCTATGCCTATGTTAAGGATAACGTTTCACGTTGTGGTCAGCCTGACACCAACAACCACATCCATGCCCGTCGTACCTGTTTTCAAAACTCGGTTGTGGAAGCTTTGCAGCGCAATGGCGATGATCACATATTGCAAAGCAATCCACTTTACGCTTCATGCCATTTCAAAAAGAACAAGGCTAAATCTACAAGCCATATTCGCGATTTGGAATGTAACCCGAATATCGAGCGATTGGAACGCTTGCAGCAACTTGAAACTTTGCAAAGTTTGCAGAGCTTAGAAAGCCTTGAAAGTTTGCAGAGCTTAGAAAGCCTTGAAAGGTTGCAGAGCTTAGAAAGACTTGAAAGGTTGCAGAGCTTAGAACGCCTTGATGGGGAGGGTAGCAGTCGCATAGTCTCATTACACGTCTCGCAAGCTGATTATCGTAAGGTGGATATTCCTTCCCGCAGTATCATCTATTGCGATCCACCATATCATAACACAAAGAAATACCTATCCTCCTTTGATTTCGATGCTTTCTATGGATGGTGTTTAGACAATCCGCAGCCCGTCTTTGTCAGTGAATACAACATGCCAGACGGCTTTACTGCCATTGCCGCGACGGGCATCAGTAACATTATGAACAGCGACCGACCCGTAAAACGTGTGGAGAAAATCTTTGTTCAATCGCGTTTTGCCGACCGCTACGTTAATCCATTATTGGGATTATAGTTCATTCCATATAGTTTGCAATAACTAAGTGAGTTATTTTTCTTAGAAAAGCAAGATGTTTTTCTAAGAAAAGTAACTTCAATTTAATAGAAAAACAGAAAGCTTACAACTGAAATACACAAAGTTTAGCAGTTGAAAGTAATGAGTATTGCAGTTGAGAGTAGGGAGTATTGCAGTTGAAAGTAAGGAGTATTGCAGTTGTGCGCATAAAGCAAATCACCGCTGAGCCTTTTCGTGTCCCTAACTTCCTATCCAGAAACGCTATCTTTACCTAAGAAATAATGAGAAAGATATGGCACGAACAAAGAATACATTAGCCGACCGGCGCGTGATTACCGCCAAAGGCACCACGCAGTTTGCCCGTGTGCAGCAGCAGCTGTTGGATGCCGGTTATGCCGTGGCACCCAACCACTACACCCACGACAATAATATGCCGGGTGGCGACTACGGACAGTACATCAACGCACAACTCGGTTGTGGCAACGGACAGGACGATGGCACCGGCCAACGCCGTATGCTCCCCTTGCTGATGCAGACCAGTGGATCGGAACAGTTAGTGGCCAACGCGGGTACAAAGGACAGAGGCTATATCACGTGGGGAGCACAGAACAAAATTCCTAACGTGGTGGCCTTGTTCACGTCGATGCTCCCCTACACCGCAGCCGGACATAAGTTCAATACCGACTTGCTCGCAGGTCAAGGCCCGCAGCCGATGTACCACTATGTGCGCTATCAGAATGGCGGTACGATGATAGAAGGCGATGTACCCTATCAGTTTGCCAACGTCTTGCTTAAAGGCTTCATCCGCGATTTGCAGCGCGAGAAGGTACAACTGCAAATGCAGGATGTTAGCGATGATCCCGACTATGCCGCAATGTTTCCCGTTGATGGCGACAACGGAGAGGCGCAGAATAAGGCAAGCACCGACGCTCTCATTGCGAACATCGACGACCAAATCAAGCAGTATCAGGACGACCTGGAGCGATGGAAAAAGGACGCGCCGGAGATACAGCAGCTTTGCGACAATACCAGCAACGGACTTACCGCCTTGCAATTAGGCAGCGACATGGACTTGCTCGGCATGTGTTTTCCTGAGCTCGATATCAACCAGCAAAGCTATAACGATGAGACGCACAAGCTCGAACCCGTATGGAAACCGAAGGTACAGGCCATCCGCTACCGTCCGGCACACATCTGCCGACTGGAGCGCATGGACGACGACGGACGCATCAACTATGTGTATCTCTCTAATCGTTTCTACGATGACCCCACGGCTATCAAGACTATCAAGGACGAGGAAATCACGGCATTGCCCGCACTGACCTGGCAAACGCCGTTGGCAGATATGAAACGCTATGTGCGCGAGGACAGAAACAAAGCAGCTGAACAGCGTCGCACACGTTTCATCCTCCCTTGCTCCTACCCCACCAGCGGACGGCCATACTATCCCGTGCAGCCGTGGCACAGCATCTTCACGGGTGATGTCTATGAATATGCCGCCACAATCATCTCTGACCGCTACACGCGCAAGCGTAATGCCAACGTCATCGGACGCGTGATATATATCCACAACGACTATCTCAACTCGCTTTACAACGAGCAGACGCTCTACGCACAACAGACCCGTGCCAAGGGCAAGGAAACGCATATCAAGACCAAAGCACAGTTGCGTGATGAGCTTTTCACGCAAATCAACAACTGGCTCAACCACCGCACCAATGCCGGACAGAGCCTTATCGCCTTCACCTTCACGGGCAGCGACGGCAAAGACCGCGACAGCTTCAAGGTGGTGGAGATAGAGAGCAGCAGTAAGAATAATGCCGAAGCACAGCAAACCGAATTACTTGAAATATCGAGCATCATCTTCTTTGCCATGGGACTCGACTCTACCCTTATTGGCAACACGCCGGGAGCGACGGGAAAGAACAGCGGCACCGACATGCGCACGCGCTATCTGATGAAGCAGTTGCAGATGATGCCTACACAGCAGCTTATCTTGCGGCCCTGGCAGATAGCCTCGCAGTTCAACAACTGGGATCCGCACCTCCGTTGGGTTATCAAACGAGAGGCTATCACCACACTTGACAACAGCAAGACGGGTATCACCGATGCCACACAAGAATAACCATTAACACCTACGACGATGATCATAACGACGATAGACGAATTGCGGCTCGCTTTCCCCGCACATGCCCTTGATGATGTCAGACCGTTGGCCGGGTTCATCAACAACAGCGAGCATGAACTTTTGGTTGACAAGTTAGGACGTAAGCTTTACAAGCAGGTCGTAGCCGCTTACAAGTCGCTCGATGTGGAAACCTATCTTTCCGACATCAACAACAACAACGAGCAGAAGCCGATGACACATCTCATCGCACTTTGCCAGCGTGCCGTGGCTTTCGATGCTATGTCGCGTGCCATCGGTGTTCAGGCGGTCAGTCTGAGCAATATGGGCGTGAACATGGCGACGGCTGACGACTACGGTACGCCGTCAAAAGACATGCTCGACCTCTTCAAGAATACCTGTTCCAAGGAGACACGCATCTGCATCAACCAGATACTTGAATACCTTGAGGAACTTTGCCGCGACAATGCCGCCATTACGGACACTACGGCAATGACCGATACGCAGAAGGAAGCCGCAGATATTTGCGAGGCATGGAAGGAAAGCCGTTACTACTTCCTTGCAGCCGATGTGCTGATACCGTCGGCAACTGTCTTGCAGCAGTATCTCGACATCTACGGCAACCGCGAGAAGTTCATCTCCATGCTCCCCGACATCCGCTATATTCAGGACGAACAGATTGCACCGTTGATAGGTGAGGACTTTTGCAATGACCTTTGCCGCATAGCTGTTGGTGGCACTGACAACAAAACGCTGGCTACACTGATCAGTCGCCTACGTCGCTGTCTTGCCGCCTATCTTGAGGAACGCACGAGTATTATCACCGTTAGCAAGGATAGAAAAATTATTGCCCATACTGAGGGCGAGCGACATATCAATGCCGCTGTTGAGTATTGTCGCATCCATCAGGATGAACTTGAAAAGATGGACGTTATATCCACATCCGTTCCACTCGCACCTTGGTACGAGAAAGCCGATGCTTGCGGTTGCGATGAGCAACCTAAGTTCCGCAACAACGAGCCTGGAAATGTTATGTTCGTTTTACCCGGCATGAATTAACAATCAGTTGGACGTTATGTTTACACCACCGAGAAAGATAGACATTCAGATACCGAGGGCATGGAACCAGTGCAGCCGTGAGCAGTTGGAAACGATTGCTACGGTTTTCGTGGGGCAGTCGATGTCGGCTGCAACGCTCAATGCGCCTACTATGTTCGAGACTAAATGTAACATCTTTCTTGCTTTGGCAAATATAGATGTTATATCCACTGAACAGGACAAAGATATGGGTGATACATCCGATGATGCCTTACTACATAAATATTATGTCTGTAAGATACAAGGTGATGAACAAACGTTTCCTTTATACTTGTGGCAATTACATTCATTCGTCGATGATAATCTCAAATGGATAGATGATGAGAAAGGCAACGGACTGACTAATTTTGTTTATCCTACTTACAAGAAGTGGATGTTATATCCGCTACCCCACTACCATCTCTACGACGGACCCGCCACGCTGATGCAGGATTTCACCTGGCAGCGGTATCGCTTTGCGCAGGACTTCATGGAGTGGTACGTGCATTGCAGTAACGAACTGGTGCGAATGTTGAAGCGTCGTCGGGCTTATGATGATAAGACGATAGCGGAGCAGGAGATGCTCGTAAGAAAAGCAATGGCGCAGTTCTTAGCCACTATCTACAACCGTCGTGTGCGCTATGTCAACGAGCAGAGCGGTATCAAGGAGCACGACTTTGCCTTCCGACCCGACCAGCCGATAACGAACTGGAAGGACTTCTTCGGTTTCAGTCCTGTTAAGTGGCAGGTTGTCTTGCTTTGGTGGTCGGGCATGATGCACTATTTACAGCAGCGTTATCCACGATGTTTCAAACGGCAGAGTACCGACAACGGCCACCGATCCACACCGCTTGAACTCTACACGCGTACCGTGGCGACGATGGAGAAATACTTGGGACTCGATGAGCAGGACGTGAACCAGCAGAATTTCCACATTGTGTTGCAGCACATGGAGGACATGGCACAGCAGAATGAGGAAATGGAAAAGATAAGGAGCAAGTAACGATGATAGACTTTGATACTTTCAAACAGCAGATACGCAAGGCGGCACACGAGAACCATGCGTGCGTTGATGGCTACCGGCAGATGATGGCCTCGGAGAGTTATACCCAGATGTTGCGTGTGATGTACAACAACTGGGATTGGGTGTATGATGGCGGTTTCTACCATCTCTTTTGCCGTTACTTCGGGCAGTGGTTTGATGGACATGAAGAAGATTTTCATGCCGCCGACGTGTTCTATAATGAACCGTCAGAGCATGGTTTCGTGTTTGTCGATAATCCCGGTAAGACAATTGTCTTTCATGGTCAGCCAAAGGTTTTCATCCTTGCGCCGTCGGATGTTGATGCCTACGATAAAGCGGAGGTGCATTGCAGGGCTGATTTCTCGCATATTCATCTCTATGGTAGCAGCTACGGATTGCTCAAGAAAGGCTATGGCAAGGGCTATGATTACAGCCGTGCCGAGTCGTGGAATGCCTTTGAGACCCACGACCATGCGTCGGTCATCATTCGCGACGGTATCTGTTTCGATTTCGGTCATGAGTCTATCCGTGCCTATCACAGTATGGTGTTTGGCACTACTTCCTATCATGTTGAACTCGATGATGACAGCCGTTTGTTGGCTCCGTCATCATCCTATTACGAAAAATACAATAAGGCAAAATAGCAGCTATGCACAGTCATCTTAACATACAGGCAAAGACCAAGGACGGCGTATTGCACGACCTGACGCTCAAGGAGGATGCTTCTATTTCCGTAGAGGATCAGAACCCGCTGTTCCATGAGAGCGAGATGTTCACCTATCCCGTGGAGATGCCGCTCGACGGCAACCGTGCCGTAGTGAAGAATATCGAGGACGCTTACAGCGACTTGCGGCCGGTATCGCTGGAGCATCTTCCTGCACGTATTCTTGTGGACGGTATGCCGTTCCGCAGTGGTACGCTGGTGATGCAGGACGACGAGGAAGTGGACGATAAGCTCAGTATGAACATCGATGCCAACGAGCATAGTTTCTCTGACCTTATCGGGCAACTGAAATGCCGCGATGTGCCAATGGGCGATGATATTCTCATTGGTGAGAAGATTGGCGACGTGAAGGCTGAAATCACCTACGACTATCATGTATATGTAAAGTATAAGGGTAAGAAGAAAGATGCTGACTATTGGGCTACGAACCGCAAGACTACGGCTTCATGCAATCCGCAGGCATTGGGCTTTTCCTTTCCTGGAAAGTGTGTGGTGTCGGGTAAGCAGGTAGCCGTGAAAGCCTCGCAGAGGGATTATCCTAACGGTCATTCGGTCATTATCCCGAAGGTCGATACAAGCTATATCAATACGGATAAGACCTATGCCGATGGTGCCAAGTATGTCAATGCGCGCGTCTGTTACCGTCATCATGCTTTAGGCGACGACGGCAAGACTTCCTCTGATATTGTTCCGGCCAAGGACAGTAAAAACCAATGGGAGGACAAATCACCGTATTGGGTGCTCGATGCCGACCGCCAGCAGTCGGGTGTGTGCTTCTATGTCTTGCACTTCCTCGACAAACTGTTTGAGTATTTAGGTGTAACGTTCGATAAGTCGGCATTGTTGGCCGTGGGCGACTTCTCGCGTCTTTGTTTCTTCACGACGCGCTGTAAGTATGATGAGCGCGTCATTCATGGTACGAGCGTGTCGCTCGACAGTCAGGGTGCAACGGTTTATACCGATGGCGAGACGGGCAAGACTATTTCTTCTTATCAGCCTTATTTCTCATCGTTGGATGAAATACAGAAATGGCTTGACAGTCGTGGTTGTGGCGGTAAGCTTTATCTTGAAGATACCGAAAACAAGAGTGTGGACTCTTGCGACTGGTATCAGTACGATTCTTCCTCTAAGACGTGGAAAACATCGCATGTGCAGGTGGGCGTTGACAAGGTAAAAGAGATTAAAATCACCGCAAAAATCAAGTCGAGCACCATTACCGCTAACGTGATGGGTATGTATGCCAACAGCTATTGTTTGCCCGATACGTCGGTACAGGATGTGCTCGATGCGCTGGAGGCCGCTTTTGGCATCCGTTTCAACTATGACTATGAGAAGAAACGGGTAACGGCTTATCTTGTGCGAAATATCTTTCGCTCGCAGGAAAAGCCGATTGATTTTGTCGGACAGATTATCTCGATGAATAAAATCAGCGAGAAAATTACGGGCTTCCGTATGATTTATTCCAAAGAGAGTAACGACCGCGAGAAACAAAAGAATATTACGGAGGGCAAAACCGACTATGATACGACCTACGACTATATCGACTATCCGCAGGATCATACCGTAACGGATAAGACCTATACCGATTTTTTCCGTAATCTGAGTGCAGGCGACACGAATTGCTATATTGACCGACGCACGGGGAATGCTTATCGTATCAAGGTGGATAAGGACGCGACGCAAGCCAGTGAGTTGCAGCCGCGGCTGTTCGAGGTGGGGCAGTTTCATGGTGTAGAATTGGGCGATTGTTCAGAACTGAATAACGACTTCATCGAGGAGCGCAAGATAGACTTTACTCCAGTGGAGTTTAACGATGTGAACTATCACAATGAGCTTGTCTATGTCAACAGCTTTGGCAATACTTACCAGGACGATACGGGTACTTACAAGGCCAACAACATCAACGCCGACGATGCCAAACCGATGATGGCAGTGTTCATCGACGAGGACATGGAACATGAGTTCGTTACACAGAAAATCCGTAATACGTTTTCCGAAGGGTTGGCTGACTTCTATCTGACAGAGGAACTGAAACTGATAGAAAGCTATGATCCGACAAAAACCGATGATGGCAATTCGCCTTTGCAAAGTGATTCTCTGTGGGGTTTCGACCTGACGTTGATGCGTGGCGGTGGTGCCGATGCTGATGTACAGAGCTATGATTATGATTATGATGGTTTCGGCAACAGTAAGTGGCGCACCGTAGCAGGAAAATATGCGATGTCGCCGGACACGATGGATAACATGGCTAACGTCTATGACTATAACGGCAAGCTTGATGGCATAGGCGGTGATGAGCGTTTTGCTCTGAAAATAAGGGCATGGAAACAACCGTCGTGGGCAAAGAGTCCTGTCTGTGATAGCGATGTCGTCGATGCCAAAACGGGCAATGTAACGATGAAGATACGCTCGCGCGGACTGTTCGACTCGTTTATCTCTGAATATGCGCACTTCGTATTGAACCGCAAGAAGTTCATCGTAACGTGCCAGGTAACGGCAGCGCAGATAGCCGATATTCCTAATCATTGGATGCAACGATACCGCATCAACGGCATGGTGGGCTATATAGATAAGGTGAGCTACACCATTAGCGCGGAAACGGGTATTACGGAGGCAAAGATAACTTTTTATGCTTCATAAACTATGGCAAAGACTATTTCCCTTTTGTCGGCTTCGCCTTTCGTCGATACGCCGATAGTATATAACGTAACAGCCAGCGACGTAACGGGTACTGTAAGCTTCCACAACGTTATGTTGCAGGTATCAGCAGGGCTGCAAGGCGGTAGCTACGTCGATTATGTATTGCACTCGCCAGTCGATAGCGGTGAGACGGTACAGATAGACATCAGCTCCGCTTTGCGTGCCGTTGCTTCTACTTATCAGTATGGTTCAACACCACCAACGAACTATCCTTATATTTCTTTCTCACTGAAAGCATGGGACGAATACATGCAGAATGGTGAGGTACATGAGAACGTGGACGTTGTTCCCGATACAGGCGGACGGGCTTTGCTCGGTGGCTATTCTGACTTAGACCGATTGATTTCTTCGGCTCAGCGTGATGCGCTCCACTTCACGCGCAAACCGACATCGCATCCCGAAATGCTCTGTGATGGTGATACGTTTATTCTTCCCAACGATATGTCGGCTACTATTGCCAACATTACGGCTGGGCCGCGGTCACTACCCTACCCCGTTGTCATTGACAAGGACAATCCGGCGGGATTGCGCACGTTGGGCGGTCGTAGTGTCTATGTCATGCCAGCACAGCGCGACCACTATCAGTTCCGCTTCATCAATCGTTTTGGTGTGATGGAGTCTTTTGCGGCAATGGCTTTGCGGGAAACAACGGTGGCTATCACGAAGAATAACTATTTGTTAGCAAACCGCGAGACATTCAACAGCTTTTCGCGCCGCCTTATCAAGAAGCAGAATGATACGGAGACGTGGAAGATGAGCACGGGACCGCTCGATGACGATTGGCAGCAATGGGTGATGCACGACTTTCTGATGACTGAGCACGCGTGGATATTGGTGTCCGGAAACTGGCTTCCATGTGTGGTGTCGCCTGATGACAGTGTTTCGGCTCTCAATCGTCATGCCCACGATGTGATGGACGTGCAGTTTAGTGTGATTTTCGACCTGAACGGCTCGCCTTCTTTGAAAGTCTGACTTTTCCCCCTGTCCCTAAGTTCCGTCTGTCATTTGCTATATTTGGAGTAAACAAAAGAGAAAATGGCAGACGAAACAACGACATACCAGATGACCAACGCGCGACCCGAAAACTACTGGATTGCGCCGGATGCACTCTATATCACGCTCAACGCAATGGGCCAGCCCGATTACTTGCAGGGCAATGTGTCGAGTGGTGCGGTCATCATGTGCTATATGCGCGGCATCGACGGGCTTTCTTTTGATGCCGGACACAACTACCGCCGGTGGCCTTTAGCCGTGGCTCCGACGTATTTCAACACATCAACACCTAAGTATGTTTATGCCGCCATTCCTAAATCGGATGCTGTCAATGCCTATGCGCAAATTGTATATCCTTCTGAAAAGATAGACATCTACGGAAAGAACGAAAAAGGCGAACAGATAGGTGCCAACGGCTATTTCTTTATCTTCTTGCAAGGTATCATTTCCGCCAGCGTCGCTACGGATGGTACTACGCAGATGCGCTCCTGGACGCAGCGCGTCGATTGCGGTTCTTTGGCATCCGACGAAGCCATTGCAGCCGGTGGCACGGATAGTTGGTGGAAATACTCTTCCGTTGATGATACGGTTACATTCATCAAGACGATTACAAAAGCTGTCTTTGATAATATTACGGCAAAGGTAGCTACTATCTCAAAGCTTATTCTTGGTGGAAAACCGCTCAGCGGCGTTGCTGAATATCCTAAGACTTCTTCCAATTCTGAAACTGATGTCGTTACGCCTAAGTATATTTCGGACCGTGGAGAGAAAGAATATCTGAGCAAGACCAAGGATGATGCTACTTCGCACAAGCTGACTATTGGCGAAACCGAAGTTACCGGTAAGTCAAAGACTCACGGCAATGCTGATTTCCTAAGTGATGTTGTTGTTGGCGAGCAGGGCTTTGCCGATGGTATGACAGGCTTCGGCATCAAGCTCGGCAAGGATGGTGCCATGCAAGGCGATAGTCTTACCTTGCGCCGCTTTCTTGAAGTTCCTGAATTGCGCTATAACCGCGTGGATGTCTTTGTCGGCAACCAGTGGCGTGCGCCGGGTGCTGGTATCGTCAAGGCTGTTGTTCCTGATACCAACAGCGACGGAACAACGGCGAATACGGGTACCGTTTATCTGAAACTTGAAAAGGGTGAAATCGGTAAGATTGCGGTCGATGATATTTGCATGGGTATCTTCCATGATTATAATACGGCCAACAATTCCACTGATGATTACGACGACTACAAAGGCAACTTCCGTTTCAGTGGTTTCTATACTTGCTATTTCCGTATCACGGAGATAACGGAAACGGCTACCAATTCCTCATTCAAGTATGCACTGAGGGAATATTCCGACGGCTCTTTCTCTAAGCATCCGTCGGCTTACATGCACTTCGTCTGTTATGGCAACTTCACCAACCAAGACCGACAAAGCAGCCGGTACTCTACTTTGCGCTACGAGCGTATGCTTGTCAACGTCAATACGTGGGAGTTTCAGGCAGCGAACATTGCCATGCAGGAGGGTGACCTCGACAATCTGAAAGTCTATGGACTCGATATGACGGGATATTCTATCTATCTCGAAAATATCTACATGTCGGGTACCATCGAGCAGATAGAGAAACTCGCCGTGAAGATGGAGATAGAGAATACTTTTTCAGAAGTGCTCGATTATGGAGAGACCGCTCCGTTGCGTATCTTCCTTACGCGTGGCTTTGATGATTTTACCGAAAAGGCTATGAAGTGGTCGGTAACACGGGATAGTGGCGACGCGACGAATGATGCCGCCTGGCAGCAGAAAGCAAAGGTGGTGGCGTTCAACAACGCTCCGACCATCAAAACCACAGAGGACGGACAGCGCAAGTACGTAGGTTTCGACATTGCCTTTAAGGATGGCGACAACGATTTGTCGATGGATGAACTCTCTACGCTGTTCACTTTCAAGGCTTACGACAAAGACAGTGCGGTACTCGCAAAAAAATCAATCGCAATATAAAACAATAAAGATATGCAGTTAACCAACCGAATACACAGAGACTTTCAACCGCTGAACATTGCGGTAAGCGTGCGCGTGCTGAGCAAGGCCAGTCCGCTTACGCAGGTTTACGACTCTATGACGGGACAGTATCTTCCTGACCGCAGGGTTGCACCGACTTGTATTTTGCCGGACATCTCGCTCGTGGCTAATGATGGCTCAATGAAAGATGCTGATGGCAATGTAGTGCCATACACCAATGCCGATGTCATCACGAGTAGCGATAAGATGCACTGGATGGTGAACAATAAGCCTATCGAGCAGGTGTTCAAATCTAATGAATATGAGATTGAACGCGTTGGAAAAGACGATGCCAACTTGGGGGTGAACACGCGTTGCATGTTGAAGGTATTGAAGAATGTGCCGGAGAACGAATCGTATGATGTTTATTTCGATGGTTACATCCTTGACAAGCGTACCAATCAGGAAGTGCATGTCGTTACGAAGAAGTTTACACTGAACACCGTTGCAAAGGGCATGGATCAGTATGCGCTGTCTTGCCTCGATCCGTTGAACTTCCTCTACAATCCATTTATGGACAGACTCTTACTCTTTGAGTGGAAACGCTCACGTGGTATGGATGTTGGCTCTGATACGGAGGACAGCGTGCTTGACAGGTTCAGCTATCTGCATACGTGGCATTTCTCGTTGAGGGGTAATACTAAGACGGTAAAGACTGATGACTATAAGGTGAAGCTCGTTGACCCTAACGACAACGACAACGAGATTGCCGTTGACTCGAAATTTGGCGTGATGGAGCTGACAAAAACATCGCTGACTATCGACGCACGGATGTTTACGTCGCGCTCGTTTAAGGTCATCGCTTATCAGACAAATGCAGAGGGTAAGGACGTGAAGATCGCTGATATTACTTTGTCGGCGAAGTTCACAAGACCCGATTTTACTCCGTCCATGCTGATAACGACGGGTACACTGCCTACTGATACCTATCATACTAACGGCGTGAAGATAACAACGAAGTCAACAACGCTCGGTACAGGTTTCGGCGATGTCGAACTTGAATGTCCAGATGCTTATTTCGATTTCGTTTGGTCGGGAATATCGGCAGCTTATCCTGATGGTAAGGAAGTCGGGACGGGTGCGAATGTAACTTATCCGTTGGCAGCTTTGGGCATTACGAATTTAGCCGCCAATGCCGACTATACGGAGAATGTGGACGGAGACTTCAAAGAGCCACTAAGCACGGCTGTTGATGATGAAGGCAACGTGCTTGTTGACAGTTACGGCAATATGCTCGCATTCCGCTGATTTTTCATTGCTCATTACTCATTACTAATTGCTCATTTCTAATTGCTCATTAAAATATATGAATTACATATTAGCAGACAAGGATAAGGCGGTAGCAATAGGATTTTCGGATTCTATTCACACGCTTTCCGCTGATGGGAAAATGATATTGACCGAGAAGGAGGTCGTTACCTCTCCCCTTCTTCAAGGCGACATCGACGAGCGTATGACCGCTCTTGATGGTAAACTTTTAGGGGGGGGTATCACGCAAATAATATCTTAAAGCTATGTCAATAACAACAGGTTCTATCACTGTGAAGCGTCTGCGCCGTGGATATACCATAGCAATGCACTTCGAAATGCCTACTGGCGTGGCCCTCTACCAGGGTGTGAACTCGGCAGGAGCAGTAACGCCGGACTGGAGCAAAATCACTGAGGATGCAAAACGTCCGCAGGTGAAGCCGGTATTGGAGGCCACAAATAAGCAACCAGTTAGCATTGTGGAGGGTACGGCAAAATGGAAATACCTTGATGTCGAATTGGCTTTCGACGCTCAAGGTGCATGTACAACAACGGGTTATACAGACAAGTTCAAGATGCTCACCGATGGCAGCTATACGCTGGTTATCATCGGCAACCTTGCAAGCAAGGACAATGACAGCAACGATACGCTGACATTCTCTTGTGATGCTCGTTGTGGTGGTGCAAAGGAACAGCCTGTAAGCGGAAGCATCGACGTTATCATCTCGCCGTTAGGCGCAGGTTCGTATGTCGGTATCGTCGGATTGACGGGTAATCTCGTAGCTGAAAGTGATGGCGTTTCTACGGGCTCGCTGAATACGACATCCGACCATATCGGACTAACGCTTTCTTTGCTTTATGGCGGAGATGCGGTGAAGTTTGGCTATCTCATCTGTAAGGCTGATTATGATCTGTCTAAGAACACGAAGAATCTGAGTATAACAGCCGCTTCCGCATTGCAGGAGAAGAAAGACAACGCTATCGGTGTGAATAATGTGGACGGACAGACAACGTTTGTCGTCTATTTCTATCCAGAAGGCGTTACTGATGTTACCAAGCATGTTTATACAGTTGGTTTCGATGTGCTCGATACAACAGATCCATTTAAGATTGTGTACGGCTTCACCGATGCGACTAAGCAGCAGGTCGATGATGGAGAAAACGTAGGACTGACTCCGGCTGTGGTGCAGATGGGTACAGGAAAGATTATCAAAATCACCAATGATACTTGGGAGCATCACATTTACCGCTTGCAGGACAACGGAGCCAATTTCGTTGATGTGCGCACGGTAAAGACAAAAGAGGTTGTCCTTAGCACCAGCGATACTGATTACGAGGTAACGGATAAGGCCGGAAACAAGACAACGGTCATGTGCGATGTCGATGTAGCCGGAACCGTTCAGTTCGAGTTGGCTACCACTTCCGCAGCATCTTAACTTTTTCAGCACGTAAAATCATAAAAGGATAAACAATATGGAAAGCAAATTTAAAGATTTAGGCACCGCGACCCTTATCACCGACCCGCAGGACACTGACGCGGTGGTGGCAGAGAGAGACGGACACATGCGGCGAATGACTATCAAAAAACTCACTGAAAAAGTGGGTGACAATACCGCAGGCGACCTTGCGGCGGCTCGCACAGCCGCAGAGTCGGCAACATCCGCTGCACAAAAGGCTTCTGATACTGTTTCGGAGTTTGCGGCATTGATGGCAGCTTTTTCTGAAAAGAATCAGTTTGCCGGTTTCGCACGGCAGAACGGAGCACAGTCGCCTGATGCCGCAACGACCTATGGCAGCAAATCGCTCATTCACGAAATCGGCTCGCATCTGCATTTGTGTACAGTTAAAGGCGGAGTGAAACAACACACGCTTGAAGGTACTCGCCTGACAAAGGCAACAAATGGTGATGCGGTGGCGATTGACGGCAGCGACGGAGACTTGTATCTTTGTTGGGACACGAAACCTTATTTGCTCAAAGATACAAAGACCGTTGATGACAAAGAAACCAATGTCATGGGCGTTGGCCTTGTTCCGGCTTATTGGAATGGCAAGATGGCAAAGCTGTTGCCTAAGCATGGTATCTGTGCGATGGGTGAGGTATATGGAAAGCTCAGTGGTGATACCAACACGCAGCAGCATTGTATCTACAACACCGCCGTTGCAGGAACTTACGATGCGCCTAACGGCATTTTTAAGGCTTCCTATAAGAAGAGTGGTGGCGGCTATCCTACGCAGTACACGTCTTGCGTACAGAGCATACAGCGTGCACAGGCAAAGAATACCGATCCGTTGACTCGTACACCTTATTTAGGTGAATATTATGAGTTCTACGAGGCATGGTGTGCGTTGCTTTACGCTGAAATCGGCACGCTGAACGAAACAGCGTTGAATTGTTTCGGAGCAGGACTTACACCGCTTGATACCGTGAATGCGACAACTTTTAATGACGACGCTATCAGCGGTAACAGTGGATGGAAGGTAATCGTGTCGAGTACTGATGCACGCTATTATAATACGTGGGGCGATTTGGCTATTACGAAGAGCGGTACCAAATACGGATTGGTACAAGGTATCGCTGGTGAAAGCAATTATGGTATCGTTGAGATGCTTGAACCACAGCGTGTACTTGATGCCATTTCAGCCGCAGGACTTATCTCTATGATAGGCAGCAAGAGCCATATCTTCTATTATGGCGATGATGGTAAGATGAAATGCTCTACCGATGGCAGCATTGACGTGAGTACAGGTACGGGTATGACTGCTCTAAAGCATTACTTCATTGTGCGCAATGTGCCTAATTGTGAAGGTATGTCCGATGGTGTAATGACCGCTGTTGTGAACAGCTATACGTTGATGGAGTTTGCTGACGGAATGACACTTTCTTCTGACGGTACCTCATTGACAGGCAAGAAAGCTATTCTGAAACTTTCCATGCCTGTTTATCGTGGCAAGATTTTGCCTTATGCGTATGGTTGCTTTGAACAGACGGATGGAGCTTTCTACGTTATCAAGAAAGATACAAGTGGCAACTTGTCAATGGAATTTCGCTGTACGGCCAGTATTGATGATCTTCCCGCTCGAAAGTCTTTCGGTTTCGAGGCTGATATAAATGGCGAGGCTGACATTGAGAAAGGTTTGTCGCAGCGTTATGCTTATCCATCGGTCCTGACCAATGAGGCTTGGGTTAAGACAAGTAGCTATGCCCTTTCGCTCTTCTGTGCAAAGAGTGTTGGCGGTGGTGCCCGAACCTACGAGAATTGTTATCTATGGACGTATGCGACCAATAACGCCGGTAACGGTAAACGGCAGGTACACGGCTCCGTCGTCGGTTGC
>LAHS01000043.1_pt1 | contig 65990 bp, 51 predicted proteins | sample 329651 | NCBI WGS metagenome assembly LAHS01 (sample SAMN03275699, study PRJNA271635) | activated sludge metagenome | isolation source: sample C-1 Sludge from hydrolytic chamber (first chamber) of Anaerobic...
GAACAGACTTATCTTCTACCATTCCGGAGAATGTCGACTCTATCGGTGGTTTGAGTGTATTGTTAGAACAGACTTATCTACGACATTGGTAAAAGTGTCGCATTGTTTGATTTATTAGGCACAATTGATTCTTTCGAGATTGTTTTCAATTCACAACAATAAAGATAAATGGTGTGTTGATTAAATAATAGAGCCTCATTTGCTATTAAAGAACGACTTTCACCCATTAGGGTGTATTTCCTGACTCGGAAGAGTTTAAAATAAAAGCAAATGAGCGAATACCGAATTAAGCTGATTGTCTTAGAAGACCAGAAGATCCTGCTTGACTCCTTTGCCCGAGCCATGAAGGAAGATTTTGATTTGGTTGCCACCTTTGAGGATGCCGATACGGTCCTTGGTTTCTTAGCCTCCCATCCGGTGGATGTCATCTTAGCCGATACCTGCCTGAAGAAGACCAATACCCTGGATTATCTGGAAGCCATCAAGAAAGCCTTCCCGGCAGTCAAGGTCATCATCATGACGGGCTTTCCGGAAATCAGCTTCCTTAAGAAAGCCAAGAAAGAAGGAGCCGACTCCTTCATTTATAAGAATACCTCCCTGGAAGAGACCAAGAACGTCATCATCTCCACCTACCGCGGCTACAGCATCTTCCCAGCTGCCAACAAAGTGGATGAGAGTCACTTCTTATTGACTCTCTCCGAGAAGGAGATGGAAGTCCTCCGCTATGTCTGTCAGGGCTATGACCGCAAAGAGATCGCCGATAAGATGGCGAACAGTGAGAACACCATCAAGAGCTATGTCCGCTCCATTCTCAATAAGACCGGCTATGACTCCATCAGCAAACTCGCCATCTATGCCGTCAGCCATGGCTATGTCGTCCCACCCAAAGAAAAAGTCTCCCCAACGGAAAAAGCCTAGCCTCTGCTGTCGATAAGCCAGTGACCGCCCTCCCCGTCACTGGCTTTTTAGGTGGAATCCGGAAAACCATAAACTGTTTCCATCAAAAAGGCCCCCTCCTTGCGGAGAGGGGCCAAGGCTAAGCGAGAAAACTAAGCCGTCCAAAGAGTCGGCTGAAGGTTGTTATCCCGATGCCAGTAATAGTGGGTGGTGTCCGTGTCGGTAGGCTTGGTTTCGGAGTAAACGGCAAAGTGAGCATTCTTGAACGGATCATCGCCGGTACCGAAGGTAACGGTGGAAACCATCGCCAGCGTATCACCGCTTGTCAGATAGACCGTGGTTAAGGCCGTGCAATCCTTGAAGAGGTTGTTCGTAACCGTTTTGTTGTTAATGATGGTAGCCAGACCAATTTCCTTAAGACCGGTGCATCCTGAGAACGTTCCTGCGTAGGTCGCTGTTGCTAAATTGCCCAGATAGATATAGGAAAGAGCAGTATCATTCTTGAACGTGCTATCCGCATAATAGTTCAGCATGGCTTTGACCGTGACCAAAGCGGGGCAATCTGCCAAAACCTCGGCGCCATTCATGTCGAGGGCATCGCCTCCAAAATTAAAGGTAGTCAAGGCACTGTCACCTTTGAAAGCACCGGTATATAAAGCATAGTGGAATGAATGCGTGCCGCTGCTGCTCACTTTTGTCAGAGCCTTGCAATTATTGAAGGCATAGGCACTGATGGCCAGAGCCTGGCCGCTGGCCGTAGCACTGGCAAACGTCAAGGTCTGCAGGGTGCTCATTTGGAAGGCGTTGGCATCAATGGAGGTCAATCCTCCCGACAGCGTCACATTGGCAAGGTTGGCAGTATAAGCCGCAAAGGTTTCGATCTTGGTGATGGCGATTTCCGTATCCGGAACAACGGCAGGCAAGACATAGTCACCGCCACGGTCCTGCGGAATGAGGACAACGGAGGCAATGGCCGTGCTATACAGAACGTTATCATCGGCAATCAACGTGCCGGCATAGTTGACTTGCGTATAAACGGTAGTGAACATCGGGAGATGGGAACTGTTCTTGGCAACATTGAGGCCCTCCGCTGTCAAAGAATCGGAGTAAATGTTCAATGTGGTGAGATTGGGCATATCATTCAGAACACCATCGGCGACTGCAGCAATGCCGCTAACCAGTTCGATTGTCTCCACTCCCGGCGCCACGGCAACGACGGTCTTCGGCGCGGTTTCATCAATCAGAATCTTGAAGTTCTCATCGGTTTGATACTTGGTCGACTCCGAAGCAAGGTAAGTCAGCAGGCTGCACTTGGCCGTGATGTTCGCACCAATGGTGTCGACATTCTCCGGAATGTTGAAGGTAGTAATATCGGTATTGGCAAAGGCATTATTTCCGATGGACGTGATGGTTTCCGGCAAAGTGATGGCTTTCGCATGGCTGGTCTGGTCGGCAAAGGCATTATCACCGATAGCCGTCACATCTTCGCCTAAATGAGTCGCCGGAACTTCCCAGTCGGTGATGGCAGGATAATTCTCCGTCAGGACCTTATCGACCGAGTAAGTGCCGCCGTTTTCCGTGAAGGTGAAGGCATAGTCATAGGCCACCCGGCTGAAGACCGGATGGATATCGAAATACGACTTGACAATGTAGTTAGCGGCATCGACATCCCAGTTGGTAAACTGATAGTAGGCATCCGGATCAGCGTCGCGCGTCGGCTTTCCGAATGTTTCCTCATCGTAGTCACCCACGACGGAACCATAAGGAATCGACTTCTCATCCAGAAGATTGCCGTCAAAATCCAGGAACCGGACGATACAGATCCGGACCGATGTGGTGTACTGAGCCCAGATTTCGACATCCTGAGTGACGACGTAATCAGTGAGATCAATGCCCCAATCCTTAAACTTATAATCCAGGCCTTCGGTGGAAGGACGGGTCGGATCGGCCGGAACGGTGGTAATCTTGTTGCCGGCGGTAACTCTATTGGAGCTGAGAACCGTGCCATCCCAGTTACGGAAGATGACATTGTAGGACTTGGTGATTACCTCGGCCTTAAATTGAGCAAAAGCATTGGTATTGCCATAAATCGGGTTATCCAAATCAATGGACCAACCGGTAAAATCATATTGGTAATTGGCATCGTCAGGACGCGTCGGGATATCGGTGGGAGCCGTGACCTTCGTGCCTTTCTTGGCCTTTTGAGTGGCAAAAATCGTATTATCCCAGTTATAGAAAGTGACAGTAAAGAATTCGGTCTTCACCATTGCTGTGAACACAGCATGGATATCCAGGTTGCTATAAATAGGAGTGGTGGCGATATCGACATCCCAGCCCGAGAAAGTATAGGTATAATAGTCATCCGCCTGACGGGTCGGAGTACCTCCCGCCGGTGCCGGGGCAAACTCACCATATTTGACCCAGGTATAATCGAAGACGGTGTTATCCACCATGAAGTTGACCAGATAGCGGACCATGGTATCGGCCTTGGTGTACTGAGCGGTGAAGACGGTATCCGCCGTGATCTCCGTGGTGGCTGGATCTTTGTCCCAGCCACTGAAAGTATAGTCATACTTCGTATCGCTGAGGCGGGTCGGCGTATCGGTCGGAGCCGTGGCCTTCTTGCCCTTCTGAACTTTCTGAGCGGTTCCAATCGCCGTGCCATCCCAGTTCTGGAAGGTAACGTTATACGTATAAACGCGTTCCTGGGTATTGAACTGAGCGACGAAGGTCGTATCCTAGGTGATGACCTTGGTTGCCAGATCATAGTTCCAGCCTTTGAAGGTATAGGTGAAAGCTTCATCCATCGTCCGGGTCGGGGTGGTGCCGGCATAGGTAGCCTTCTCACCGGCCTTGACCTTGCTGGTCGCCATCACGGTGCCATCATAGTTGAGGAAGGTCACCTCATAAATGACCGCCTCCGGCGTATAGGCCGTCTTAAAATACATGGCATGATAGACCGTATCGGCCTTGACGGCCGTCAAGGAAGCATCTTAGCCGATGAAAGCATACTGTGACGTTTCATCATTGGCTCTCGTGGGCGTAGCGCCGGTGTACTCGGCATCCTTGCCTTCTTCGACCGTCTGCGTTAAGAGCACGGTCGCATCCCAATCGACGAACTGAACATTATAGATAGGTGTTTCCTTCTTGCAGCCTGTCATCCCTGCGACTAACAAGAGAGATAACGACGCCAGTCCCAACATCCGTTTTGCTTTGACCATAAGTCATTCTCCTTACGTTACGATGATTGTAAAGTCCAAAGGTTTTTCAAAACACCGCCAAAAGGTTTCATCTTGCAATGAAAAGATACCCAAAAGGGTGAAAGGGTAGACAGCTGTTTTTATGAAAAGCCTTTAGTTATCGGATGTTTCCTGCTTTCTTGGGAAACAGGCCGTTAGGCAGACCTCGGGGATTCCCGCGACCGTCAGGCTCCCGCCTAACGATTCCAAGGCCTTCTTAAAGTGGACCAGCCCGTTATGGAATTCCAAATGGCCGCAGCTCTTGCCGTTGTTGGTGATGGAAAACTGATAGCTTGTCTCATTCAAAGCTTCCCTAAGGATGATCTGACTGGCCGAGCCATGGCGGATGGCATTATCGATAGCCTCTCTTACCAGCTCCAAAGCCAGACCCTTATCCGGACAGGCAGCAAAGTCGCTGGGGTTGATAAACTGGATGCCGAGAAGCCGGTAGAAGCTTTCCAGTTCCTCCAGATCCTGATAGGTGACTTCGTAATTGTCTAGGCCGCGGGCCACTAAGGACTTCAGCGGCGTCATATCCATTAAAGACGGATTGCTGAGAATCTGATGGACGAAGCTGACCTCCTCGGCAAAGGTATCGTGGACAAGGCTATGAAGCCTTTCCTTCTCCTGATCCCGGGCCAACGCCTTCAGCTCATCCAGCGTCTTCAATAAGGCTTCCTGCTCCTTGACCAGCTTGCCGTTGGTCGTGGTCAGCTCCTGGGTCAGCCTCAATTCATTCGTGACGTCATGGAGCGACATCTCCACCTGTCCGTGGTTCTCCCGCTCCTTGAAGAGAAGATAACTTTTCTTATATGGGAAGATGAAGGAGCTGTCATCGACCTTGCGGTCGCTGACCTCCCGTAACTTCTCCCGCAGGGTGAAAGCCAGGTTATGAACCGGAATCCCGTAGGCTTCCAGGACCTGGGTGAAAGCCGGATTGAGATAGTTTATCCGGCCTTTGCTGTCGCTGATGAGTAAGCCCCAGGGCAGCTCATCCAGCGACTCCTTGACGGTATAGAGGTTGATGGAGTTCTTGATGGTCACAAAGCTCTTATAGAAGAGGACGATGTCCCGGATCAGCAGATAAACGAGCGGAGCAAAATAATAAGCAGAAGTCCAGAGATTGAACTGCAGACAGGGAAGCAACAGCAGATAGGCCGCAAAGTCGACCAAGAAGAAAGGCTTATCCTTCTCCTTGATAAAGCAGGCTAAGGAAGGAAGCACCGGCAGCAAGGCACCCAGATACAGAACGATTTCAGCAAAGACCGGAAAGTAATTGATGTAAAGCAGGCCGAAGAAAAGCAGAGTGCCGCTAAACAGAATGCTGATGTCATCGGTCAGCCGGAGCCATGGGAAATGCATCGAGACGCCCCGGCAGAGGAAGGCGGAAAGGAAGAGGATGACGCCTAAAAGGATCAAGGCCAGAAGCAGAATGATGAGATAAAGAGGATAGGCTTGCATGACACTCATAAGGACACCTCCAGGAGATAATCCTCATCCTCTTGCTCAAGATTCAAGGAAGCATCGATCTTTTCCCGACGGAAAGGACCGCTGGGACTGATCCGGGCTTTCAAGAGCCCGGCACCGGGATTCAAAAAGAGCAGCAGGCTTCCGCCTTCTGGTCCTAAGGCACTGATCAGCTCCTCAATGATGACATTGGCTTTCAGAAGGTAGCTTAACGGCAAGGACCCATGCTGAGCTAAGGAGACGCCTAAGTTGGTGCCAAGACTTGCCAGATCGTGCGTCAGGGAATCGCTGGACAGGAAGAAGGCTTCCTCCTCCACGGCACCCTCAGCCGTGCCGGAAATCAGGAAAAGGCAGCGCTGCTTCAGGAAGCTTAGCGTGAGCTGCATTTCCTGTAAGAGTGGAAGGAATGTTTCTCTGTTTTCAGGGGTTAAGTTATCCGGTAGTCTCTTTGCCATGGCCCGGAGAGCATCGCTCTTCTGTTCAATCTCCTGGTAGACGGAATGACTGAGTCTTTCCCTCGTCTTCAGCCGTTCAATCTCACCTTCGCTCTGCTGCCGCTCCTTCAAAATCGCGGTGGTCTTCTTCAGATCCTCCTGACGGCTCATCAGGGTATGCTTCAGATGGAGCAGGACGGACATATCCTCCTGAATCAGAAGATAGCCGCCCTTCTTGACGATCTTGGTGTAGCGGTAGGGTTCCTTGACGGCACTGGCATACTTCTTCAGGAGATCCGTGAAGGTGAAGCCCTCGTTCTTGTAAAGCAGACGGTAGTCCTTATCCGTCAAAGCCAATTGGAACGGTCCCTTCTCAAAATACTGCCGGTACAGACCGTTATTCTGCAAGAGTCCGGAATCCAGGTTCAGCTCCATGATGAGGAAGCTGAAGAAGGTATACATGATGTAGTAGCTGTTGATGACAAGGATATGCTTTAACGGATTGCCGGGATAGATATAGAGGATGGAATAGACAAGGCTGAGGATCACGGCCAAGAAGAGAGGGATGAAACTGACAATCCGGTTCCGCCGGTGCAGCGTGCCGATCACTAAGACGACGATGCTGGCTAAAAGCAACAGGAAAATATAGTCATAGATAATGAAATAGAGCGGCCCATGCCGCGGGGAATCATCCTCCGAGGGATAGAAAGCCCAGTGATGGAGATCGTTGGTCATCACCAGCAGGAAGAGGATGCCGGAGATGCTGTCAAGGACAGCCACATGCTTCTTGACTGAAATGGGGTGGAACCGGGAAAGAACCAGAATGAACCAGAGGGACGGCATGAATAAGAGCGGACCATACGAGAAATGCCAAAGGAAATCATTGGCTGCCCGGACCTCCGGAAAGATCCGCTTCAGGATGGCACTGAAAAGCCAGATGAGCAGCAAGAGGAAAATCCAGAAGAACAGCTTCCAGGTGACCCGGTCCTGAATGCGGTAAAGGATGCTGATGCCCCAGATCACGCTGAAGACAATGGCCACATACAAGGAAGGCGTGCCGAAGTAGTCAAAAGCCTCTTCGGTCGGAGAAGGACAGAGGATGCTGGCAAGATAAAGTCCCAGGAAAGCTAAGGCCGTGACGACACAGACGATGATGACCCATGACTTGACAGAGATCCTCATGTTTTTCCTCACTTTGCTGGCATTATACGAAAAAAGGAAACAAAAAAACACACCCGGATGTCCTTTCTTTGCCTCAGGCAAAGAGAATCCCCTTGGAGCTTCCAAGAATATCCGTTGACAAAAAAGAAGAAAAAATCTATTCTACTGAAACAATAAGGAGGAGCCTGTATGCCCATGACCATGGAAGAGAAATGCGAGCTGATCAAAAAGGAGTGCCTGAAAAGCACCTCCAAGAACCCGGTTCTGTTAGCCAAGCAGCTGATGGCGCTGCCGGAAATCTCAATGCATGGTCCGGAACATCATATGCTAGACGGCTCCGCTTTTCTGACCGCCTATTATAATGCTGGCGGGGCCATCGACCTGTCCAAAGCCTTGGACTTATTGAAAGACCGGGCCTTGAAAATGCCGGGTGCGATGTGTGGCTATTGGGGAATGTGCGGCAGCGTGGCTTCGTTAGGAGCCGCGATGTCGATCATTCACGGCGTGGGTCCTTTATCCGATAACGACTACTACAAAGAGCAGATGGTCTATACCTCTTCTGTCATCCAGAAGATGAGCACCATCGGCGGTCCCCGGTGCTGCAAACGGAATGCTTTCCTCTCCTTATCCGCTGCCACTCAGGCCATCAACGAAAAAGAAGGACTCCGGATGGAGCTTCCTGAGAAAATCGTCTGTGAATTCACATCCAAGAATCCGACTTGCCTGAAAGAACGCTGCCCGTTCTATCCTGGTAAGACAAACTAGTTTTCCTTACGGTACGGAAGATAGTCAATGAACTTCTGTACAGCCAAGGAAGGCACTCCGTTTTCAGGAAGGATATAGCCTATTTTCCGAGAAAAGGGTTTATCCAATGGCTTCAGCAAGACCTGGAAAGAGATTCTCTTTAGAATCAAGGAGGGCAGGAGAGAAATCCCCAGCCCTTTTTCAATCATAGCTATGATGGCATAGTCATCCCAGGTTTTGAAGCGGATCCGGGGCGACAGACAGATGGTTCTTCTCAAAGAAAGAAAGAATGTCCTGTCTGCTCCCCTTTTCCAAGAGCAGGAAAGGTTCCTTTTCAAAAGCCTGAACGGGAAAAGACTTCCGCTTAGCCAGGGGATGAGTAATGGGCAAGACCGCCAAATAGCTGTCTTCCTCCAAGAAGGTTTCCTGGAGTCCTTTCTGGGCAGGAAGAGAAGTAAAGCCAAGGTCGGCTTTGCCTTTTCGGACCCAGTCATTGATTTCATCATAATCCCCTAAAAGGAGCTCATAATCAATACCAGGATAATCTTTTTGGAAACGGCTGATCATCGGCGGCAGCCAATAAGTGCAGACTGAGGAAAACGTGGCAATCGTCAGATGACCGGAAGTCAGTCCCAGCTGGGATTGGGCTTCACTGTTGAGATGACTGGCTTCCTGACAAAGGCATTGGATTCGGGGAAGCAAGGCTTTCCCTTCCGGAGTCAGGAAGACACCCTGACGACTGCGGCTCAGCAGGCTGAAACCGAAAGATTCCTCGAGATCGTGAATCATCCGGCTGACGGCCGACTCCGTGTAAGAAAGGCTTTGGGCAGCTTCAGAAAGGCTGCCTAGTTCGACTGTCTTCAAAAAGGCCTGGTATTTCAAAAGATTGTAATCCATGCCACTATTGTATTCCATTTTGTGATTTATAAAGTGATATTTATTTGCTTAACTCATCGAAGGCAGACTTCTATACTCTTTTTCGAGGTATTGATCATGATCACAGTCAGTGGAATAAAGACGACGGCTCCTCTCACGTATAAAACGGAACTGGAAGCCAAAGTTTATGAGACGCTTGCCAAGCTTGGGATTCCCTTCCGCCGGGTGGATACTGGGGAAGCTATCACGATGGAAGATTGCCAGGCTATCGATCAAGCCATCGGTCTGCCAATTGTGAAGTCTCTCTTCCTGTGTGACCGCCAGCAAGAACATTTCTATCTTTACATTCTTCCCGGTGACCAGCGTTTTGACTCGAAAGCCTTCAGCCAGGGTCTTGGGATTTCCCGGGTCTCGTTTGCTCCGAAGGAACTTTTCGAGACGATGCTGCAGGCTAAGATCGGAGCAGCGACTCTCCTTTCAGCCTTGGTGGATCCCCAAAACAAAATCCGGATTGTCATCGACAGCTCCGTTGCGATGAAAAAAGAAATTGGCATCAGTGATGGCACCGATACCTGTTTTATGATTCTGAAGACTCAGGATGTATTGAAAACCCTGCTGCCGGCAGCCAATCATCCGGCAACCATCCTTTAGTCTAGATAGCCTTGATAAGCCTTCGTATCTAAAAGCGTCTCTGCTTTCTGAACATTCTCCTTGGTCGGCTCCAAAACGCCTTTCAGCGGATAAGGAATCCCCAGTTTCTCATATTTGGGTAACGCCAATGTGTGATAGGGCAGGACTTCCACCCGTTTCACATTCGTCAGTGTTTTAATAAACTCGCCTGTCCGTCTCAGAAGATCCTCATCATCTGTCAGACCCGGAACGAGGACATAGCGGATCCAGATGGGATAGCCGATCTTGGAAAGATACTGGAAAAGATCTCGGACATTGGCGTTGTCCTTGCCCGTAATTTTCTGGTGCAGGGGGCTATCAATAGCTTTGATGTCCAGCATAAACAGATCCGTGACTTTGAGCAGTTCATTGAACTTGGAGAAGTAAGGTTCCTCCTGAGTGAAAGGACCGCCGGCCGTATCCAGAGCGACCGAAATCCCCTGAGCCTTGCAGAGTTGGGAAAGTTCCAAAACAAAGTCAATCTGAGCCAAAGGTTCTCCGCCGGAGACAGTAATGCCGCCATGGTCTTTCCAATAAGGCTTGTATCTTAACAACTTCTGAAATGCCTCTTGGGGTGTTATCTCCTTGCCGTCCTGATAATTCCAAGCATCAGGATTATGACAATAGAGGCAACGGAAAGGGCATCCAGTCAAGAAAAGGATGGACCGGACACCCGGTCCATCCACCAGTCCGAAGCTTTCAATCGACAGATACCGTCCCGTCATGTTACATCCTCTCGTGACAGGTTCTGGCTAAAACATCCAGTTGCTGCTCATGGGTCAGATCAATGAACTTGACCGCATAGCCAGAGACACGGATGGTGAAGTTGGCGTATTCTTCTTTTTCCGGATGTTCCATTGCATCCATCAGCTTCTCCTTGCCGAAGACGTTGACATTGAGATGATGAGCGCCCTGAGCAAAGTAGCCATCCAGGACCTGCGCCAGATTCGTCTTGCGTTCATCATTGCTGTGGCCTAAGGCATCGGTAGCAATGGTCTGGGTATTGCTGATGCCATCCAGGGCATCCTCATAGGGAAGCTTAGCCACGGAATTGAGGCTGGCCAAAAGCCCGTTCTGTTCGGCACCGTAGCACGGATTGGCTCCCGGCGAAAGCGGCAAACCACGTTTGCGGCCATCCGGCAAAGTGCCGGTGGCTTTCCCATAGACGACATTGGATGTGATGGTGAGGATTGAGGTCGTCGGCAAGGCATTCCGGTAAGTCTTCTTGGAGCGGATCTTAGCGATGAAGTCATGGAGAAGAGTCTTGGCAATCGTATCCGCCCGGTCATCATCGTTGCCATAGCGAGGGAAGTCTCCTTCAACGACAAAGTCGACGGCCACGCCCTTTTCATCCCGGATAGGTTTCACCTTGGCATACTTGATGGCACTTAAGGAGTCGACCACATGGGAAAAGCCGGCAATGCCGGTCGCAAAGGTACGTCTCACATCGGTATCGATGAGAGCCATCTCCGCGGCTTCGTAATAATACTTGTCGTGCATGTAATGGATGATGTTGAGGGCATTGACATAGACGGAGCTGAGCCAGTCCATCATCGCCAGATACTTTGTCTTCACTTCCTCGTAGTCGAGAACCTCGCCGCGGCAAGGCTCATAGGCCGGTCCGACCTGATCATGGGTGATCTCATCGACACCGCCGTTGATGGCATAAAGCAGGCACTTGGCCAAATTGGCACGGGCACCGAAGAACTGCATTTCTTTGCCCGTCTGGGTGGCGGAGACACAGCAGCAGATGGAGTAGTCATCCGACCAGATAGGACGCATCACTTCATCATTCTCATATTGGATGGAGGACGTCTTGACGGAGATGAGAGAGGCGTATTCCTTGAAAGTCTGAGGCAGCTTGGGCGACCAGAGCACCGTCAGATTCGGCTCCGGGGCCGGTCCCATGTTCTCCAGGGTGTGGAGGAACCGGAAATCGGTCTTCGTCACCATGCTTCTTCCTTTTTCATCCATGCCGGCCAGCTCCAAAGTGGCCCAGACAGGGTCACCGGAGAAAAGCTGATTGTAGGACGGGATACGGGCAAACTTCACCATTCTCAGTTTCATAACGAAATGATCAATGATTTCCTGAGCCTGGCTCTCAGTCAGGACATGATTCCTGAAGTCCCGCTGGAAGTAGATATCCATGAAGGTGCTGATACGACCCACCGACATGGCAGCGCCATTCTGTGTCTTTATGGCAGCCAAGTACCCGAAATAAAGCCACTGCATAGCCTCTTTTGCGTTCCGGGCAGGGCGAGTGATGTCAAAGCCGTAACGGCTTGCCATCACAACCATGTCCTTGAGTGCCTGAATCTGCATCTGAATCTCTTCCCGCTGGCGGATGACCTCATCCGTCATCGGCAGGTAGTTGGTCCGGGAAAAATCGGCTTCCTTGCCTTCAATCAGGTTGTCAATGCCGTAAAGAGCAATCCGGCGGTAATCGCCGACGATTCTTCCCCGACCATAAGTGTCGGGAAGACCGGTGATGATCTTATTGTGGCGGCAGCGCATGATTTCCGGAGTATAGGCATCGAAAACACCATCATTATGGGTTTTCCTGTCTTCGGTGAAAATCTTATGAAGTTCCGCATCGGGGGTATAGCCATAGGTCGTCAAGGCTTCCTCGGCCATCTTGATTCCGCCAAAAGGCATGAAAGCACGTTTCAATGGCTTGTCCGTCTGAAGACCGACAATGGCTTCCTGGTCTTTGGTGGCTTCATCGATATAACCCGGCCCATAGCTGGTCAGGGTCGAGACGACATGAGTCTCCATATCCAGGACTCCGCCTTTGCGGCGTTCCTTTTTTTGGAGATCGGAGACATTCTTCCACAAGGCGGTAGTGGCCGGAGTCGGGCCGGCTAAGAAGCCTTCATCCCCGTCATAGGATTCGAAGTTCGACTGAATGAAATTCCGGACAGAAACAGTGGCGGTCCAGAGACCACCCTGAAATCCCTGCCAAGCATTGGTTGTGTCTTTCATAGTCTTCCCTCCTTAACTGGTAGTATTCTATTCCAAATGCGACCTGGCTTGATACAATTTCGCTCAAGAATTTTTAGGTGCTATTCTTCGCAAACGTTAAAGGCAAAGGGGAAGAAAACGATTTGCCTGTTTTCCTGAATTAATGGTATAATTTCTTAACCGCAAATGGAAAAGGAAACTGAGGCCGTCAATTCTATCGGCGAGGTTCTAGAAAATTTGCCAATACCGGATGCTGTTTTTTTCAATTGAAGGAAAAGAGCCCGTTTGGGTCTGCTCCAATAAGACTTTCAGTAATAAAATGGGCATCGTTCCACGGATAAATCAAGGCTTCCGGTCACTGATAGACTTTATTCATCCGGATTATCAGCTGCGTTTCTCACGACGGATGGCAACCTTACTGAAGACTCATAAAGAAGTCGTTATTGATTTCCTGATGCTGAATGAGATCATGCAGCTGGAAGATCCGGTGCTGCAGACCCATAAGCTGAACAATGCCATCATTTCCAATGCACCAGGTGGCTTTTTCATTTACCAAGCTGACAAAAACGATGACCATTTCACGGTCATCAGCCAAGGCCTTCTCTTGATGCTGGGATATACGGAAGACGAATTCCGTAAGGAATTCCATAACCGTTTCTCGCAGATGATCTGCAAGGAGGACCGGAAGAAGACGTTGCTTTCGATTGAGAATCAGATCAAAGTCTCCAGTTTCGACAACTGCTGCTATCGCATTGAGAAGAAAGACGGAAGCTACCTTCCGGTCTATGACGAGGGTCATATCGTCTCCTCGGCCGACGGCAATCGTTATTTCTATGTCGTCATCGTGGATAACACCCAGTCCGAGAAAACCAAGTCGACCTTGGAGAATCAGAACAAGGAACTGACGGATATTCTAGCCCGGATTCCTGCCAAGATTGCCGTCTATGCCCGCCGGGAAGGTCAGGTAAAGATTCTGGCGGCCAATCCGGATTCTCTCTGCACATTCCGTTTGAATCTGACGACCAATGTCGTCATCGAAGGTCATGGTGTCAGCGAATACATCAAGCAGCTGCTGACCGCCAAGACTGCGGATGAGCTTTTGGATAAGATCACCGCCATCATCACGGATCCTCAGGACTCCCAAAAGTTCCATCTCAACTATTCCCGACAGGCCCTTTTAGAGGACTTCCGCATCGGCAAAGCCCGGCTGGCCATGGTTTACCGTCGGATGACCGACAGTGGCAAAAGCCACTGGATCAAGACCTTCTTCCATCTCTTGCGGAACCCGGGTAGCGGCGATATCGAAGCCGTTGCCTATTCTCTCGATTATGAGCTCAGTTACCGCCGAGAGAAGATTCTTTCCCTGATCACCAGCGAAGAATACGATTATATCGGCTTGGTCGATTCAGTCAGCGGAAGGCTGACCTATTATTTCATTTCCGATGATGTCAAGTCCAATCTGGCGGAAATACCTCTAGATTTCCAGCCACGGACAGAATGCCTGTCCTCTTTCTTCAAGGAACCAAACGCAGTGATTTCGTAAAAACCATCACCTTAGCCAACGTCAAGAAAACACTGGAAGAGAAAGAAGTCTTCACGGTCAGCTATACCCTGAACGGCAGGCGAAAACAGACACTCTTCCGTTATCTGGATAAGGACCAGGAACAGATCATGGTCTCGTCCAGCGATGTCACCGATTCCTTCACCAAAGAAGAGGCTAATGCCGACCAGCTGAGAAAAGCCCTTCTCAATGCCGAGAAAGCCAATGAGATGAAGTCCGATTTCCTTGGCAATGTTTTCCATGATATGCGAACGCCGCTCAATGCCATCCTAGGCTATAACTCGTTAGCCGAAAAGGTTGACAATCTTCCGGATAAAGTCAAAGAATATCTGGAGAAGATCGGCTTGGCCGGCAACACCTTGCTAGCCCTGATCAATGACACTCTTGATCTGCAGAAGATTGAGACGGGCCTGATTCAACTGAAACCGGAGCCCATCCGCTGCGATGATTTCCTGAATGAAATCAACGCCACCATCCAGCCTCTGATGGCCCGGAAGAACCTCACTTTTGTGATTGAGAAAAAGGATGCCTATGGCAAACCCTTCTTAGCGGATATCATCCGCTTAAGGGAAATCTTCATCAACCTGCTTTCCAACGCGGAAAAAATATACTTCCGAACAATGGCAAAGTGCTGTTCATCATCGCCTGTGAAAGTCAGGATGAGACCACCATTCATGATCACTTCATCATTCAGGATAACGGCATCGGCATGAGTAAGGAATTCCTGAGCAAGATGTACGAACCTTTCACTCAGGAACGCATCAAGAATACAGTCCCTGTTGCCGGCAGTGAGCTTGGCCTTTCCATCGTCAAGAAACTGGTCGAACTGATGGGTGGGAACATAGCCTGCGAGAGTGAGCTAGGGAAAGGCACTACTTTCACCCTTGATCTAAGCTCCCCAAGAGCAAAAGCCCTTGCTGGATTCCTCCTTGACACCCCCGCCTACAAAGACGATTGAAGGCCGGCATATCCTTGTCTGCGAAGACAATGAGATGAATGCCGAGATTGCCAAATGTCTTCTGGAAATATCCGGTGCCACCTGTGAGATTGCTCACAACGGCAACGAAGGCGTACAGGCTTTCCTGAAGAATCCGGAAGGACACTTCGATGCCATTCTGATGGATATCCGGATGCCGCTTCTGGATGGCTATGGTGCCACTCAGGCCATTCGTCAGTCCGGTTACCCAGGAGCCAAAGACATCCCCATCATCGCTATGAGCGCCGATGCCTATCAGAGCGATGTCGACAAATCGCTGAAATCCGGCATGAATGCCCCTCTTGCCAAGCCCGTCAATCCGCAGAAGATGGTTGAAGTCCTCTCCGAGCTCATCAAGGCCTCGGCGAAAAAGTAGTCCTACGGGAAGAAGCCTCCGCTTCTCCCCGTTTTTCAATGGAAAAGAAACAGCCTTGCTTCTATAATGAAATCGGATCAAGGAAGAAAGAAGGGCTTGTATGGGAAAGAAAGGACGCCTTTTCGCCGGACTGACGTCACTCTCGGCAAGTCTTTTGTGTTTCACAATCGTCCTGACCGTCGTGGCCTTCGAGAATGCCGATACTCTCAATGACCGGCTCCATACCCCGACGACCCAGATTGTCAGCGATGCCAGCGATGGCCAGGAAGATACCCTATATTATTCGTCTCAGTACGGGGACCACACCTTCTCGGACACGAACTTCCTTTCGCTCCGCAAGGACTGTCTCAATGAGGGCATCCTCGAGGAAGAGGAAGGAGCCGCTCTTCTTTATAATCCGAAGCAAGTCCTCCCGTTAGCTTCCGGCAGTGCCGTCACTCTCTTAGGCCATGCCTCGGTCGATCCTGTCTTCAAAGGAAATTCGGCCGGCAACAAAGTCTCCGCGAAAAGTCCGGATGTCGTCACCTTGGCGGCCAGCCTGACGGCCGATGGGTTCCGGGTCAACCCGGACTTACTAAGTGCCCTTGAAGCGGGAAGCGCTCATCGGGGAACCATAGGAACAGTGGGTGGAGCAGCCATCCCTAACGGCTCTGCCAAAGGCAGTGAAGAGCCTTTGTCCTTTTACGAAAATCAAGTGAGCAACTTTTCTACTGATTATCAGGATGCCTGTATCATTACCCTGGCTAGGGAAGCCTCGGAAGGCACCGATATGCTGATGGATGATGACGATGATGACACCGGCAGTTCCGCCAAGATCTCCTCCTTGGCTCTCCACCAGAACGAGAAAGATCTGCTGAGCTTTGCCCGCAGCCATTTCACGAAAGTGATTGTTCTTCTGAATTCTCCTTATCCTTTGGAAGTCGAAGGCATTCAGGAGAAGGCCGATGCCATCGTGGCCATCGGTCAGCCCGGTCTGACGGGCTTTCAGGGGGTCAGTCATCTTCTCTGCGGAAAAGCCAATCCGAGCGGACGCTTAGTGGACACCTATGCGACCAGTTCGCTTTCAGCTCCTGCCGTCGTCAACTCGGGAACCCGGACACCGCTGTTCCTCAATGCCGACAGCATCAAGAAACAGCTTGGCACCAACGAACGGGCTCAATGGATGTCGTTCCAGGCAGAGAACATCTATCTTGGGTACAAGTATTATGAGACCCGCTACGAAGATAGCGTCCTGAACCGGAACCAAGCTAACGCCACGGCAGGATCCCTCGATGGCTTAAGCTGGGATTATGCCAAAGAAGTCAGCTATCCTTTCGGTTACGGCCTCAGCTATACGACCTTCACGGAATCCTTAAAAGACGTCTCCGTTGCTAAAGATCAGATTACGGTCAATGTGACAGTCACCAATACCGGCACAGTCATTGGAAAACATACGGTAGAACTTTATGCCCAGACACCCTATGGCGACTATGAAAAAGCCCACGGCGTTGAAAAAAGTGCTATCCAGCTGGTTGGTTTCGGAAAGACCCCTCTCTTGGCTCCGCAGGAAACCGTTGCCCTGACGATGACTGTCGACCCCTATCTGTTAGCTTCCTATGATGCTAACGGTGTCAAAGGCTATCTTCTCAGCGGCGGAAATTACTATCTGGCGTTAGGAAACAACGCCCATGAAGCTCTCAATGCCATCCTGGAAAAGAAGCAAGCCACCGGCCTGCGGGATGAAAACGGTCAGAGCGTCAGCGCTGACTCCGCTAACGTCTATTCTTTTAGCTTGGCTCAGGATCAGGACAGCTACCGGAAGTCTACCGTCGGAACCCAGGTTACCAACCGGTTTGAGTCCTGTGATCTCAACACCTGGATTCCCGCCTCGGGGACCTACCTTTCGCGTTCGGCCTGGGAAACGACCTATCCGGGAAAGCAGACTCAGGTGACGGCAACTGCGGACATGATCACTGCCTTAAGCGGCAAGACGTATACGATGCCAAACGATGCAAAGAAAGCCAGTGCTACCGCCTTAGGCCAGAAGAAAGGCCTGACCTTAGCTCAGATGCGGAAAGTGGACTATGCCTCCCCACTCTGGGATGATTTTCTGAAGCAGATGACGTTGGAGGAGCTTTCCTTAACGACGGTGGAGTCCTTCAGCTGTCCGGGAATAGAGACGATTGCCCAGCCGGACTTCACCGTCGGCGATGGCATTGATTCCAACGGGGGAAGTTTCACCCTTTCGGATAAGACCGCAATCCCGCTGATGACCTATCCCAGCAAACCGATCCTGACCGGAAGCTTCAATAAGGAGCTCTATGCCCAGCGTGGCACCTTGATGGGTGAAGAAGCAATGTTTACCAAGTATATGGAGAACTACAACGAAGGGCTGGACTTGCACCGAACGCCTTTCGGAGGCCGCAACTTCGAGTATATGTCTGAGGATGCCATCTTATCCTACCTTGCTTCCATTCCGGATACTCAGGCCATGGAAGCCAAGGGGACTCATGCGGCGCCGAAGCATTTCTGCGGCAACGACCAGGAATATCATCGGGAAGGTGTCTGTACTTTCTTTAACGAGCAGGCCTTCCGGGAGAACAGTCTCAAAGCCTTTGAGGGAGCTCTCAAAGTCGCTCATGCCGGCGGAGTGATGCAATCCTTCGAACGGCAGGGATGTACCTGGGCCAGCGCAAGCAAAGCACTTAACACGACTCTCTTACGGGAAGAATGGGGTTATCGGGGCAATGTCATCACCGATGCCACCGATGGGGTGAGTTCAGGCTATAAGAGTCATGTCATCGAATGCCTCGACAGCGGAACGGAACAGGCCTGCCTCGACTATTACCGGACCGGTGCCAGCTTGATCGTGAAGCAGATCAAAGAAACGGATGACGGCAATCTTCTGACTCATCTTCTTCAGGCAGCCAAGGACTGGGAGTTTGCTCTGTCCCGGACCACCGTAATCAACGGACTGAGCAGTCACTCCCATATCGTTGCCGTGACGCCGTGGTGGAAGACGATGCTCATTGTCGTCGTGGTCTCCTTAGCTGTCATTTCCTTCGTCTTGCTCGGACTGACCTGCCATTTCCTGAAGGCGGATAAGCCGTTAAAGAAAGCCGACTGAAAAATATTTTTTCAGTTGCAAATTTGATTCGTGCCTTTTCTCTTTCTTATTCTTTATAGAATATGTTTCTTTAGGAAAAGCCCAAAGCTAAGGTCTTCAGCCGGTCTAAAAGCCGGCAAGGGAATAGCAAAAGGTTTTTCTTTTACCTATAATAGCGTTGAACTATGACACTGAAAATAGCGGTTGTCGAAGATGAGAGTCTCTGGTCGGAAAAGACCCAAGCCCTCTGTCAGCGCTATGGCGAAGAGAAGAAAATCGGCTTTTCCGTGGAGACCTTCAAGAGCGCCTATGATTTCCTGGAAACGGACTTTTCCCGCTTTGACGTTGTCTTCATGGATATCGATATGCCCGGCCTCAATGGCATGGAAGCCAGCCAGAAGATCCGCCTGAAGAACAAGAAGATTGCCATCGTCTTTGTCACCAACCTTCCGCAGTATGCCTTGGATGGCTATAAGGTCGGCGCCTTGGATTTCATTCTGAAACCGATGACCTACCCGGATTTCTATCTGGTGATGGAAAAATTGGATAACATCAAGAGAAATGAGGATCACGGCAGTTTCCTTGTCTCCGTCCACGGGGCAATGAAACGCTTTGACACCGATGCAGTCTCCCATATTGAAATGATCCATCATGACGTCGTCATCCATCCCGTCAACAGTGAGCCGGAAACGTTCCGGGGCTCTTTGAAATCCTTTGAAAAGGAGCTGAATCCGGTTTACTTCTTCCGCTGCAACAGCGGAACCTTAGTCAATCTGTCCTATGTGAAATCTTTAAGCGAGGATAGCTGTGAGCTGGAATCGGGCGAGACCTTGATGGTCTCCCGAAGCCGGAAGCATGACTTCGTTAAGAAGCTTAGCGATTTCTATGCCACGGATCTCGGCTTCAAAGGAGATAATTCATGAACTTCAGCAATGTCGTCCCGCTGAAAATGTGGGACTTCTTTCTCCAGATTCTTTTAGCCAGCATCATTCTGATGGCCAATGCCAAGAAGAAGAAATTCTATTGGCTGAGACTGCTTCTCGTGGCGGGACTGTCGTTTCCCCTCTACTGGCTGCCTAGCGTGATGGTCTGGAAATTCAACATCAATTACCTGATCTGCCTCGTGATTCTTTTCCCGACAGGCTTCTTCCTTTATGACGAGAATGTCTTCACCTACCTTTTCGGGTCGATGGCTTCCTTTGGCTTGCAACATCTGGCCTGGAACATTCTCTTCCTGATATTGGATCCTATCGTGGCCTTGGGAGAGAGCCTCGATTTATGGGCAGTCTTAGGCATCAAATTTCTGGTCTATCTGCTGATCTATGGCATTGCTCTTTTAGCGGTCTATAAACTGAAGCTTTCCATCGCCTACTCGCAGAAACAGCTGGGATCTTTCATCGCCGGCTCCACCATCTTCATCATTGCCTTCTTCCTAGCTCAGATGGTCGATATTCTTGACCGCTGGACTGTCATTTACCGTCTCTATACCGCCCTCTGCGCTCTCTTAGGTCTTGTCATCATGCTGGGCTATCCGTATCTGTCGGAGCTGGTCGTCAAAGAGAACCAGCTGGAAGAGGAGAAACGGAGTCTGGCCAGCATGCTCTCCATGCAGGCCCATCAGCAGGAGCTCAGCAAAGAGACCATCGATATCGTCAACATGAAATTCCACGATATGAAGAATCAGCTCAACACGTTAAGAGAACTCAATGACACTCAGCGTCAGGCCAGCATCAATGAGATTGAAAAGAGCATCGATATCTATGCCGACATCACCCGAACGGGCAATGAAGCTCTGGATATTGTCCTAACGCAGAAGAGTCTCCTTTGCACCAGCAAGAAGATCCGTTTCACCTATATCATCGACGGCAAGAGCTTCGACTTCATGGATAAGACGGATATCACATCCCTGTTTGGCAACATCCTGGACAACGCCATTGAAGCCACCGAGAAAGAAACGGCGGATGACCGGCTGATCAAGCTGCAGGCGAGCCTCCGCAATGACTTCCTGTCCATCACGGAAGAAAACTATTCTCATACGCCTTTGACCTTCAAAGACGGACTGCCCATCACCACCAAGGATGACAAATCCTTACACGGCTATGGCTTCAAGTCGCTAAGGTATCTCGTTGACAAATATCATGGAAATATGAGTGTTGCCCAGGAAGACAATGTCTTCCGTCTTTCTCTTTTTATTCCGATACCTAAAGCAAAATAAGGGGTTTCTTTGTCAAGTAAAGGCAGGAAGCGAGGACTCTTGCTTCCTGCCTTTTTTTCATCCGAAAATGTCAAAAAAGTATCAAAATGTGTCAGCCGGAGAAGTCTTGAGCATTCCCGCTTTAGAATGTAAGCGCAACCAAAGCGAAGCCTGCCCTTGTCTCCCGTTCGAGGAAAACGGAACGATGCGACGGCGGGCAAAGAAAAGGGGGACAGAATATGTCCAAACATTCAAGACGGATCTGGGCAGGAGCCACCAGTGTCTCAGCTTCTTTGCTGACACTGATGATCATCGGCGGCGTGATTGCCAATCAGAACGCATCCACCATCAATGACCAGCTGCACATCCAGACGACGAAGATGGTGACGGATTCGACATCGGGTACCACCGACACTCAGTATTACAAGACGAGCTACGGTGATGGTACCTTCTCCGATGCCAACTGGAAGTCCTTACGGGCCGATACCATTGAAGAGACCAAGAACGAAATGAGAGAAGGTGCTGCCCTGTTGATGAACAAGGACAATGCCTTGCCCTTCGCCAGTGAGAAGAAAATCACGGTCTTAGGTCATGCTTCCGTGGATCCGGTCTACAAGGCTTCGTCGGCCGGCAACAAGATTAAGTCCGACAGCGTTGATAAGATTGATCTGAAGTCCGCTTTGGAAGCCGATGGTCTGACCGTCAACCCGACGATGTGGGACGCTCTGACTAACGGTACGGCCAAACGCGGTGAGATGAAGGAGAGCTGGGGCGGAAAGTCCATGCAGGCCACCGGTTCTGCCAAGGGCAGCGAAGAGGATGCGGCTTTCTATGCCACCAACAAGGCCAGCTTTGCCACCGACTACAAGGATGCCTGCGTCATCACGCTGGCTCGTGAAGGTGCCGAAGGCACGGATATGATGATGGATGATGACGATGATGCCGGCGGTGCTTCCGGAAAGATCTCGTCTCTGGCTTTGCATCAGAACGAACGTGATCTGCTCAAATATGCCAAAGAGAATTTCAGCAAGGTCATCGTCTTGCTCAACTCTCCTTATCAGATGGAAGTCGAGGAGATCAAGACGTATGCTTCCGCGATCCTTTACATCGGTGAACCTGGCCTGACTGGATTTGCCGGCGTGGCCGACATCCTGACCGGCAAGGCTAACCCGAGCGGTCATCTGGTCGATACCTATGCCGAGAATTCGCTTTCGGCTCCGTCGGTCGTCAACTCCGGAACGAGAACACCTGAATTCACCAATGCCGATGCCATCGATAGCGCCAACGGTGCCGGTGAGAATGCCCGTTGGATGGACTTCCAGGCAGAGAACATCTATCTTGGCTACAAGTATTATGAAACCCGTTATGAGGATACCGTTCTTAATCGGGCCGGTGCCAATGATGCTGCCGGCAGCAAAGACGGCAAGGCTTGGAACTATGCTTCCGAAATGTCCTATACCTTCGGTTATGGCTTAAGTTACACCACCTTCACCCAGAAGCTTGACAGCGTCAGTGTCGGCGAGGATGAGATCACCGTCAAAGTGACCGTCACCAACACCGGTTCCGTTGCCGGCAAGGATGTGGTGCAGGTCTATGCCCAGACTCCGTACGGTGACTATGAGAAGCAGAACGGTGTCGAGAAATCGGCCATCCAGATCGTCGGCTTCGGCAAGACAGCTTCCTTAGCCGCCGGTAAGAGCGAAACCGTCACCGTTACCATCGATAAGTATCTCTTAGCCTCCTATGATGAAAACGGCGTCAAGGGTTATATCCTCTCGGGTGGCGATAACTACATCGCCATCGGTTCGGATGCCCATGATGCTTTGAACAATGTCTTGAAAGCCAAGGGCGCCTCCGCGATGGTGGATGCCGATGGTCAGGCTGTCGCTGGCGAGAGTGCCAAGGCTTATAAGTTCACGACCTCTTTAGACACCACCAAATACAACAAGTCTTCCAATGGCGTTGTCGTTACGAACCGTTTCGATAACTGCAATCTGAATACCTGGATCAAGGATGCCGGCAAGTATCTGTCCCGTTCCGATTGGAAGAACACCTATCCGGCCACTCAGACCAAGGTGACGGCCACGGCCGAGATGATCAAAGCTTTAAGCGGCAACACCTACACGATGGCCAGTGATGCCCCGAAGGCCAGCGCGACTGCGTTAGGCCAGAAGAAGGGCATGACCTTAGCTCAGATGAAGGATGTGCCGTATGATTCCGATCTTTGGAATGATTTCATTAAGCAGATGACCCTGGATGAGATCGGCGTTGCCACGGCGGAAGCTTTCTCCAACCCGGGCAATGATACGATTGCACAGCCGTCCTTCGGCGTGGGCGATGGCATGGATTCGACCGGTGGCACCTATATCATGAGTGATAAGACCACCAAGATTCCCACCATGACTTATGTCTCGAAGCCGGTCTTAACCGGAACCTTCAACAAGGATCTCTATGCCAAGCGCGGCGAGCTGATGGGCGAAGAAGCCATGTTTACCGGCTATATGGAGAACTATAATATTGGTGCCGACCTTCACCGGACGCCGTTTGGTGGCCGTAACTTCGAATACATGTCCGAAGATGCCATCATGAGCTACCTCACTTCCATTCCGGAAGTCGAAGCCATGGAGAAGAAGGGTACGCATGCCGCTCCGAAGCATTTCTGCGGCAACGATCAGGAGTATCATCGGGAAGGTGTTGCTACCTTCTTCAATGAACAGGCCTTCCGTGAAGGCGACTTGAAAGCCTTCGAAGGATCCTTAAGAGTTGCCAAGGCCGGCGGCTTGATGCAGTCGTTTGAACGTCAGGGCTGCACCTGGACCAGCGCCAACAAGGCTCTCAACACCACGGTCCTCCGTCAGGAATGGGGCTTTGCGGGCAATGTCGTTACCGATGCCACGGCCGGTGCCAAGACGGGCTACAAGAGCCACATCAATGAGTGCATGGATGCCGGTACCGAACAGTTCTGCCTCGATTTCGATGTCTATGCCGGTAAGACCTTAGCCGCTCAGGTCAAGGCGACCGATGATGGCTATCTGCAGTCGAAGATGATTCAGGCTGCCAAGGATTGGGAATATGCGGCTTGCCATACCACCGTCATCAACGGACTGGCCAGCAACACTCACATTGTCAGCATCACCCCTTGGTGGAAGAAGGCAATCATTGCCGTCATCTCCGTCTTAGGCGTTGCGACAGCCGGCGGTGTCGTGATGGTCACTCTTGCTAACCTCAAGAAGGATGACGATCTCAAGGAGGCCAAATAATATGAGCTTCAATTTCAAGGAAAATCTGCAAAAGAAGACGATCGGTTACTATTTAGGTCTGGTCAGCGCCGTCTTAGGTCTGATTGCTCTCATCATCTTCCAGGTCTATGCCACAAAGAACAAGGCAGGTTCCGCCTGGGTCGTCGTGGCCTTGATCCTGGCCGTTGTCATCGAGCTGGCCATGTTCTTCCTCAACGAGAAGATCAGCGATATCGCCGCCATCGTTCCTCCGGTTCTCTACATGGTAGGCTTAGGCGAAGAGCTGCATACGGGTGTCGGCAACATTGTCGATGCCCTCCAAGGCATTGTGATGTTCGGTAATTCCAGTCTGGCTTCCACCAACTACTTGCTGGCCGTGCTGTTAGGAATTGCCTGTGTGATTGCCATCGTTGCTTGCTTCCTTCCGAAAGAGAAAGAACTCATCAAGGCGTAATCCTCCGCCCCAGTTCTTCTTGTCTTATCCCTCCTGTGGGGTCGATTCTCCCCCATAGGAGGGATTTTATCTAAAACAGCCGACTTTGCTTCCGTGAGATTGCCAGGAAGAATATAATAATTCCGAGAGCCATCACGTAAAGGAGAAACCCATGTTATTCAATGACAACTGGACCTTCCGTAAAGAAGGGGAAACCACGACCAAGGTGGTGACGCTTCCTCATGATGCCATGCTTGCTGAGAAGCGCGACATCACCAACCCCGGCGGTGCCAACATTTCTTATTTCGGCGGTGGGAAATATTACTATGAGAAAGACTTCACCGTCAGCTTCGAAGACGGCGGGAAAGTCTATTTTGAGTTTGAAGGCGTCTATCATAATGCCCAGATCCGCATCAATGACAAGGATGTCTGTTTCCATCCTTACGGCTATGGCGATTTCTTAGTCGATGCCACCCCGTATCTGAACAATAACGGCACCAATCATATTCAAGTCATAGCCGATAACAGCGACCAGCCTAATTCCCGTTGGTATTCCGGTTCCGGCATTTATCGGAACGTCCATCTTTTTGTTCTTCCGAAAACGCACATCTTGCCAAGAACTTTGAAAGTGACCACCTTGGATATCGTCCAAGGCCGAATTCAGGTCGAAGTCGGTTTCAGTTATCCGACGGCAGCAACGTTGGAAATCCGTGACCGCAACAAAGAAGTCGTCTTCACCAAGACTTTCTCGCAGGTCACTTCCGTTTCGGAAATGATTACCTTGAATGGCTTCCACCTTTGGAATCCCGAGACTCCTTATCTTTATGAGGTTAGGATTCTTCTTCCCAAGGATCAGGCCAGTACGGCTTTCGGCATCCGGAAAATCCGTCTGGATCCTGAGAAAGGTTTCCTCATCAATGAGAGACGGGTCATCCTCTATGGCGGCTGCATCCATCATGATAACGGACTTTTAGGAGCCGTCGCCGATCCTTACGCTGAGGAACGGCGGGCAAGACTGATCAAGCAGGCAGGCTACAATGCCGTCCGCAGTGCGCATAACCCCATCTCCAAAGCCTTCTTGGATGTCGCAGACCGCATCGGTCTTCTCGTGATGGATGAGTATGTCGATTGCTGGTACATCCATAAGACTCGGTATGACTATGCCAGCTATGCGACGTCCTGGTATACCGTGGATCTCAAGGATATGGTCGACAAGGACTACAACCATCCTTCCGTCATTCTCTATTCCACCGGCAACGAGGTAGCCGAAACCTCCCAGAAGCGCGGCATTGCCTTTACCAAGCTGATGACGGACTATCTCCACGGACTCGACTCCACCCGTCCTATCACCTGCGGCATCAACATCTTCTTCAATGCCCTCTTCTCCTTAGGTTTCGGTGTCTACTCCGATAAGAAAGCCGAAAAAGACGCCGAAAAGAAACCCACGGCCAAGAAGAAGACGGTCGGCAGCGAGTTCTTCAATAAGCTGGCCGGTCTTCTCGGTGCCGGCTTCATGAAATGGGGAGCTACCTTGCCTATCAGCGACCATAAGACCAAAGGCGCTTTTGCCAATCTTGACGTGGCCGGCTATAACTACGGCATCCGCCGCTATAAGCATGACCTGAAGAAATATCCGAAACGCTTTATCCTAGGCAGTGAAACCTTCTGTGCCGATAGCGGCAAGTTCTACCAGCTCAGCAAGGACAATCCTCGCATCATCGGCGACTTCGTCTGGTCCGCCTGGGACTATCTGGGCGAAGCCGGCATCGGCAGCTGGGTAGCGGCTGAGAGCAAGGAAATCTATGACGATAAGGCCGGCTGGCTTTTAGCCGGCAGCGGCCGCATCGACATCCTCGGCAATGAAAGTGCCGAGGCCCGCTATACGAGAACGGCTTTCCGGAAGGAAATGATCTCGATGGCCGTCATCTCGCCGAAAGACTATGCCATCGGCCATAGTCCTTCCAGTTGGAAGCTGAGCTGGGCTCATTATGCCTATGACTTCCCGGGCTATGAAGGAAAGAAAACCGAAGTCGAAGTCTATTCCCAGGCCGAGAAAGTCGAACTCTATCAGAACGGAAAGCTCATCGGCAAGGCCAAGAAAGGCCATTGCCTGGACGGTCTCTACTCCTTTAAAATCACCTACCAGCCGGGAGAGCTGAAAGCCGTCGCCTTCAGCAAGGACCATCAGGAGCTGGGAAGCTGTCTCTTGATGAGTGCCGAAAAAGAGACGTATCTTCGGGCCCTTCCGGAAGAAGCCAGTGTTTCCTTAGCCGACGGGCTTTGCTACATCCGGCTCTGGTTCACCGATAAAAACGGCGTCGTCAAGAGACTGGACAACAGCGAGATCGAGATTACCTCCGTCACCGGCGGAAAACTGATCGGACTAGGCAATGCCTGCCCCTATTACAAGGGCAGCTATGCCGACACCAAGACGAAGGCCTATTACGGCAAAGCCCTGGCCATCGTCCGTCCGACGAAGGAAGGCACCTTGCTGCTGACAGCTCATTCACTCTTAGGCGATGCCTCATGCCATATTCAGGTCGTCAGGACGCCGGTCAAAGAAGATCCGCATCCGTAGTATCACACTGAAATAAAAGGTATAACGAAAAAAGCTGTCTTCCCGGGGGGACGGGGTGACAGCTTTTTTCATAAACCGTATCGGCTTAGCGAAGAGCAGAATCCTTCCTGACAGATTCCTTTTGCTCTTCCTCTAATTGATTAGCAATTTGCTCTGCTTTCGTCCCAAGTCTCGTGCAGGTCGTTTCCGATCCGACGAAGATCCGGCAAAAGCCAACGGCCGCCGGGTCCAACCAGCCAATCAGGTGATCCCAGAAGGATCCTTTGAGAATGGACTTCTTCCAAAGGACGTAGAGCACAATGAGGAGCGTTGCCAGAACATAAACTCCGGCAATGGCAATCTCGGCCGCAAGCGGGACGGCTGCGGCAGCTCTCGTTAGACTGACTGAGCTGTTCAATTCCAACATAATGTTACCCCCAACTAAGGTGTTCCTTTTTCACCTTAATCTGCCTCGATTATAAAGGACAGTTCTTAAAAGAAAAGAAAAAAGCGATGCTTGGAAATAAGTCGTGACACTTGTCATTTTTTGCGATAGCAATTTGCTTTTTAAAGGAAACCGAAGGAGAACACAGGCCCCCGTTTTGAGAATCGAAGGTGACTTTTATCCTAAAGAGAAAATGAGTAATTGGGAGAAAAGATAAGATGACAAGGCCTCCTAAAACACGTACAATAAAGACCGTGAAAAAAGGAGGCCTCGGTCATGATACGTAAAGCCACGAAAGACGATATTCCTCGGATTCTGATTCTCTTAGGGGAAGTCAATAAGATTCATGCCGATGCCCGGCCGGATATCTTTAAAAGGCAGACAAAGTATGATGACAAGGATCTAAAGGCCTGCCTGGAAAAGCCAGGTATTTTCGTCTTTGTCGCTGACAAAGAAGGCGTCGTTGCCGGTTACCTGATCGGTTTTGTCCATGATCAGAAGGATAACTCGCTTTTAGCCGACCGTCGCTATTTCTATGTCGATGACTTCTGTGTCGATAGCGCCTATCGTAAGCAAGGCATCGGCCATGAGCTCTTCCGCCAGGCTACCATTACCGCCAGGGAGAACCTCTGCACGAGTCTGGAGCTCAATGTCTGGGAGCTCAACCCGGACGCCAAAGCCTTTTATCTCTCCTTAGGGATGAAGCCGCAGCGGACCGAGATGGAGTATCCCATCTTCCGCGAGAAGAAACATCTGATGTAACTGAAAAGTGAGAGGCCTCAATCCGGCCTCTCACTTTTTTCATTATCCTCCATCCTTATCCTAATGGCTGGGAGTTTTGAGCATCCCTTTCTTATCCGGAAGGATCGGCTCAACATCCGTCACGACAATCCGTTTCTCGTCTTCGACCTTGAAACGGATATTCAGTCCCTGATAATAGAAACCATACTCTCTCGTCTCATCATGCTGATAGCCCGGACGGGGATCCTGAGCCAGGATTGCCTTGACGGCCGGAATCTCAATCACCGGGATCTTCAGATCCCAGGGCGGGGGAATCACCGGCTCTAAAGTCGGTGTCGGATCCGGAGCAAAGCCTTGCAAGGCTTCCGGAATGGCGTCGGCATAGGGAAGATAAGGCTTGATATCAAAGATCGGTGTTTTATCCATCAGATCGTTGCCGCTGACATCGATGACCATCCCCAGTTTCGGGTCGTTGCGGATAGCGATGATTTTGACGGCCGAGAGGCCTAAGGGATTGGGCCGGATCGGCGAGCGGGTTGCAAAAACGCCCCGGGTCTCATTGCCGCCAAGCTTCGGCGGACGGACTAACGGAGACCATTCATTCCGCGGAGACTCTGAAAAGCCCCAGATCAGCCACAGATGGCTGAAAGCTTCCATGCCCTTGAGGATGCCTTCCTTGCGGTAGGCCGGTTCAAAGACGATGGTGCCTTTGATCTCTTTGACAAGATCGGCCTGTCTAGGAATGCCGAACTTATCCGGAAACGGCGAGAGCATATAGGCAATCGGATGAATTACCATATCCATGGGGGTATTCTCTTCAAAGATCATGTCGGTTCCTCCTTTGTTCGATAAAAAAGACCTGCGCCATCCCGACTTTACTGCTAACGATGCCACATCATTCCCCTAACCTCTTCTATTGTAAGAGCAACAGCCGACGTTTTCCACTTTTCTTTAACAAAAAAAGGATTCCGTTGGCAAGACGGAATCCTTGAAAATGATGAGATAAGGAGAAACTAGGCCTGAAGCGTCATCGTCAACGTCACATCATCATCATCATCATCATAAGGATCATTTAAGAAAAGTGTAGCTGTGTTGCCATCAGCACTGAAGGTAACCGTGTTCGGATCCGTCCAAGTGTCACCGATGGCGCTTAAGGTGTAAACGGTGTCGCTGGTTTTGGTCCAGGTGAAGGAATAACTCGTCTTACCATCAGTGTACGTGCCCGTTCCATCGCTCTTGATGACCAATGCATTAGAACCGCTCTTATAGGTCTTGGAGGTGACGGTGGCATCCTTCTTGGTCAGGGTTGTGCCGGAGACCGTATAGGTATCCGAACCGATCACAATGTCTTTGCCATCTTCGAGCGTGCCGGTGAAAGAGGAGACGGTCTTGCCAGCCAGAATGGTATAGGAATGGTTGGCAGTCTTGTAGATGACAACCGTGTTCTTGTCAGCCGTGGCATAGGTAGCGGTGATAGCTTCCCGAGTGAAGATGGCCGCGGAACTGAAGAAGATATCATTGGTCGCATCATAGGTGAAATCACCCTTGACGACCGGCGAGGCACTGATGGTCATCGTGGTGCCGTTAACCCGGTAGCCGCCGGTGACATCCAACGTGGAAGACGTGGTCTTCGAGACATAACTGGTGGCACAGTTGCCATCGGCCTTCAAGGTAACCTTGTTGGTGCCGTTGGTGGAAAGATAGAAGTCACCCAGGAAGGCTTTGCCCTTATAGTCAGGAAGAACATAGTCCGTCGCGGCTTTGGTGGCCGAATAGGTGTACTCGGATTCATTGACATCCACACCCGAGAGAGTACCGTTGGTTGCTCTCAGGAAAACGGAGCCGTCATAGGCTTCTTTGCCGGTCACACCGGCAAGGATGATGGTGCCGTTGAAGTAGCGGTAGGTGTAGGCAAAGCTTTCCATGTCATAGATCCAGTAGAAGTTCGTATCCGTGAAGACCCAGGTGCCTTTGGTGCCGAACGTGTTGGCATAGTCATAGGTGCCTTTGATCTCCGTGAGATCACCCCAGCCGGCATACAAGGAGATATCGGTCAGGACTGGAGCATACCAACGGTATTGAGTCGTCCGGGCAGCATCATAGAAGAAGCCGAAGAAGGAGTAGCCCGTGCGGGCAAATCTATCCGCCAGCACGGCTTTGATGCCGGTCGTGTCGTAATCAACAGTCGTGAAACTGACCGTCTGATCGGCAACGGTATTGCCGGTATAGTCAGCCTTCAGAGTCGCCGTAACTGTCTTCCCTTCACCGGACGTCTCGGCTAAGGTAGGTAACGCAGTCCCGGAAACATTCCAAGCCTTGGAAAGCGGAACGGTTTTCGTGAAAGTATCTGAGTCAATGGCCGTAATCGTTGTTCCATTGACACCGGTCTTGTCTCCCTTAAGGGCGCTAGCAGCCGTGGTGGAAGCCGAGTTGACGACACCGGCTCCTAAGGTCGTCTCATACTCGGCATACCCATCACTGTAAGCAAAGCCAGCCACACCGCCGGCATACGACTTATAAGTGGATGTCGAGGCCGCAGCACTCACGGTCTTATAGTCGGCAAAGGAAGTGGCAATCAGGTTCTCGTAATAAGCCGATCCGACAATGCCGCCGGCATAGGTGCCATCGGTATCGGTGGCCTTTAAGGAATCACCGGAAGCTAACGCTTCCTGAACGGAGACATAATAATCGGTGGAAGCCGCAATGCAGCCGACAGCCGAGCCGGCCTCGATTGAGCCTTCATAGGTGACCCGGTTGATGGCTAAAACACCGCTGCCTGAATTGGTCGAAGCCTGACCGACGATGCCACCGGCAAACGTGAAGGTATCCACAGCATTCTCCGTATTGAGAACGATGTCACCCTTGCTAGTGCTGTCGGTCAGATCGACGAAGGTATTGTTATAGGCGATATCGATACCGACGATGCCACCGGCAACAATCGAGGACGAGGTATTCTGCAAGGAGATGACGGCAATGCTGCCTTCGGCATGGATGCCCGAAAGATAAGTGTTGATGCCACCGCCGACCACGGAACCGATGATAGCTTTGGTGCCTTTGCCATAGGCAGTCATGTTAATGTCATAGGTTAAGGACAGATCATGAATATAAGAGGAAGAGGTCACACCGAAAAGACCATAGTAGGATAAGGTCTTGTCGAAGGTCTTGCGGGCATAGTTCTTAATGGCATAGCCCTGACCATCGAAAACACCGACAAACGGACGGTCAATCGTTCCGATCGGAGCCATCTCCTCACCGGCCATATCAATATCGTTGCCTAAGACATAATAGGTCGTAGCCGTGGCCGCAGCGGTTGCGTTGTTGACGAGGTCGGCAACTTCCTTTAGACCTTTGACGGTATAGATGATTTACGGATCGGTCTTGACGCCGGTTCCGGTAAGATCATCTTCTTCCGGTTCGGTCGACGTCGAGGCAGAGGGGGCCGAAGCCGAAGGACTGTTGGAAGAGACGGTGGAAGGCGAGACAGAGGCCGAAGGGGAAGTCAGGGGAGACGACGAAGTCGAGGGATTGGTCGAAGTCGTTTTCTGGCATCCCGTCAAAGACGCACATAAAAGCAAAAGACTGAGGCTCATCAAAGATTTCTGTAGTTTCATGAAATTTACTCCCGTTCAGACGTACTTTTTTCGCACAAGAAACGCTTATTGGGAAACAAATTTACGTTCTTGTCGGCCCAGGAAACACTTTTGTCGGCAAAAGCGGTTCCGGGGGACAGATAAAAGTGCCTTAGCTAAAGGTTTGCACCTCTTTCTTTGAAAGTGTATAGTGAATAAGGTCTGTTTAACACGAAGGAAAATAGCATGAGTCCCATTGGAAATACGGTCTTCGGAATTCTTTTTATCTTTGCCTGCACGACCTTTGGCAGTGCCTTAGTCTTTTTCTTAGGAAAGAAGCGTCCCTCCAAAGCCCTGAATCAGCTTTGTCTGGGCTTTGCTGCCGGCATCATGCTCTCAGCCTCCTTCTTCTCATTGATCAAGCCTGCCATTGAGACCGATATCAGCTATATGCCAAGCTATGCTGTCGTTGCCATCAGTATCTTCTTAGGCGCTCTCTTCATGTACGGGATTGATAAACTCGTGCCGCACATCCATCCGATTCAGAATACGGAAGAAGGACCGGAAAGCAAGATGCAGCGGGTCACCAAGATGTTCTTGGCGGTCACGATTCATAATGTTCCGGAAGGTCTCTCTGTCGGTATTGCCTATGGTGTCGGCTGGGCTTTGCTCAATAGCGGAGATACCACGGCTGCTGCCACGGCCCTGACCGGTGCCATGATGTTAGCCATCGGCATCGGCATCCAGAACGTTCCGGAAGGAACCAGTGTTGCCTTGCCTTTCCAGGCGGAGACCGGCAAGACCGGGAAAGCATTCCTCTTCGGAACCCTTTCCGGTGCGGTGGAGCCGGTTGCTGCGGTGATCGGTCTTTTCCTAGCCTATTCCATGGAAGTCATCATGCCTTGGGCCTTGTCCTTTGCTGCCGGCTGCATGATCTATGTCATTGTCGAGGAGGTGGTTCCGGAATGTCAGGAAGACAGCACTCACCATTACGGGGTCTGGGCTTTCATTATCGGCTTCTTGGTGATGATGGTATTGGATGTGGCGTTAAGCTAGCTGTCCCTTACCTTAGATATAAGAGGATCAAAAAATGTCGCAATCGCTCTACGATCAGTTCCATGCTGCTGTTGTCCGCTATCCGAAGAATGAAGCGGAGCGCTTTGAAAACCGCACCTACACCTACACCCAGCTCAACCGGCGAATTCTCAACTGTGCCAAGCGACTGAAGACGTTAGGCATCCAGCCAGGGGAGATCGTAGCCGTCTCGCTGCCGAATTGTCCTTTAGCCATCGACCTTTTTTATGGCCTCAATGCTATCGGCGCCATTTCCTATAATATCCATCCCTTAACCCCGGCCAAGACCTTGGCAGTGCTGATGGCCAGGGCCGGTGCCAAGAGACTGTTCTGCCTTTCCTTATCCGCCAACGAAGACCGCAAAGCCTTTAGCCAGGACCTACAGGTGATCAGCATCAACCCCTATCAGGGCATCCGTCCGCTCAAGAGCCTGGTCGTCAAGAAGATGAGCAAGCTTTCGAAAGACGTCATCCGTTTCGAAAAGATCGGAAAAGCCAAAGATCTGACGCTCGTCCATCCGGATGACAGTGCCGATGCCGTTTATCTCAATACTGGCGGCACCAACGGCGATCCGAAGATCGTCCGTCTTTCCAACGGCGCCATCAACTATCTCGCCTTGCAAGGCAAAAGTCTCATTCCGGCCGAGATCAAAGATATCAAGATGCTGACGGCTATTCCTCTTTTCCATGGCTTTGGCTTAGCCATGGGTGTCCATACCCCGTTAAGCCATGGGGCCTCCACCGTCCTGATGCTGAAGTTCAAGACCAAGGAAGCCATCGCCCATATCCGCAAAGGGAGAGCCACGGTCATCATCGGCGTTCCGGCTCTCTACAATGCGTTGCTTTCGAAACCGCTTTTCTATGGTCCGCATCTTGCAAAGCAGATCATCAGTTTCATCGGCGGCGACAATGTCTCCCAGGCCCTATTGGACCGTTGGGACAAGGCGATGAGAGATAACGGCTCTAAGGCCCGGCTTTTCGAAGGCTATGGTCTGACCGAGACCGTGACCTGCTCCAACGTCAACACCTATGGCAAGGAGAAGAAGGGGTCCATCGGCAAACCGCTGCCGGGAATCACCGAGAAGATTGTCGATGTCACGACCCGGAAGGATCTTCAGCCCGGCCAGTTAGGGGAAATCCTGATTTCGGGGCCGACCTTGATGAACGGCTACTTCCATGATGAGAGCCAGTCCCAGGCCGTCCTTTTCAAGGATCCGGAAGGCCGGATTTGGCTTTCCACCAAAGATTATGGTTCCATCGATGAGGATGGCTACCTTTATTTCAAGCAGCGCTTACGCCGGGTTGTCAAGGTCAACGGCGAAGCCCTCTGTCCGAAGGATGTCGAGGATGTGATCTATCGGCTTCCGGAAGTGTTCGAAGCCTATTGCTATGGCGTTCCGCATCCCAAGAAAGGCCATTGTTTCCGGCTGGCGGTTATCGTAAGGCGGGATCTGGCCAGCGAAGGGGAAGAGGTCATCCGAGCAAAGATTCAGGCAGCCATCAAAGAGGCGCTGCCGCCCAGTTATCAGCCCGACAGGATCGTCTTTTATCCCTCGCTTCCGCATACCCCCGTCGGCAAACTGGATTTAAAGGCTTTTGAAGCTCTGGATCCGGATTCCACCCGTTAGGTTTATCTTTATCCGCTAGCTGACTTGTTGTAAAATTAGAGCCAAAGAAAAGACATCTGTTTCAGGAATGCTTTCTGAGGGATAACATGCGAAGAAACCGGATCGTCATCCGCATCGCGTTAGACAGCATGCTGAGTGCCCTCTATTTTGTGTTGGCTTATCTCACCATCGCCATCGGCAATGTCCATATCACCCTGGCCTCCTTGGCCGTGGTTTTTGCGGCCACGTCCATCGGCTTGGGAGACAGTCTCATCATTGCCTTGCTGGGAGAGTTCCTGATTCAGCTTCTGAAATATGGATTGACGGTGACAACCGCCGCCTGGATTCTGCCCCCGGCTTTCCGGGGATTGGTGATCGGCATTGCCGCGTTGATCTACTGGAAGAAAAAAGACCGGATTGAGAATCATCTGGTGGTCTACTATCTGATTTTAGTGCTGGCATCCTTGGTGACATCGGCTGCCAATACGGGAGTGATCTTCTTGGATGCCTATGTCTATCAGTATCCGGTCAGCTATGCCTTAGTGGAGACCATCGTCCGCTTCGCGGTAGGTTTAGCGACAGCCATTGTCACGGGTACGATCAATCTGCCGTTAACGAAGCTCTATCATAAGAACTTCCAGAAAAACTGACTCTCCCGGATTTTTAGTCTAGTCTTGCCCGGCAGAAATATGGTATTCTATCCATAGAATCTATTGGGCAAGGAGAAAAGAGTTATGGAAAAACAAGCCTTCGTGGATGCTGGAATCGATTATGATGACGGCCTGAACCGTTTTATGGGTCAGGAAGAACTTTTTGTGAAGTTTCTTTTAAAATATCTGGATGATCCCAGTTACCGCGAACTGGTGAAGGGTCTTGAGGACCGCAATGCCGAGGAAGCCTTTGCCGCCGCCCATAAGATGAAGGGCGTGGTCAGCTTCCTTTCCTTAAAGGATCTCTATGATGCCCTCGTTCCGGTCGTGGAAGCTTTGCGTCATGCCACGGTGGTCGATGATGCCCTTGCCTTATTCCCGAAACTGCAGGAGCAATATCTCCGCGTCACGGCCTTCATTCGGACCCTCAAAGCCTAAGTTGTGACATTTGTCCTGGTCTTCCGCCCCCGGAAAAAGGACAAGAATCACTCCCAATAATTAGCCTGCCGGAAGCCGAAAAAGCTTCCGGCTTTTTTGTCGTTTTTATCGATTGTTGACAACAAACTGAAGAATCAAGGAAACACCCTTGAATCGGGGTTTGGAAATTCGAAGTTATAAATGTCCTTTGCCAAGGTATTTTTTCGTCCCTCGGCGAGGGGACGAGTGTCCCTGAAAGCTGTGACTAACGCCTCTAAAAATAAAAAAAGTGACCTGTTATGATTTAGGCAGAAGATGAAGAGAAGAGACGAAACTTAGAGGGGGATACGAATTATGAAGAAAGCATTATTAGGAGCAGTCTTACCGTTAGCGTTCGCTTCGGCTATCGTCTCAACTGGCTTCGCTGTCTGGTATCTCAACGTCAACAACAACAAGACCCAGGACACCAGTACCGTCCAGGCTAAGTTCGCCAATGATAATAAGGCTACCCAGATGACCATGACTTATGGTGATCAGGCCATTGCTTCTTCGGAATTAGCTGAACATGTCTCCCTGGTCTTCGATCAGGATAGAACCGGAACCGAACTTGCCAAGACTTATGGCAACGGCTTAGGCATTAAGTTCGTCGACACGATGAAGTCCACCGACAATGATTACGTCCTCGCCGATGATCTTGATATCCACTATTCCTCTTCTGACGTCACTAACGTTACTTTCAAAGCTTACTTCACTCTCGATGCCGAAGTTGCCATATATGTCACCATCGATTCCGCCGAAACTGAGATCACTGCTCTTACCGATACCGCTGACTTCGCTTCCACCTTTGCCGTCAATCCGACTTCTGACACGGTTGTTTATCAGCTTCCGGTTAACCCTGTAGCCGAAGCTGATGCCTCTACCAACATTGTGACCATCAACAACTCGACCTTAGCCCTAAGCTATGCTGATGGAATGCAGCCTTCGACGTCGAGCGAGTACAACGCTCTGAAGGCTGCCATCAGTGGCAAGAAATTAGGTTTCTTCTTCGCTGCTACCCAAAACGCCTAATGCCGTATAAAATGGATCATGGATCCGAACAAGGAAGAGACTGAGGAATTCAAGACTTGGCGCAAGCAAAGCCAATCGACGGCAATGATGAGCAAAGAGCGTTCTCTTTACACATCCTTTGCTGTCGATTTTGTGTCCGACACGTTCATCGCCATCACAGTCAACCAGGATTTCAAGGATGAGGTCCCGCATTCAGGCTGTTTCTCCGAGGGTGTCAAGAAGTACTCGGAGACGATGGTCGGCGACCGGGACAGGCCGATTGTGCAGAAGTTCCTCACGCCGGAGTTCTTGAGCGAAAATCTGACGATGAAAGGCAGCCAGCTGACGCTGGAGTTTGCCATTTTCCTCCAAGGGAAACCGTCTTTCCGGAAGGTCATTGTCTATCCGGATTCTTTTGCCGACGATGGCAAGATCACCAAAGCCATTCTCTCCTTCCAGTCGATTGATCAGGAAAAAATCAATGAACGCCGGAATAACGAAATCGACCGACGTTACCGGGCTTTCCTATCGGTGCTGAGCAAAACCTTTGTCGCCGAATATTACATTACCTTGCCTGAAGGAACCTACTCCATCTTCCGAACCAACAACCGCCTGGCCCGTGTCTATTCCCGGGTTGGCAGCTGGGATCAGCTGATCAAGGACTATGCCCCGCGCTATGTGGAGGAGGAACAGCAGGATTCCTTTGTGAAGCGTCTTTTAAGCGAGTCCTTACGGACGGAGCTCAAAGAGAAGGCCAGTCTCGAAGTCCATTACCGCAGCCCTTACGGCGGAAGAACCTTATGGTTTGCTCTTCTCGTTGCCGTTGTCAGCCGAGATAATCAGGGTTTCCCGAAGGAGATGATTGCCGCGGTTAAAGATACCAGCGAATTCATGCAGACGATTGAACAGAAGAACCATGATCTTCTGGCAGCGACCCAGGCCAAGGATGACTTCTTAGCTCAGATGAGCCATGATTTGCGCACACCTCTTAACGGTATTGTCGGAATGACTCAGATTGCCATGCGTTCCTCAGACGATCGTCAGCGGGTGGAAGACTGCCTACGGAAGATTGATTTGGCCGCTTATGATCTCTTGACCTTTGCCAACGATTCTTTGGAGCTGGCAAATCTCGAGAGCGGAACTTTAGATCTGGATGAAGAATCCTTTTCTTTGAAAAACCGGGTTCGGGAACTGGCCGAGAGTTTTATGAAACAGGCTCAGGACGTCAAAGAAACGATGACTACTGACCTTACGGATCTGCCGGAGAGTCTTTACCGTGGCAGCTGGATTCATATCAAATGGATCCTGACGGTTCTCTTGACCAATGCCATCAAGTTCAATAAGGCAGGTGGCAAGATTACTTTCATTGCCAGACGGAAGCCACGTACGGATGACAATGACATGATATCCTTCTTGGTTATGGATACTGGCATCGGCATGTCGTTAGCAACCTTAAGCCATGCGACCGAACCGCCGTCAGACCGGAAAGAGAGTGCCCTGAACCGGACGACAGGGATGGGCTTACCCTTTGTCAAAGCCCTGACAAACCGCCTTGGCGGAAGGGTAATTATCGGAAGTCTATTGAATGAAGGAAGTGAGATTGAAGTCGTTTTTCCATTGAAAGAAATAAAAAGCACCTTGTCTAATAATATCAAGGATGCCTCAGGACTAAGAGTCCTGTCCGCCGATGATAATTATCTGAATCTGGAAATCCTGACGACCCTCTTAGAAGAAGCCGGCGTCCAGGTTGATACCGCTGAGAACGGCAAAGCAGCCGTTGACAAATTTTTTGCCTCTGCTCCCGGATATTATGATGCCATTCTCATGGATATCATGATGCCAGTAATGGACGGACTAGCGGCTACGAAAGCCATACGATCCTTGCCACGGGAGGACAGTAAAACCATACCTTTGATTGTTATCTCTGCCAATGCCTTTCCCAAAGATGAGAAGGCTTCCTTAACAGCCGGCGCCGACGCTCACCTTCCTAAGCCGGTAGATACGGGGCGGCTTTTGGAGCTCTTAGCTGCCATCAAAGTCAAAAAAGGAAGTAAGAAATAAGAGTCTTTTAAGAAAAGAAAAGGAGAGAACAATTTGGCTTTGGTTGATTTCATGCTATAATAAAAAAAGACAAAATATAAAAGCAAAAGCAAGAAACCTGCCACCTTGATTCTTCTTATCTTGCCACTATCGGGAGAAACATTATGGACGAACAAAATCCAAAAATCTTGCTTATCGAAGATTCTGACCTGCTCTTGGAGGGTCTCTCTTTCTTCATCGAATCCAAATCCGACTTCAAGGTTGTCGGAAAGCTGAAGGATATTGCTGATGTCTTCGATTTCCTGAAGAGGAACAAAGTCAACATCGTCTTATCCGACATCATGACGATGAACAACCATAATGCCATTGACTATGTCCCGAAGATCAAGAAGGACTTCCCTGGCATCAAGGTTATCTTGATGACCTCTGTTATGGAAGTCACCTTCATCAAGCGGGCAAAGGAAGCCGGTGCCGATAGCTTCGTTTATAAGAACATCCCGACCGAAGAACTCATTACGATTCTCAAGGATACCGCCAAGAATTACTCCATCTACCCCAATGAAAAGGTCAATGATGTCGAACAGTTCAAGAAGCTGACCGATATAGAGATGACCATTGTCCGTCTGGCCTGCCAAGGTCTCGACAACAAAGAGATCGCGGATAAGGCTGGTTACAGCGAGAAGACCATCCGCAACTATGTCTCCGGCATTCTCGAGAAGACCGGGTTCCCCTCGATGAGTAAGCTCTGCATCTGGGCCACCAAGAACGGCTACATCGTCTAACAGAAGAAACACCAAAAGAGGCCTGACAGACTGTCAGGCCCCTTTTCTTTTAGTCGTTATCCGTATCCTTATCATCATCGTCATCAATATCGGTATCGATGCCGTGATGAATGGCTTTGTCAACGGCCGAGAAGATGGTGTAGTAGATAGGAATAGCGAAGAACATCACCCATTCCGGATGCCAGGCCCCATAAAGCATGCCGAAGAGAACATAAAGGCCCGCCACCAGCACCGGGAAACAGAAGTCGCAGAATTTCTTTTTCCGTAAGGCTTCGATGGCACTGGAAACTAACGGAATCAGGAAGAACACCAGCCAGCAGGTGCCCCAGCCTTGGACGGGATCCTTGATGAAGACACCTAAGAGGACATAGGCAATGACGCAAAGCATCGAGACGATGCCCGAGACAACATCCTGGATCAGATGATAGCGGTGGTTCCGTTTTTGGTCGTTAGCGCTGGTGAAAGGGGGGATTTTCACACTGCCAGGTTCGACATGAACTCCGCTGCCATCCGTGGAGGTGATATGGATGCCATGGGAATCAATCGACCCGGAATCTTCCCCATCCGTGAAATGGATGCCGGAGGAATCCATATGGAACTCCGAGGTATGTTTAGCCGAGGAACCGTCGGAAGCCGCCTCCGTTTTTGCGGAATCATCGGGGGTCTGATTGGCTTTGGTTTCTTCCGGCTTCGTTTGTTCCGGCTTTGCTTGTTCCGGCTTCGCTTGTTCCGGTTTGTCAGCTGCCGGTTGAGTCGTTTCCGGAGCGGCTGCCTTGGCAGCATTCTGCTCCTTCTCATTCTTGGCGATGTCTTCGACGGACTGATCGGTCTTGAGCAATTCATCCAGCGAGATGTTATAGATCTTGGCCAGACAGATCAGATTATCCGTATCCGGACTGGCTTCGGCCCGTTCCCATTTGCTGACAGCCTGACGGGATAAGCCGAGCTTATCCGCCAACTCCTCCTGACTCAAGCCACTCTGCTTCCTTAATTCAACCAAACGGTTGGCGATGGTGATTGTCATTTTGTCTTCCTCCTTAACGCTCTCAGTTTAGGAAAAAATCTACCCAAAAGACTACCGCCTTTGGTTTCACTCTGTCAACCTTTGGTTGCACAAAGACAAAATGAAGGAAACAACTGCACCAGCAAAGACAAAGTTTTCAATTCTATAAAATCAACTATGCGTGGGCAGAAGAAACCTTAGAAATACGGTCACAGGCCCGTTCGCAAATGAAGTTGAAGTGATCACCGCAACGTTCGAGGTTACCGACAAGGTTAATGAAGACATTGGAGTTCTCCGGCTTGCATTCACCGGAATTGAGGCGGTCCATATGGCCCTGAATCATCAAGGTACGCTGATTATCGATCTTGTCCTCCATGGCCTGGGAGTTGACCAGTAAAACCAGGGACGGTTTTTCAACGATGCTGTCGGCATTGGCAAACTGCTGGTTGAGCAGTACCTTCATCTCTTTGAGCTGATCATAGACGACCGGGGAGAACTCCAGGTTCTCTTCTACGGCATGCTTGGTATAGCCCGTGACGTTATCGGCAACCTCCGTCAGACGGATGATATCAGCAATATCCAGCTGCATCTTCCCTAAACGGGCGTTAGCTTCATCGGAGGCACCGGCCGAGACAATCTGCAGGATGAAGGCCGTCAGCTTTCTCGACATCGTCAGCACCTGGTTCTGAATGGCATCGATTTCCGTCTTCTTCTCCTCATCATGATTGATGAAGGCATCAATGGCTAAGTTCAGGTCTTCCAGAGCTTTCTTGGCAATCAGATGGTAATAGGTGATGGCCTGAGAGTAAGCGATGGCGGTATTGGTAAGGAAGCGTTTATCGATGAGATCATCGGTATTCTCTTCCGGTGTCTTTTTCTTGTCCGGAACGAGAATCTGACTGAGTTTGACGAAGACCTTAATGAAGGGTAAGAAGAGAATGGTGCAGCAGACGTTGAAGAAGGTATGGAACATAGCAATCTGTTCCTGCGGAGAATCAGCAAACCATTTCTGGAAGGTCCAGGCATTGAGATCCGGCAAGCAAATCAGGAGAATGAAGAAGATGAGGGAGCCGAAGACGTTGAACAATAAATGAATCATAGCGGCCCGTTTGCCGTTGATGGTGGAACCGATGGAGGAAATCAGGGCGGTCGAAGTCGAACCGATATTGGTGCCTAAGATCAGATAAAGGACACCGTTGCCGCTGCCGCCGACCACGACGCCAGCCATGGCCATGGCAATCACAATGGACGTGATGGCAGACGAAGACTGCACCGCAACGGTTAAGACAATGCCTAAGAAGAGCAATAGGAACGGATTGGTGATCTGGCTAAGCCACTGGGTGATGGCAGGCATGCCGTTGAAGATAGCCTGCATATACTGGGTCATCACGAAGAGACCTAGGAACAACAGGCCAAGACCGGTAATCAAAGTACCGGCATAGCCGACTTTTTCGTGTTTCTTGGAGAAAATCATCTCCAAAGCAATACCGACAATAGTCAAGGCAATCATCACCTGCGAGATCGGCAAATCGCCTAACGCCACGATCTGGGCCGTGATGGTGGTGCCGATATTGGCGCCCATGATGTAGGACGTTGCCTGAGCCAAGGTCATCACGCCGGCATTGACGAAGCCGACCACCATGACGGTCGTGGCACCGGAGGACTGCATGATCATTGTGGCTAAGGTACCGATGCCAACCCCGGCAAAGGGATTGTTGCTGGTCTTGCTGAAAAGTCTCTTAAGCCCGGTGGTCGCCAGTTTCTCGGTGGCCTCCTGCAAGAGCTTCATACCAACTAAAAAGGCGCCTAACGCGCCTATAATCAAAAGAGTATCCTTAACCAGTTCGGCTGTCGACATCGTATTCTCGCTTGCGAGGATCACAGAATTCAACCACGCTGTGTTATTCATTATTATGTTCTTTTATAAGTCAATTATAATTCTTTATGGGTAGCTTTTACAATTCCTTAACGGCTAAGCTAAGCGCTTTCTTTCGCAAAAAAAGCGAGGCATTTAGCCTCGCTTAACTTTGCTGCTTGGAAAACCGGTTTATTTCCGTCCGTTGACGGCTAATTTGACAACTTCGTAAGCACCGTCATAGTAGCCTTGATGGGCCAGTTTCTCAATCTGATACGTAAGATGAATCAGAATCTCCTTGTCGTCAAGAAGACGGTCCAGCATTAAGGACATGGAGACCTCATCCTGACATTCGAAGGTGGAATCTCCCATCTCCTGACCATGGATGGCCCCGAAGACTTCGTGGCCGCCGATATGGCGCATATAGACCTTCGGAATCGGATAGTAGGCTAACTCACTGGGCTTGGTGATCAAAAGGTCGCAGGCTCGCATCAGAAGGTTGGTGGAATAGACCGCCGGGAAGATATCCTTGTGGTAGATGGCATAGATGCCCTCGACATAGGAAGTCTGGGCCTTCGTGGCAAAATCCTGTAAGGAGGCATAGTCGTCGAAGAAGGTCTGCGTCTCCTCTTTCAGTTCAGGAAGGTTCTTCAGCAGATAGTTCCACATATCGAGATGGTCGCCGAAGTTGATGAAGAGAGCAACCTTCTTGTCCTTGACCGCCGGCAGAAGATGCTTGATCATTTCCAGGAAGAGCTTGCCTGCGGCGCCGGCACCGCCCACCGTCATCAGCATCCGGACCGGTTCGCCTTTGGCTAACCGTTCCCGGCGCCGCTGATTATCCATCGGGATGTTCCGGACCAGCTCATCATCGACGTAGCAGCCGACATCGTAAAGATCCTTCTCCGGCATGCCCTTTAACGGGGTCTTGGCCATGCCGTTAAGCATCTTGTAGCCCAAATAGGCAAAAGGCGTCTGCACCGTATGGATGGCACCTTCGCTTAGATGAAGAGCCATCGGCCAGTTGTCCGGGATGGCATTGACGACATGCGTCATTTCGGCATGGACGGCCGCCTGACTAGGCCAGACATGGGTTGCAATATAAGGCATATCCTTAGGAATATCCCGGAACAGCGGAACCAAAAGTTCGCTGTTCTTCTGATCCATTGAGTTGTAGTCGATCTTACGGAATCCTTCGCTGTTGAGGGGCTCCCAGAGGAAGTGATTGAAAAGATAGGAGACCTGGCTAATCTTGCTGGCCTTGGAATAAAGGTCGTTCTGATAACGGATCATCTTGCTGCCGGTGGCATCAAAGGAGGCAAGATCCAGCCAATAAGGGGTGTAGCCAAGGGCATGGGCGCAGCTGGCCATGGCAATGGAGATCCGGTAATGGCCGAAGCCCATCCGGATGTTGCCGATGATGATGCCTTTGGGATCAAAAGCCATCGGCTGGTTGCTGAGAACCAGATTCTGAACACCCATCGCCGCCAATGTCGGAACCGGCTGAGCTGCCAAATGATAGACCTTCTTGGAGTCATCGCCGAACTTTCGGAGATACTTTTGCTTGCTTTTGCGGCCTTTGCGGATGGTTTCCTTATCAATCGGATTGCCGAAGATGACAGATGATTTGTCTTGCATAGGATTCTCCTTTAGCGAAGCTGCTGACGCTTGGTTTCTTCATGGGCAAGGAATTCCTTGCAAACCTGGAAGACTTCTTCACAATCGACATCCAGCGGTAACAGATGCGAGCTCTTCTCAACCACATGAAGGTGCTTGTCTTTCGAAGCAGTCTTGCTCATCACCTTTCGGATGCCGCTTTTGGCAACCATCGCATCTTTTCTTGAATAGAAAACTAAGAAAGGACAGCTGACCTGCGTCAGAACCTTGCGGCAGGCTTTGCTCAGAGTCAGCAGGTCGGCTAACGACTTATAGTAGAAGCCATCCTGTCCGATCATGTACTGTTCGTTATGGTCGACCAAGGTGAGCGGCTTCCACAGAAATTTGGCTTTCGTCTTCTTAAGCAGGTAACTGATGTTGCTGAACCATGGCTTGACCACGACAGCCGGCTCAAAGAGAATCAAGCCCGTTAACGGATAGTGGCTGGCCAGAAGCAAAGAGAGCGCACCGCCCATGGAATAGCCTAAGACATAAAGGCTGGGATGGAGGGCTTTGGCCGCTAAGTACTGTTCCTCGACGGAATGGTACCAGACGACATCATCCGTTTGCCTTTGTTCGTCCTTATCAAAGCCATTGCCCTTGACCTGAATGACCTGGACGGTATAGCCCTCTTCATTCAGGGCCTGAGCCGCCAGATAGAGTTCCACCGGCGAACCGCCGAAACCCGGAATCATGAAAACCGCAGCATCCTTCGTCCCTTGCAACGTATAACCTTTCTTCAATTCTTTTAAATCCATTGTGATTAGAGCAGGAAGATTCCATGCTCTTGGCATTCCTTAACCATCTTATCAGGCCATAACGAGGATTGGACTTCACCGATATGGGCTTTTCTTAGGAAGAACATGCAAAGACGCGACTGACCGATACCGCCGCCGATCGTTAAAGGAAGCTTGTCTTCCAGGATGGCTTTCTGGAAAGGAAGCTTGGTCCGCTCAAGGCAGCCGGCTTCCTTGAGCTGGCTGGCCAAGGAAGTCCTGTCGACCCGGATGCCCATGGAAGAAAGCTCTAAGGCAATATCCAACAAAGGATCATAGACCAGGATGTCGCCATTGAGGGACCAGTCATCATAGTCCGGAGCTCGGCCATCGTGAGGCAGACCATTGGAGAGCTTGGCGCCGATCTTCTCAATGAAGACCGCCTTCTTCTCCTTGCAGATACGGTATTCGCGTTCCTTAGGATTGGCTTTCGGGTACTTCTTCAAGAGGTCCTCGCTCGTAATAAAGGAGATGTCTTCCGGCAGGATCTCGTTGATGTAATCATACTGAATGGAAAGATACTTTTCCGTCTTGACGATGCTGGCGTAGATATCCTTGACTGTCTCTTCCAGATAAGTTAAGGTCCTATCTTTCTTCTCAATGACCTTCTCCCAGTCCCACTGGTCGACATACAGGGAATGGATGTTGTCCAGTTCCTCATCCCGGCGGATGGCGTTCATATCGGTATAGAGGCCCTTATGGACTTTGAAATCATACTTGCCTAAGGCATACCGTTTCCATTTGGCCAAGGACTGGACGACCTCGCCCTGAACTCCCGGAATATCCTTGATGTCAAAACTGACGGGACGTTCCACGCCGTTAAGGTTGTCGTTTAAACCGGTGGTGGGATCCACAAACAGCGGCGCCGAGACACGCCTCAGATTCAAGGAGACGGCAAATTCCACCTGGAAGAAATCCTTGATGGTCTTGATGGCTTTCTGGGTCCCATAGAGATCCAGCGCCGAGACATATCCTTTCGGGAAAATCAGTTTGGCCATAATTCTTTGTCCTTTCCGGAAACCTATTTGGCGGCCGTATGATTCTGCTCCGCCTGCTTGGCTAACATCATCTGCTCATACGCCTCTTCCTTCTTGGCATGCTCCGCTGCCAGGTCTGCCTTTTCCTTATCCCAGGCTTTGCCACGGATGTTCTTTCCAAGACTTCGGTTCCGACAAGCAAACCCTTTTTCTCATCGACGCGATGAGTCAGCTCGCCGGTAAAGCGTTTCGGATAGGAGAGGAAGTGAACCAATCCCCAGCTGATGGTTAGGCCTACGAAACATAGGAAAAATAGGGCTCCCCTGATGCCGACCCCGATCCATCCGACGACCGGCATCCTTACTTATAAGCTCCGGTGAGAACCGTTTCGCCGAGCAACTGGATGGCCTGGGTGTAGTTGAGGCCTGTCTTTTTGAAGAAGTCGTTCTTATAGAACATTTCCATGCCGGCCGAAAGCAAGGAGACCAAGAAGGCCGCATTGGCATCCTCTTTGAGGATGCCATCCTTCTTGCCCTGCTCAACTAAGAGCATGAAATACTGCCACTGGATTTCATAGTCTTCCAGAAGCTTCTTATAGATCATCGGCTCATAGACACTGAGCTCCGCGAGCTTAGCCATATCGATGACCTTCTCTTTGGAGGTCGGGAAGGTGATGATGGCCAACAGCTTCTGCTTGGTGGAGAGGTTCTTATCTTCATAGATAGCCTTCTGTTTTTGGCCGATCTCGGCAAAGGATTCATCCAGAATCGTCAGATAGATATCTTCCTTGTTGTTGAAGTACTTGTAGATGGTCTTCTTGGCGATATGCATCGACGAAGCAATCTCATCGAGGGTGTTCTTCGGGCCGTACTGGTTGAAAAGGCGGACAAAGGCATTAATAATATCTTCTTTCATATTCGGGTTTGATCTCATATGGAAACTATTCTCCTTTCAAACGTTTCCAATAGTTTAATAAGAAACCCCTATCAAATCAAGAGTTTCTTAATAAAACTATCAAAAAGCGTTTTTTTGGAAAACCCTTTTTCTTTTTTCGGTGTCCACGTATAATGAGAGCTGTGAAACAATCCCTGAATTATGACTGGAAGTTTAGCGCTGGCTTCGATAGCTCGTATCTGAAGGCCTTGCCGGCCGCGGCTAAGCAGGTGGATATTCCCCATGCTCCGGTCGTGGTCCGGGAGAACGATTTCAATGAGGAGGACTATCAGGGTCTCTTCACTTACGAGAAGGTCTTTGACGTTCCGCTGGATACGGACCATCTTTTCTTCTTGGTCTTCGAAGGCGTGATGCTGCAGTTTGACTGCTATCTCAATGACAAGCCGTTAGGTCATTTCCTGTCGGGCTGGTATGAGGTGAGAATCGACGTCACCGCCTTGCTGAAAGAAAAAGCAAACCGTCTGGTGGTCGTCGTTGACGGCCGGGAAGACAAACAGGTGCCTCCTTTTGGCAAGGCCTGTGACTACCTGACCTTTGCCGGAATCTACCGCCCGGTCTATCTGGAAAGCAAACCGTTAACCTATTTAAAACGTCTGGATGTTCTTTTGAGCAACGCCCAGGGTGATTTGGAAATCAAGCCGGAGATTTCCGGCAGTAAGACCTCCCAGCTAAGCTATGAGCTTTTTGACAAAGAAGGCAAGAAGGTTGCCGGCTTTGATACCCTGACCTATCATCTCGAGAATCCGCACCGCTGGTCCTGTGACGATCCTTATCTCTATACCCTGAAAGCCTCCTTAACCGCTGGGAAAATCACGGATGTCGTTTCACGCCGGGTCGGCTTCCGGACCTTTGAGGTCAGCGAGCATGGGTTCATGCTCAACGGCAAGAAGCTGACCATTATCGGCCTGAACCGTCATCAGAATTATCCATATGTCGGTCCGGCCATGCCGAAAGGCGGTCAGAGGGAAGATGCTGACATCCTTAAGTATCAGCTGGGCTGCAATCTGGTCCGGACCTCGCATTATTCGCAGAGCGAGGATTTTCTGGACCGCTGCGATGAGATCGGCCTGTTGGCACAGACCGAAGTCCCGGGCTGGCAGTTTGTCTCGAAAGACCCTGTCTGGCGGAAGAACTTCCTGGATGACATTACCCGGATGGTCCTCAAGGAACAGAATCATCCGTCCCTGTTAGCCTATGGCGTCCGCATTGATGAATCCCCGGATGACGAGGAACTCTACTCCAAAGCCAACAGCATCTGCCATAAGCTGGATCCGCATCGGCTGACAACCGGTGTCCGGAATTTCAAGACCAGTCAGTGTCTGGAAGACTTCTATTGTTACAACGACTTCTCCTGCTGCGGCGCGCCCCATGGTCTGGATAAACCGGCCTCGGTCAAAGGGGCTAAAGGCAAAGGCATCCTCATCAGTGAGAACTGCGGCCATATGTATCCAGCCAAGACTTATGATTCCTCGGACCGGCGGACCAATCAAGCCCTCCGGCATCTTCATGTCATCAATGATGCCTACAAATATTCAGACTACTTAGGTGAAATCGGCTGGTGTGCCTTTGATTACAACACCCACCGCGATTTCGGTTCCGGAGATCATATCTGCTACCATGGCGTCAGCGACATCTACCGCAATCCGAAAGCGGCCGGCTATGCCTATCTCAGTCAGACGGCAACAACGCCGATGATGCATGTCGCCAACCTTCCTTTATCGGGCGATAACGATGAGGCAAACATCATGCCTTTGGTTGTTTTCACCAATGCGGATTCTGTGAAATTCTTTAAGAATGGCAAGTATGTCGCCACCTTTGTTCCGGATAAGAAGGACTTCCCCAGTCTTCCCCATCCTCCGATCATCGTCGATGATATGGTCGGCGAGCTTTTCGATGAGGGCTACTCCAAGAAGGATTCCCGGAAGATCGTCCGCTTCATGAACTATGTCTCTCGGACCGGCTACGCTCACCTGACCTGGAAGAATTACCTGCCTTATCTTGGCTTCTTCTTACGGAAACATATCACCTTCGAGAAACTTTCCGGATGGTTCTACAAGTATGAATCCACCTGGGGCGAGATCGTCAATACCTTCGAAGTGAAAGCCTATCAGGGCGACAAGGAAGTCGCCCACGAGGTCTTCTCTCCCTCTGTCCGTTTTGATTATGAACTCAAGGTCAGCAAGACGGCTCTCGTCAACGCCGACACCTATGATGTCAGCCGTGTCTCGATCCTTGCCGTCGATCAGAACCATCATCAGCAGCACTATGCCTTCGATCCCATCACCTTTGAAACCCAAGGCCCGATTCAGGTTCTCGGTCCGACGACCGCGAGCATCAAAGGCGGCAGTTTGGCTGTCTATGTCCGAAGTCTGAAGACCGCTGCGAAGACTACGGCGAAGCTCACTTTAAAGACGCCGCTGGGTCCGAAGACCATCGAATTCAGTGTTGATACCTTAGGATAAAAAGCAGTTATTAGCTCAGTTTCCATGCGAGATGACGAATATGACCACTGTGTTAGCGCTTTCACGAAAACGCTTTTGCTTTGGAAGCTTCTTTTTTTAAACAGAAACCCATAATAAGGTTAATTTTTAACATACTGGCAATATTTGTCACTTTTAATATTTGAACTGCCATACGAGAAAATAGGAAACCATGGAAAGGATAGTCTATTGAAACCTATGACATTCAAAAAATCTGTTGTAAGTCTTTTTGCAGTTTCTTTATTGGCTGGCGGTATGATGAGCTGCCAGAAGAAGACATCCGCTGCGGAGTCTGCTTCGGCATCGGCTTCCGTCCCTGCTTCCGCTTCTACTTCTACGTCGACCGCGCCGGTTGCCAAGCCGACCATCTCCTTCAAGAAGTCGGCCGATAAGGTTGAGATTGGTTACGATGTCACCCTGACGGCTTCCGTCGTTGATCCCAACGGCGGCGATACCGGTGTGACCTTCACGGTTGACCATCCGGAATTCTGCCAGCTGAAGACCAGTGGCACCAACAAGACCAAAGTCTGTGGTCTGACGCCCGGCAAAGTCATTGTGACTGCCACCTGTGTCTCCGATACCACGGTCTCGGTTACCAAAGAGCTGGAAATCATCAAGCCGCTTCCGGTCGTTCTGCATGCCATTTATTATGTTGATCAGCTGACCAATTACACCTTCACCGGAAGTGAAGTCGCGGAAGATGGCACCAAGACAGTTCAGGCCATCACCAAAGTCGCCGATACGATGATTACCACCACCGACGGCACGGGTGCCGCTTTCTACACCAACGGCAAGGATGGGGATGACAAGGCAGAATACCTGGGTGAAGCCCTCGGCAGCGATGGCATTGCCTATCATATGCTGAAGAATCAGAAGGCCGGTGCCTATGTTGCCGGCGAAAAGCTCAAAGGCGCCAACGGCGCTGAGTTCCTTACCAAGGATACTTTCTTAGGCGGAGGTCTCAATTCCTATGGCCCCAACGGCACGGGTTTCTTCTATGACTTAGCCATTCTCAATCCGGATTGGTTCAGCAATGTCAAGACGGAGGACAATACCTACACCATCGAAGGAACGGATGAGGATAAGTATGCTGCCGTTGTGGAGACCTCTCTCTTTGAGATCATCGCACCTAAGGCCGCTAACGCCATCATCAAAGCCATCCTGAACAATGGCACCTATACCTTTGTCGACTTTGCCAGCAAGATTGACACTACCATCACGGTCACCGGTCATGATTCCTATGAGATTGCCGTGAAGACGGTTGATGACAGCAAGAACTATATCGGTGAGATCTCCGCTGCCGGCGAAACAGCAATGGCGGATGACGTCAAAGCTTTCTTCACGGATAAGAAGGGCACTTTCCCGGCCCTGGTCAGTGAGCTGGCTGCCTTGAAGACGGCGGTCTTAGCCGACGATTACAAGCGGGCCATCAAACCGACTTCCAAGTACACCACGTCTTACACGGAATACTACACGCCGACTTATTTCTTCAGCTACTATCCGGAAGACTATCGTACGGAATATAAGAAAAAGAACGGCAAAGAAGCCCCGACTTCCAATGGTATTGTCAAGAAGGATGACGGTCTCCATGCCTTTACCTTCACCGCTGCCGTCACGGATACTTCCGGAAATGTGACCGCGGCCAGTGTCGCCATTGATGCGACCGTGATTACCGGAACGGATGCGAACACCAAGGTTGCCACCTATAAGAAATATCTGTCCACCGCCAAGACCTTTGATGAGGAGAACTCCTATATCAGTTACCTCACCGACAGCACCTATGATATCTGGGGTAATGGCACGAAAGTTCACTTCAATGAAGGCAACGGCGATATCTACAACGATTTTGCCGATGTCATCTCCCATATGAAAGCCGCAACGTATCCGGATACCGTCGGCACCATTGCTGTCACCTACGATAAGACGGCGATTGGCAAGGCAACCTTTGGCTTCTACTATTACAACAGCATGTTTGGTTATCTCGGCGGTACCTATGACTTCACCGATTTTGGCAAAGCAGCGACCGATGCTCCGTGCAAGGATGCCTTAGCCACGGCTTTAAAAGCTTAAGGAAAGGAATAAACGAAAATGAAAAACTCAATGAAACGTTCTTCTTTGATTGCCTTAGCTTCCTTGCTTTGCTTGGCAGGATGCACGAAGTCTGCCGCTAAGACATCGGCTGCCGTTCAGGGAGCCGGTGAGGATTCCGCCGTTGCTGCCAAAGGCCTGCTTCCGGCGATGCTGGAAGAAGTGGCCGGTGGCGTCAGTTTGGAAAACACCATGCAGATTCTCAATCCGAAAGATACGACGAAGGTCCTGCAGACATCCCTGCTCGATGTGGTGTTAACCAATACCGCGTATTCGATCATACAGTATGCTGGCGCCAACCGCAGTGCCGATGAGATTTCCAGCCATGGCTATGTTGCCTCCAAAGAAGGCGAGACCACCCCGATGGCCTATTCCGTTTCCTTGGCTCTGGACAACACCGTCGTCTATACTCCGATTACCCATAAAGATGCCAGTACCAAGAAGACTGTCGCCTCGACCTATGCGGAGAGCGGCTATGTCAATTTCTTCTCTGCCTTTGCCATCTCCGATTTCGAATATAGCGACACCGACTACACCTTCGACCTCTTCATGCATGATACGCACCACAAGACGGACTACGCCAATATCGCCACTCAGCTCTTAGGATCCAGCACAGCAACCTTGACGGACCTCTCCTTTGTCACGGATGGCTATCACATCACCAAGATCGATGCGGACTTTGACTACAAAGGTTATCCGGTCACCTTGACGTCGGATGTCAAAGCCTTCGGCAGTGCCGCTACGGTTTCGCCGATTGCCGCTTATGAAGGAGCCAAGGATGAAGCACTGGCAACGGCTTTCCAGAAATTAGGCCAAGGCAATTACATCAATACTGCCAAAGTCTATGCTTTGGATGAAACGGGTGCCGCTACCTTGGATTCCGGCAGCGTCTTCACTCTCAACGGTGGCAAACAGGCCACGGTTGTCAACACAGATGCCGACAGCAACGTCATCTTCGATCACGGCTCTTATCAGGTCGACACCAAGATCCAGGATGTCAATTATCTGGGAACGGATTACTATGTCGATGGCAATGCGACCGAAGGCAGCATCACCGATAACTACAGCCTCAGCATCGGCCAGGTTTCGCCACTGCTCTTTAAGTATGATGCGACCAAGAAGATCTACACCTTCAAGGACAGGTCGATCCTAGTCAACAAATTCGACATTCCTTACGTCTTCACTCGTCTCAACAAAGGCATCGGCGATGGCATCACCATTGATCTTTCGACAGAGGGCACGGTGGACATCAAGATGGCTGCCAGCGACAGCAAAGGCAATGCCTATATCATCGATAACATCTACACCCGCATCAGCACCGTTCCGGATGCCATCTTCGACACTGCCAAAGTCAAGACCGATTGTTCGGCCTTGACGATGAGCCAGCTCCTGGTTCACTCCGATCCGGCCAACTATTCTGCCTTAGTGTCCTCACTCGTCAATGAAACTGTTCTCAATCAGATTCCCACCTATGGCGGCATCTACTCCAACCTGAGGGTGGATTCTTATGGCGAGATCGAGCTCGACATCTACCCGGTGACCACCGATGCCGATGGCATCACTGCCTTAACCAAGGAAGTCACGGATCTGGAAGCCGCCTATGAAGCAAAGCTGGTGGCTGCCGGCTATACCGATAATGGTGACCTCACTTACACCAAGGCCGTCAAAGCTACCCCGAAGGGTGGCGTCGAGACCAACTACAACCTGACCGTGGCCATCACTGATTACAACGATTACATGGAGTACCTTGAAGAAGGCGTCATCTTGATCACTCCGACATTAAAAGAAGTCAAAGCCTAGTCTCTTCGGCTTGCGAAAGAAAGGCTGCCCCGATGATGAGGCAGCCTTTTTGAATGAAAAAAGCCTTCCTGTCTAAGGAAGGCCTGTCTTACATCGCTAGACCGTTCGTGGTAATGAAGTCATCCACCAGGCTGACTTTCGTCGAGCCGAAGTCCTTGAAGACATACTCGGCATAGGCTTTGGAATCCACGAAGTGAAGATCCATCGTCACTGAGCAATCCTTGTCGGCGGTGGCTAAGTTGTAAGTCAAGGTGAGGTAATCAGCGACAAGCTTATTGGCTGTCATGGTTGCTTGCAGGTTGAAGTTGGTGACGAAATCCGACAGCACATCGCTGTCGGTATACGTCAAGGTCTTCTTATCGCTGTCCTGACTGGCTGTCTCTAACGAGATCAGGCACTTCAGGTAGCAGGGATAGTTCATGACCTTGGAGATATCGGTGTAGACCTGGGTGAAGGCCGACTGAGCATAATAGGAATTGCTGGGATCCGGGCGGGTGATGATGGATAAGGTCTTGCCATCCGTCGACTGAATCAGGTAGCAGCCCAGGAAGACGAGTGGCGTGGTGGTTGTTCCGGAGGTGTAGTTCATCGTCTTGTTGTCGATAGCCAGATACCCGCGGTTGCCATATTGGGCAACGGTCGCGGCATCTTTGGCCTTATAAGCATCCGTGAAGGTCACATAGTAATACTGGTTGGTGAAGTAATCGAACTGATCATCGGTATTGTCGCCGTCATCATCCCGGTATTGGGTGAAGTTCTTGCCGTTGAAAAGTGTCCGGATCCGTTTTTCCTCGTCCGTGGGGACAAAAGCCGGCAATGGATTAGCAACGAAGTCTTCCAGATAGTTGATCTGGCTGGAACCGTATTTGGCAATGGAGCCGGTGTAATAGTAGGTCGTATCCACGGTTTCCTCCGCGCCGGTGCCATTGGTGGTTGAGAACTTGGCTTCAAAGCGAAGGGAGTTGGGGCTGCGATGGTTGACCATCGTGGCCTTGAAGGAGACGAGGTAGAAGAAGTTGGCATCATCGATGCCAAAGGTCTTGAAGAGAGCCAGGACCGATTTCTTCCGGGCCGCAAAATCAAGGGAGCCGTCCTCGGCTTGGCTGATGCCAGTCATCGGGACATTGCTGAAGAAGGGAGCGACACTGGAAAGGGTGGTAATTGCAGAACCATTTGCATCCGAAAGCAGTTCGGAGCGGACCAGCTTTTCAGTGGTCTGATTATAGGTAAAGGAACTGACGCCGCCATTCTCATGAAGATAACCAGTATCCACCGGATTCTCCAAGGTCATATCGGCACGGTTGACGAAATAATCCGGAGCAAAGTAGTAATTGGCTTCGCTCAGGCTTTCGCCATCCAGACTCTTGTAACGTTCGACCGTCAGATGATAGCGGGCCGTCGGATCCTGCAGCGCCTGAAAAGCCGATAACGTGGTATAGGTGGTCTCCGCCGACGTGCTGTCGGAAGCGGAATCAGACGGAGCGGTTGAATCCGACACAGCCGGGGAAACCGAAGTCGGCTTCTGACAGCTGGCAAGGAAGCAGGAAAGCAAGACCAGGGATAAAAGAAGGGAACGTTTCATTAGTCAGTCACCTTCGAGAAATCATTGTAGTAGTACGTGACATCGCCGTCATCCTCGGCATAATCGCCAAGGATCTTGGTAGTCTCCGTACTGGTACCATCGGTTCCGGAAACCATGACATCATAGTACAAACAAATTTGGACCACTTCGCCCTCAGTATCCTTTGTGTAGCCCATAGAAAGTGTGTAATAGCGATCGGTATTAGTACTATCAAGAATACGAGCTGGAATCATATAGGTGTGTTTATCGAAGCCATAGGCAAAGTTATAGGTGACTGAAGTGGCATTCGACCAGGTCACAATCAAATTGCCCTTATTCGTGTAAGTGGTCAACTGGGTTGCCGTCAGACCATCAGCGGTCGTCGCAGCCGTCGTGGTGAAATTGCAGACCGCCGAGGTAACACCGACCGTACCATCCGTTGGAGCAGCCGCCGTATAAGACCAAGACGTTCCTTTGATGATATCAATGGTGTAGCCCTTCGCATAGAGATAGACCGTGACCTGGGTCGGCGTGTCTCCGGTTCCGTAGTAGGAACTGTTAATGGTCATCGTGAGAGTCATGTCTTTGGCAACATTGCAGGCAGTGGCATCAAAGGTGATTGTCGAATTGTAGACACCCTTAGGAACATAAGAGACAACCAAACCCGTAGTGGTATCGCTGAGAGTGAAGGTGAGATCCGACGGAGGAATCTGATTGCCGGAAATGCCGTTGCCATTGGGATCCTGCGCATCGGCCATGGTATAGAGCTCATAGGTCGTTGATTCACCCGAATAGGCAAAGGCCGAATTGGCATTAGGAATATCCAGACCGGAGCCAATCGGAGAAACAATGGAGAATTCTCTGACTTTATAGGTCATCACAGCGGTGACCGAAACCACCTTGGTGACATCACCCGTTGCAAAATTAGCGAAGGTGAGATTGACCGTACCGGCTTTGAAAGCCGTGAAATTACGATAGGTGTTATCCCAGCCGATGATGGAAGCATCCGAGGAACTGACGACATGATACTGCCAGGAATCCAAAGCCGTCGCCGGCAAAGCATTCAGGGAAACAATATCCGAATTAAGCGTATGGCCTTCCTCGATGTTGGCACCGGTAGCCACCTGATTGTCAGGAGTATTGACTACTTTCTTGTCTTTCAGAACCGGAGCAATGGACGTGATGAAGTAAGGAGTCTTATCAAAGTCCTGCAGCAGATCCTTGGCGGCACCATAGGTATAGGCAAAGTGAACTTCCGAATACGTTTCGCCATTGCCCGTCGTAGTGACAACGCCACTGGCTAAATTGAAGTTCGTCCCCGCAAAGCGGGTATCCTTGTAGGATCCCGAAAGCAAGGCACCGGCCTTGGTAAAGGTCAGGGTAACAGCATACTTGTCGTAGTACTTCAGCGTCGAAGCATCGGCAGCCACCGCCGATTCATCATAGACACGATCCGAAGTGATGGTCGTCGTGAATCCGCCATCCGTATTGGCCTTGGAAGCAATGGCACACTTGGCATACGTGACTTCATCGGCCACGGTCATCTGAACCCGGTAAGCAGAATCAATATCGTATTCCACCGCATTCATATCATGCGAGGCACGATTGACATCAAAGTTAGCGATGATGCTGTTCATGAACTCAGAAGAATAATTGACATCATAAACATCCGTATCGGTGTTATCACCACGGGAAGGATTCACGTCAGCAATCTTATAGCGTCCCGAGAAGGCTTTTGAATCTTCTGTGACAATCGTCGGAGCACCGATGGCACTTTCCTCATCATTGGCCTCATCGTAAGTATCCACAACCGAATAGATACCATCCTTGATTTCTTTATAAACAACTTTAGGAGTCGAGGTCATCTTGGTTAAGGAAACAGCCTTGCCCAACGAACGATTATCGGTGTACTTATCCCATGTATAGCTGATATCCGAACGGGTTGAGGTGTACTCGACATGGTTCAGATTCGGAGCATAAATGGTGGGTTCGGACATGATGCCGTTGCTATAGGTGAAGAGGTTCTCTAACGTATCGGCCGAGTTGGGCAAAGCCGTGATTTCGGTTCTCTGAATATAGCAGGGAAGCTTGGAAGAAGGATCATAGAAGAAATCATACTTAGCGCCACCAACAATCTCGAGCTTATAATCCTTCTTGTAGGCAAAGGTCACACCGGCAAAGCACTTGGTGCGGTCCACATAGGAAGAATCCAGTTCCGTAGTCTTGCCACTGGCAGTAATGAAATAAGAGAAACTGCTGGTAGCATCAACCTGGATGCCCTTGGCAGAATAGATGCCATCCTCGCCCTTGGTCAGCACAGCGGCAATGTCACCTTGAATAGTCATGTCGCCTTCCACCGATAAGGCCACTGTGATACGGATATCATGGTCCGGCATGGTGATGGTGTAAGTGCCGTCAGTTCCGGTAACCTCCGTGGAATCCACATAGACTTTAGCAATACCGAAACCAGCAGAAGCGGTGACGGTAAAAGTAACCTTGGTCTTGGCCGTGGCTTTGGTCAGGCCATCTTTGACCGTAACGGTGTAACGGACATCGCTGGGAACAATGATGTAGTATTCCTCAATGACCGGGGCAGTGCTGGTAGACGTGCTCGTCGACGCAGAAGCTGAGGTGCTCTGAGCCGTACTGGTGGAATTTGAAACAGGGGTCGTCGAAGCGGAGGTAGCTCCGGAGGTGGAATTCGACGTCTGGGCATGCGTGCAGCTGGCTAAGGCGAGAGCGGATAAGGCTAATAAGATTTTCTTGGCTTTCATAAATTCAGGTTTAACCTTTCTTTTTTTTGTCTAGAACACAGCCTTGAAGAGATTGATGGTAATCCCGCTCGTATCATACGGAATCAAACTCGACCCGTTGACGGCAAGAAGAATGTCGCTGAGTTTCAGGGAAGCGTAACTGTCATCCATGGTAGCGGTGAGGGTGTAGTATTCAAACGACCCATTGGATTCCTTCGTGTCATTGATCTTGTAGGTGAAGGTCTTGCTGCCGTAATCGTAATCGCCTTCCTTGGCGTAGAAGATACCGGCAGTGGCGGAAGTGAAGGTCAGACGATAGACATCATTGGAGACCATCACGGGGTAATAGTAGCTGACTTCATTGGCGGCGTAGTCGAGAACTTCGGCCGGCGTCAGTTCATTGCGGACATTGACGGCAAAGCGAAGCAGCATGTAATTATTGGCATCGCGGACAGTCACGACCGTTCCGCCGGCTTTATTGCCGACCAGGGTGAACCCGGCCGTCATATCCCCGGTCAAAGTAGCAATGCCTTCCACCGAATAGGAGATGGTAACAGTAGCCGAAGTGGCACCGGTCTGCGTGATGGTGCCCGTATATTCCTTGCCGGTAATCAAAGCGATGATGTCATACCCGAGATCGCTGAAGATTCCCGAGGTGGAGACGCCGGTAGCCTTGTAATCACTGGCTGTGACAAAGCCAGGATCGGACAGATCTTCGGTGGAGGTAGAAGGCAGGGTTGATGCCGAGGTGGAATCAAAAACACTGGTACTTGCCACAGGAGACGTGGAAGCCACACTGGCAGAAGCCGTCGAAGCGGGCGTCTTGGTGCAGCTCGTTAACAGGCATAGACCGGCAAGAAGAATAATCTTTTTGGACATGGAAACCTCTCTGGTTTTAGCTATGGAAAGAATAAGACAAGAAATAAGGAGCGCGAATAGAAATATATTGTATAGATAAGAATAGTAAATTGCAAGAGAAAGACTTGACACTGTAAAGCGGAAGCAAGGAAAAAATATCCATGTTTTAGGAAAAGTCAGGGTATAATCTTTTTACAATGAAACTCGACTTAGTTCTTCCGGACGAAATCAAAGACGCCTTATCCCTGTTAGCCAAGGCCGGTCATCCCGGCTATGTTGTCGGCGGTGCCATCCGGGATACGCTTTTTAAAAGAGCACCGAAAGACTATGACATCACCACCTCCGCCACGCCGGAGGAAATCAAAGTCATATTCAAGGATCATTCTCCTTTCATGACCGGCGCCTTTTTTGCTACGGTCGTGGTTGTTTATAACCACCATACCCCGATTGAGATAACAACCTTCAAAACCTCGCCGGAAAACGGGCTCGTCACAAGGCATCCCGGTGCTGTTCTATATGGAAGAAGCCTTGAAGAAGATAGTTTGACTCGTGATTTTACGATCAATGCTATAGCGATAGATAAAGATAACAATCTCTATGACTATCAAGGAGGTTGTCAAGATATCCAGAACCATCTGCTCCGGGCTGTCGGCAATCCGGATGACCGCTTTCGTGAAGATCCGCTAAGGCTGTTACGTTTCTTTAGGTTTGTCGGAGAATACGGCTTGACTCCGGATCCGGATACTTGGAAGGCTATTCCCCGGAATGCTTCCCTGTTAAGTTTTGTCTCTCCGGAACGGATTCGGGATACTTTCCGGATGATGCTCGTCACCAAACCTAGCCTTGTCCGGCAGCTGCATGAAACCGGACTGCTGAAAATCATCCTTCCGGAAGTGGAAGATCTCTTTAGCGTTCCTCAGCATAATCCTGGGCATTACACCGATGTCGGAAACCATACCTTGGATGCGCTTGCATATTTGGAGACGTTTACCGGTCTTTGCGAAGAAGACCGCTCCCTCTTAGCCAATGCCATCCTCTTCCATGACCTCGGCAAGAAGAAGACCCGGACCACGGATGAAAACGGAGTCGACCATTTCTATCAGCATGCCAAGGAGTCGGCCGCTGAAACCAAAGCCATCTTAGAGCATTACCGTTACAAGAAGAGCGACAGTGAAACCATTCTGAAGCTAGTAGCCAATCATGATATCGAACTCTTGCCAACGCGGCACTGCTTCTTACGTCTGATTGGAAAGCACGGTTTCAGCAAGCATGACTTTTATCTGTTAACCCTTGTAAAGAGGGCCGATGATGCCGCTCATATCAACGGACAGCAGCGGATCAAAGACATGGAACCGACGTTTGCTTATCTGATGGGCACCTATGACGACTTTGCCAAGGAGCAGGAAAGCTTCAAGATCACGGACCTGGCTTTGGACGGCAAAGACATCATGGGAACGCTAGGAATCGCCCCTGGCAAAGAAGTCGGCAAAATCAAAGAAGAACTCTTTGAGGCCGTGGTGCTTGGCAAGGTATCCAATACCCGCGAAAATTTGCTTGCCTATCTAAAGAATATCCGTTGATTTAAGAAATTGATGTTTCTAAACTAGAAACACTTGTATTTAGAATAAAAACAAAATATAATGGTTTCATTACTTTTTCAAGAAGGAGCAATAAACCATGTTCTACAGTACCCGAAATGCTAGCCTATCCTGTCACGCCTCCCTCGTCATCCTCAAAGGTCTCAGTGAGGAAGGCGGACTCTTCTTACCCAAGGAGATTCCTGCCGTTTCCGTCAAGGATCTCGTCGGGAAAAGCTATCCCGAGATTGCTTTTAAGATTCTCCGCTGCTATCTGGATGATTTCAGTGATGCTGAAATCAAAGACGCCATAGCCAAGGCCTATGGCAAGGAGAACTTCCCCCAGCAGCCGATGGCTGTCACGTCGTTTCCGGATGTCTCTTTCTTAGAGCTTTTCCATGGTCAGACGCTGACCTTCAAGGATATGGCTTTGTCGTTGCTTCCTCACCTGATGAGTGCCAGTCTTGCTAAGCACCCTGACGAAAAGAAGATTCATATTCTGACGGCCACTTCCGGCGATACCGGCAGTGCCGTTCTGGCCAGTTTCCGCAATCAGTCGACGATTCCGGTCTCCGTGCTTTACCCGCAGAACGGCATTGCCCCAATCCAGGAGAAACAGATGCTGAGCTTCACCTCTCTGAAAGGCCGGGCCTATGCCTTACAGAACAGCAACTTCGATGACTGTCAGAACCTGGTGAAGGCCTTATTGAACGACCCGAAGGAAAAGGGTCGCTTCTCCAGCGCCAATTCCATCAATGCCGGCAGACTTCTGCCGCAGATTGTTTATTACTATGCCGCCTATCTTGAGATGGTGGCTAACAAGACCATCCAGTTGGGAGACAAGATTGATGTTGTCGTTCCGACAGGCAACTTCGGCGATATCTTTGCCGGCTATCTAGCAAAGCGGATGTCGTTGCCGATCCGGAAACTGGTCGTTGCTTCCAACGAGAACAAAGTCCTGACCGATTTCTTCAAAACCGGCACCTACTCCATCCGCCGGACTTTCAAGAAGACGAATTCACCTTCCATGGATATCCTGATTTCCTCCAACTTGGAAAGACTCCTTTATCTTTCTTGCCTTGATGATAAGCAGGTCAGCCGTTGGGAAATGAGTCTCAAGACCAAGAAATACTTCCGGGTGTCCCCGGAAGTATTAGCTAAACTCCAGCAGGACTTCGTGGCTTACAGCGCCGATGAGAAAGAGACCGACCAGGCTATTCGGGATTGCTTCCATAAGAACCATTATCTTCTGGATCCTCATACCGCTGTCGGCTATGCCTGTTCTAAGAAATATTGCAAAGAAAATAAAGCCCTTAAGGTTTTAGTTGTTGCTACGGCTTCTCCATTAAAGTTCCCGGAAACAATCTTAAAGGCTTTTGGAAAGTCTTATGTCGATAATGCCGATGCCCTAGCTCAGGTTCTTGCCCTCATGAAACAGCCGCTTCCTTCACAGCTGGAGGCCGTCTTGAAGGCCAAAGTCCCTTGCTATCCTGTGACACTGAATTCCTTCAAGAGGCTCTTAGCCGAGAAGCCCACTTATGAAGTGACTTCACCGGCTACCAGCGCCAATCTTGGCCCTGGCTTTGATGTCTGCGGTGTCTGCCTTGATCTGGCGAACGTTTTCCGTTTCACCCCCTCTGAGAAAGATACCTTGATTGGATTCAAAGGCAAGGAAGAAACTGAGAGCAATCTGGTTCTCAGTTCCTACCATCGTTTCTTTGATGAGAACCACTACCCTTATCAGCCCGTGACCCTTCGCCAGGTGAAGCAGGGCGTTCCTGTTTCCCGAGGCTTAGGAAGTTCCGCTTCCTGCATTGTGGCTGGACTTTTAGCTGCCAACGAAATCACCCATCGGCCATTGACGAAGCTAGCCATACTGAAGCTTGCCACTCAGATCGAAGGTCATCCGGACAATGTCGCGCCTTGCCTCTACGGGAATCTAGTTGCCGCTTTCAAAAGAGAGGATGGTGAGATGATTCCGAAGGGATACCCTGTCTCCGATCAGCTGGGATTCCTCCTCATCATTCCAGACTTTGAGCTCAGCACCAAGCTGGCTCGGGAAGCCCTTAAAAAGGAATACCCTTTAACCGATGTCACCTATGATGCTTCCCGACTTATTCATCTTCCCTATGCTTTCGAAGAAGGGAGTTTAGTGCTATTAGAAGATCTCCTGAAAGACAAGATCCATTATCCTTACCGGATGCCGCTCATCCCTAACAGTCAGGTTCTGGAAGGCTTAGCTAAGCAGTATCATCTTCCCTTCACCATCTCCGGGGCGGGATCGACGTTGTTGGTTCTCTTCCGCAAAGATAATCTGAAGCCTGTTCAGGATTTCAAGAAGGCTGTGTCGTCAATGAAGCTGACGCCGAAAGTCACGTTAAAGGAGCTCTCCCTTAACGCCGAAGGTGCCACGCTCAAGGAGGTCTAACCCTATGAATGATGATTTTCTCTTAGTGCACAAGTCAATTCTTCCGGATTATTTCCCGCAGGTCATCAAAGCCCGGAACCTGATTCAGAAGGATAACCTCTCTGTCACGGATGCCTGCAAGACCTGCGGCATCAGCCGATCCACGTATTACAAGTACAAGGATGACGTCTATGCTCCGACGGGGTCGTTATCCAAAAAAGCTATTCTTGCCTTAAAGACCGAAGATTTTCCGGGTGTCTTATCCGCTATTCTTCAAACGATCTCCAAGAGCGGAGCCAACATCCTGACCATCTCCCAGGATATGCCAATCCATGGCTTGGCCTATATTACGATGATGATCAACATCCGCAACATGACGATCACCTTAGATGATCTTGTCAAGTCGATGATCGGGGTAGAGCATGTGAGAAAGGTGGACATCTTAACCTATGAATAACATCGCTCTCTTGGGTTACGGAACCGTCGGCAAAGGCGTCAAAGACCTGCTGGACGGATTGCCGGAAGCAGAGGACTGTCACCTCGTTGCGGTCTTTGATCGCCCTGAGAAGGAAGAAGAATTAGGCAAGCTGCTGGTGACGGATCCGGAAGTCATCATGGCGGATAAGTCGATTGACACCGTCATTGAATGTTTGGGCGGGGATGAACTTCCCTACCCTCTCATCAAAGAAGCCTTGACGGCTGGCAAGAATGTCATCTCCTCCAACAAGGAGACCATCTCCAAGCATCTGAAAGAATACCTGATCTTAGCCAGAGACCATCACTGCTATCTGCAGTTTGAGGCTTCGGTCGGTGGGGGCATTCCGTTGCTGTATCCCCTTTATGTCAGTTCGTCCTTTGATACCTTGTCCTCGTTAGAGGGAATTCTCAATGGAACGACCAACTACATCCTGACGCAGATTCAGGATCACGGCATGAACTTTGCGACTGCCTTGAAGAAGGCGCAGGAATTAGGCTTTGCCGAAAAGGATCCGACGGCCGATCTGGAAGGTCTGGATATGGTACGGAAAGGAAACATCCTGGCATCTCTTTGCTATCAGGTGGAGTTAGCCAACGAGGACATTCCGCACTTCGGCATCTCTCACCTCTCACCGGCCGTGCTCGCATATGCCAAAAAGCAGGACAAGACGCTGCGCTTTGTGGTCGATATGAAACGTTCTGCCGAGGGATTAGGCCTGATTGTCATTCCGGAACTGTTCCCAAACAATCATCTGCTTTCGCAGGTGAAGGAAGAGACGAATGCCGTGGTTGCCCTCTTTGAAATAAACGGACCTTTGACCTTCATCGGCAAAGGCGCCGGGCGCAATCCGACGGCCAGTGCCATTCTTCAGGATGTCCAGCGGATCATCGCCCACTGTGCACCTCGCTATGAAGACACCCTGACGCCGATGGTTCCGAGACAGCAGTTGGAAGGTGACTTTGTCTGTTTTAAAAAGGATGCTTCTAATCCAATCTTCCTGAAGAATCCTGTTGTCGCTGATCTGAAGGCCTATGACTTTGTTCTCAAAGAGAACTAGAAATCGAGAAATCATACCATGAAAAAACTTTATAATTTTGCTGTCGTCGGAGCGACCGGCTTAGTCGGCCGCACCTTCCTCAAGGTGATGGAGGAATACCATCTTCCCATCGGAGAACTTCACCTTTTTGCATCGGAGAAGAGCGTCGGTACAACTCTGCCTTTTGCTGGCAAGGATTATCCGGTCGAAGCCCTGAAGAAGGGTGCCTTCAGCCACATTGATTTTGCCTTGTTCTCGGCCGGTGCCTCCGTCAGCAAAGAATGGGCGCCGATTGTCGCCAGCGAAGGCGCTTTGGTCGTCGATAATTCCTCCTGCTGGCGGATGGATGACAACTGTGCCTTGATCGTTCCGGAAATCAACCAGGCCGATTACAAGACGCATTCCCGGATTATTGCTAACCCGAACTGCTCCACCATTCAGTCGGTTTTGCCTTTGAAGCCCTTGGATGATGCCTTCGGTCTGACCCGAATCATCTATTCTACGTACCAGGCAGTCAGCGGTTCCGGCAAGAAGGGTCTCGATGATCTGGCCCGCTGCCAGCGTGGCGAAGGTCCGGCTTTCTATCCCTACGATATTTCCAAGACCTGCATTCCGGAGATCGATGTCTTCATGGATAACGGCTATACCAAGGAAGAGATGAAGATGGTCAATGAGACCCGGAAGATTCTGCATCATCCGGATATCCGCATTGCCGCCACCTGCATCCGTGTCCCGGTGCCGGTTGCCCATGGTGTCTCGATTGCGGCTGAATTCAAGAAGCCAGTCGATGTCGAGAAAGCCCGTGAACTTTTAAGAAATTACGAAGGCATCAAGGTGGTTGATGATCCTAAGAATCACATCTATCCGGTCTCGACTCTGGCTGCCGGCAATGACTTTGTCTATGTCGGCAGAATCCGCAAGGATCTCTCCTCGGATAACGGACTGCTCTTCTACACGGTCGGCGATAACGTCCGCAAGGGTGCTGCCAGCAATGCCGTGCAGATCGTGAAGAAGATCATTGAGGAGCAGGAACATGCTTAAAGTCTGCAAATTCGGAGGCTCCTCTCTGTCCGATGAGAATGAGTTTTCCAAGGTTAAGGCGATTATCCAGTCGGATCCCAGCCGGAAGGTGATTGTCGTCTCGGCATTAGGGAAACGGAATCCTAAGGACAACAAGATCACCGATCTACTCTACCTGACTTTCCAGCATCTCAAGTACAAGGTCGACTACCATGAGCTTTTCGATGAGATCAAAAGGCGTTACCTGCTGATTGAGAAAGATCTGGCCATCCAGGCCGACCTTGAAAAAGAGTTTGACGGCATCGAAGCCAAACTCAGTGACGCCAGCATCAGCGAAGAAGAGCTGGTCAGCCGCGGAGAATACCTCTCGGCCCGACTGGTCAGTGCCTATCTGGGCTTTGATTTTGTGGACAGTGCCAGTCTGATTCATTTCAATTATGACGGCAAGGTCAACGAAGAACAGACCCAGGCTTCCATCCAGGATGCCATCAGCAAACATGCCTCAATGGTCGTGCCGGGATTCTACGGTTCCTACCCGAACGGGAAGATCTGTCTCTTCTCCCGGGGCGGCAGCGATGTTACCGGGTCCTATATGGCCAAAGGCGTCAAAGCCGACCTCTACGAGAACTGGACGGATGTTTCCGGCTTCTATATAGCAGACCCTCGCATTATTCCGGATCCGAAGAGGATCAAGGAAATTTCCTATGCCGAGCTTCGGGAACTCTCCTATATGGGTGCCAATGTCATCCATGAGGAAACCATTCTTCCGCTCCAGGATGATGCCATTCCGTTAGAAATCCTCAACACCAACCACCCTGAGGAAGGCGGCACTCTCATCAAGCGGGACACCCCGGATAAGACCCACCTGATTACCGGCATCACCGGTAAGAAAGGTTTCATTGCCTTAACCTTCTTGAAAAAGAAGTCCGCGGATAAGCTGAAGACGATTCTCTCTGTCCTGAATGTCTTTGATCAGTATGAAGTCCCGATTGAGCATATCCCGACCTCCATCGATTCCTTCTCGGTCGTGATCGAGAAGGACAAAATCGAGGAACGCTTCTACGATATCATTGCGGACTTGAAGAAGCTGCCGGATATTCTGACCATCAGTGAGGATGACGATATTGCCTTGCTGGCAGTCGTCGGTCGGAACATGGTCAAGAAGACCGGTACTTCCGGACGGATCCTTTCTGTCTTCGGTCAGGAGAAGATCAACATCAAGCTGATTGACCAAGGCCGTGAGGAGATCAACATCATCATCGGCATTTCCAACAGCGATTTCACCAAGTCGGTACAGGCCCTTTACAACAACTTCTCCGGAGAAAAAATCTAGTTTCCTTTCTCGTTCTTTAACGTGTAAGCGGTTACATGTCCTTTTTGGTGGCCTTTTTTTAAAGCATTTAAGCTTGATTTAAGAAATGTGTCTTAAAATACGGCTCTTAAATTTTTAATTGACTTGACCGAAAAAGAA
>LAHS01001339.1_pt1 | contig 65525 bp, 58 predicted proteins | sample 329651 | NCBI WGS metagenome assembly LAHS01 (sample SAMN03275699, study PRJNA271635) | activated sludge metagenome | isolation source: sample C-1 Sludge from hydrolytic chamber (first chamber) of Anaerobic...
TTTTAGTTATGTCCCAGCCTCCTTGTTAATAAAGTCTATTTTTGCAAGCCTTGAACTGCGCTACAAATAGCAAATTTCACGTGCTCATATGTCAATCCACCTTGAATAAATGCTGTAAACGGTGGACGAATTGGACCGTCTGCTGTCAGTTCAATACTCGAACCTTGAATAAATGTCCCTGCCGCCATAATAACATCATCCTCGTAGCCTGGCATATAAGCAGGCTCTGGTGCATAATGCGCATTAATTGGAGAGTTCGCTTGAATTTCACGACAGAAAGCAACCATTTGCTCGGCTGTGTTAAACGATACCGATTGAATTAAATCTGTACGTTCAGCATGGTAACTTGGGAATGTCGTCATGCCTACTTCCTCTAACATAGCCGCTGTGAAAATCGCACCTTTTAATGCTTGGCTAACTACATGTGGTGCTAGGAAAAAGCCTTGGTAAAAGTCACCCAGCGTATTTAATGTTGCGCCCGCTTCCGCACCAATTCCTGGTGATGTCATACGATAAGCACATTTTTCTACTAAATCAGCTCGTCCTGCAATATAGCCACCTATTTTAGCTAAACCGCCACCTGGATTTTTAATAAGCGAACCAGCCATTAAATCCGCACCTACTTCTGTAGGTTCTTGTGCTTCCACAAATTCTCCATAGCAGTTATCTACAAATATAATAGCATTAGGTGCTAATTCTCGTATCTTGGCACACATTTCTGCAATTTGCGAAATCGTAAAGGATGGACGTGATGCATAGCCTTTTGAACGTTGAATGGCTATCATTTTTGTGTTCGGTGTAATGGCTGCAGCGACTGCCGACCAGTCAACCATTTCGTTATCGATTAAATCTACATGTCGATAACCAATTTTATAGTCCTTTAGCGAGCCCGTATCTTTGTCTCCTCCATCGACAATCGACTGTAATGTGTCATATGGTTGGCCTGATATATAAAGCAATTCATCACCTGGTCGTAACACGCCGAATAGACTAAGCGTAATTGCATGTGTTCCAGATATGATTTGAGGGCGAACAATTGCCGCCTCTGCTCCAAAAACTTCCGCATACACACGTTCAAGATTGTCACGGCCTTCATCATCATAGCCATAGCCATTGGATGGATGTAAATGAAAATCGCTCACTTGATGCGTTCTAAATGCTGAAAGTACTTTTTGTTGGTTGAAGAATGCCATATTTTCTACTCTCGTATGATATGGGCGGACTCTTTCCTCAATTTTTTCCGCTAATGCCAACGTTTCTGCTGTTAAATGGGTTGTAAAAGTCATTGTTTTCGTCTCCGTTTCAAATTGTTCTTTCCTATCTTATCAATTTGTTTGCAACCCTGCAAAAATTGCTATTGTGTCTAGCTGTTAAATACGCTAAGCTAAGGGGCGGACTTACTACAAATTATTCTCGTTTAAGGAGGGAAAGTGATGGCTTGGGAAGTTTTTAGCATCATTGGGACAATTGCCTTCGCTATTTCCGGGGCAATAATTGCAATGGAAGAAGAATACGATTTATTCGGTGTATATATACTTGGCATTGTAACTGCATTCGGTGGCGGTGCCATTCGTAATTTACTTATCGGTTTACCAGTAACAACGTTGTGGGGTCAGGATATGATGTTTCAAATTGCAATCGCTGCCATTACGATATTTTTTATTTTTCCGCATCATCTTATACAGCATTGGCATCGTTGGGGCAATTTTACAGATGCCATCGGCTTATCGGCTTTTGCTATACAAGGGGCATTATATGCAGTGAAGCTCAATATGCCAATTAGTGCGGTTATTGTAGCCGCAGTCTTAACTGGTTCCGGTGGTGGAATAGTGCGTGATTTATTGGCAGGACGTAAGCCACTCGTGCTACGTGATGAAATCTACGGTGTCTGGGCAGCACTTGCTGGTCTACTTATTGGATTGGAATTACTAGAAGGGGATATCTTTTTATACGTGTTGTTCGGGGTAATTACAATTTTACGAGTTCTTTCATATATGAAGAAATGGCGCTTACCTTTGCGAAAATTGAATCGAGCTTAAGAGACTTTAAAAAAACAGAAAGCTGCTGGGACAAAAGAGAAAAAATGTTAGATTGAGTGCCATCAATCTAACACTTTTTTGCTGCGCCGTTGTTGTCCGCTTCGGCGGTGCTTTCTGCGGGTACACACGTAAGCCGCAACCCTCACTAACGCGCGGAATGCCCGCATCTTACAGTGTGTGCGTTCAGAGCAGGAGTCACCGCCTTCGCTACAAACAACTAGTGAATACTTCTATTTTTTCGCAATAACGGACAAGTCCCCATAATAGCAAAAATTTACTAACATCTTTCCTCTGTTCCTTAAATATCCCAGCTTCCTTTTTTGCTATAGACGATTACGCTCTATATGTTTAGCTAAGATTTTTCCCTATCGGCACTTAACAAATGATTACTTCTCTACCAGCCCGACAGACTCAGCTAATGTCGCCATGTTGCTCACCATAGAGCAAGCTGCATCTAGAATTGGAAAGGCTAATGCTGCACCAGAACCTTCTCCCAATCGCATGTTCATATGAAGCATTGGCTCCACGCCTAGCAGTTTAGCAGCAATTTTTGCCCCCGGTTCTTCAGAGGCATGGGAAGGAATAATATAATCTTGGACTTTCGGTTCTAATTCATAAGCGATAAGAGCAGCGACTGTCGAAATAAAGCCATCAATTACAACGGGCTTACGATTGGCAGCAGCCGCCAGAATTACACCAGCCATCGCACCTATCTCTAACCCACCCACTTTTGCAAGCACATCAATCGCATCATGACGATTCGGTTTGTTTAAGGCAATGGCGTTTTGAATGACTTGAACTTTATGCGCAATTCCTCCTGATCCAACTCCTGCACCGAACCCTGTCACTTCTTGTGGGTGACACGCATGAAGCACAGATAAGATAGCCGCGCTTGGTGTAGTATTACCAATCCCCATTTCACCTGTACCAAGTACATTAACTCCTTGTGCTATTTCGGCCGTAGCCACTTCAATTCCTACTTCAATTGATTGAATGGCTTCTTCCCTTGTCATGGCTGGACCTTTTGCCATGTTATCCGTCCCGTATTTTATTTTTTTCATTATAACACCCGCATCGAGCGGAATATCCTGTTTTACCCCTACGTCCACTGTCACAATTTTGGCATTCGTTATGTTTGCAATAGCACAAACACCTGTAATCCCTTTTGGAAAATTTAATGTTTGAAGAAATGTTACATCTTGCGGATTGGATGTTACGTCTTCATCACACACACCGTGATCGCCTGCACAGACAATAATTGCTTTGTTATCAATTTTAGGATAGAGCTCTCCTGTAATACCAGCCAATTGTATAGCCAGTGATTCAAGTTTTCCTAAGCTACTTGGTGGCTTGCTAAGAGAATCTATATAGTCCCTTGCTTTTTCCATTATTTCGTTATTAGCATGTTGAATCTGTTGAAGTGTTTGTTGTAATAATTGCATGTTCATTTCTCCTTTTTAAATAGCCTATTACATAAAGATTGAAATAAAAAAATGGAAAAACCTGTAGTTTATTTCATAACAAATAAACTACAGACTTTTCCATCATCTATATCATCCGAAGCAATTAGGCAGGTCTCCTGGCTCAATTTCAACATCTTATAGAACCTTCCCAGCTATGCTAGTGGTATTCTCTATAAAACTCCGTTTTACAGTGGTGGGACCGCTAAAGATTTTCACTTTATTCCCTATTCTCCCAAAGTGGGCACCTAATGCTTTTATGTAATTACTTTAAATTTACGACAAAGTGTTTTTAGTGTCAATATTGAAAAAATTTTTGTACTAGCACTTTAGTCCACTAAAAAAACGAGGTACTTAACAAGCGAACCTGTTACATACCTCGATATACCTTCTTATTTAAATTCTAATTCTCCATCATAAGCAAGCATGCCACCTTCAAGGTTTGTTACATCAAAGCCTTGTGCTTCTAAGTATGCACAAGCATTTGCGGAACGTCCACCTGCTTTACAAACGATAATATATGGTTTAGTCGTATCTAATTCACCCAAACGCTCAGGGATTGTCCCAAGTGCAATATGTTGCGCACCAGGGATAACACCTTGTGCTACTTCATCGTCTTCTCGCACATCAATAATGTAAAGGTCTTCGTTTGCATCTAATCGTTCTAATAATTGTGTTGTATCCATCGATTTCATCTATAAAATCCTCCAATATATCAATTTCCTATTACATTATAGCGTGAACGAAAAAAAACAGCTAGTGATGTAACACTAACTGTTTCTATTTACTTTATTTATTCTTCTACCTCTAAAAATTCGACTTGCTTTGCTGGAACGAATGTAGAAATTGCGTGTTTGTAAATGAGATGCTGTTTACTTTCAGCATCTACTAATAATACTGTAAAGTTATCATAGGATTTCACAGTTCCTTTTAACTGGAACCCGTTTAACAGAAACACAGTTACAAAAACACTGTTTTTACGTAGATGGTTCAAAAACGTATCTTGCAAATTGATTGATTTCATAGAATGCGCCTCCCCTACTCTCTTTCTACCTCTTCATTCCTATAGTAGCATGTTATACCAATTTATCAATTAGTAATTTTTAGAAATTATTAAAGTTTTTAGTCTTTTCAAATAAAGTGAATATCCATTTTATTGCGAAAATAAGTCAACTGTCTTTTCGCATAGCGTCGCGAATTTTGCTTTAAATTTTCGATTGCTTCTTCCAATGTACATCGACCATCTAAGTAATCATACAATTCCTTATAGCCAATCGCTTGGATCGACTGTACACCACGAATATTTTGCTGCCATAGTCCCTGCACTTCTTGCAGTAGCCCTTTGTCCATCATGACATCTACTCGTAGATTGATGCGATTATAAAGTTCTTCGCGGGACATATTTTGACCAAGCCCTATAATTAAGTGGCGATACAATGGGATTTCTCCTCGATTGTGTTCCTCTGACGCCTTTGAAACACCACTTAATTCAATCATTTCTAACGCTCGAATTACACGTCTTGTATTGTTTGGATGAATCGTTTCAGCAGTTTTTGGATCAAGTGCTGCTAACTTTGCATGCATAGCTTCTGGACCTAACTTTTCTAGCTCCTCATAATAAGCTTTACGCGCTACATCATCAACCTGCTCCTCTGTAAATTGAAAATCATAAAGGACTGCTTGTACATATAGGCCAGATCCTCCAACAATAATTGGTAGCTTACCACGTGCCTGTATTTCACTAATTTTAGACCGTACTAACGCTTGATATTCCGCTACTGAAAAGGATTCCGTTGGCTCTTTGAAGCTTAATAAGTGATGTGGCACACCTTCCATCTCTTCTTCAGTAATTTTCGCTGTACCAATATCTAACCCTTTATAAATTTGCATGGAATCGCCATTAATAATTTCACCATTGTACTTATTGGCTAGTTCAATGCTTAGTGCTGTTTTACCTGAAGCTGTTGGTCCGACAATAGCTACGACCTCTGCTTGCTGTATTTTATTTTCTATCATACTTTTCTAACCACCGTAATAAAACTTGATGAACCGCCTGTTGATTGTCTTCATTTAAAATTTCATGTCGTTTATCTTCAAATAAATAGACTGTAACATCTTGTAATCCTGCTGCTGCAAATTGTTCAGCTACGGAATAAACACCTAGACCACTATCACCAACAGGGTCTTTGCTACCACTGATCAATAGAATCGGCAAGTTTTTCTGTATTTTTTCAATCTCTTTTTTTCGATTCAATACCATAAAGCCAGCTGTTAAGTCAGCAAAAAATTGATTGCTTGGGATAAAGCCACAATATGGGTCGTCCATATATTTTTGCACTTCCTGCTCTACCGAACATAGCCAGTCATATCCCGTTTTAGGATTTGGAAACTGCTTATTAAAGCTACCAAAGCTCAACTTATTTAATAAAGGGCTCTCGGTTTCTTTACCACGCTGCATTGCGAATACTTGCGCAACATAATGTCCTATCCTATGCAATGTTGAAACACTACCTGTTCCACAAAGAATAACGTTATCAACATTAGTTCCGTAAAGTTGAATATATCTTCTAGCAATAAAAGACCCCATACTATGCCCGAATACGATTAATGGCACATCTGCAAATTGGTCATGTATGGTCATTATGACTTCATGCGCATCTTCCACAACCCGATCAAAACCATTTTTTTCAGCGAAAAAGCCTAATGTACCGTTATAACCTGCCGTCTCCCCATGCCCGCGATGATCATGCATGGACACGGCATAACCAGCCGCACAAAGAATTTGTGCAAAGTTTACGTAACGACCGCTATGCTCTGCCATACCATGTAAAATATGAAAATGACCTTTGCAGGGAATAGTCGGCGTCAATATGCGTGTAAACACAAAATGCCCATCTGACATTTTCATATAACGCTCCATCTACTACACCTCCACATTAGGAAAACTTGTCGCATCTAGAATCGCTTGTTCTAATTGAGCAATATAGGTATTTCTTTGTGACTCTGAATAGTGTAAACGCTGCTGCATCACTTGCACTACTTGTTGTTTATAACGTTTCACTGCATCAATATCAAAGTATAGTAAGCCCGTACGACGAATAAAGAAATCACAAGGGGTATACACCATTTCCGCTTCTATGCCGTATAGTAGCATCGCATGTAAAGCGAGGGGCATTGTACTACCATGCTCATGTAAATATTTCACCTGATTAAATAATGCGTCAACATTGGTACCGTATTTTTGCACTAAATGCTTCGCCTCATCATAATTCAGTCCATACTGAACACCTTCTCTTGCTTTATAGGCAGTATAGTCTGGGAAATTAATCGCATTAATGCCCTTTGCACCAGAAAGCGACAACTCACGTGTCATACATGGACTTGCATGCTTAAATTTATGTGTTTTCACAATTTTATCAACGATCGTTTCAGCCATTTGACGATAGCCTGTTAGCTTGCCGCCTGCAATGGTCATCAAACCACTTGATGCTATCCATATTTCATCTTTACGCGAAATTTCTGAAGGATTTTTGCCTTTTTCAAAAATAAGTGGACGAACACCTGCCCAAGAAGATTCTATGGTTTCTCTTGTAATTTCAACTGAAGGGAATACTGTTTTAGCAGCCTCAATTAAATAATCTACATCTTGTTGTGTGGCAGTAGGATGTATTGGATCGCCTTCATAAACTGTATCTGTTGTTCCTATATATGTTTTGCCATCACGGGGAATCGCAAAAGCCATACGACCATCTGAAATATCGAAATATACAGCTTGTTGCAATGGGAAATCCTTTTGACTAAGAACGATATGGACACCTTTTGTTAAACGTAATTGTTTTTTATCTGTTTGTTTATCCTTCTGACGTACTTCATCTACCCAAGGGCCGGTAGCATTGACGATTTGCGCAGCATGTACTTCCACTGTTTTTCCAGTGATATGGTCTTTTACTTTTGCCCCAATCAGCTTTTTCTTACTATATAAAAACTCTGTCATTTCTGTATAGTTTACACAAAGCGCGCCATATTCAACCGCTTTTTTTAGCACTTCAATTGTTAAACGTGCATCGTCTGTCCGATACTCTACATAATAGCCACCACCAACTAGCTCATCGCGCTTTAAAAGCGGTTCTAGTGTGGCTGTTTCTTGTGCACTTAGCATCGTGCGACGTTCTTGTTTTTTGACACCTGCTAGTCTGTCATAAACCTTTAACGCCACCGAAGTCGTAAACGGTCCAAGTGTACCATGCTTATATAAAGGTAACAGCATCTTTTCAGGTGTCGTTACATGAACAGCATTATCATAAACAATTTCACGCTCACGCCCAACTTCTGCCACTACCCCTACATCAAATTGTTTTAAATAACGAAGACCTCCGTGAATAAGCTTTGTTGAACGGCTAGAAGTACCAGCCGCAAAGTCTTGCTTGTCAATTAGTGCAACTGATAAGCCTCTGGATGCTGCATCAAGTGCAATTCCCGCACCCGTAATGCCACCTCCAATGACTAATACGTCAAAGCTATATTGCTCTAAATAATCCATAATTTTAGGACGATGCTCAAATGAAAACATACTTTCTCCCCCATTAGCTATGATTTGAATAAACGTGTAGCCTCCACAGCTCTCTGCCAGCCTGCATAGAAAATCTTACTTTGCTCTACAGTCATTTTCGGTTGATAGGTTTGCCCGTTAACCCACAATGCTGTTAAAGCCTCTTTATTTGGCCAAAAGTTCGTTGCTAGCCCAGCTAAATAGGCTGCACCGAGCGCAGTTGATTCATTAAGCTTTGCTAGCTCTACCTTCAACTGCAAAATATCACTTTGGAACTGCATTAATAGGCCATTACTGACAGCGCCACCATCTACCCGTAACACTTCAATTGGTGTGCCCGCCGCTTCTTCCATTGCATCGAGCACATCTTTCGTCTGGTAAGCTAGTGATTCAAGTGTTGCGCGGATAAAATGTTCTTTCGAAGTACCACGCGTTAAACCAAAAATAGCCCCGCGTGCATCGGTATCCCAGTATGGCGTGCCTAACCCTACAAATGCAGGAACTACGTAAACACCATCGGTATCAGCTACCTTTGTCGCATATTTTTCAGAGTCCTTTGCGGTACGAATCATACGAAGCCCATCTCGCAACCACTGAATAGCTGATCCTGCCACAAAGACACTGCCTTCTAACGCATAGGTCACCTTACCATCAATGCCCCAAGCAATCGTTGTCAACAAACCATTTTCAGAATGTACCGCTTGGTCACCCGTATTTAATAACATAAAACAACCGGTACCGTACGTATTTTTAGCCATGCCTTTTGCAAAGCATGTTTGACCGAAAAGAGCGGCTTGCTGGTCACCGGCAATTCCTGCAATTGGAATTTCTTCACCAAAAAATATACTTGGTGCCGTTTTCGTATAAATTTCTGACGAGTTTTTCACTTCTGGCAACATCGACATCGGAATATTTAAAAGATCGCAAAGTTCTGCGTCCCATGTTAGTTCATGGATATTATAAAGTAATGTCCTTGCCGCATTCGAATAATCCGTAATATGTGCCCTTCCTTTTGATAATCGCCAAACAATCCACGAATCAATCGTACCGAACAGTAAATCACCTTGTTCTGCCTTGGCACGTGCACCTTCAACATTGTCTAAAATCCATTTAATTTTTGTTGCGGAGAAATAAGGGTCCAGTCGTAATCCTGTTTTTTGCTGAAACACGCTTTCATGGCCTTGTTCCTTCAACGCTGTCACGATGTCTTGTGTTTGCCTTGATTGCCAAACGATTGCATTGTAAACAGGCTGCCCCGTCTGTTTATCCCAAACAACCGTCGTTTCTCGCTGATTTGTAATGCCAATTGCGTGTACTTCGCTTGCTTCATGTCCACTTTCTGTTAACACAGCTGCGATAACAGCGAGTACTGAACCCCATATCTCATTGGCGTTATGCTCAACCCAGCCAGCCTTTGGAAAATACTGTTGAAATTCCTTTTGTGCCACATGGACAATTTCACCTTTATGATTAAATAATATCGCCCTTGAACTTGTTGTTCCTTGATCGATTGCTAAAATAAATTCTCCCATTTATTCCCCTCCTTAGGTTTTCACACCACGCTCGAAATCGCTGTAGGCTTTTTTAAGGATATTGGTTACAATACGAACGCATATGCTTCGTTGTTATTACATTACCCGTTTAAACATTTTTTCCACTTCATAGGTTGTAAAATGGATTAACACCGGCCGACCATGTGGACAAGTAAACGGATTATCCGCTCTACGTAAATCATCTAATAACGCAACCATTTGCTCTTTCGTCAAATAATGATTGGCCTTGATAGACTTTTTACAGCTCATCATAATGGCTGCCGCCTCACGCATTTTTTTGACATCTGCTGTTTTTGTGGTCAATACTTGCTCGATTAACTCCTCAATGATGTCCTGTTCCTCACCATTCGGAAACCAGCTAGGATGCTCACGAATAACAAATGATGACTGTCCAAAATCCTCTAAAAACACACCAACGGCCTCTAGCTGCTGTCTATTTTCACGCAGAATCAGTGCCTCGTCTGCTGCATAATGGAAGGTCAATGGCAGTAATAACGCTTGCCGTTCATTAGGATTTACTTGTCCTACTTTTTCACGGTAAAACTCATATTTAATACGTTCTTGCGCTGCATGCTGGTCGATTAAATAAAAACCGTCCTCCATTTGCGCAACAATATAAGTGCCATGTATTTGTCCTACTACTTCAAGCGCAGGAAATGGTTCTTTTTTAGGCTCTTTGATTGGAGATTCTACTATTTGAGGCTCCTCATTTAAAAAGTCCATATGCTCGTTTGGTGACGCTTCTTCTATCTGATTGGTTTCGATTGGTTGAATTGGTTGCCAGTGCTCTTCTATCACTGTAGGTGCAGGTTCTTCCATCGGTAATATGCTAGATTCCTGAACAGTTTGCGCATCATAAAGCTTTTCAACGATAGCATTCATTTTTTCTACATCAAGTTGTGGTACAGGTTTCCACATGTTCAGCTGTTCCGTTGCAGGTTTTGCAATCTTTTCCTTCTTCTCCATAAGTGGAACACGCATAACATCGCGAATTTTGCCCCGTATCGTTTCTTCAATCAATTTAAGTAGCTCTGGTTCTTTACTTAATCGAATCTGGTGTTTGGCTGGATGGACATTGACGTCTGTTAAATAAGGGTCCCCTTCAATAAAGAGCGCTACAATTGGAAATCGTTCTATCGGTAAATACGTATGATAGGCATCAATAATGGCCTTTTGCACTAAATAATGTTTGACCCAACGCCCATTCACAAACAGCGACATATAATTTTTGGAAGCACGTGTCACCTCTGGTAAAGACACATAACCCGTTACCTTATAGTCATGGGACTCGCCGTGAAATGGCACCATTTTTTTGGCGTTGTGCACGCCATAAATTGCGGCTAGGACTTGCTGTACATCACCTCGTCCATTCGTCTGCAATAATTGCTGACCGTTATGTAGCAATCGAAAGGCAATTTGTGGATTACCGAGTGCTAGCCGATTCATTAGATCTATCGTATGCCCAAGCTCGGTTTGTATCGTTTTCATATATTTTAAACGAGCAGGGGTATTGAAAAATAGCTGTGCCACTGTAATATCCGTTCCTTTTCGTAAAGGTCCGGGCTTTTGCGTTGTGACATGTCCCCCTTCTAACTCTACATACGTGCCTGATTCGCCAGTTGAAGTAAGCATTGTCATTTTGGATACCGATGCAATCGATGCTAATGCCTCCCCACGAAATCCTAACGTACGGATACGAAATAAATCATGCTCCTGATGAATTTTACTTGTTGCATGGCGTGAAAAAGAGATTAGTGCATCTTCCTCATCCATCCCACTACCATTATCAATTACTTGAATTGAAGTGAGCCCCGCTTCCAGTAAAAAAACATCAATGGACGTACTGCCAGCATCAATCGCATTCTCGACTAGTTCTTTAACAACAGATGCCGGTCGTTCTACTACTTCTCCCGCAGCAATTCTATTGGAAAGCCACGCGTCCATAATTTGAATTTTTCCCATGGCGCATCACTCCTTTATTTTTTAGCGTTGACTAATTGCTGTTGTAATTCATATAAGATATTCATGGCCTGCATTGGTGAAGTACCAAGGATATTCACCTTCTCCAAGTTTCTCAATACTTCAGCCTCAGCTGAAGGCAACGGCTCTTGTTCCGTAAATAATGACATTTGCACGGGCTGTTCAACGACCTCTTGTGATACCGGCAACGCTTCCCCTGCTTCAAAGTTTTCGAGCAATATACGAGCTCTCGATAAAATTTCCTCTGGTAATTGTGCCAATTGCGCCACGTGAATGCCGTAAGACTTATCCGCCGCTCCCTTTTTCACCTTGTGTAAAAAGACAACTGTACCATTCTTTTCAGTGGCAGAAACATGCACATTTTGTAATCGAGGTAAATCCTTTTCTAAAGCTGTCAATTCATGATAATGCGTAGAGAAAAGGGTATTGGCACCTATTTTGTCATGAATATATTCCATCATGGATTGCGCAAGACTCATTCCATCATACGTAGAAGTACCTCGACCAATTTCATCAAACAGCATTAAGCTATTTTCAGTGGCATGCATAATCGCATGCTGTGATTCTAGCATTTCTACCATAAATGTTGATTGTCCAGCAGCTAAATCATCTGCAGCTCCAATGCGTGTGAAAATTTGATCTGTAATTGGTAATCGCGCCTTTTCCGCTGGTACATAGCATCCCATTTGTGCCATTACAACAATCAGAGCAACTTGGCGCATATATGTACTTTTACCGGACATATTCGGCCCAGTAATGAGCATCATATTGTGATTTTCTTCAAGTACGCAATCATTCGGTACATACATTTGCTTATTGAGCATTTTCTCAACCACAGGGTGACGACCTTCAATAATTTCTAGCGCACGACCCGCGTGAAATTCTGGCTTTGTAAAACGATATTTTTCTGAGACGCTTGCAAAGCTAAGCAATACATCTAATTCACTTATACTCGCAGCTAGTGCTTGTACCCGTGGAATATATGATTTTAATTGTTCACGAATTTCAACGAAGAGGTTGTACTCTAAAGCTAAGCTTTCTTCCTCTGCATTTAAAATAAGTGCCTCTTTTTCTTTTAATTCCTGCGTAATGTAACGCTCTGCATTCGCAAGTGTTTGCTTCCGTTCATAGCGTGTTAAATCCGCCAAATGAATATTGGACTTTGTAATTTCTATATAGTAGCCAAAAATACGGTTATAGCCAATTTTCAAGTTTTTAATGCCTGTTTTTGTACGTTCTTCCTGTTCTAACTGGGCAATCCAGTCCTTCCCATTGCGAGATGCATAGCGCAGTTCATCTAATCGTTCGTTATAACCATCACGAATCACATCGCCTTCTTTAATGGTAATTGGCGGATTATCTGTTATAGCACGTGCTAATAAAGCTTCAACGTCCGCACATGTATCGAGTGTTGCCCCTAGCTTTTGCAATGTTTCTTTTTGTGCTCCAATTAGCTGTTGTTGAATAATTGGAACTTGACGTAATGAATCACGAAGCTGTGCTAAGTCACGACCGCCTACATTACCGAAAGCTACACGACCCGCTAAACGTTCTAAATCATAGACTTGTTTTAAGGAAGATTGTAATTCTGATCTTACAAAATATTCTTCTAATAAATCACTGACCATTGCAAGTCTTGCCTCAATAGCTGAACGTGTGGCTAATGGTTGATGTAGCCATTGTTTCAGCTTGCGCCCCCCCATCGCAGTAACGGTGTCATCTAATAGCCATAACAACGTACCTTTTTGGTCGCCGCCACGAATGGATTGTATAAGCTCCAAATTTCGTTTCGAACTAGAGTCAATACGTAAATAGTTTTTCATTTCATTAAAGGTAAAGGCTTGAATATGCGAAAGTGACCGCATTTGTGTCTTATCTATATAATGAAGTAATCGCAAGCAGGCCACTTGTATAGTTGCTGGCACTGCTTCTAAATAGCTGGCTGCTTTGTCCATCGCCATTTCGTCTTCTTCAACGGATAGTACAATGCCGACATTGATTGCATGTTCTGCTAACAAAAGCTGTAAGCTCTCCGTCACTATTAATTCTCGAATACCATATGCCTGCATTTGCATAAGAAGGGCTTTCCCATCCCCCTCAATGGATGAGGCAATCGCTTCCCCTGTAGATAAATCCAAGTAGGCATAGCCAAATGTAGTAGCATCCAGCTGTTCTGCTGCGCCAATGTAATGATTGCTTTTACCATCTAGCGCCTTCCCTTCCATAATGGTACCGGGAGTAATCAGTTGGACTACTTCACGTTTGACTACGCCCTTTGCTTGCTTTGGATCCTCTGTTTGCTCACAAATGGCAACTTTATAACCTTTTTGCACAAGTGTTTCTATATAATTTTTCGCCGAGTGATGTGGCACGCCACACATCGGAATACGCTCCTTGGCACCTGCATCTCGACTCGTTAATGTAATTTCTAATAGTTGTGATGCATTAATGGCATCCTCAAAAAACATTTCGTAAAAGTCACCTAATCTAAAAAATAAAAAAGCATCCTGATAATCTTCTTTGACTTGCAAATATTGTTGCATCATTGGTGTATAGGTTGTCATATATAAATTCCCTCGCTCTTGCACTAAAATCAAATATGCTTTGGCATATTTACGTCTAAATCATTTTATGTGTTGCCTCTATGTGCACACCGTTTTCGTTACTTCCTTCATTGTGATAGCGAACCTTGACGCATCAGTACGTCTTCACCAGCGCTTATGCTTGGGGCTAAGTGTTTGTTTAGCAACGATTCTGTACGATCCAAAGTTTCACCCTCAACGATTTTCTTCAAAGACAAGTAGACGTCATCCTCTGATTGTTAGTTTTATTATAACAAAAGATACATGCGAAACGCTTATTTCACCTTTGTAAAGATGCTAGCATTTCGCATGTATCAAAAAAATATCATCTTGTGATTTATCTTGGTCGTTCATCAGGAAACGATGAGGACTCTAAAACAAACCTACCGTCACTGCTTGAGCTTGACGAGCTGGAACTAGAGCTAGACGAGGATGAAGAGGAAGATGAGCTTTCATCATTAAAGTTCCATTCCTCTTCGAAATCTAGCGGATGTACACTAATGCAAATTGTCATTTCACCCATTACCTCAACAACAGTCTCACGCTCTACTACAATTTCAAATTTCGTGCCACATGGAGAAATTATCGCTTCCATGCAATTTGGTTCTTGTATTACACGCACACGTACATCATCGCCAACTGTTACTTCGCCATCTCTAAAGTGCAGCTTTACCTTATCTTTATAGTGAACCGTTTCTGAAAACACTGCTGTTTTCGAATGATTACTATAAGCATACCATACATTGACATCAAACTTTCCTGACACTTCTACAAATTTACCGACTTTTTTTGCTGAACAAGTATGGTTGATTACCCAGCAACCGAGAATGCTCGTCGGTTTATTTGTTGGACATAACGTTACACGTTCTTCTGTTCTCTTCTTCCCTTTGGCAACTACTGCTTTCGTCACGATTTGTCGTAAACGTTTCAGCGCAATTCCTCCTTCGACTCTTTTCACTCCATCATATGCAGGTAGCGCCCATTGGGTGAACAGATTTCATAGAATCTAATTGATTTACTTTCTCCATTTTTGCATTCAACAGCGTTAAGAGGGGCTCTAATTCAGTACCGACGCCATCCTAAATTTCGGCATAAAAATAGCCCGAATGCTGTCATTCGAGCTGTTTCTTCTATTATTTATGAGCAACTACCTGGCTGTGTATTTTGTACATACGAACCCGTTTCACCACGTAACACATCGCCACCTGTTGAGCGTACAATTTCGTTCGTCACATTGTTAGCAATAGTATTTGATACTAATTGTAATAAGTCGTTGACATCACCTTGTGATTCTTTAAATTGCTGCACAACAGGAATATCATTAATTTCTTCTTCAATTTTTGCAATTTTGTCTTCAATCATTTTTAACGCTTTTTCTTTGCCTAGGTGTTGAAAGTTTACTGCTTGCTTTTGTAAGCTTTTTAAACTAGCAATACGTTCACGAACAAGTTGATTTTCATTAATTTGTGCTTCAGCTTTTTTGAAAAACTCAACTTCTGATGTATTGGCAATCATATGTGCAATTTCATGGGATTTCTTAATTAAATCTTCTTTTGTATACAATACTTGAGTCATTTACGCTTCCACCTTTTCATTTTTTACTACTTCCACAAATTCACCAGTTAATGAATAAGAAGTAGCCTCTATTATTTTTACTTTCACTAACTGACCAATCAACTCTGAAGGTGCTTTAAAATTGACGAGACGATTTTTACGCGTATAGCCAGCAAGCACATCATCACGACGTTTACTTGTTCCTTCAACTAACACTTCAACCACTTCGCCCTTCAAGCCCTCTAGCGCTTTTCTAGAATATTCTTGTACGACAGCATTTAAACGATGTAGACGTTCCTTTTTCACCTCTTCAGGAACATTATCAACCATCTTCGCGGCTGGTGTTCCTTCGCGTGGAGAGTAAATATACGTAAAGGCCATATCAAAGCCTACTTCACGATATAAAGATAACGTCTCTTCGAATTGCTCTTCCGTTTCGTTTGGGTAACCAACAATAATATCTGTTGTTAATGTAACACCTGGGATTGCGGCTTTAATCTTATCTACTAAGCTAAGGAAATGCTCACGACTATATTTGCGCGCCATAATTTTTAATACATCATTTGAGCCTGATTGTACCGGTAAGTGAATGTGTTCAACTAAATTGCCACCTTTCGCCAATACCTCGATTAAATGATCATCAAAATCACGCGGGTGACTTGTTGTAAAGCGAATCCGTGGAATATCTATTTTTCGCAATTCATTCATTAAATCACCCAGTCGATAATCCATGTCCTCAAAATCTTTGCCGTAAGCGTTGACATTTTGCCCTAATAGCATGATTTCTTTATAGCCTGCAGCAGCTAGCTCACGCACTTCTGCTATGATTTCTTCTGGACGGCGACTACGCTCTTTACCACGTGTATAAGGTACAATGCAGTACGTACAAAACTTGTCACAGCCATACATAATATTGACCCAAGCTTTTATGGAACCTAGACGTTTTTTCGGCAAGTTTTCAATAACGTCGCCCTCTTTCGACCAAACCTCTACAACCATTTCTTTTGACATGTACGCTTCTTTTAAAATATTTGGCAGGCGATGAATATTGTGCGTTCCAAATACCATATCGACGTGTGGATACGTTTTTAAAATTTTATTGACGACGGATTCTTCCTGTGACATACAACCACAGACGCCAATCAACATTTCTGGATTTTTACGTTTATATTTTAGCAGGAAACCAAGCTCTCCAAATACTTTGTTTTCTGCATTTTCACGAATCGCACATGTATTCAGTAACACCACATCTGCTTCTTCGATAATGTCTGTTGAAGTATAGCCAAGTTGCATAAAAATACCAGCCATTACTTCTGTATCATGCTCATTCATCTGACAGCCATACGTACGGATATAAAACGTCCGCCCTTCACCCATGCCAGCGAATTGTTCAGCAATTTGGAAGTCTTTATGATATTTCACTTCTTCTTTGCCACGTTTTTTTGCATCTTTTAATGAAGGTGCCGTAAAGACCTTCTCAAAATATTTACTATAATCCTTTTCAGGCTTGTCTTCTTTTTTTGGTTGATTGACTTGTTGACTTGTTAAGCGTTGTTCCTCATTCATTGCAGGTCAGGTAACTCCTTTCAAACGAAATCCGTGCATTCGAATTCCCATTTTACTATTATACTGAATGATTACTACTTCCTACAAGGTTTGCGTACTAAATGTCGTGGTTTTGACTTAAATACACTTTCTTAACCAGAAGAATTCGACATGTCCCCGTTTGTAACATCTAGTTGCCACTGCTTGAAACAGAAAAAATCACCGATGACAGGTATCAACGGTGATCTTCGTTAAAGCTCGATATATTTCTTGGTGCGTTGTTGGAAGCCTAAAAGCTTCTTAACACCCAAGGTTTTTAGCAAATCTGTGTTGGCAAATGTATAGTTTCCTAAATCATCTGGGAAGTGGGCGTCTGAAGATACGGTAAACTCGACACCTCGTTTCACGAGAACTTGCAAAAACAGTGGACCGGGGCACATTTCTTTAACCGGATAGCGATAATATAACCCTGCGTTTATTTCTGTAGCAGTTTGTGTTGCGACAAGCGCCTGTGCAATCTGTTCATACCATAAAAGATTAAACTCCTCATCCTGCACATGATAATTAAAGACTTTAAAATTATCCAAATGGGCTACAAAATCAAACATATTAGACTGAATCATTTGCACAACCGTGGTATAAAACTGAGTATACTTCATCTGTAAAATTGACTGGTCCATCTTTTTAAATAGATGCTCCGTTTGTGGATTATCAAAACCCCAGCCATCTATAAAATGAACCGAGCCAATAACATAATCCCACGGATGCCCTTGTAGGAGCGCGGTCAATTCTTCTTCACCGCCTACAAAATAATCCGCTTCAATCCCTAGCCTTAACTCAACACCGTGCTGACGCCATTTGTCCTTTGCCTTGCCAATTGCCATTACGAAATCGTCCATACTTTCTGTCATCACACTATTTAGCCAGTATCGTTGGAGTTGACCGATTTCTGTTGATTCATCCAATTGCATATAACGCTCAAAATAGGGGCGTGTTTCCTTAAACCGATACAAATGATCCACAATGCCTACCTCTCGTAAACCAAGTTGCTTTGCCCGTTGTAAATATAAATCGAGCCATTCTTCACTATAACAGCCATTATGCAATCTTTTAGCAAGCGTTGCCACTTGCCACTCCATTAAAGCTTTCGAGCCATTGTCAACATTTTTTAGGTCATGAAAATTGGCTATGGCTTGTGATGTTCGCTCCAACCAACGAAAAGAATATGGGCCCTCCTCTAAATGTACATGGTAATCAATTGTCATCAACTCTTCCCTCCACTACATACAGTCCACTGTTCTTCGTACGCTTGCCATTCCTCTGGGCAAGCCATATCACACATGATTTCGGTACATTGTGCCAAATGACAAATTTGATAAAATGATTTGCCATTAAGCTTTGATGCATCCGCTAGTAATATACAATTCTTACTTTGTTGAAGCATTTTTTGGGATATCAAGGATTCATCTAAATCATAATCATAGACAATGCCATCCTGGATGCCCCCGCATGATAAAAAGGCCTTATCAAAGTTCATATGACTTAACCACTCCAACGTCATCGCACCTGCAACTGAAGCTTGCCTTGGATTTGTTGTACCGCCTAATAAAATAACTTTCCCTGTCATCCGTCTTTCTTCAATGGCGAGATTAAACTGTGCGGCGGCGGCAATAGAATTAGTGACAACCGTAATATCATCAACTGCCATTAAGTAATCCGCTATATGGACTGTCGTCGTCCCTGTATCAACGGCAATCGTATCTCCATCACAAATACGCTGTGCGGCCTGACGTGCAATAGCACATTTCGCCTCTTTATGCATTTGCAGTTTTCGCAAAAATGCTGGCTCCGTTCGAACGTTAGTATATTTGATTGCCCCGCCATGCACTCGGGTCAATAAATGCTGTTGTTCTAGCTCATCCAAATCTCGACGAACAGTTTCAGGTGCTACGAGCAGTGTCTCAGCAATATTCGCTACAATAATTTTGCCGTCAAGCTCTAACTGCTTTAAAATAAATTCAAAACGTTCAATTTTTGCATATGTCATGACAGTGCAATCACATCTTCCTTCGCTACATAACAGTTGTAGTTTTTACCCACTTCAAGCGTATGCCCACGTTGATGTAACTGTTCCATTGTAAACATACAGTCACCTTCAAGCGTTGTACGGATAATATTGCCACTCATAAGTGACTGTGTCGCTACACCGCGAAGGCAAAGGTCACCTTCCATCATCTCTAAATGAAGAGCTTCTGGTCGTATGGCAAACTTCTTATTATCTCCAGGTAATTTTTCTCCAATCATTGTCTCTAACACTTGTCTAGGAATAACATTATAATGACCAATGAAATTAGCGATAAATTCACTTTGTGGATTTGTATAAATTTCTGTCGGTGTACCACATTGCGCAATTTGCCCATTGCTCATCACAAATATTTTGTCTGACACAGCCATAGCTTCATCTTGATCATGTGTTACTAAAATCATCGTCATGCCAAGCTTGCGTTGTATTGCCCGTAAATCGGTCTGCAATTTTTTTCGTATTTGGGCATCAAGTGCACTAAGAGGTTCATCTAAAAGCAATACTTTCGGTCGCACAATAAGCGCACGTGCAAGCGCTACACGTTGCTGTTGCCCGCCTGATAACTCCTTTGGATAAGCATTCGCTTTTTCTGTCAAATGAACGATATGGAGCATATCTTGTACACGTTGTTCTAGCTCTATATTATTAACTTTTTGCATCCGCAAACCAAATGCTATATTTTCTTTAACAGTCATATTAGGAAATAGCGCATAAGATTGAAAAACCATGCCCACTTGACGCTCTTTCGGTTGGACACCGTTCATGTTTTGTCCTTCCAATTGAATTTCTCCTGCTGTAGCATTTGTTAAGCCCGCAATAATGCGCAAAATGGTACTTTTCCCACAGCCACTCGGTCCTAAAAGCGTAATTAATTGACCTTTTTCAATTGTCATATCGATATTGGATAAGACCGTTGTTTGGTCATATTTTTTATGAAGTCCTTCAATCACAATATAGCTCATAAATTCGTCGCACCTTTCGAACGTTTCGTTAATATCGCAATAGCGAACGTTAATATACCCATCAGAACGATATAAATAAAGACAACTGCGCTAGCAATATGACCGCTCGTACTTAGCTTTTTCATTAAATAAATTTGTACCGTTTCAAAGCGTGAGCCGACGACTAAGTTAATAAGTACAAATTCTCCAAATAGCACGGAAAACGATAATAATGCGCCCGCAAACAAGCCTGGATAAACGGTAGGCAACAGTATTTTTGTAAAAGCCTGTGTTTTCGTTGCGCCTAATAATTGCGCAGCATCCAATAACTGTCTTGCATCTACATTACGCAAGCTATTGCGCGTGCCTTGATAAATATAAGGCAAAATACCGATTACATAGGCACCCAATACGACCAAGATCATAGGTACACCTATTGTTGAATACACCCGAATTAAGCCAACAGCTAAAATAATCCCTGGAAATGAATAGACCATTACAACGGCAACTTGAATCCATTTCTCATACTTTGGAAAATACAAAACGATGACAAAAATTGCAGGGACAATAACGATTAGTGCGATGATAACCGCCCCTCCCGCAAGGAGGACAGAGCGGCCAAATGCTTGCATAAATGCCGTATCTTGAAACAGTGTAGCAAGCCACTTGAATGTTAGCCCCTCGGGAAAAATACTTTTATGCCACTTTGACGAAAAAGCATACAGCATTGTCGCTACAATCGGTAATAGCAAATACAACATTAAAAAGAGGAAAACGATATTAGCTAAACTTCTTTTTTTCACTATAATTTCCCCCTCGTCTTTTTAATGCTCCATTCACTTATCAGCATGGCGGTTACCATTGTTACCGCTAGCAATACAGCGATCGCACTTGCCAACTCGGGTTGTGCAAATATATCTCCTTTAATAAGTGCTCCAATACGAATGGCCACTAAATTGTAATTACTATTTGTCAAAGCATAAGCAGATGCATAGGCACCCATTGCATTGGCAAACAACACACTAAAGGTTCCAACAATCCCTGGTAACATAACAGGTATCCCTACTTTCAGCCAAAACTGTAAAGTAGAAGCTCCTAAAAGAGCGGCTGCTTCCTTCCATTGCTGCTGAATACCATCATAAATTGGATACAATAGCATCAATGCTAATGGCAGTTGAAAATAAATATAAATGAGTAATAGACCACTCCAGCTATAAAGGGAAAACGACGATAAAGCGCCAATTTCCCACTTATCAAAAAGCAAAGTAAATAATCCACTATTCCCAAGCAAGACAATAAACGCAAAAGCTAAAGGAATACCTGAAAAATTTGATGTTAAATTGGTAAGTATTAAAATTTTCTCTCGTACCGGCTGCGAAAAGTGCATAATAGCATACACGGCAAACAATGTAACGACGAGCGCAATCACAGCCGAAATAACGGATAATGTCAAACTATTTTTAAAACCTTGTAAAATATACGTGTTTGTTAATACAGATTTATATTGTGCTAACGTAAATCCTTCGCTATTACTAAAGCTCGTTATCAGCATATACAGTAAAGGCACAAGGAAAAATAACAGAACAAGTAATAAGAAAGGTGTAAGCCAGGCAAACGATTGCCGCTTGGAAATCAAAACAATCACTACTTTCTAACTTAAAGATTTTGAAATTTATAATGAATATTGTTCAAAATTCCCTGATACTATTTATTGTTTTATTTTACTGTCTGGACGCCCTCTAATAGTAATGGCACCATTTCCTCTGAAGGCGCTATATTTAGCAGGTGACAGCAAAGAGGTGCCACTTGTAGCTGTGATACTACACCGTCTTTTATACCTGCCTTCACGGTTTGAGAGATGACAAACATCGGTACATGTCGATCCTCTATCGTTGTCCCACCATGATTGCCATCACTTGTCATCCCATGATCTGCTGTCACAATGACATCATATCCTTGCGCCATGCATTTAGGTATAAACAACGACAATAGTGCATCCACAGCTAATACACGATTACGATATTGCGCTGAATTTGCTGTAAATTTATGCCCATCGTCATCTACATTCATCGGATGAATATATAAGAAATCTGGTTGTTTTTGATCCATTAACCATGCGGCATCTGCAAACAAATGGCTGTCAGGATAATGATCCTCAAAGTAAAACAAGCCATTTTCAATCGGAAGCTGTTTATCGAATTGTAAACGATCCTCCATATGCTGAAAGGGTACACGATTATAAAGTTCACTTACCCAATAATAAGCAGCCGCTGCAGTCGATAAACCATTGGACTGTGCTAAATGGAATAAACTATTTTGTGTTGATAGGCGCACCGTCATATTACTCGTGACGCCATGAACAATTGGTGGAGTGCCCGTTAAAATCGTTTCATATAATGGTCTCGATAATGATGGTACTTCCGAACGAACCTCAAAACGCGAGGCCATTTTACGTTCTACTAAATGTTGCATAAAGCCCATATGTGTACAGGCAGTATCAAAACGAAGTGCATCAACAACAATGAGGACAACTTTGTTATTATTTGGCATGTATTAATACCTGCTCTTGATACATTTGTGGAATTTGCTTTGTTGTTTCCTCCCACTGCTTTTGGTCGCTAACAGGTTGCGCATTTTTATACATATCTGCTGGTAATAATAAATCCTTTACTTCTTGAGGTAATTGCACATTTTCACGAATTGGTCGAGCATAACCCTTTGCTAAGTTCTCCTGTCCTGCATCCGATAAAATATATTCTCGTGTTAACATTGCAGCATGTGGATTTTTCGCATATTTATTAATAACGGTTGCGTAGCCTGATGTGACAGAGCCTTCCGATGGGATGACTACATCAAAACGTTGCTCATCAATTTGATGACGATAACCTAGTGCATTGAAATCCCATAAAATTGCAACATCAATCTCCCCTTTTTCTAAATTAGCGACTGTTGGATCACCTTGTAGGCGTCCTTGTTTTGCTAATTCCGCAAAAAAGTCGATGCCCGGCTGAATATTGGATTCATCTCCACCGAAAGCCATTGCTGCAGCTAATATCGCAAATTGTGCTTGGTTTGCAGTTAATGCATCTCCAATGCTGACATGATAGTCGCCATTTTTAAGATCTTCCCAAGACGTTGGTGGATTTTTCACATTGTTTTTATCTGTTAGAAATGCAATGGTCCCTGTATAACCAACAATCCAATGGCCCTCTTCATCTTTTGCCCAGTCAGGAATATCATCCCAATAGGAAGTTTTGTATGGCAATGTAAGACCTTTATCTTTAGCGATTGGACCAAAGGCAATTCCTACGTCGCCAATATCGGCTGTCGCATCGTCTTTTTCTGCTTCAAACTTCGCTAATTCCTCTGCACTCGACATATCTGTGTCCTGATGTTTGAGAATGTACTCTGTTTCAAGCTCTTGCCATGTCTCTACCCAGTTTGCCCATGTATCTGGCATACCGACTGAATTGACAGTACCTTCTTGTTTTGCCTTTTCTGTAATTTCATCAAGCGTTAAATCACTTTTGATGTCATTTGCATTAGGCGAACTGTCAGAACATGCTGCTAACATAGATATTGCTAATACACCAACTAAACTTTTCTTCCATAGCTTTTGAATTGCCATGAGTTGGACCCTCCATTTGTTTATGTTTATTTTTATTTGCTTACAACAGTAATCTTATAAAACAAACATTAAGCAAGTATGGATGGATTTAAAATATTTAGTAAAAAATATTGATTGTTTATAAATTTATGTGAAGTTTTTTAAGTCGTAGGGGAGTTATATAAAAGATGCTATTCTATCAAGAAGATAAGGAGGAATCCAGTTACGTATGCGCACGTTTGTTTAGTTTTCAGACGTGCACACACCCTAGATGAATCAAGAAAGTCCTAGAAAATCTGCATATGTATGCGGTTCATTTTCCTTTAAAATCGTTAAAAATGTAAAAGCAAGTTGAACAACTGACCACCATTTCATATTGTAGGCCATTTCAAAACGGACAGGTTCTAATGTAAAAACATCCTGAAAAATATGTAGCGGCTCAATTTGTTCATCTTTTAATATAGATAGAAAACCTAAAAACAATGTATGATCTTTCACTTCAATCATTTTCCCATCAACGAGTGCATCGATATTTTCTGGCTGATGAAATTTACAATGTGTTGCAACATAGCGTTCTAAATCTTGCGCACGTTGTCGTTCTTCTCGTTCCTTTTTTTTCGCAATAAAATCAATGATATTATTCACGAACATCGCCTCTTTTTTTCTTTTATTGTATCATTTTTTCATTTAATTTTACCCGCGCACGCCCCCTATTAATCATTGATGCATTAATTTCAGAATTGTTTGGGTGCCTGACACTCAAACAAAAAGACAGAAGGCGTTAAGATATTCCATCTTAATGCCTTCTGTCTTCATTTTGAAAGCCACAATCGAGCATAGTGGCTTTCAATGTTTTTATTTACATAAACTCCTGCACAAGTGCATCGAATTCATTTTCGCTCATTTTAATGTCGATATCCGTTAATGGCAACTCAGCGTAGCCAGGTACTTTTTCTTGATAAGAAGTTGTTTCTTTATCCTGATAAATAATACCTGTTACTAAGCCTTCATGCTCCATTACTGTGCGCATTGCCATGCCACGGTCAGCATTATCATAACCTTCAATATCAGCTAGCTTTGTTAAGTTTTCTTTAAACCAATCGTACGTATTCACTTTGTTGTAAGTAACACATGGTGAAAATACGTTGATGAAAGAAAAGCCTTTATGGTTAATGCCCGCTTCAATTAAAGCTGTTAATTCTTTAATATCCGTTGAGAAGCCTTGAGCCACAAACGTTGCACCACTAGTTAAGGCTACTTCTAACGGTTTTAATGATGGCTCAATTGCACCACCTGGCGTTGATTTTGTAATAAACCCAGCGGCCGAGCGTGGAGATGTTTGCCCTTTTGTTAAACCGTAAATTTGGTTATCCATCACAACATACGTAATATCAATATTTCGACGGATGGCATGGATTGTATGACCCATACCAATAGCAAAACCATCTCCGTCACCACCAGAGGCAATGACGTTTAAATCACGATTGGCCATTTTCAATCCTTGTGCAATTGGTAATGCACGACCATGGATACCGTGGAAACCATATGAATTAATGTAACCTGAAATACGACCTGAACAGCCAATCCCAGAAATAACAGCTAGCTCGTTTGGTTCGATGCCTACATTTGCTGCTGCACGTTGAATCGCAGCCTGTACAGAGAAGTCGCCACATCCTGGGCACCAGTTCGGTTTCACTGTATTACGAAAATCCTTAAACGTTGCCATTAGCGAGTCAACTCCTTCACTCTATTTTCTAGTTCACCTGGTAAAAATGGTGTACCGTTATATTTTGTAATCATCTCAATTTTATCGTGACCACCAATATTCATTTTCATAATATTAGCCAATTGACCTGTGTAGTTGTTTTCCACAACGATTACTTTTTTCGCTTTCGCTACAAGAGGTGCCATCTCAGCAGAAGGGAATGGGTGAATTAAACGGATATGCGCATGGTTCACCTTCATGCCTTGTGCGTTTAAACGCTCTTGTACTTCTTCAATTGCTCCACGAGTTGAGTTAAAGCCTACTAATAATACATCCGCTTCTTCATGTGGTGCATTTTTGTAAACTGGTGTATCAAACTTCAGGGCTTCTAGCTTGCGGAAACGTTTGTCCATTTGTGCACGTCGATTGCCCGTTGCTTCAGATGGTTTCCCTGTTTCATCATGCTCAACACCAGTAACATGGTGGATTCCATTTAAGTGACCTGGTAACACACGCGGTGAAATACCGTCTTCTGTATCTTCATAACGTTTGAAGTAAGCTTTATCTGCTGAAGCTTCAATATCATCAGTGACAATTTTACCGCGACGAATTTCAATTTTATTGTAATCGAATGGTTCAACCGTTTGTTTACCAAGTGATAATTGTAAGTCTGTCATTAAAATAACTGGCAATTGTAATTCCTCTGCAATATTAAACGCTTGAATAGTATCAAAGAATGCTTCTTCCATTGTAGAAGGTGCGATGACCACTTTCGGAATTTCACCATGCGTACCATAAAGCATAGCCATTAAATCAGATTGCTCTTGTTTCGTTGGTAAGCCAGTAGATGGACCACCACGTTGTGTATCAATCACCACTAGAGGCTGCTCAGTCATACCTGAAAGACCGATTGCTTCCATCATAAGTGAAAGACCAGGTCCTGCTGACGCTGTAAATGAACGAACACCACCGAAGTTTGCACCAATCGCCATCGTCGCTGCAGCAATTTCATCTTCTGTTTGAATCACAGCACCACCGAATTTTGGCAATTTTTTAATAAGGTATTCCATAATTTCAGATGCAGGTGTAATTGGATAAGCTGCCATAAAGCGTGTACCCGCAGCTAATGCCCCAAGTGCTACTGCATCATTACCGATCATAAACATACGGCGTTTACCATCAGCTGGCGCTAATGCCCACTCACCAACACGATCGCCTAATAATTCATTCATCATGTCATGACCACGCGCAATGGCCTCCATGTTTTTCTGAACAACCTCTTCACCTTTTTTACCAAAGATGTCATCCACAACATTTTGGAACACAGCGTCTTCTAAGTTTAGAAGTGAAGCAGTAGCTCCAATAGCAACCATGTTTTTCATTAACGTTGTACCTAGTTCAGCTGCCACTTCTGTGAATGGTACGGCAAATAATGGCGCTTTTGAATCCTCTGGCTTTACAGGTTCAAATTTTGCATCGGCTAAAATAATCCCTTTTTCTGTTAATTCTTTATAATTGACGTCGATTGTTTCTTGATCGAACGCCACTAAAATATCTAAATCATCCGCAATGGAACGTACTTCTGTTGGACGAACTGTAATTTTATTATTAGTGTGGCCACCTTTTATACGAGAAGAGAAGTGACGATAACCGTATAGGAAATAACCTAGACGATTCATTGCCATCGAGAAAATCTCACCTGTACTCTCAATCCCTTCACCCTGTTGCCCACCGACTTTCCACGAAAGCTGATGTAACATCTCAACAACTCCTTAAATCCAATGTATACTATTATTTTTTTCCTTCATAAGTTTAACACGAAGAAACGGTCTACACTATTGTTATTCAATTAATTAGACGAAATTCAGACCTTTGACTGAAAATGTTGTTCAAAAAGTTGTAATTTTCAAATCAATTAAGTATAAAAAATTAACTCACTAATTTCAAGTGTAGAATAATTGTATGAGTGACTGGCACGTAAAAAAATCCACTTCGCTTTTTGCGGGCACGATACAAGCCGCAACCCCCGATTTTACGAGGCTTGTTGCGTCATACGTTGTGTGTCCCACAGGAGCAATCATGGATTTTTACTTTATTCGCCCTACTGACAGAGCGATAAAAATTCAGAATTGTTTCGGTGACTGGCACTAATAATCGGTGGAGGTTTCCCCCCACCGATTAAAGTTCTACTTTATTATCGAACTCGTTTTTCTACTAGCAGCTTTAAGGCTGTACGTTCTTCGCCCGCAATCAAAATATCGGCAAACGCCGGAGCGCAAATTAAATCTGTGCCACTTGGCGCTACAAATCCGCGTGCAATGGCCACTGCTTTCACGGCTTGGTTAAGTGCACCTGCCCCAACTGCCTGCATTTCTGCTTGCCCTTTTTCTCTTATTACCGCGACTAATGCACCTGCAACTGAATTTGGATTAGAGCGTGACGATACTTTTAATGAATCCACAATTATTCCTCCCCGTTTCGCGAATAGTGTTTACGCTCAACAACTCATGTCCCCCTTTTTGGTCCCCAAGTTATTGTCCGTAGCTCATTTTATGCTCGGCAATATGAAAATAGACTATTTTTCAATTCTTATATATTGTAAAGCCTTAAAAAAACGAGTTATTTTCTTTCGTTAAAATAGCTCGACACAACAAAAAAACTACTGCACATAAAAAAATGCACAGTAGTTTATCTTACGCCTGAAACGGATAGTCCTCATTAATATAAATTCTTTCACAACGCAATGCCTTCCCTGTCTTGTCATCAATCTCAACAAAAAAGCCACTTAACACATCACGGCCCTTTTTCGGTACTTCAAAACGAGACGGCATATTTGTTTGGAACTTGTAAATCACACTTTCCTTTGTCATGCCTAAAATTTCATCATAAGGACCAGTCATACCTACGTCTGTAATATAAGCAGTACCGTTAGGATAAATGCGCGCATCTGCTGTTTGCACATGCGTATGCGTTCCAACGACTGCCGATGCCTTGCCATCCAAGTGCCAACCAAGCGCTATTTTTTCGCTTGTCGCTTCAGCGTGGAAATCCACAAATACAAGCGGTGACGTTTTACGAGCTTCTTCAATCAATTGTTCAGCCATTGCAAACGGATCTTCATGCGGTGGCAAAAATACACGACCGTGTAAATTAATAACTGATAATGTAACGCCATTTTTCGCAATTTGCACCATGCCTTTACCCGGTGCCTCAGACGAAAAGTTCGCAGGGCGAATTAAATAATCAGCATCATCAATAAAATCAAAAATATCTTTATTATCCCAAGTGTGGTTACCCATAGTAATAACATCTACACCCATTTGTAATAAATCATTATAAATATTACGTGTAATCCCACGACCTGCTGCTGCATTTTCACCATTTGCAATAACAACATCTGGACTAAACTTCTTTTTTAATCGTGGTAAATATTTTTCTACCGCATCTCGGCCAATTGAACCGACGATATCTCCAATAAAAATTACTTTCATTTTACAAAACCACTCTTTCTATCAATAACACTCATTAGAGTTTACCATTTTTTCTTCATCAATCGCAAAATATAAAGAAAAACCATCACTAAATTATATCCCTTGTTTGCATTTGCTTGCTTTCATTTCTCTTTTAAGCCAAAAGCATCTCGTCTAACTGGCGTTCATTAACGTTGATGAAGTACCTGTTTTGTTTTACCGGCAATTTTTTTGTCGTTCGCTAAGCTTTCTTCTGCATGTACTTGCCCTACTAAATAAGGACCAAACCGCCATTTATTCAGCAAATACGTAGCACAGATAGAACATATCGTGCTGCATAAAAATGTTGTGATAATAACAGTAAATACACTTACATCATCTATAAATTTTATAAAAATAGTTTTTAGTAAAATAATAAAAAGAGGATGTAGTAAATAAATTCCAAATGAGTATCGGCTAATAAAAGTCACAAACTTAGGCATGTGCTTTACTTTATTTGCCATATAGAACAATAGAAAGGCTATGCTCAATGTATAGGGGATTACATCAATCCTCTTAGAGTGAACTTCAGTAATCAAGCCAGACCATTGACTGGCGAGTAATATACCGAGTGTAAGTATACCTACACTCGGTAAGAAATAACGCAATCGTTGGAGTAACAATAAAAATTGCTCATAGTTTTTACCGCAATAATAGGCGACGACAAAATAGGCAATCCAAGCGGGAAACGGCATCTTATTTAACACATTCCATTCCACTTCTAGATAAGGAAGGAACGATAAATACCGAAAAGGATCGAAAAAATTAAAGACTGCAAGGTAAGAAAAATTAACAAGACATGCCGTCATAATCACTTGGTAAGCACGGTATTTGGGTACAACAAATTTCACAAATAATGGATGTAAAAAATAAAACTGAAAGACGATCACGATAAAATACCCGTGGAAATCACCTTCAAAAAAATTTAAAATAATCTTCTTATCAAATTCAACATTAGTCATGCTTATTGAATGAAAAGCCGCATCCAAAAAACCGATAAAAATAAACGGGAGAAAAATATAGTTCAAACGTTTTTTATAAAATTTTTTTGGCAGTTGATGTGGATAGGAATAAGCAATAACAAACTCCGAAATAAAAATAAAGATAGGTGTTCCAAACATTAATGCTAATTGAAGCGATGTCAGCACAATAAATATTGTACTTTTCTCTATATCGAACAAGTCCAATCCTAAAGTGACACTATGCATTAAAACAATTCCTAAACAGGCGACAAACCTTAGTAAAAATATTTCCTTCACAACTGGCTTCATTTTTCCACCTGCCATTTCTAAACAATCTATCTTATTTTCTCTAGCTTGTATGCTTCCTCACTACTAGAAGGCGTTGCTAATCATTGGAAATTACACGTTTGAAATGCTGCAAAATTTCTCGCATCGTTGTCGGTTGAAACATAAAATTTCCCAGCACAACTACTAAAATGGTCCATAAAGCAATGCATATAGCTGCTAAAAACCATGCCTTTATGCTCACGATATGTAGTTCGATGAAAAATAGAAATGGGGATGCCGCGATAGATGCCAAAACAAAATTCAGCACTATTTTTTTAACCGTAATACGTACGGAATTTTTTAATATTTTTTTAGATGTATAAAAGATTAGGTCACAAGTACGATAGGCATACGAACAAAGCCCGCCTATTAAAATACCTTCCACCCCTAAAAATTGAACTAAAACAAAGGACACAGAAAGATTAATGGCCGCTTCCATAATCGCTCTATTTTTCGTCTCTTTAAAATGCCCAGCCGAATTTACTAATGTATTCGCAGGAATTCGTATTGCATTGGCAATACCTACTATGACAAAGAGTGCTGCTAACCATGGTCTTATATAGTTTGCATCCTCAACACCTGCTGTATAAATTGTTATAAAAGGCAAAATTAACAGGGCTGTGCATGTGTAACCGAAAGCAACGACTGCAAAAAAAATACATTCAAAATGATGAAAATGTCGTTGCAGTGCCTCTCGCTCTTCTTTTACAAGTATGTCTCCAAAGGCTGCTAACATCGCACCGGAGAAAGCGGAAATAAATAATGTAATCGCATTAAATACCATATTGTATACAGTAAATACACTAACCTCTGCAAGTCCAAGAAAAATAGTAATGAACATAAACGGTGTATTAAAAACAACAAGCGAGGCGATTTGATGGATTAAAGCATCCCATCTTTTATTTATAGCTGATGTATTTGGTGTTCCTTTACTATTAAAATATGGGTATTTTTTTTGGACATATACTTTTAAAAAAAGAATATCTAGTAATAATAGAATGCTAGAACTGCCAACTACAATAATGATTGAAAACCCCAGTGTTAATAAAGTCAAAGAGAGCATTGTACTAACAACCAATAAGCATGTTTGAATACGGAACACAATATAGCTTTTTTGATCTGCTGTTAGCAAAACGTAATATTTCCCAATCAAAAAATATTCCCATACACCACTGATACCTAAAATCAGCACCATATAAAATGCGGTTAGAGGTGACACATCTTCCTTTACCAACTGCGGATAGAGCATAGCCAACAAGGCTACTAATACAACAAAAACCATACCCGAACGTCGATAAAAATAATGCGTGGCTGAAAGGATGCCATTTATCTGTTCTTTGTCGTTCATAGCTAATGGTTTGTAAAGTGCTGCGACGGATGCACTACCGATACCCGCTTCTACAATTTTTAAATAACCTAAAAATTGCTTAATCGATGTCACAAGTCCATTCGTAGCAGAACCGTAAGTCGTCATAAATAATCGAGGCAAAATAAAATTAATCACGGCGGTCACAACTTGCAACATGACATTGGAAAATAAGTTTAATAAAATTTTCCTTGTTCTCATTTCGCTCCTTTTATAGCCTTGCGAAAATTAGTTTTTTGTTTCATCCTAGCCAATACATATAGTAAAAAAATAGATTGTCTCTTTAATAATACAGTGATAATTTTCACTTTGAATGGCAATGTATTTGGACAAATTGCCTGTAACACCTCGTTAATGTCGCGATGTTTAAGCATTTTTTTGAGAAAGACTCTTTTTTCTCGTAAGCTCTTCTTATTCTCTCGATGAAATTCATTATGGACTCCTGCAATCACTAAATAGGTCAAATAATACTGTAGTTGATTTGCAAAATAAGGAGCTGGGGATAAACCTCTCAAATGTTTATATAAGACGAGTGTTTTCTCAAAAAATTTCTGATCATAGCTAGCTGTCATGGAAGAAGGATTTTGGCGATAATGATAAAGATACTGTTTGTCTAATAGATAGATACTTTTCGCATTAAGTAAGCTTGGATATGTACAGGCAACATCTTCCCCCATGCGTATTTGATCATCGACACGAAATTGAAATTTTTCAAGAAGTGACTTTTTAAATAGTTTATTTGAAACAGAAGGAAATAATCCAAACTGATAGTATTGCCCCGCATACAACATCATCGGGTAAACTTCTTTTATCATTCTATCCTTTCGATATAATCCAGGTTTCACAATTTGCGTACTTCTCACTTCATAATCTAGATAATTTTCTATAATATCGCAAATCACAATATCTACATTAAAAGCTTGTGCTGCATCACATAGTGCTTGATACATGTCAGCTTCAATCCAATCATCACTATCCACATATCCAATATATTTTCCTTTTGCAATGCTTAGGCCCGCTTTGCGCGCACTAACAAGGCCACCATTTTCTTTATGCACGACAATAATTCTTGCATCGCGTGTAGCATAATCGTCACATATGTTGGGACTATTATCCGTTGAGCCATCATTGACCAGTATTAATTCAAAGTCCTCAAACGTTTGTCTTAAAATGCTATCTACACATTGTTGTAAATACAGCTCCACATTATAAATGGGCACAATAATACTTAATAATGGCACTGCATCACCCCCCAACCTCATGCTCCTGCGTTTTATTAAGTGTTAAGGCAAACATAATCATCAATATATGAAAAGGGAAATAATCCATAACGAACGAATCAAGTACAGTATTAGCGATTAACATAATATAGAGAGGAATTGCGTTGATGGTTAGGTATTGAAGGTTTGTTTTACGATTACTACTATTTTGACGGAGAACTTTATTTAAAGAGAAGATGTATAATAATGCAAGTGTTATTCCTAGTACCCCAAGATAATATGGCGTGGATAGATACATTGTGTGTGCCATTTTTGCAGTAGAGAAACTCGTGCCAAACCCCGCTCCAAAAACTACGATTTTCGTACTTTGTAAAATTTCTGTCGCAAACATATTCCAGCTACTTACTCGACCAGTCGTAATAGCATCTGTCGATGTTCCTGCGCCAAAAAAGCGAACCCAATAAATTTCGAATAGTCTCTCGTAAAAAAAAAATAACGAAACACTTACCATTACTACAATAAATGAAGCAAATTTAATCGCTGTTTTGACATTGTTCTTTATAAACATTATGAACGTTAATAAAATCAATGTGATCAATGTGATAATAAACATTTTAGAATAAGTAAATACACCAAATATAGATAAGATTAGAATAAGCACAATCGGTGTAACCTCTAATTTGTTGTTGTAATAATAAAGAACGACTAGGCACGCAATGGCTATTAGAATTTGCAAACTAAAATAATTCGGATCTAAATCTAAACCTGTAAACCGCGTATTAATGGTACTTGTTGTTTTTACTGTATTAACGATTGTCATGGACTCAATAAAGTGATTAATCGCTGGAACAGAAAAACTTACCCACCGTACGATAGCAGCGCATAATAAACCTGCTGCATAAACATACGTATATCTTCTATAATAAACATTGGAATCGATAAACAGAACAGCAAAAAAGATTACACTATAATTTAATACAAAGCCAAACGCTTCGATGACATTGCCGCTACTAAAAAGTGTTGCCCCAACAGCAAAAAACACAAAAAGAACATATGTTAAAACAAGCTGTGTTGAAATCCTCTTTTTGTGTAGAAAAAGCGTTCCTATACTTAACACAATATAAAAAAAGCTTAGCACGACAAAAAGTGAGTGACCTGTTAATTCAAACTTTATGACATATACCCAAGAAATAAAGAACAGTAAATAATCTAGTCGATGTTGTTGTTTAGCCAACAGCATCGCTGTCATTACAAATAAGATAAAAAACCAAAGAAAAAGAGGATTACCTGTATACATTTTGAACACAACAAAAATACTGGAAACAACACAAAGCAATATACTATAATTTTTCCTTTTTTCGATCATTTGCGATCAAACTCCAATACTAATTGCTCTCGTGCCTTTCGATTTGTATAACTATTTTCTTCAATATACTTTTTCATCTTGTCGAGGCAATCCTTACTTTGGATGATATTAGCTATGACCGCGTACATATCCTCTATATCCCCATCTGTTATCAATCCATTGAATCCATGTTGTATTTGTTCACCTGCTGCTGCAAAATTCGTCGTAATCACAGGCGTTTCTAATATTAATGCCTCGCCAACTACCATCGGATAACCTTCATACGCTGAAGTTAATATAAGGACATCGCTTTCTTTAATAAACGGATATGGATTATGACATTCCCCAACAAATTCAACTACATCATCTACACCTAATTGTAATGCTAATTGTTTATTAAAAAGTAAGTCCGGTCCATCGCCTATAATTCGCCAATAAAATTGCTTGATAGAAGACTCCTTTAAAAGCTTACATATATATGGAATAAGGTCGAATCTTTTTGTGGCATTGTCCATTCTACCAACAGATAATAAATCCATTGTTCCTTTTTCAAATGGCATATAATCTGTTGCTAACTCTTTTATTTCCGTTATCGGAAAAAAATTGTAGACAACGTGTATTTTATGTTGATATAGCGGGAGAAATTTCAGGAAATTTCCCTTACATGCTTCAGAAACACATATTAATCTATCAAAATTTTTATAGGTTTTGACACAAACTTTATAATTAAAATTTGCTCTTAATGGATCGGTATGTATCCATGCAAGCTTTTTATGTGCCTGTACAAATTTATCGACGAATAAATTTGTACCTCGGTTAAAATAACTATTTGGTGCGTCATTAAAATAAGAAATAGCTGTATGATAATGTTTTTTAGGACGATGTTTTTTTAAAAGTAATGTATAAAAGTTGTTAGAGCCAATAATGCGTACAAGCAACATACATACTAAGCGCAGCATAATATGCCAGCCGTTTTTTCTCTGTTTCACGACATAAAAGGGGGTAGCGATTAGTTGTAATAGTAAGTTGCCGATATTTACATTGACGTTAGGAGGGATGTCCTTTAAAAGCTCACCTTCACCGAATGTAAAAATATCAATTTCATATTGTTCATCAACACTAAGTTCTTTCAATGTATTAATTAATGCCTTTTGAATACCGCCCATCTGAAAATTTTGCGCAACAAATAATATTTTCATATCGTCTGAAATCCCCCTTGAAATGTAATATTATGTGCTGCTATAAATGGCTGTATAATGTAATAATTCGCTTTTCCATTTCGCTCCAGCTATAGTGGTCTTCATATAACAGCTTCATTTTACGAGATATTTCTGGCCATTCTTTTTTGCGCTCAATTAACTTTTCAATAGCTTGTTGTAAACTATGTTGATTATAATCAATTAACTCTCCTAGATTATGTGCTGCTACTACTTCCGACATTCCTGTATTTTTCACCATAATTAAAGGTTTTCCCAGCATCAGTGCCTCGTAAAATTTATTCGGTGCTGCATAATAGTGATTAGAAACTTCGGGGTCGTAAATCGCAGTCATAATGTCACAACTATTTTCTAAAGCGAGTGTTTTGTCATATGGAATCTTCCCGTAATAGAGGATATTGTCATACTTTTGTGCGAGTTCGGCCAATTCATCTGCATACTCGCCAAATCCACCTATATGCAATTCATAGTTTCCATTCGCTTTTACTATTTCAACTAGTTCTTTAATAAGTCTTTCCTTTGCTAATATGCCAACATAGACTATTTTTACTTTCTCATTGTTCAAATGAAAGTCATGATTTAACGGCATAGGAAGTGGCGTATTATAAATCACCTCTATTTTTTTAGGTGATGCATTCGCTATTTGACCTTTTCGTTTTTCTGTACAAATAATGACAGCATCCACACGATTCAACAGAGCGATATCTATTTTTTCAACAACTTTCCCTATCATTGCTGGTCCATGAAAGGGTGCAGTAACGGAATCAAACATATCATAAATAACTTTTTTATGGAGTAACTTCCCACATATCGTGCCGATAAATGCTGTATCAAAGTCACAAGCATGTATAATATCATAGGTATTTTTATGTTGAAGTAGCCATTGAAATAGTTTTATTTGAAAACGCAATAGTGGAAATAAATTTTTTTTAAATCCTCCACCAAAGGTAGCAGGGATGCCAAACCTTGTGATTTTAATGGCCTGTGTACGCTTTAAAAATTGTACCTTTTCCTTATATTTGCGATCTCTATCCCAAGCTACTATTTGTACATGCCAGTTATTTTTTATAAGGCTGTCCACTTCCTTTTCAACTCTAGGATCTGGAGATATTGGATTACTTCTCATAAAAACAACTCTCATCCCTACGGTCCCCTTATTTATTTAATACCTTCAATTAGTCATACAAGTTTGTGCCTACTTAAAATAAACGCCAACCTTTTTTTGTGAATTGATGATCAGGTTCATCTACTATGATAGGCTGATTGTTGATGATTCGTGCATTATTGGCTAAAAAATCATCCACTGCATCTAATTGTTTGTGCTTTTCTAAAAAACGAAGACCTTTTTCAAATAACAATGGGCGTGTCGTTCCATTATGCACATCCGAACCATATGTATGAATGAGGTTCGAGCGAACTAATCTCAAAGAGAGCTGTTGAATTGATTTGCCAAATAGACCAGCTAAACTGCCTGCGGTTATTTGTGCGAGTGCCCCCTCTCGTATAAGTTGCTCCAAGCAACTTGGATCTTCTGCTATGGCTGTATTGCGTTCTGGATGTGCAATGATTGGCGTGATACCTGCTGTCAATAAATCGTAAATCATTGTTCGTGTATACGTCGGCATGTAACCTGATGGAAGCTCTAATAATAAGTAATTCGAATGGGCTAATGTGTGCAACTGCCCACTCTCAAACAACGCTAAAATATTCCCCGCCAGTCTCACCTCGTGCCCAGGATAAAGTGTTAACGGCATGTTTCGGTTGTTAATTTCCTGTTGTAATTGTGCAATTTGTTCATTCACTTCATGAAAATGAACATTATATAATGGATGCAGAACATGTGATGTCGCTATCATAGCTGTAATGCCTTGTGCAATAGATTGTTCAAATAATTGGAATGTCTCCTCTACTGTTTCGGGACCATCATCAACATTCACTAAAATATGGCTATGCATATCGACCATTACATTTCACTTCCCTATCTATGCCCAGATACTACCGGTAATAGTGATCATAATATTCACCAAGTGGTGTTTTATAATTGTTTAAAACGACACCTAAAATATTCGCCTTTGACGCCTCAAGACTTAATTTTGCTTTTAGTACGCTTGTATTTTCCACAACACCACTATTGACAATTAATAGTGTGCCATGGCATTTATTAGACAAAATTTGCGCATCCGTGACCGATAGCAATGGCGGAGCATCAAAAATAATAATGTCAAAATCTTTTATCAATTGAACAATGACGCTATCCATCGTTTTAGAAGCTAAAAGCTCTGCTGGATTAGGAGGAATTGGTCCGCTTGTCAGAACAAAAAGATTCGGAATATCTGTACTGTGTAACACGTCTGCCATTTCATATTGTCTAGTCAGTAAATTTGATAGTCCTCTTATATTTGGTAAGCGAAACGTATAATGCATGGTTGGCTTACGTAAATCTGCATCAACAATTACTATCTTTTTGCCTTCTTGTGCAAAGACAACGCCTAAATTAGCCACATTTGTGGACTTTCCTTCGCCCGGTGTGGCAGATGTCACTAAAATCGTTTTGATTTCTTGGTCGGGCATTGCAAAGGTAATGTTTGTTCGGATTGTACGAAATTGTTCTGAAACAAAGGAATTACTATTAGCTACTGTCACAAGCTTCCTGCCCATTTTGGCTAGTTTTTTTTTATTTGCTCTTTTATGTTGAAACATCGTTACTCCCTCCTTCTGGTACGGGATTCCATCATATATTTTTATAGGTTGCATCGTTTATTTTGCTAATGATACCCATAATCGGCAAGCCAATGATTTCTTCAATATCTTGCTCTGTCTTAACTGTTGTATCCAAGCATTCTATCAATACAGCAAAGCCAGCACTTACGATGAATCCTAGCATTGCAGCAGCTACAATATATAAATTTTTGTTTGGCGCTACTGGCTCAGGTTTTCCATCTAATGTCGCTACTGACAAAATATTAATATTGTCTATCGTCATTAACACTTGAATTTCCTCTTGAAATACCTCTGCTACTGTATTGGCAATATTAACTGCCATATCGGGTTGCTTGTCTTGAACGGCAATATTCACAACTTGGGAATTACTCGCACTCGATACAGTAATCTGTTCTTTTAATTTCTCTGGTGTACTATCTAAATCGAGCTGGCTAATCACTTTCGATAAAATAGCAGGACTTTGAATAATGACATTATACGTATTAATTAAACGCAAATCCGTTTCCACCTGTTGTACGCCTAAACGTGCTTGTTGGTCGATATTTTTTTGATTTACTAATAGCTGTGTTTGCGCTTCATAGGTAGGCTTTATTATAAAAAAACTAAAGAACGCAATGACTAATGCTAAAAAAAGTGCAAAGCTCATAATATACAGCAATTGCTTTCGTACTATTCTCAATACATCCTGCAAGGTGATAGATTCTTGCAACGCCCCTCACTCCTTGACATTACATATGCTAGCAATACTCATTTTCGTTATTTCCTCCGATAATTTTTTCGGCAAAAAGTTTTATTGCCTATTATATTATCGATTTCCCTCTTTTATTCATCTTGGAAAAGAGCTAATACGGCGGTTTTCTTATATAAAATTGGACACAAAAAAAGTGTTCCCATCTTTAGGAACACTGCACAATGCCAGATGTTGTTGTTCATTTCTTATTTGAGCTAAATGTTAGCTCTTTTGAAAAGACAAGACACTGCTTGATTCGTTCATACACATAAAAAAAGCCCCCCTTGCTTGTAGGCAAGAGGAGCCATTTATTTTATTATTTCGCGTACTCCACTGCACGTGTTTCGCGGATAACAGTTACTTTAATATGTCCTGGATAATCTAGTTCTTCTTCAATGCGCTTACGAATATCACGCGCAAGTCGATGAGAAGCTAAATCATCAATTTTTTCTGGTTGAACAATAATACGGATTTCACGCCCTGCTTGGATGGCATATGATTTTTCAACACCATCGTAACTTTCAGAAATCTCTTCTAATTTTTCTAGTCTGCGAATATAGTTTTCCAGTGTCTCACTTCGAGCACCAGGACGCGCTGCAGATAATGCATCAGCTGCAGCTACTAATACTGCAATGACAGATGTTGCTTCTGTATCACCATGGTGAGAAGCGATACTGTTAATAACAACAGGATGTTCTTTATACTTCGTTGCTAATTCCACGCCGATTTCAACATGGCTTCCTTCAACTTCGTGGTCGATTGCTTTACCTATATCATGCAATAAGCCAGCACGACGAGCTAACGCTACGTCTTCACCAAGTTCAGCAGCTAGTAAGCCTGCTAAATGTGCGACCTCCACCGAATGTTTTAGGACATTTTGCCCGTAGCTTGTACGATATTTCATGCGGCCCAAAATCTTCATTAAGTCGGGATGTAGATTGTGGATGCCGATTTCAAATGTCGTTTGTTCCCCTGTTTCACGAATTTGTTCATCTACCTCGCGACGAGATTTTTCAACCATTTCCTCGATGCGAGCAGGGTGAATACGACCATCCTGTACCAGCTTTTCAAGTGCAAGTCGAGCCGTTTCACGACGAATTGGATCAAAACCAGATAAAATAACGGCTTCTGGCGTATCATCGATAATTAAATCGATACCTGTTAACGTTTCGAGTGTACGAATATTTCGACCCTCTCTACCAATAATACGACCCTTCATTTCATCATTTGGCAAGTTCACAACAGAAACAGTTGTTTCTGCTACGTGATCTGCTGCAAAGCGTTGTAGTGCCAATGATAAAATTTCACGCGCTTTTTTATCAGATTCCTCTTTCACACGCGTCTCAGATTCCTTCGTCATCACAGCAATATCAGTTGCTAGCTCTTTTTCTACTTCACTTAAGATAATAGTCTTAGCTTCATCTCTTGTTAATGCAGAAATGCGCTCTAGCTCTGTTTTTTGCGCTGCAACGAGCTCGTCCACTTTGCTTTCCATCTGTTCAATATGCTGTTGTCTTTCAGCTAGAGCTTGTTCCTTACGCTCTAAGCCGGCTTCTCTCTTATTTAGAGCATCATCCTTGCGATCAAGATTCTCTTCTCTTTGCAATAAACGGTTCTCTTGTTTTTGAAGTTCTAAACGACGGTCACGAATGTCATTTTCTGCTTCAGTGCGAAATTTGTGAGTTTCATCTTTGGCTTCAAGTAGTGCTTCTTTCTTTAATGCCTCCGCTTCTCGTTTTCCTTCTTCAACGATTGTTTCAGCGACATGTTTAGCACCAGTGATTTTTGAGTCATTCACTTTTTTCATGTAGATATAGCTAACAGCGGCACCAACGATGAGTCCAAGCAAAGCGGAGATGATAGTAATTCCATCCATATGAACACCTCCTCTTGCTATTTGGGTAATACAGTTTCAGTCGGCGCATACAAAAATTGTACTGCCTATTTTAAAGTCATAATTCAGAAATTATACATATTTAATTGTATAGCTAGCCCCAAGCTCTGTCAAGGATAGACGGGCATCTGTTCGCCTATCTGACAGAAAAAAAGTAAGTCATATCCATAAGGTCTATAAATTTACTGCACCTTTTGTGCTAGATAAAATACCTGTGCTCCTTAAAAATTTATTTATTCGGGACAAAGGTTATAATACAATTATTACCACAATTGCGTACATCTTAATACAATTATTTTCACTTTCTTTGACAAAACGAAGACTTCTTTCTTACTGGCTATATTTTGCAGACGGTCAATCGTAATTCATACCTATCATGAAAACAAAAAAATCGTCCTCACCCCTTTAGAGTGAGAACGATGCATTATTATTTTTCATCTTCAAGAAGAAGCATTAACTCTTCATCCATTTCCTCGTCATCATGTGCAGCAATTGTATACGATTGTGCAGCAATGCCGTAAGACGAACGGATTTTATTTGCGATTTCATCTAAAACAGCAGGGTTTTCTTTTAAATATTGTTTTGCGTTTTCACGACCTTGGCCTAGACGCTCATCGCCATACGCATACCAAGATCCACTTTTTTGAACGATATCTAATTCTACACCTAAATCAACCGTTTCGCCTTCTTTAGAAATCCCTTCACCATACATAATATCAACTTCAGCAGTACGGAATGGTGGTGCCACTTTATTTTTAACAATTTTAATTTTCGTACGGTTACCCATAATGTCATTACCTTGTTTGATTGCTTCAGCACGACGTACTTCTAAACGGACGGAACTATAGAATTTTAGCGCACGACCACCAGGAGTTGTTTCTGGGTTACCGAACATAACACCAATTTTTTCACGAATTTGGTTAATGAAAATAGCAATTGTTTTTGATTTATTGATAGCACCTGAAAGCTTACGTAATGCTTGAGACATTAAACGAGCTTGTAAACCAACGTGAGAGTCACCCATATCGCCTTCGATTTCAGCTTTTGGTACGAGCGCTGCAACAGAGTCAATAACGATAATATCAATCGCACCACTACGCACTAATGCTTCTGCAATTTCCAGCGCTTGCTCACCTGTATCTGGTTGAGATAATAATAGTTCATCAATATTTACGCCTAATTTTTGTGCGTAAATTGGATCTAATGCATGCTCAGCATCGATAAATGCAGCTTGTCCGCCCTTAGCCTGTACTTCCGCAATAGCATGAAGCGCAACGGTTGTTTTACCTGATGATTCTGGACCATATACTTCAATAATACGTCCACGTGGATAGCCACCAACACCTAATGCTGCATCAAGTGCTAGCGAACCACTTGAAGATGTAGCGATTTCTAAATCTGTTTTTTCGCCCAGCTTCATGATAGAGCCTTTACCGAAATTCTTCTCAATTTGTTTTAACGCCTGTTCTAAGGCTGCTTTACGATCACTCATTATTTTTCCTCCTTCGAAACTGTTCACTGTTTTTGTCTATCTCTACTATACTTGTTTTTGAGAGAACACGCAAGAAAAAAGCGAACATTTATTCGATTTTTGTGCAAAATAAAAATTTGGATAAGTTTTTCCTACCCAAATTCCCATTTTGAACTATTGTAATCTATCTATCCTATTTCAGCGTAATAGCTTCACAACCTATGCTTCTTAGCATTCCTCTTACACTTTTAGAAGTGATAGACTTGTGAAGCAAGTTACATACGTTTCTTGTAACCTCGTACTTCCAATTGCTGCATTAAATAGTGACAAGTAAACTTCACGGCACGCAATCGGTTTGTATTGCGCATACCGGATAAGTGAAGTAAATACGTAATTGGCTCTTCGTCACCTATTGCAATACCAATCCATACCGTTCCTACCGGCTGATGGTCATGTGCCGTAGGACCAGCCGCACCTGTTAGTCCGATACCGATACTTGTACCAAATTTTTGACGTACTGCACTAGCCATTGCCGCAGCACATTCACTGCTCACAATACCATGCGTATCTAGTAATTGTTGAGAAATGCCAAGCTGCTTGACCTTCGCATCTTCGGTATAGGTCACTACTCCTCCAATGAGCACATTGCCTACCCCTGGTATTTCAGCCAGCTCTGATTGAAATAAACCAGCTGTTAAACTTTCTGCCGCAGCAATCGTTAAATTATTGTCCTGTAACATTTCCACCGTTTTTGAGGCAAGTGAGTCATCATTTACGCCATATTGATAGTCGCCAACAATAGCACGAATTTCTGCCACTTTTGCAGCAATCAACTGATGCGCTTCGTGCTCTGATTGAGCCTTTGCTGTTACGCGTAAAGTGACCTCTCCATCAGCTGCTAGCGGGGCAACCGTTGGATTGGTTTGTGTATCTAAAATATCCTGCACACGCACTTCTAACTCTGCTTCTCCAATACCATAAAAACGCATTACGTGAGACACAATCACTCCGCCATCGTTGAGCATTTTACCAAGCTTTGGCTTCGCTTCAAATTGGAACATCGGCTCTAATTCTTTTGGTGGGCCCGGAAGTAAAATATAAGTGCAATTATCTTTTGTTAAAATCATTCCCGGTGCCATACCATGATGATTAGCAAGCACCTCACTACCTGCTAATACTAGCGCCTGCTTGCGATTATTTTCCGTCATTGAACGGCCTCGTTTAGCAAAAAACTCCTCAATGTATGTTAATGCAACTTGATCGAATACAAGGTCTACCCCAAGATGACGAGCAATCGTCTCCTTCGTCAAATCATCCTTCGTTGGACCTAAGCCTCCTGAAAAAATAATGAGATTAGCGCGCGCTTCCGCTATGCTAATGGCTTCTTCTAACCGTTTTGAATTGTCACCAACAACGGTATGATAAAACACATTAATTCCTAATTCAGATAGCTGATTTGAAATAAATTTTGCATTTGTATTTGTAATCTGTCCAAGTAATAACTCTGAGCCAACTGCAAGGATTTCAGCATTCATAATCCACAAGACCTTTCTTATTTAGACTCAAGTAACACACGTCGATTTAGATAGAAATAATCCCATCCAGACCAAAGTGTAAAGAATAATGCAATATATAACATTATTTTATCAAACGGAATTCCAAAATACACAAATATTGTATTGTGTAAAAGGGCTGCTGCAATCGCAACAATTTGTGCCCATGTTTTGATCTTACCAAGCTGATTGGCTGCTACCACTTCTCCACCGCCTGCAAGAATTAAACGTAAGCCAGTTACAGCAAATTCACGGCTAATAATAACAATAATAATCCAAGCTGGTGCCATACCAAGCTCTACCATTAGAATAAATGCTGCAGAAACAAGTAATTTATCTGCTAATGGGTCTAAAAATTTACCAAACGTCGTTACAAGATTATACTTTCTCGCATAGTAACCATCTACCCAATCCGTAGTCGATGCAATAATAAAAATAAGAGCTCCAACAAAATGATGGACTGGCATCTCTGCACTAAATAAGGTCATTGTTCCCCAGCCGAAATCAAACATCATAACAATGACAAAAAACGGAATAAGTAAGATACGTGAAATGGTAATTTTATTTGGAATGTTCATTTTTCTAACACCTTTCATGATGAAAGAAAGTAGTCATCATAGGATGACTACTGTTCTTTATTGAAATTGACGACAATATTTTGCGTTACGATTTGCTGTGCATACGTTAAAAGCTCGTCATTAATATAGACCTTAGCTTGCGTAGAATTACCTAAACGAATACGTGCATAGCTTTGTGCTGTTGCATCAAACTCTACAATTTCCCCGGCTTTATACACACGAGTATCAGTCAGTAATTCTTGCTGCTGTTGGTTACGAATACCAATAAATGTAGGTCCTGATACTTCAATTCGTATTTTAAATGTATCAGTACCCGTTAAAGTGTAAGATGTTGTAGCGCCATCTGCTTCGATTGTACCTGCTGAAATCGTTTGCTTAACCTCTTCGGTTTTACTATCATCTGGTGTTACATCTTCTGTCTGCTCTTTTTCTGTATTAGCTTGAGCTTTTTTATCTTCTTCCTCTTTTTCTTTTTCATTATCTATTGGTTTTGGTTTTTTATCGTACTCCACCATTGGTGTCGAATCATCAAATTCACTTGATCCTGTTTTACTTTTTGATTGTAACAGAACCCAAATTGCAACAATAATAACGATAATAAATAAAGCAACAATGACTTTTGGCATGGCCTCCATCATTTTGTTTGAAGGGCTTTTTGAAACCTTTCTTCTGGTTGAAGTTTGAGTCAATGATTGGCTAACTTGGTCGTTCGGTGTCCCTGGCAATTCGCTTTTAAATGTCTCTAAAATTTCCTCTGGATTTAACCCAACAGCCTCTGCATATTGTTTAATAAAAGCTCGTACATAAAACGAACCTGGCATAATTGAATAATTGCCTTCTTCAATACCTACTAAATAACGTTTTTGAATTTTCGTTATTTCTTGTAAATCGTCTAAGCTGTAGCCTTTAGACAGTCTCGCCTCTTTCAGTCGAGTCCCTAATTCCGCCACTAATAACACCTACTTTAATATCAAATTAAAAATTAAATCCTCCAAATGAATCGGATTCGGACATCATCTGATTTTTTTCCATTATTTCATAAGTAATTTCTTCATCTGGGTGATGCCGTAGTTCAATGATATAATCAAAATCCTCAATCTTATATTCAGAATGCTGAACAAACATATCCGGATGCTCTACAACTTTAATCGAAGGCATATTCATCATTTCACGCACTAATTGTAAATGTCGCTCATCAGCTGAACGACGCGTTACAATGCCGTCCAATATAAAAATATTATTGTCACTGAATTCATCGCCTGCAAGCTTATTACGAATAGTTTGTTTAATCATTGTAGATGATAAAAAAATCCACTTTTTATTGGCACAAACACTTGCCGCAACAATAGATTCCGTTTTACCAACCCGAGGCATCCCACGTATTCCAATGAGTTTATGACCTTCCTTTTTAAAGAGTTCTGCCATAAAATCCACTAAAATACCTAGTTCATCTCGGACGAAGCGAAAGGTATTTTTTTCATCTGCATCTCGAGGAATATAATGACCATGCCTAATAGCTAAACGATCACGGAGTTTTGGTTGTCGAAATTTAGTAACGTGGATATGTTCCATTGTCGAAACAATTGTACGAAAACGCTCAATTGCTTCATCATTGTCTGTATGCACTAACATACCACGCCTGTCTTCATCGACACCATTTATTGATATAATATTGACACGAAGCATCCCTAAAAGTGAAGCAATATCTCCTAATAATCCAGGGCGATTCACCTGAATTTCATATTCAAAGTACCAATCGCTCAAACACACTCGTTCCCTTCCTATTAGTTAACGTAAAAAATCTTTTATAAGTTCCATCATAGCTGATTTTTTATGTAATGGAAAGTTAGAATACATGGAATTATAGCGTTATTTTTAAATTCTTACTAAAATTTATTGTCCTACTGGAAATAGACTTACATACGTTCCCTTTTCCACGCAAATATCGATTTTTAATATAGAAAAAAGAGGAGAGTAGCTCTCCTCTTTTTTTACTGTACATGTTTATTTTGCACAAGTTTTACGACACAATTCGCCAACGCTTGCTTTTCATCATCAGAGGCAACGCCCCATAAATCCGACAGCACTCGTTCTTGTTCATTTTTAGGGTCGATATTTGTCGCCAAATATTCGCCAATTTGTACAGCAGCTTGTTGAATCATTTTCTTTGGCATACCACTTGATTCAGCCTGCATAACATTTTGTCCTAAAAAAGATGTCCATTTTTGCCAGTTTTCTAAAATGGTCATATGTTTCCTCCTCCTTTACACATGTAGTATGTGCAAAAAGAAGAGATATTATATGTACCAACCACCATTTAATCGAATTATTTGTCCTGTCACATAATTTGCTTTTCCTGACAGATAAAAACGAACCATTTCAGCTACATCTGTTGTATGACCGACTGAACCTAATGGAATATCTTCTAAAATGTATTGCAGTTCTTCATTACTTAAATGGTTATTCATCGAAGTATTGATAAAGCCTGGGGCAATGGCATTAACACGAATTCCAGATAATGCGGCTTCTTTGGCATAGGACTTCACAAAAGCATGCTGCGCACCTTTCACCGTAGCATAAAGCGCTTCTCCAGCAGATCCTGCTTCGCCCCAAATAGAACCGATAAAAAGCACATAACTGACATCATGAGTCCGTAGTTTTGAAGATAATAAAGCAGTTAATTGCATCGGGTTTTGCACATGAACACGCCATAATGCATCCATTTCCTCCGCTGTTGTATCCTCCAACAAGGCATAATGTGCTTGCCCGTTCGCAAAAACAATTGCTTGGACACTAAATATTTGTGAAGCCAATTTTTGCGCTGCATGTATATTTGTAAAATCTCCTTGTACAAGCATAAATTCCTGCGCTGGAAAATCGCCTGAAAGCGTATCACATAAAACTTGAGCCATTTGCTTGTTATGAGCATAATGCACATAGAGAGACCAGCCGTCTTGTGCCAAACTTCGACAAATAGCACGACCGATCTCACCCGATGCACCTACTATTAGGGCAAACTTTTTCATTATGCGCCCTTCTCTGTTGGTAACACTTTGAATACAGTTTGTTGCGATTCACCTTGGATAGAAGCAAACGCTTTAGTTAAATCTTCAATTGTTAATTCTTCTAAGACAGGGACAACATCGAATAAATTCATCTCATTAAAAGAATAACGTGTAAATTGATTCGCAATAAATTCGATTGAATTTAATGCACGTAAGAAAAAGCCAATTTTTTTACGCTTGATGCGTTCTAAATCTGCACTGGCAAATTGCGCACCTTGTTCGTATTTTTCTAATTCCGCTTTAATAGCTTTTGCTAATGCATCAGGTTCTGTAGAATCAGAGCCAATCAATGCAAAGCCAAAACCTTTTTCTAACGTAAAGTCAAACGCATACGATTCATCAATCAAGCCTTCATCATAAACGCGTTCATAAAAGCTTGAAGTTCGCCCAAAAATAAGCTCTAATGCAATTTGTACGGATAGCTCATGTTGTAACATTTCACGGCCAGACAAATTCGTGTCTTTCGCTTTTAAGCCCATGTAGACCTTTGGTTTTTGCACATCCATGTGCAATGTGCGTTCTTTTACAGCAACATCTGTTGGCTCTTCCTCAAAGAAACGCTGAATTGGTGTAGGCTCTGGGAACTCTTTTTTACCTTGATTTTCACGTATAAACGCCATCATTTCTTCAGGCTCCACGGCTCCAATAGCAAATAATAACATATTAGATGGATGATAAAACGTATTGTAGCACGTATATAGATGGTCAGCTGTAATGCCATCAATCGATTCGATTGTCCCCGCAATATCAATTTTCACTGGGTGAGTATGATACATGTTTTCAATTGTGCCAAAGTATAGGCGCCAATCCGGTTGGTCATCATACATTGTAATTTCCTGACCAATGATCCCTTTTTCTTTATTAACCGTAGCCTCTGTAAAGTATGGCTCTTGAACAAAATTCAATAAAGTTTCAGTGCTTTTATAAATATTATCTGTTGATGAAAATAAATACGCAGTCCGTGTGAAAGAAGTAAAAGCATTGGCTGAAGCACCATATTCGCTAAATTTTTGGAACACATCGCCATCTTCTTTTTCAAACATCTTATGCTCTAAAAAGTGCGCAATGCCATCCGGTACTGTAATGCTTTGCGATTCTCCAAGCGGTACAAATGTGCGGTCAACAGAACCGTACTTTGTTGTGAACGTTACAAATGTTTTTGAGAATCCTTTTTTCGGTAAAATATAGACATCTAAACCATTTTCTAGTTTTTCATAGTAAAGTGTTTCATCTAATTGTTTGAATTCAATTGTTTTCATTGTGCGGCTTGCTCCTTTCCACTTAAGAAATAGACCGCTTCTAACTTCACTTGCTTCGCCATGTCGACAACATCTTCTTTTGTCACAGCTTGCCACTTCGTTGCCCAAGCTTCGACAGAAAATTCCTCTGGTAAATCTTTGTATTGGTCAAAAATTTCAATTTGACCACGCGCAGAATCAAGCGATTCCTTTAACTGATTTGTCAGCATCGCTTTCGTTTGGTCTAATTCTAAATCGGTAATATTCCCTGCTTGTATTGCCACAAGTTGTTCTTTAATCAAATTTAGTGCTTTTTCTTCATTTTTCGCCTCAATGCCAGACACCACAAATAATAAGCCATAATGTGATGCATATGAGCTTGAAGCATAGTAGGCCAAACTTTCCTTTTCACGAACATTCATAAATAATTTGGCATGTGGATAGCCACCGAAAACACCATTAAAGATTTGCATTTTAGCAAAATCCGCATCACCAAATCGCACTGGTGTACTAAAGCCAATATGCAATTTCCCTTGCTTCATTTCCTGTTGTTCGCGTACATAATCATTTTGTGGGTGTTTTTGAGGCACAACAGTTGGAATTTCTTCAGGTATACGATCTTTAAAAGGCAGTGCCTTTTTCAGTTTTGCAACAAGCTCTTCTTCATTGATATCGCCTGCAACATAAATATCGATTTTGTCAGTAGTTAGCATTGATTCGTACGCTGCCACTAAAGATGCTGGTGTAATACTTTCGATGTCTTCCACTGTCCCATTTGCTGAAATAGAGGCAGGCTCATTTGGACGTAGAATTTCCTGAAGACGCATCTGTGCAAAGCGAGATTTATCGTCAAAAATGGATTCAATACGTTGGATGACCATTTTCTTTTCGCGTTCTACAATGGATTCCTTAAATACACCGTTTTCAAAATTCGGCTCAAAAATAGCTGTATGCATGATACCTAGCACTTCATTTAATACACTTGTATTCGCCAAAAATTGATCATTTACGGTTTCCATATTCATCAATACCGTATGCTCGTTACCACGCTTTGATGTATCAAAATACAACACTGTCCCATAAAGGTCATCTAAAAAACTACGAAAAGCGGCAGTTGTTGTATATTTTGCATTGCTATGTTGCAACACATTGGTTAACACCGTACGTTCAGACGCACATTTGGCTGTTAATGCTCTTCTCCATTTTATCGAGAAATTTACTGTTTTAAATTGGGTCGTTTGTCGGATATGCAAATTGACACCTTTTGCAAAAGGTATTGTTTTAAACATATGAAACCCTCCTATCTTTCTTAATATAACAATGTACTACAAATACTATACATGTCTATTGTCTATAATTGCAAAAAGAATCCAAAGTATGTATGTGGAAAGTGAAAAAATTTACTGTATAAGGCAAAAGACTGGGCTTGGTTTGCCCAGTCTTTTTATTCGCTTCATTTCTTTCCAACCTCGTCCAGTCATTCAACGAATAAAACCTGTTGCCTGATACTTATCGTTTGCCTTTAATGTAAGGTTGACCACTTGCTTTTGGTGCATTCGCTTTCCCAATAAATCCGGCTAACGCTAAAATCGTTAAGACATAAGGTAAAATTTGTAAATATACTGCTGGAATATCTTGCACATACGGAATTTGATTCCCTGCAATACTTAATGTTTGGGCTAAACCAAAGAATAACGCTGCCCCTAACGCTCCGATTGGATGCCATTTACCAAAGATCATCGCCGCAAGTGCCATGAACCCTTGCCCAGCAATCGTTGCATGTGAGAAATTCCCTGTAATTGTTTGTGCATAAACCGCACCACCAAGACCACCAAGTGCACCTGAAAGAACAACAGCGATATAGCGCATTTTATTAACGTTTACACCCATTGTATCAGCTGCCATTGGGTGTTCTCCTACTGCACGTAAACGTAAACCAAATGGTGTTTTATAAATGATAAACCAAGCACCTATTGCCACAGCAAAGGCTAAAATCGAAGTACTATATACGTTATGGAATAATAATGGTCCAAAGAACGGAATATCCTCTAAGTAAGGAACAGCAAAACGACGAATTGGTTGTTCAATCATATCTGTCTGACCTTTATCATAAATCATTTTCACTAAGAATACTGTAACCGCTAAACCTAGTAAGTTAATAGCTACCCCAGAAACCGTTTGATCGGCACGGAATGAGATTGCCGCGACGGCATGTAGTAAGGAGAAAATTCCTCCGATAATCACTGCTACAAGCATTGCCACCCATACTGTTGCGGAACCTAATTGTGATGCATATTCTAAATTGACAAAAATACCAACAAATGCGCCGACAATCATTAAACCTTCTAGCCCGATGTTAACAACACCTGAACGTTCAGAGAATACACCACCGATTGCAGTGAAAATTAATGGTGTCGCATAAAGGATTGCAGAAGGGATGATGAAATATAACATTTCTAAAAAGCTCATGTTATTGTCCCTCCTTTTTCTTACTTAACTTTTGTAATCCTACTCGAATAACGTAGCCTGAAGCTACAAAGAAAATAATCAAGGCGATAATAATTGATACGATTTCCTCTGGAATCCCTGCAGCATTCGGCATATTAAGAGCACCATATTTTAACGAACCAAATAAAGAAGCCCCGAATACTACGCCAAGTGGTGTATTTGCCCCAAGTAAGGCAACAGCGATACCATCAAAACCAATCCCTGTGAAGCCTGCTTTAATGGATGCATTTTGGAAAGTACCAAGTGCCTCAATCGCTCCACCGAGACCAGCAAACATACCTGAAATCGTCATGGCTAAAATAACGTTTTTATTGACACTCATACCAGCATATTCTGCCGCGTGTTGGTTAAAACCAACTGCTTTTAACTCATAACCACGTGTTGTTTTTTCTAAAATAAACCACATTACCACTACCATCAGAAGTGCTATCAGAATCCCATAGTGAAGACTTGAGTTGTCTGTAAGCTCTCTTAAAAACGGAGAACGTAATGAAGCCGATTCAAGTACACGTTCTGTTTTAAAGCTACCATCTGACAATTTTTTAATAACAGCGTTCGCAATATAAAGCGCTGTATAGTTTAGCATAATTGTCGCAATTACTTCATGAACTTTAAATTTCGCTTTTAAGAAACCTGCAATAAAGGCCCAAAATGCACCTGCTGCTGCTGCAGCGAGTAATGCCAATGGCAAGTGAATAATTTTTGGTAGTTCAAAAGCATAGCCTACCCATGCTGCTGCAAGCCAACCTAAAATTAACTGACCTTCAACCCCGATGTTGAATAAGCCAGTACGGAAGGCAAATGCTACCGCTAGACCTGCTAAAATATACGGTGTTATTTGACGAATTGTGTTCCCGATTGAATATGAATCTCCAAAAATACCTGTCCAAAGAGCACTATAACCTTGGATTGGGTCATAGCCGCTGACTACCATTACGATAGCACCAACAATTAAACCGATAATGATTGAGATGATAGGAACGAGTATATTAATGACACGATTTGACATTAGTCGTTCCCCTCCTTCGCTATATTTGTGCTATTTTTTTTACTTTGTCCCGCCATTAATAGACCAAGCTCTTGCTCTGTTGTTTCTTTTGGATTTAGCTCATCCACAATTTGACCGTCATAAATAACAGCGATTCGGTCTGAAACATTCATTACTTCATCTAATTCAAACGAAATTAATAATACGGCTTTCCCTTTATCACGCTGCTCGATTAGTCGAGAGTGAATAAATTCAATTGCCCCTACGTCTAGCCCACGTGTCGGAAGTGCTGCAATCAGTAGATCTGGATCTCGGTCAATTTCACGACCAATAATCGCTTTTTGCTGGTTACCACCCGAAAGTGCTCGTGCAGGCGTCATCTCGCCATTCCCTGTTCGCACATCATATTCTTGAATAACTTGTTTCGCTTTTTCCGATACCTTTTTATAATCCATTACAAAGCCTTTAGCAATCGGTGGTTGATAATATGTTTGGAGTGCAATATTGTGACCGATTGGGAAATCTAACACTAGTCCATGCTTATGACGGTCTTGTGGAATATGCCCTACACCTTGTTCTGTAATTTTACGTGGTTTCATGTTTGTTACATCTTTGCCGTTAAGCTTTACCGTACCGCTTTTCACTTTACGTAAACCCGTAATTGCCTCGATTAACTCTGATTGACCATTACCATCAATACCAGCAATTCCGACAATTTCACCTTTACGAACATTAAGGTTAAGACCTTTTACTTTATCGATATTACGGTAGTCTGTTACGACTAACTGTTCAATCGTTAGTACTTCCTCGGTTGGATTAGCATCTATTTTTTCTGTTTTAAACTCAACCTGACGACCAACCATTAATTCAGCTAATTGGTCAGGGTTTGTTTCAGCCGTTACAACTGTACCAATCCCTTCCCCTTTACGAATAATTGTCACTCGATCAGATACATCCATAATTTCTTTCAGCTTATGTGTAATTAAAATAATCGATTTACCTTCAGCGATTAATCGGCGCATAATTTGAATAAGCTCTGTAATTTCTTGTGGCGTTAAAGAAGCAGTCGGTTCATCGAAAATTAAAATTTCTGCGCCACGATATAGCGTTTTTAAAATCTCAACACGTTGCTGCATTCCTACAGTGATGTCTTCGATTTTTGCATTTGGATCTACATCGAGCCCATACTTCTCAGAAAGCGCTTGCACCTTTTTCGCTGCATCTTTAATATTGACTACACCCATTTTTGTAGGTTCTGAGCCTAAAATAATGTTTTCTGTTACTGTAAAGTTTTCCACCAACATAAAGTGTTGATGCACCATGCCAATCCCCAAATCATTGGCAACATTCGGGTTTGTAATTTTAACAGCTTTCCCACGAACACGAATTTCTCCACCCTCTGGCTGATACAGACCAAAAAGGACGTTCATTAAAGTCGATTTACCTGCACCATTTTCTCCTAGCAGTGCATGAATCTCGCCTTTTTTTAGTTGGAGGGTGATGTTATTATTTGCTACGAATCCACCAAACTCTTTGCGGATTCCAAGCATCTCAATCACGTATTCCAATATTGTCACTCCCTTATTAGGCAATTTTCTCTAAAATAATTTTTATTCACTGGTGTATTTCTTCCTGCCTCTATTGCAATACAGCACAACCCTCACCTAAAGATAAGGCATTTTCTAAATGAAAAATAAATTAATACAGGAAAGGTCATCGTTAGAAACCTTTCTTCTATTAACTTGTTACCATCATATATTAAACTTACGATAATCTAATATAATAATTCTATTTATATATAGAAAAAATATATAAAAATAAAATGTATCCAAACAGAGTATTACAAATAGTCGAAATATAACGATAGATTGAAAAATCATCATAAGGGCAGTTGTAAAGCCCTTATGATGATTAAGAGATGAATTATTTTTCCACTTTTTCTGGAACTACGATTTCACCGCTAGCAATTTTTTCTTTATATTCGTCAATAACAGCTTGTACATCTGCTGGGATTGCACCGCGAGAATCAGCCAGTTTTACACCGTCTTCAGCAAGACCGTAAACAACTGTTGTACCGCCTGGGAATTCACCATTTTTCGCTTTGTTTGAGAAATCTACTACTGCAGCGTTAACACCTTTTAACATAGAAGTTAAAGTCACGTTTGTTTTATCATCTACTTTACCTTCATCATATTGGTCAGCATCTACACCGATTACCCATACGTTTGCCTTAGGGTCTTTTGCTTTACGCTCTTTTGCTTCAGAGAATACACCGTTACCAGTTGCACCAGCAGCGTGGAAAATAATATCTACGCCTGAAGAGTACATGCTGTTAGCAGCAATTTTACCAAGGTCCGCTTTATCAAATGCACCTGTATAGTTGCGTTGAATTTCGATATCAGGGTTAACAGCTTTAGCACCTTCAACGAAACCAGCTTCAAAACGATTGATAACTGGGATATCTACGCCACCTACGAAGCCGATTTTACCTGTTTTAGACATTTTAGCAGCCGCTACACCTGCTAAAAATGCACCTTCTTGTTCTTTGAAAAGAATAGAAACAACGTTGTCAGCTTTTACTTCAGCATCGATTAATGCGAAGTGTTTGTCTGGGTTGTCAGCAGCTACCGCTTCAACAGCATCAGCCATCATGAAACCAATACCAAATACTAGGTCAAAGTTACGACGTAGTAAATTGTTTAAGTTCGTTTCGTAGTCAGCGTCAGATGATGATTGTAAGTAGTCGAAACCACCCTCACCTTTTTTAAGGTTGTGTTCTTTACCATAAGCTTGAACACCTTCCCATGCTGATTGGTTGAATGATTTATCGTCAACGCCACCAACGTCAGTAACCATTGCTACTGAGAAAGTTTCTTCTGTGTTGTTATCACCTGATGAAGCATTGTCTTTTGCAGGTTTTTCTTCGTCTTTCGTACCACATGCACCTAAAATTGCACTTGCAGCTAAAACTGATGATAATACTAAACCAAATTTACGTTTTTTCATTTTGTTAACCCCCCAAGGTATTGTAATTAGCAGGAAAATAATTTAGAAATGTTCTACACCCGTTTACGTACTACATGGAAGCTGAATTTATCAGCTCGGAAATAATTTTTTGAATACAGCACTACTTGATCATTGTCATCGTAATGGAGCTGTTTCAATACTAAAAGAGCTGTTTCACGACCACAATTTAAAATCGGTGATGCTTGTTCATGATACCCAACCGGATCAATATACGTTACAGCATAGGCAACATGAATTTTACCCGATTGCTCAAGTGCCGAGAAAAGGGAAACTTCTTTTTTGTCAACAAAGTCAGTAGGCAGGAAGCTAGCTGGTAATTTATCTATACAATAAACTACTGGCTCACCATCTGCTGTTCTGACGCGTTCAATCGTGAGTATTTTATCTTCGCCATCACATTGGAAGCGTTTTAAATCTTCATCAGAAGGGATATTCTCAGTTGCCTTTAAAAACTTAGACCCTGGTTCCATACCTGCTGTTTCGATCATAGAAGAAATACTGGATAAATGCTCGATGCCTGATGTAAACAACGGCTTAGGATTGACAAATGTACCAACCCCATGTCGACGCACTATCACATTTTCCTCTTCCAACAGTCGAAGCGCCTCTCTAAGTGTTGCTCGACTTACTCCTAGTGATTTCGATAATTCAAATTCTGATGGAAGTTTTTCATTTTCTTTGAAAACGCCCGTCTCGATGTCAGACTTTAAACGATCAATTACTTGAAGATAGAGATGACGATGATCTGCTTTAATAGTCACATAAATCACCACCAAAATCAGAGATCAGACATCTGATGTACAACATTCCTACTAATCGTTCATAAATATAACATTTTTGCAGAATGAAATAAACTATTTTGAGCAAAATCAATAACAGAAATCATCCTTTCCTTACTTTCGACGCAAACATTTGGACATAAATTCCGCAATGACCCCATGTTTTTTCCTTAATTATCATATTGATGAATAAGCACCTGTCGAGGCTTGCTTCCCTCTGGAGGCCCTACAATACCGCGTTGTTCCATCTGATCGACAATGCGCGCAGCACGAGAATAACCAATACGGAAGCGACGTTGTAGCATTGATACCGAAGCGGTCTGCATATTTACTACTAATTGCACAGCCTCGTCAAATAATTCATCCGTTTCTTCTAAAACAGTCTCTTCTTCACTTGGAATCATCTCTTCCTGGTACTGTGCTTTTTGTTGTTCTATAACAAAGTCAACAACCGCTTCTACTTCCTGATCAGATAAAAAGGCACCTTGCACGCGCTTCGGCTTCGATGCACCAGCAGGTAAAAATAACATATCGCCACGTCCAAGCAGACGCTCTGCTCCACCCATATCTAAAATCGTTCTCGAATCGATTGCAGATGATACTGCAAATGCGATACGGGATGGGATATTCGCCTTAATAACACCCGTTAGAACATCTACACTTGGTCTTTGTGTCGCTAATATTAAATGGATGCCCGCTGCTCGTGCCATTTGTGCTAAACGTGTAATGGAATCCTCGACGTCATTTGAGGCAACCATCATTAAGTCTGCTAACTCATCTACAATAACTACGATGTATGGCAATTTAGGGTGCTTTTCCTCTGTTTGTTCATTGACCTTTTGGACATGCCCATTGTAACCTTCAATATTTCTTGTGCCTGTATGTGAAAATAAATCGTAACGTCGTTCCATTTCCGAAACGACCTTTTTCAAAGCTTGCGACGCTTTGCGTGCATCGGTTACAACCGGTGCTAACAGATGAGGAATTCCATTATAAACATTCAATTCCACCATTTTCGGGTCAATCATCATCAGCTTGACTTCATGTGGCTTTGTACGCATTAGTATGGATACGACAATGCCATTTATACACACACTTTTCCCGCTGCCCGTTGAACCTGCAACAAGTAAATGGGGCATTTTATTAAGTTCTGCTAACACAGCTTGTCCTGTAATATCACGCCCTAAAGCTACTTGTAATAGCGATTCAGGCTTTGCTCCGTCTTTTGACTCTAGTACTTCTCGCAATGTAACGATTGCTACCTCACTATTTGGAACTTCAATACCAATGGCAGACTTTCCAGGAATCGGTGCCTCCATCCGAATATCTTTCGCTGCAAGTGCCAATGCAAGATCATCTTGTAGGTTGACAATTTTACTGACTTTTACACCAATATCCGGTAAAATTTCATACTTTGTTACAGCAGGTCCTAAATGAACTTGTGTCACTTTTGCTTTTACGCCAAAGCTTTGCAATGTTTGCTCTAGCTTTTTCGCATTTGCCTGAATAACGGAATATTCACCACTTTGGTCATGTTGTGGAGGCATTTGTAATAGATTGAACGAAGGAAGCTGATAATCGGCATTTTCCACAGCATCTGCACTACCAATATGAACATCATCAACAAGCTCTCCATCTTCAATATCCACAGGCTCAACAGTTTGCAACGGTTCTACTCGCTCATGTGAAACGTTTTGCGTAAAAGCAGAAATAATTGGCTCATGAGGAACTTCCTCTTCTTCCTCATAGGCTGCTGGCGCGTGATTGACCGCTGCAACCTCATCTGTGCTTTCCGCTCTGGAACGACGACTTTTCGGTTTCTTAGGCTTATTTTTTTTCTTTTCTTGCTGTTTTTTTTGCCATTTCCCAAAGAGCACAGGCATTTTTTCAGCTAAATATGGAACGAGTGCTTTTCCTGTTACTAAAATTAAGCCAATAAAGAAAAGGACCCAAGCTACCACTTTAGCTCCTGTGGCTTCAAATAATACATGAAGACCGCTAAATAACAGTGCACCTACCATACCACCACCAAGTGCATTGCTTCGATGAACTACGCCATCCGTATCGATTAATATTCGCCATGACTCCCTCAAAACAGACTCCGATAATAAACCACCTGATTTTGTTAATTGCTCGAATAAAATGCCATGACTAAAAATAGTCAAGCTCATAACAATGAGCACCATCCCTAACATAAGCCGGTCCTTCATGCTTACTTTTTTCTGTCCAATCATAAGAAGCAATGCGACAAAGATAAGCATAAATGGCACTGCAAAATGTAAATTCCCTAAAAGAAACATGGCAATGGTTTGTAAAATACGCCCAATCATGCCATATTCAAAAATCATAATGACCGCAATCGCGATTAAGATGAGCCCTAAAATTTCGTACATGAGCGGATGCATTTCTTTTTTATCGGATGTAGGTTTTGCTTTCGTGACTTTTTTCCTTTTACTACTTGCCATCTTTTTCACCTTCTTTTGCAATCCATTCTATATATGTAGCGAATAATATCATGTAGAACTCGAATATTTCAAAAAAAGGATTTTCCACCGTTTTATCGGCTAGAAAATCCTTCCTCCTTCGCTACTTCTTCAAAGCTTACTCTACATTCGACTTCTATCAAAAAACAAGCTTATTTTGAAGTGCTTGACTATGTCATGTCACATTTTCATGTTAGACAATGACATACTTTTTGACATTCAATCGGTAACGCAACAAAATGTGGCGTCACTCATTAGCAACATGCGTTAAAGAAATCTTTTAAAATTTTAATACTCCATAATGATTGGGATAATCATTGGGCGGCGCTTCGTTTTTTGGAATAAATAAGTATTTAATGTATCACGAATTTCTTGTTTAATGTTTGTCCATTCGAAAGTATCTTTCCCTACATATTTTTCAATCACGTTTTTCGCAATTTCAGATGCTTCCACCATTAGCTGCTCTGACTCACGCACATAGACGAAACCACGCGATAATATTTCGGGACCTGAAGCAATTTTCTTTTGTGCACGGTTTAAAGTGACAACAACAATGAATATACCATCTTGCGAAAGTAATTTACGATCACGTAAAACAATATTTCCAACATCGCCTACACCAATACCGTCTATTAATACATTACCAGCTTGTACACGACCACTCATACGCATTTTGCCATTTTTGTATTCAACAATATCACCTTTATCAGCGATAAAAATTTGTGATTTTTGCATACCAAGCTGTTGTGCTAACTTAGAGTGTGCAATCAGCATACGGTATTCCCCTTGAACTGGAATAAAGTATTTCGGCTGCATTAAATTCAACATTAGCTTTAAATCTTCTTGGCTACCGTGACCCGATACATGGACATTTTTACTTGATGTCAAAATTTCAGCTCCAGCTTTCGCAATGGAATTCATCGTATTTGCCATTTGTACTTCCATACCAGGAGACGGTGTAAACGTAATGAGTACTGTATCATTTTGTTTAATTTTAATGTCTCGATGATGCTTACGAACAATTTTCTCTAATGCATCTAACGGTTCGCCTCTATTACCCGTTGCGATAATAATAATTTCTTCTTCTTGATATTTTTGCATTTCAGAGATTGGAATAATCGTATCTTCTTCTACCGTTAAATACCCTAACTGTACACCTAAATCAACAGCTTTTTCTAAAGGTTTCCCCACAATAACCACTTTGCGGAACGATTTTTGCGCTTGCGTTAGGACTTGTTGAATACGAATGAAATTAGATGCATAGACAGCTACTAAAATACGACCTGGTGCCGAATGGAATGTTTTTGATAATTGCTCTTCAATCACAATTTCAGATGTCGTATAGCCTGGTCGCTCTGCTTCACAAGACTCAGATAGTAAAATAAATACGCCTTCTTCACCTAATTGTGCCATTTTGGCTAAATCCGGTTTAAACTTACCTGTTGCCGATTGGTCGAATTTAAACTCTCCCGTATGAACAATCGCTCCTTCAGAAGTATGGAACACAACCCCTAACGAATCGGGAATACTATGTGTTGTATGGAAGAATGTCACATACGTAGAGTTGAAATTCATACGGCTACGATTTGTTACTTCAAAGAATTTTACCTGATGTGGTGCAGGTAATTCTTTTAAATGTTCTTTTGCAAGTGCAATCGTTAATTTTGATCCATACACTGGTGCCTTCACTTTTTGTAAAATATAAGCGATTGACCCAATGGCATCCTCATGACCATGTGTTAAGAAAATCCCTTTCACACGCTCTTTGTTTTCTTCTAAATACGTAATATCCGGTATTACGATGTCAATGCCCAACATCTCGTCTTCTGGGAACATTAAACCGCTATCAACTACAAATAGCTCTTCGTCAATTTCTACTACGCACATTGCTTTTCCAATTTCGCCCACACCACCTAGTGGAATGATGCGAATTAATTCATTTTTCTTTTTTGTCAATTTGTTTCCTCCTAAAAAATATCCCGAACAGCAACCACTTATTTTCATTATACGGTTTGCAAGGCTTTTGCACAAATTATTTTAAGTGCCTGGCACCCAAACAATTCTAGCGTAAAAAACCATTGCGTTTTCCGCAGGCATGTTGTAAGCCGAAATTCCTCGCTAACGCTTGGATTGTTGCGGCTTACACCTATATGTTCCCACTGGCGCCTGCCTTGGATTTTTACTTCGCTTGTGATGAAATTGTTTGAGAATTGTTTGAGTGCCTGGCACCGCATCAATAAAAAAACTATAGATAAACTCTTATTGGCGAGTTTATCTATAGTTTCACTTATTATCTAAAATTTTTAGCTTTTTCTTGGTACGTTTCCCATATTTGGTCGAAGTTGGCTTTTTCTTCATCTGTCATTTCCACCATTGGTAGTCGAACATTTAATGTATCAAAGCCTAGTTTTGTCATCGCATATTTGATCGGTGAAGGATTCGGTTGTGCAAATAGCGCACGCACTAAAGGTAATAATGCTCGATGAATTTTTGCAGCCTGTTCATGCTTTCCTTCTTCAAATAATCTTATCATTAACTGCATATCATTTCCGACAACGTGTGAAGCAACTGAAATGACACCAGCCCCACCAATTGCCAGCAACGGTAATGTTAATCCGTCATCCCCGCTATAAACTAAAAAATCATCTGCAGCTTCAACATTTTCAATAATATCGCCCATTTGATCTAAATTCCCGCTCGCCTCTTTAATCCATGAGATATTAGGAATTTTACTTAAATCAACAGACGTCTCATAGGCCACGTTTATACCTGTGCGTCCTGGTACATTATAAAGCATCACAGGCAACTTTGTTTCTTTTGCAATCGTCTCAAAGTGCGCGTAAATACCTCGTTGATTTGGCTTATTATAATAAGGTGCTACTAACATAATACCATCAGCACCATTTTCTTCAGCCTTATGCGTCATCGCAATTGAATAGGCTGTTTCATTGTCCCCTGTACCTGCAATTACCGGTACACGGCCCGCTACTTTTTCTACTGTAAATCGTACAACTTCAATTTTTTCTTCTGTGGTCATAGTTGGGTTTTCAGAGGTTGTGCCACATGCAACAATGCAATCAGTACCATTATCAATTAAATGATTAATAATACGTTCTAGTTCTGGATAATTAATCGTACCATCTTCTTTAAACGGCGTTATCATTGCCGTTCCAATTCGACCTAAATTCATCCTTACACCCCTCTTATAGTAAGTTATCCTCAAGCATTGCTTCTGCAATTTGAATAGAGTTCAATGCAGCGCCTTTTAATAAATTATCTGATACGATCCATAGGTGGAATCCTTTTTTATTGTCTAAGTCTTGACGGATACGTCCTACAAAGGTAGCATCTTCCCCTTCTGCGTAAATCGGCATTGGGTAAGTTTGTGTTGCGATATCATCTTGTAATACAATTCCAGGTGCATTTCGTAATACTTCGAAAATGCCTTCTACTGTTGTCTCTTTTTCTACTTCAATATAAACAGATTCAGAGTGTCCTGAAACAACTGGTACACGTACACATGTAGCAGCTACTTTTAACTCTGGTGCATGCATAATTTTCTTCGTTTCATTAATCATTTTCATTTCTTCATATGTAAAGCCATTGTCAGTAAATTTATCAATTTGTGGAATGACATTACGGGCAATTGGGAAATGACGTTTGTCGCCACCACTCGGTAAAATATTTGCTTCTACATCTTTACCTGCATCCCAGTTTGCGCTTTGTGCTTTTAGTTCTTCAATTGCTGAAATCCCTGCACCAGAAACTGCTTGGTACGTCGATACCAATACTTTTGTTAAACCAAATGTTGCACGGATTGGTTCAAGCGCTGCAACCATTTGGATTGTTGAGCAGTTTGGATTGGCGATAATCCCCTTATGTTTAGCAAGATCGCCGCGATTCACCTCAGGTACTACTAGGGGCACCTCTGGATCCATACGGAAATGGCTCGTATTGTCAATGACTACTGCCCCGCGTTTAGCCGCTTCTGGCGCCAGCACTGCCGATACAGAACCACCCGCAGAGAATAAAGCGACATTGACGCCTTCAAAAGCTTCAGGTGTCGCTTCTTCAATTGTATACGTCTCACCATTAAATTCGATTGGTTTTCCTGCGGAACGTGCAGAAGCTAAAAACTTAATATGTCCGATTGGAAATTTTCGTTTAATTAGCTGTTCCATCATTTTTGAACCTACTGCTCCTGTTGCACCTACAACCGCAACTGTTAACTGCTTAGTCATCTGTCATCTCTCCTTGAATACAAGTTCCATAATGTGTGCTATTGTATCATAAAAATACTGAAAATTGTGTGCAATTAATGATTTATTTGAAATATTGTATCAACAGTGGTTGTAATTGCTTTTTCTGCGTAATTGCTGCATGAACCGTGTCGACCATTTGGTCAAAATCAGCAATTAATGAATTAGGTTTTCCATGTGGTGAATCCTGACCGAATGGAATAAAGTAGATGTTTTTCGCATTGAGCAGTTTCATAATATTGATGCCATTTAAGCCCAGTGCATCATTTGTGGAAATACCTAGAACAACTGGGGAGCCATTTCGTAAAGTTGCCTTTGCAGCCATGAGAACAGGGCTATCCGTCGCGGCATTGGCAAACTTACTAATACTATTGCCAGTCATCGGTGCTATGACCATTGCATCCAACGGATTGGAAGGCCCAAATGGTTCCGCTTCTTTTATAGAAGAAATGACTTTTTCCCCAGTTAATGCCTCAATTTTCGCAATCCATTCTTCCCCTGTTCCAAAACGTGTTGCAGCATGTAATACTGAATGCGTAATGATGGGGATAACGGTCGCCCCTGCATCAATAAAATTTTGAATTTTTGGTACAACATCTTCATACGTACAATGTGAAGCCGTAATGCCTAAACCAACTCGTTTACCCGTCAGCAATTTTCTTCCTCCTCTATTGCCTTGCACAAAATATCTGCCGCATCATGTGCAAAGTATTTCCCAGGTAATGATGGCAATAGTACATATGTCTGCAATTGGTCCGCATCAATATCTAAACAGCCTGGCTCCGAAGCTAAATCATATAACACGGCTGGCACATGATCCTGAAACGATTCTGTAATCCACTTCGCTGGAATCGTATTAATGAAAATCCCATCATGTATGGACCATTTTCGATCGTCTAAATTCGAAGCTTTATAGCCATATGCTTTTGCTTCACTCACTTGTACCACCGAACGCGCAACAATATGCACATTAGCGCCCATCTTTACGAGTAAAGAAGCGAGCATTTTGGCGATGCGCCCAAAGCCTGCGATAGTAAAGTTTTGTCCGTAAATACATTTCTGCTCTAGTCCGTAAAACGTGGCGATAAATCCCTCCGCCGTCAACCTTGCATTTTGCCAAATAAAAGACTCCTGCTGTAAATAACAGTTTGTGTCATTTTTTTCTAGCAACTGCTTCCAATGCATTGTCAATCGACCTGTATAAAACTTCACTTGTGATATGCCATACAATTGCTCAACTTCTATCTTCAACGGAAGTATAGGGAGAACAATTTTATTCGGCTGGAACTCTAAAACAAGTTTATTTAACTCCTCATTCCAAACAGAAGTTCTTTTATAAAATACTGTACGTGAAGGACTTCGCAGCATCGTCGCTAATTCTTTTAATCTTGAGTCCTCGCCGATTACCAGCCATTTTTCGTTTTCCAAAAGCTCACCTCACTGTAAAAATTCAGACTGTACTGTCGTCGTTTTGTTAAATAAAATACGATCTTCTCCAATTAATATAATTTCATGCCACGGAATCATTTCACTAACTTTTACTTTCTTCTTTTGGAATGGCATTTTTTCTTTAATAATCTCAAATCCATGTATCTTTCCTGTCTGCACATCTAATAGGCATTCTGTGTGTGCCAGTATGCCAAAATGTACACCACCTTCAACTTGAATCAATTCTTTATCCACCATTTCAGATAATAGCATGCCTCATCTCCCTCCTTGAGCCGTTAACCCAATATATGCCGAGTTTTTGCAATTCGTGCCCCATACGAAAGTACTTCTAGGTTGCAACTTTTATACATACTGTGTATAGTGTGTATATACAGTTTTAATCGTGAGGTGAAAATAAGTGCGTATCCATTTAAGCAATGCGAGTGATAAACCAATCTATGAACAAATAACTGTTCAACTAAAAGAAGCCATTTTAGCAAATAAGCTTCACGCCGGCGATGCACTACCCTCTATACGTGCACTCGCCAAGGATCTTAAAATTAGCGTGATGACAACCAAACGAGCTTATGCGGATTTGGAGCGAGACGGCTTTATTGAAACGGTAGCGGGAAAAGGTAGCTTTGTTACTGAACGTAACCAAGATTTTTTACGGGAGGAGTTATTGCGTCAAGTAGAGGAGCATTTGCAAAAAGCCGTAAGAACAGCCAAAACTGCAGGACTTGCAAAAGAGGAATTAATAGACTTACTTTCATTAATTGTAGAGGAGGACAACTAAATTGAATGCCATTGAAATCCATGATTTACACAAAGGCTTTGAAGGCTTTTCACTAAAAGATATTAGTTTTTCAGTACCTCAAGGTACAGTAATGGGCTTTGTGGGTGAAAACGGTGCAGGTAAATCCACTACCATAAAATGCATGCTTAATTTATTGAAAAAAGAATATGGCGAAATTTTGCTATTCGGTAAAGATATTGTCGAATATGAGCTTGCGATAAAAAACGACATCGGTGTCGTTTTCGACGAGTTACATGTACCTGAAACGCTGAATGCGACGCAACTCGACAAATTTATGAAAAAGGTATTTAAAACATGGGATTCTAATTATTATTTTGAGCGATTGACGCAATTTAAGGTGCCAAAACGAAAAAAGGTAAAAGAGTTGTCTCGAGGAATGAGGATGAAGCTATCGATAGCGTTAGCATTGTCCCATCATCCGAAATTATTAATTTTAGATGAA
>LAHS01000258.1_pt1 | contig 65257 bp, 47 predicted proteins | sample 329651 | NCBI WGS metagenome assembly LAHS01 (sample SAMN03275699, study PRJNA271635) | activated sludge metagenome | isolation source: sample C-1 Sludge from hydrolytic chamber (first chamber) of Anaerobic...
CTTTGGTTTATCCTTCTCAAACATAATATCGAATTTCTTTCTCACTGAAAAACCTCATAGGAGCACTTCTGGGATTCGTCTTTGTTTGTATTTGTCCTCGTTTCACGTTATCTTATTAGGGTATGTCAAGCTTGAATGAGATCAACTGGTTCCCTGGCCATATGGCCAAAGCCAGAAACGCTATCGAAGAGAAGCTGAAGACCTGTGATGGGGTCATTGAAATCGGCGATGCCCGAGCTCCCATCAGCTCTTTTCCGGACTATCTGGATAAGATCACCCAAGGCAAGACCAAGGTCTATGTCTTCTCCAAAGCCGATCTGGCCGATCCCGTGGTCTTAGAACGTCAGAAAGCCCGTTTCAAAGCAAAAGGAATCGAGCCATTTGTCCTTGATCTTAGAGATAAAGCCAGCGTCCGCCCTTTGTTAGATTATCTGGCCAAGGTGAAGACAAGCAAGGATAGCCGCTATCTGCGGCTAGGCTTCCCGCTTCCGGCCAAATATTACATTGTCTTAGGTATCCCCAATGTCGGTAAGTCTACCTTCATCAACTCTCTGGCCGGCAAGAAGAAAGCCGCGGTGGAAAACCGGCCTGGGAAAACCCGGGACGAACCCCTGATCAAAGTCGCTGACAAAGTCTATATTTTCGATGCCCCCGGTATCCTGGAACCCAACTACGGCAGCAAGGAAGTCAGTGCCAAGCTCGCCCTTTTAGGATCCATCCGCATCGACATCCTGCCCATCATCCCTTTAACCGATTACCTGTTAGATCTTCTGAAGAAACATTACCCTGCTTTGCTGACTGCCAAGTACGGCATCGATCTTGCCTTAGAGGACGATGCCTATTTCATCGCTTTCGCTCAGCTGAGGAAGATGCTCGTCTCTGGCTCCAAGCCCGATACCGACCGGGCGCGGATGACATTCCTGACGGAATTCCGTTCCGGTGCCATCGGAAGGATCTCCTTGGATGAGTGAAAAGAAAACTTCCAACCATCTTTTTCTCTTTGATACCCAGAAACGAAAAGAAATTCCTTGCGTGACCATCGCCGGCTTCGATGAAGCCGGCCGAGGTCCTTTAGCGGGGCCGGTCTCCTCAGCCGGCGTGGTGCTTCCTCCGGATTTCGAGGATGACCGGATCAATGACTCCAAACAGCTGACTGACCATGAGCGGCGGGCCCTGGTTGAGGAAATCAAGGGCAAAGCCTTGGCCTACTATGTCTGTCTCATCGATGTTGCCACCATTGACCGAATCAACATCCTGGAAGCCGACCGCCTTGGCATGGAGACCTGTCTTCTGGAGATTCAGAAAAAGCTTACCGTCGACTATATCATCACGGATTACATGTCCTTGCATACGGACATACCTTTGCTTTCCATCCCGAAAGGCGATGCCACCAGCGAAAGCGTTGCAGCGGCCTCCATCTTAGCCAAAGTCACCCGAGACGATTATATGATTGAGCTGGATAAGAAATATCCGCAATACGGATTCAGAAAGAACAAAGGCTACGGGACGAAGGATCATCTTGAAGCCTTGAAGAAATACGGCTATGTCAAAGGCGTGCACCGCCTGACTTTTGAACCGATCAAGTCGATGGTCTCCGGCGAGGAGCAATTGGAACTCTTCTAGACGGTTGGACAAAAGCACCTGTTTCTGCCAATAGATGGTAGGAGGGTGATTTATGGACACCACAGTCAGAGACGTTCTGTTGATGCTGTCAAACCGTTTTCACGGCGACTGGAACAGCATCTACCAAGCCATCAAGGAGAAGACGCCGTTTACGCCGGATGAGATCAAGGCGGCCTATGCCAAGACAACGACCAACTTTTTTACCTTGACCGACCAGGAATATCCGGAAGCTTTCAAGAATCAGTGCAATCCGCCGTTTGTCCTTTATTATTACGGCAACATCGAGCTGCTGAAGGAACCCTATCTGCTAACTTCTATTGGGACGAGAAGCCCCACCCTTTATCAGTCCGATATGGTCTACAAGCTGATCCGGGAGACTGAGAAAGAGCTCGACAACAAAGTCGTGGTCATCTCCGGCATGGCCAAAGGCCTGGATGCCATCTCCATGAAGGCCGCCATGTCCACCCATGCCCCGGTCATCAGCATCATCGGCTCCGGCATCGATAACCCCTATCCCAGCGAGAACAAGGATATCTACGAATACTGCAAGAACGACAACGGCCTGGTTCTCTCGGAGTATCCGGGCGGCGCGGAAGCCAAACCGGATAACTTCATTTTCCGCAACCGGATGCTGGCTGCCCTTGGCAACGCCATCTTCATCGGCGGGGGCCGCAACAAATCCGGCACCAGTGCCAGCGTCCGGTTGGCCCTGGACTGCAACAAAGAGATTCTGGCTTTGCCTTGCAATGTCACCGGCGATGATCTGACCAATGAGCTGATTCAGGATGGCGCCCGCTCGGTTCTAAGTGCCAAAGACCTCATCGATGTCCTCAGCGGTGAGAAGCCACGCTGAGGGTCTTAAATTATTCTTAGCTTTAGCTAAGGAAGACTTTGGGCTTGACAAAAGCCGACCGAGTTCTAATAATAGGTACGCTTTTTCTTAACCCTATAGATAAGGTTAGGCATCACCGAGGTTTGTAAATGAAACTGATCATTGTTGAATCGCCGCATAAGAGTCAGACAATCGGAAAGTTCTTGGGTTCAGGCTATGTTGTCTTAGCTTCCAAGGGCCATGTCCGTGATTTGGCCAACAGCGGCAAAATGGGTTTAGGCGTTGATGTCAATCAGGATTTCAAACCGACCTATGTGATCCCTAAGGATAAACAGGCCGTTGTCACGCAGCTCAAGGAAGCCGTCAAAAAGGCGGATGAAGTCTATCTGGCAACCGATCCTGATCGTGAGGGAGAGGCTATCAGCTGGCATCTGGCGCAGGTGCTGGATCTGCCAGTAGCGACGACCAAGCGTCTTGAATTCCATGAAATCACCAAGGCGGCCATCACCAAGGCTTTGGCGAATCCGCGGACCATCGATATGAAGCTGGTGGAATCCCAGGAGACCCGTCGTATCATCGACCGTCTGATGGGCTTCCGTCTTTCATATCTGCTTCAGAAGAAGCTGAAGTCGCGTTCGGCCGGCCGTGTGCAGTCTGTCGTTCTGAAGCTGATCGTCGATAAGGAAAAAGAGATTCAGGCCTTCGTTCCGGTCGAATACTGGACGATTGCCGGTGATTTCCTAACCGCCAACTCGGCTAAGATCACGGCAGATCTGACGGCCTATCAGGGCACTCCGATCAAGCTGAACAATGATGCTGAAGCCACGAAGGCGTTAGCCAGCTTCCCCAAAGAATTCACAGTCAGTTCCTTAAAGAGCGAAGTCAAATACAAGGATGCCCAGCCGGCTTTCACGACCGCCACCTTGCAGCAGGCTGCCTTCAGTCAGTTCCACTTCTCCACCTCCAAGACCGCCATGGTCGCTCAGAAGCTTTATGAAGGCGAGGAAATCGATGGAACGTCCACCGGTCTCATCACGTATATGCGTACCGATTCCATCCGTCTGGCAGATGAATTCGTCGGCGCTGCCAAATCCTTCATCGCTGACCGCTATGGCGCCAACTATATCGGCAAAGGCCATTTCCAGAAGTCGGATAAGAACGTTCAGGATGCGCATGAAGCCATCCGTCCGACCAACATCGACTACACTCCGAATTTCGTCAAGCCATATCTTACCAACGATGAATTCCAGCTGTATTCCCTCATCTATGACCGCGCTCTGGCTTCCTTGATGGCCAGCCGTCAGGATGCCATTTCCACCGTTTCCTTCACTGGCAACGGCTATACTTTCCAGGCTTCTGCGACCAAGAGTCTCTTCGATGGTTATTACCGTGTCTACGGACAGTTTGAGGATAAGAGCGAGGAGACCAAGCTGCCAGATCTGAAAGAGGGTGACCAGGTCACCCTGACCAATCCGACCAAGGCGCAGCACTTCACTAAAGCTCCGAACCGTTATAACGAAGGCCGTATCGTCAAACTGATGCAGGAAGACGGCATCGGCCGTCCGTCCACCTATGCGACCACCATCACCAACCTCTTAGCCAGTGAATACATTCAGAATCAGAAAGGCTCGATGGTTCCGACCAAGCAGGGCATCTTAACCAGCGATCAGCTGGTCGAGTTCTTCCCCAAGTATATGGATGTCGGCTATACGGCCAACATGGAATCCAACCTCGATCTCATCGCCGAAGGCAGCTATTCCAAGTCGACGCTTCTGGAGGGCTTCTGGAGCGAGTTCACCAAGTATTTCGAAAGCGCCCAGGAACGGATGGAGAAGGTCAAGCCGGTCGAAGTCGGCCGCACCTGCCCGAAATGCGGATCGCCTTTGGTGGTGAGACATGGCAAATATGGTGATTTCGTCGGTTGTTCCAACTATCCGACCTGCGATTACATTGAAAAACAGCAGCAGACGGTGATTCCGGATCGGAAATGCCCGGTCTGCGGCTCCGACTTGATTGTCCGTCACTCCAAGCGGGGTGACTTCATCGGCTGCTCCCATTATCCGAGCTGCCATTACATGGAAGACATGAACGGCAAGCCGATTGTCCGGGAGAAGAAAGCCATTGTCATTCCTCCGGATGCTCCCTTATGTCCGAAATGCCATGTCGGCCATCTGATTGAGAAGACCAGCCGTTTTGGTCAGAAGTTCATCGGCTGTTCCAACTATCCGCACTGCCATTACATCCAGAAGAAGGAAAAAGACAAGAAGGACGAGACGAAGTAAGCGTTGGGCGTCAGTCAGGCTGACGCCTTTTCTTTCCTGAGGAAGATTTGCACTGACCTAGGTTATTACGTATAATTCTACTGACGACAGAAAGGGAAAATGACCATGAGCATCAGCGTTGAGCCTTACGTACCGGATGAAGACTATGACAACCCTGCGATGGTGACCGACTTCTATGAATTTACCATGGCCAATTGTCTCTTTCTTCATGGCTACAAGGATGTGGTCATGGTTTTCGATATGTTCTTCCGGGACAACCCGGATAAACTGGGCTATTCCATCAGCTGCGGACAGGATCGGCTGACGAAGTTCCTGTTAGGCTATCACTTCAACGAGAAAGATCTGCAGTGGTTACGGACCAAAGGCATGAGTGAAGCCTTCCTGGATTATCTAAGGACCTACCGCTGGAAGGGCGATATGTATGCTCTCAAAGAGGGAACGGTCTGCTATCCTCAGGTTCCGATGGTTCGTATCGAATGCGATATGGTCGGAGCCATCCTAATTGAGACCTATTTGCTGCAAACGATGAACTTTCATTCCCTGATTGCAACGAAGGCAACCCGTATTTCCGGCTTAGCAACTCATACCCATCGCAATGTCATGGAATTCGGCACCCGGCGTGCCCAAGGCGAAAGCGCCGGCAATGACGGCGCTTATGCGGCTGTCTTAGGTGGCTGCATCGGCACGGCCAACTGCTTGGCCGAGATGAAGTTCGGCTCCGATGTCAAAGCTGTCGGCACCGTTGCCCATTCCTTCATCGAATTCTTCCCCACGGAGCTAGAAGCCTTCCGTGCTTATGCCGAAACTTACCCGACGAACGTCTCTCTGTTGCTGGACACCTACAATACCTTCGAGTCGGGATTAGTCAATCTTTTGAAGATCGATGATGAGATGATTGCCAAGTATCCCAATGACGAAACCCGCCGAGTCAAGGCAGCCCGAGTCGATTCCGGAGATCTTGCTCGCGAGTATAAACGACTTCGGAAAGCCTTGGATCAAGCTGGCAAGTCCTATATCAAGCTGGTGGCATCCAATGCCCTGGATGAGACGAAGATGGAAAACATGGAAATCTATGAGGATGCCCATTTCGATTCCTATGGCGTGGGCGAGAACCTGATCACCTCGGCTACCGACCCTGTCTTCGGCGGCGTCTATAAGCTGGTCGCCGTCAAGAAGGCCGATGGCAGCTATGCGCCGAAGATGAAATGTTCGGAATCCTCCGTCAAAGCCATCATCCCCGGAAAGCTGATGGCTTACCGGGTCTTTGATGAGGAAGGCAAAGGGCAGTGCGACATCATTGCCATGGATGACGAGGTGATCGAGGCCGGCAAACCGATTCGGGTCTTCAATTTCGATCCGGAGGATTTCAAGCGCGACCGGATCATCGTTCCGCTGAAGGTTGAGAAGCTTCTTTATCCTTTCATCATCCAAGGCAAATTGGTGATGGATCTTCCGGATATCAAGACGAAGAAGGCCTACATCAAAGATCAATTGGAGCATCGGGTCTGGGAGAGCGAACTCCGACCGGAACTGCCGCATCAGCACTATATCGATCTGACGGAGAAGGTCTATACCACCCGGGAAGAGATGTATCAGTCGCTGCATGGCGGTAACCTTTGATCGATGAGCAAAGCTCTTTTCTTTGGCGGAGCCTTCAATCCGCCGACCATCGCCCATCTGCTGGCCAGCAATGCTGCCCGCTTAGCCTGTCAGGCCGAAAAAGTCATCTTTGTTCCCAGTCAGTCTCATTATATTCTGTCGACTCAAGGGAAGGACTTCTCCTTCTCCGATGAGGCGCGGTTAAGCATGCTACGTCTCTTAGCCAAGACCCGTCCTTGGATGGCTGTCTCTGCTTACGAGCTGGAACAGCCCAGTCAGCCTAGAACGTATCACTCTTTACAGGCGTTAAGTCAGGAAGGGTATGAGCTGAAGCTTTTGATCGGCAGTGACTGGCTAGTCAATCTGAAGACTTCCTGGAAGTTCGTGCCGGAGATCTGCAAGACCTATGGGATCGTGGTGATGTCCAGAAACAGCCAGGATTCCCAGGCGGTCGTTGCAGCCGATCCGTATCTGAAGACGCTGGAACGATATCTCACCTTTGTCCAGGCTCCGGCCTTGACCCAGCAAGTCTCTTCCAGTGCCATCCGCAAGGCGTTAGCATCCGGGACGATGACATCCGATATTCAGGCGATGATTCCCAAAGAACTCGGGGACCTTAGAGCATATCTTCCTAAGAGGGAGGCTTTATGAAAAACTCATGGATCAAAGTCGGCTGTGCCGTTCCTAAGACAGTCGTCGGAAACGTTCCGGCCAATGTCCAAGCAATCAGTAAGCTTTGCCAGGCCAATCCCGATGTCGGCGTGCTGGTTTTCCCGGAGCTTTGTCTGACGGGGTATACCTGCGGAGATCTTTTCTTTGAGGAGGCACTCTTGGAGGAGGCCCAGCAAGGGCTATTGACGTTGGCTAAGCTTTCGGAAAAGAATCCGGGCCAGACCGTCATTGTCGGTCTTCCTTTACCTTTCCGAAATGCTCTTTACAATGTCGCCGCCTTTGTTTCCGAAGGCAAGATCGTCGGCTTGATTCCCAAGACGGAAATTCCGAACTATGGCGAATTCTATGAACGGCGCTGGTTCTGTTCCGGTAAGGATATCCTCAGTCAGCAGGTCAGAATCGGCAGCAATGAGATACCGTTCGGCCGAGATTTCCTCTTTGCGGACGCGTCTTCGGGCGCGGTGCTTGGGGCGGAAATCTGTGAGGACCTCTGGGTACCGGATAAACCCTCCACCCATCAGGCCTTGGCCGGAGCCAACATCTTGGTCAATCTCAGTGCCAGCGATGAGAATCTGCTTAAGAAGGAATACCGGAAGAATCTGGTGATGATGCAGTCCGCTAATCTCTATGCCGCTTATCTGTATTGCTCGGCGGGGATGGGCGAATCCTCTACGGATCTCGTCTTCTCCGGACATTGTCTTTTAGCGGAAAATGGGTCGCTTTTAGAAGAGAGCATCTATCCTTTGAAACCTCAAGTGACCACCGCTTTGATAGATCTCTCCAAGATTGCTTATAACCGGATTCACCAATCGACCTTTGGCAATCGGAATCCGGAAGGCTTTTTCAAGACCCTGACAACCTCCGTCAAGCCCTTAGGCGGCAAAGAAGAGGTCACGGTCGATGAGCTCGTTAGGCTGCTGAAAAAAGAAGCCTATCCGGTTAACCGGACACCCTTTGTCCCTACCGATCTGAAACAGCGGCAGCAGCGCTGCCAGGATATTCTGGCCATTCAAGCCAACGGCCTGGCAACCCGGGTGAGAAATACCGGCATTAAGACCCTCGTCATCGGTATTTCCGGCGGTCTGGACTCGACTTTGGCTCTCTTAGTTTCCTATGAAGCCCAAAAGCTGGTTCCCGAAATCCGTTTGATCGGTGTGACGATGCCCCAGGCGGGCAATACCTCGTCCTTGACGTATCAGAATTCCTTAGCCTTGATGGAGGCTCTGGGCATCACTCCGAAGATCATTCCCATCGGGGATGAAGTAGCGGCTCACCTGAAAGCCATCGGCCATAGTGCGGACTATCAGGGGGCGGGGGATACGACCTATGAGAATGCTCAGGCCCGGATGCGGACCTATCTTCTGATGGATTTGGCTAATCAGGAGCGTGGCCTGGTGGTGGGAACCGGCGATCTTTCCGAATTGGCTTTAGGCTGGTGCACGTATAACGGCGACCATATGTCGATGTATGGCGTCAATGCTTCCGTCCCGAAGACGCTGGTCCGGTATCTCGTTTCCACTTATGCCGAGATGATGGCAGATAAAGCGTTAAGCAAGGTGCTAAGAAGTATTGTCGATACTCCCATCACGCCGGAGCTGACACCCACGAAGAAAGGGCAGATTGCTCAGAAGACGGAGGATACCATCGGTAAGTATGATCTCAATGACTTCTTCCTCTTCTACCATCTCCGCTATGGACTTTCGCCTCTCGCGATTCTTGCCTTAGCTGAGGTCGGTTATCCGGAGCAGACCAAGGAGAGCCTGAAAGAGGCCTTAAGCCGTTTCTATGCCCGTTTCTATTCTCAGGCCTTCAAACGGAGCTGTCTTCCGGATGGCCCGAAAGTCGGCAGTGTCTCGCTGTCGCCGCGGGGCGATTATCGGATGCCGAGCGATGCTGATGTCGGTATGATCTTGGAGCTTATCAAGAACGCCTAAGATGAGTGCAACTCAGGCCTCTCCCAATCGTATCGTCCGTCTTAACGATTCCGAACTGAACGATTTTTTCCTGTACCTTAAAGGTGTGCTAGGGTATTCGGAAAAGACGCAGGTCAGTTATGGGGAGGATATTGCTGATTTTCTCTTGTTTCTGAAAGCCAACCATCTGGCAAAGAATGCCGTAACCACTTCGGTGATTCGGGATTATCTGCTGGACAAGCATGTTGCCGGACTCAATCCTTCCTCGATTCAGCGCAGTGTTTCCGCCTTACGTCATTTCTACCGGTATCTTTACCGGTACAAGGGATATAGCACAAATCCGTTTGATGTCATCACTTCCCCGAAGAAGAGCAAATCCCTGCCGGCCTTTCTCAGCGAAGAGGAAGTCAATGATCTTTTGGACAACAACCGCACCCGGACCGATAAGCTCGCCTTGCGGGATCAGGCCATCCTTGAGCTGCTTTATGCCTCGGGCTTACGCTGCTCGGAGACCATCTCGCTGAAAATCAGCGACATCGACTTTCAGCAGCAGACATTGACCATCATCGGCAAGGGCGACAAGGAACGGATTGTTCCTTTCTCCGATGTTGCTGCGGAGGCGCTGAAGACATATCTGGAGAAGTCACGGAAGACTTTCATCAAAGATCCCCTCGCCGATACCGGCGTCTGTTTTGTCAACAGCCATGGTGGACCCCTAAGTGAGCGGGGACTGGAAACCATTGTCTCCAATAGTGCCAAGAAGGCTGGCTTTGAATTGGCCCTGCATCCCCATATGCTGCGACATACTTTTGCAACCGAGCTCCTCAATAATGGTGCTGATTTACGGACCATCCAGGAGTTATTAGGACATGCTTCCATCCAGACGACGGCAATCTATACCCATGTGACCTATGCCGACTTGAAGAAGACCTATGATTCCTGCTTTCCCAAGGCCACGAGTGACTATATAGACCCTGCCAGCAGCCAGCCAGTGGTCATCTTTGATTTCAATGGCACAATGTTCTTCGATGAGGAAAAACATGTGGTCTCCTGGAAGGCTTTCAGCAAGGAAGAATTCAATTACGACCTCAAAGATGAGGAATTCCCGGCCCATATCCACGGCCACAACAACAAAGAGATTCTGGAATACCTTGCCCACCGCTCTTTTTCATCGGAAGAGGTTAGTGCCTATGCCACCAAAAAAGAGAAAGCCTATCAGTCGTTATGTGAAGCCGATCAGGCCAATCTTCATCTGGTGAAAGGACTGCCGGAATTCTTAGACGGCCTGAAGGCCCGCGGGATTCCTTTTGCCATTGCAACGGCCAGTATGGCTCCGAATGTCGCCTGGTATGTGAAGACATTTTCTTTATCCCGTTGGTTCAATCATGCTAATATCATCTACGACGATGGCACCTTGACCCGCGGCAAGCCCGACCCGATGATTTATCAAAGGGCGATGAGTCAGCTGAAGGCCAAGCCCGAAAAGACGCTGGTCTTCGAAGATGCCCCCAGCGGCATCGAGAGCGCCTATCGGGCTCACGCCGGGATGGTGGTGGCGGTCGAAAAACCGGAACGTGTTGACGTTTTCCGCAAGAAGAAGGAGGTCTCCGAGGTGATTGAAGACTTCTCCTGTTTGCCTAAGGCGGTCTATGATTTTCTGGGATGGGACAAGACGAAGCAATCCTAGCTAACGGAGGAAATGAATCATGAATTGCGCAACGAAGATCTGGGATGACCTCTATTATGTCGGTGGCAGTGACCGTCGGATAAGGAAGTTCGAGAACATTCTTCCTATCCATCATGGTGTATCCTACAACTCGTATCTCTTCTTGGATGAGAAAACCTGCCTGATGGATACGGCGGATCAGTCCATTTCCCGTCTCTTTTTAGAGAACGTCACCTCCGTCTTGGGAACGAGGAAGCTTGATTATCTGGTCATCCATCATATGGAGCCGGATCATTGCTATAACATCACGGAAATCTTATTGCGCTATCCGGAGGTGCAGCTGGTTGGCAATGCCCAGACTTTTAAGATGCTGCATAATTTCTTCCCGGAGCTGGATACCCAGGGTAAGGAAATCGTTGTCAAGGACGGCGATACCCTGTCCTTAGGCAAACGGAAGCTGCACTTCTATCTCACCCCAATGGTTCATTGGCCGGAGGTGATGATGACTTTTGAGGAGACCCAAGGTCTGCTCTTTACTGCTGATGCTTTCGGAACCTTCAATGCGCTTGACGGCAATCTTTATGCCGATGAGGTCCGCTATGACCGCAATTTCCTGGATATGGCCCGGATGTACTACACCAACATCGTCGGCAAGTACGGTCAGTCCGTTCAGCAGGCCTTTAGTAAGCTCCCCATCGATAAAGTGACGATGCTCTTATCTCTCCATGGACCGATCTGGAGAAAAGATTTAGGTTATATCATCGACAAATATCAGAAGTGGTCGACCTATACGCCGGAAGAAAAAGGCGTCATCATCATCTATGCCACCATGTATGGCGATACGGAGAATGCTGCCGATATCTTGGCTCGGGATCTCTCGAGTCAGGGCATTACCAACATCAAGGAGTATGATGCCAGCTACACGGACGAGGATTGGCTGGTCAGCGAATCCTTCCGGGTGTCGAATATCGTCATCATCTCTCCCACCTACAATATGACCATTCATCCGGATATCGACACTTACCTTTCCGGGATGATGCGGATGGCATTAGCAAAGCGGACCCTCACTCTGATTCAGGCGGGCAGCTGGTGTCCGTCGAGCCTCTGTTTGATGAAGGCAAAGCTAGCCTGTCAGAAGACCTTTACTTACACCCCAACGGAATTAACCATCCTTTCGGGTGTGAAACCGTGTGACGTTACCAGCCTTGAGACCATTGCTGGCGAAATCAAAAAATCCTTAGGTGAATAAATTTCGCGAAAAATAATTAAATATTTGCTTTAATAATACTTTCGCCTATGTCTATAATAGTAGGCGAGGAATTCCGAAGAATGAATTTATTGATGCTTGCCTACGATAATAATCCCAGTACCAACTTCCAGAACGTCTTTTTCGTTGTGGATTTCATCGCAACGACCATCCTGATTCTGCTGCTGACGTTCTTTGTTTCCTACAACCTGAAGAATAAGCTGGTGTTAGTCTTCTATTGCCTGATGGATATCATCTACATCATCTCGATGATCTGCGGGCTGGATAATCTGACGCTGATTTCTCTTTTCTTCCTGGTCGGCGGCACCATTCTCTTCCTTTTCGTCAATGCCGGTATCATCCGCAAATATGTCGCTATTCCGCTGAAGTTCTCGAGTAATTCCAAGAAAGGCAAGGAAGATTTTGACCGTGAGAAGCTGATCAACAACATCGTCACTGCCGTCCGCTGGATGAGTCAGAACAAAGTCGGTGGTCTAATCACCTTCGAACGCTCCACTCCCTTAGATGACTATATGAAGAACGGCACCATCATCAATTGCCCTGTCACGCCGGAAATCATTGAAACCATCTTCTATGTCGGCACCCGTCTTCACGATGGCGCCATTGTCATCCGTGGCGATACCATTGTTGCAGCCGCTGTCTATTACACGCCGTCGACCAAGGCCTTGCCGGGCAAGGTCGGTTCCCGTCATCGGGCGGCCTTAGGCATCAGCGAAGTCACCGATTCGGTGACCATCGTCGTCAGCGAAGAGACCGGTCGGGTTGCTATCGCTCATGCCGGGATGCTTGATCCGGTCAAGAACGATGAAGTCGAGAAGGTCTTCCGCAATCAGTTTTCAGCCAATTAACCTGAGGTTCCCCTCAGGTTTTTCTTTCGCTGCCTGCTTTCTTTCCCTTTCCTGAAATGTTTTGAAAAACTCGCCTTGCTGTATTTAAAAACACTCGCAAAGCAAGTATGATAATAGTAACTTTTAAGGAGGATCCTTATGCCGACACCCCATAATGAAGCCAAAGACAATGAGATTGCCAAAACCGTCCTGATGCCGGGCGACCCGTTACGGGCCAAATTCATCGCCGAGCATTTCTTGACGGATGCCAAGCTCGTCAATACGGTCCGCAACATGTACTGCTATACCGGAACCTACCACGGCAAACGTGTTTCCGTGATGGGCTCAGGAATGGGCATCCCGTCCATTGGCATCTATGCCTATGAACTCTACCATGTCTATCACGTGGAGCGCATCATCCGCATCGGCACGGCCGGTGCCACGGATCCGAGCCTGAAGCTGTTTGATCTGGTCATTGCCATGGGTGCTTCCACCAATTCCAACTGCGCCAGCCAGTATCAGTTGCCGCAGGGAACGATGTCGGCCATCGCCAACTATGAGACGCTCAATCAGGCGGTCACCAGTGCCAAGAACCATGGCTACCGCTATCAGGTGGGTCAGGTCTTTTCCAGCGATAACTTCTATAACGATCCCAAAGAGGTCTGGGAAGCCTGGGCCAAGATGGGCTGTCTGGCCGTGGAGATGGAAGCCTATGGACTTTATCTTACTGCCGCTCAGGCGCATCAGGAGGCTCTGGCCATCATGACCATCTCCGACAGCATGATCACGCATGAAGAGACGACGACGGAGCAGCGAGAAAAATCTTTCACCCATATGATGGAAGTTGCTTTGGATTGTATCAAGGACTGACATGATTAAACTGGTTGTCTTTCTTGTTGTTTTTTCTATCGTTGTGGTGCTCTTGGTGGTAGGCTTCTTTTATGATGACATCAAGGCTTTTGACGAGAAAAGACATCACCGGCATCATGTCTATCAGGTGCTGCATAACTATGCCGAAGACTATGATCAGCTCTTATTGAACAACGTCGTCCTCAACCTCGGCCAGCCGGGCGATCCGGCCACGACATTCGACCATATCCTCATCGGGGACAAGTACGCCTATCTGATTCAGGACTTTGAGGCCCAGGGAGCCATCTATGGCAACCTCCGGGATCCCAAGCTTTTCCTGAAGAACTTCCAGAGCACCGTCATCACCATTCCCAATCCGATGATTGAGAATCTGGAAGCCATCCTGAAATTCGAGAAATCCCGGGGCATTGATCCCGAGGAGAAAATCTGCGTTTCCGTCATCGTCGTCAATGATTCTTTGATTGTCCCGGCCGGCATCAAGACCAAGGGTCAGGTGGGCTGGTTCTTACCGGTCAACGAACTCTATAAGACATTGCAGCAGGCTGAGCAGGATGATGTCGCAAAGATTTCCCATGAGACCTCTGAAAAGATCATCAAGAATCTCAAGTCGCAGAGTGACGCCAACAAGGCCGAAATGAAAAAACACTCCCGCCCTCTGAAAAGCAATCCGGACGTTCCCGTTAAGTAATCGCTTTCTTATCCTTGACGATTTCTTAAACTTCTTTTAACTATCGTGCTTTTTACAAAAAGACCTTTTCATTACCCTCAAAAAAGGATTGCCTTGTGTCAAGGGATTTGTATAATTGAGGTTAGTTTTTTCAAATAGGGGGGCTCGAGCTGTGGTTAACATCCGCATTGTCGGTTCACAGAAGACGGACGACTTTGCCAAAGTTGAAAAAGCACTCAATAAGGCTGCTGTGGATGCCACCATCTCCTACCAGGATAAGACGGTTCGCTGTGAAGATTACGATGCCGAGGAAGCGATGGCAGCCATTCATGCGATAGGGCTGACGCCGTCTCTGATCTAAGCAAAGAAGGCCTTCCCTGGACGGAAGGCTTTTTTTCTTCTTAGGTTAGAAGCTTTGTATGGATAATTGCTTTCCAAACCTGTTAAAATAGATGAAGTCGGGTGCTAACCAAGAATGGAAAAGAAAGAGACGGAGAAAATTATCGCTGCACGGCGGAAAAGGATCCTGAACAAAGGCTTAGGCATGAACCTGCTTTTGCTCCTGCCTCCACTGATTCTGGAGGGCGTCATTCTGATTGCCTCGCCGGTCCTTTTCTTTTTGCCTCTGTTTCTGACGTATTTTGTGCTGCCGATGTTCTATACCGTGGAACGCAGGATCCGCAACAACATCAGCGGCATCGGCAACCAGAACTTCACTTATGTCGATGGCTACAAAGCCTTCTTTGCCTCCGCTCAGGGCGGCATTTTCGGCGTCATCCTGGCTTTCTTCTCAGCCGTGATGCTGACCTTGTTCCTCTTTTTGATTTTAGGTTTTACCTTCCCCTATATCTGCACCAACTATGCCGGTGCCTATAACACCTACCAGGAACTGGTGAAGATGTATGGCGATACCTCTACGGATACGCAGACCGTCCTTAACTATCTGCTGGCTAACGGTCCGGTGCTGATGCAGCCGATGACCATCTTCATGGGAGCGCTGCTTTTCTTGCCTTGCTTCTATCTGGTCTTCATCAGCATCAACTTCCATCTAACTGACCATTACCTTTGCACGATCGTCTTGCCGGATATTGACCTCAATATCTCCGCCAGCCAGGCCAGAGCCTTGTCCCGGGGATCGTTCCGGAGACTGCTTTTCGGCGAACGGATTGGCTACGACATCCGTTATAATTGGTCTTTCTATCTCGGTTATGCCGTTCTCTATGGAATCTCCGTCTATCTCTTCTCCCTGGTGAGTGTCTCTTCTGCCAATCTTATGGCCTTTGTTGCCTTGGCGACCCCGGTCATCTCCCTCTTCTATGGCCTGTTCTTCGATTATTTCTGCCTTAGCAATGACTACGCCATTCTGGAAGGCATTGCGCCGCTGCTGTTAGAGAGAATCCCGCTGCCGATGCGGACCTCCATCCTACAGACCTACAACAATCCCAACTATATCCATGGTCAGGAATCCGCCATCCGCGGTTCTTTCGTTCCGCAAAATTCATTCAGGGAAGAGCATCCTTTTGCTTCGCCCTTTGCTTCTAGCCCGACAGCAGCGCCGACGAGTGAAACGAAGCCGGAAGACGAGCCGACCGGAGCGGTCATTGATCTCTCCCAGTCGGCGGATGACACCAAGCCCTCTTCTGAGGATGGAAAGGATAAGGACAGCAAATGATCTCAGTTGGCATCGATATCGGTTCTACCACCATCAAAGCCGTTGTTTTGGATGACAACGACCAGGTAATTTATAAGTCCTACGAGCGTCACTTCTCCCGCATCAGCGAAAAACTGGCTGCCGTACTAAGTGAACTGGAGCAGGGTCCCCTCAATGGGATGAAAGAAGTCTCCCTTTCCTTTACCGGCTCGGCCGGTATGGGCATTGCCGAAGGCTGTGGATTTCCTTTCTATCAGGAAGTCTATGCTACCCGGGAAACGACCAAAAAGTATTTTCCTAAGACCGACGGCATCATCGAACTCGGCGGTGAGGATGCCAAGATTCTTTTCCTGACCGATGGCGTCGAAGTCCGGATGAACGGAACCTGTGCCGGCGGCACCGGAGCTTTCATCGATCAGATGGCCTCGTTGCTCAATGTGCCGATTGAACAGATGAATGACTTGGCCAGCAAGCATGAACGGATCTATACGATTGCCAGCCGCTGCGGCGTCTTTGCCAAGAGCGACGTCCAGCCTTTGCTGAATCAAGGTGCCAAGAAGGAAGATATCGCCGAATCCATCTTCTATGCCGTCGTCAATCAGACGATTGCCGGCCTTTCCCAAGGCCGGGAAATCAGCGGTAACGTCATGTATCTGGGCGGCCCGCTGACCTTCATGCCGGAACTGAGAAAAGCGTTTGATGAAACGTTAGGCGTTACGGGCGTCTTACCGGAGAACTCCCTTTATTTTGTCGCCATCGGTGCGGCCTTATTGGCTAAGAAAGACAAGAAGGTGGATATCTACTCCATCCTCGACAAGGTCAGCCAGTACCGGAACAACGAGAACTTCTCCTATATCGATCCGCTCTTCAAGGATGAGAAGGAATATCAGGACTTCTTAGACCGGCACAACAAGGATCATGTCGACATCCTGCCGTTAGCCGATTACGAAGGTTCCCTTTATTTAGGTGTCGACAGTGGATCCACGACCCTGAAGTCGGTGCTCATCGATAAAGACAAAAACATCCGTTACACCGCCTATATGTCGAATAAAGGCGACCCGATTGCTCTCTTGCAGCAGATGCTTCTGGATATCTATTCCAAGAAGAATCCCAAGGCAACGATTTGCGGTGCCTCCTCGACCGGCTATGGCGAGGATCTTGCCCGGAATGCCTTTAGCTTCGATCACGGCATCGTGGAGACAATGGCCCATTTCGAAGCCGCCAAGCATTTCCTTCCGGATGTCGAGTTCGTCATCGATATCGGCGGTCAGGATATCAAGTGCTTCCGTATCAAGAAGGGTTTCATTGAGGATATCTTCCTCAACGAGGCCTGTTCCTCCGGCTGCGGATCGTTCCTGCAGACGTTTGCCAATGCTCTTGGCTATTCCATTGAGGATTTCGCCAAGCTGGCTCTCTTTGCCAAGCGTCCGGTGAACTTAGGCTCCCGCTGCACCGTCTTCATGAACTCCTCGGTCAAGCAGGCCCAGAAGGATGGCGCGACCGTCAACGATATCTCGGCCGGCCTTTCCATTTCCGTCGTCAAGAATGCTCTGTATAAGGTCATCCGCTGCGGCAGCAAGGATGAATTGGGCAAGAAGATCGTCGTCCAGGGAGGCACCTTCCTCAACGATGCCGTCCTGCGGGCATTTGAAAAGGAGCTGGGCGTCAATGTCATCCGCTCCAACATCGCCGGTCTGATGGGCGCCTATGGCGCTGCTTTGGATGCCATGGGTCTGGATCTTCCGGTTTCCGGCATGCTGAGTGAAGATAAGCTGAAGACCTTCAAGCGCAAGGTCAGCTCCGTCCAATGCCAGGGCTGTCAGAACCACTGCCGGCTGACGATCTCCGTCTTTGACGACAAGCGTGTCTTCATCGGCGGCAACCGCTGTGAGAAGCCGGTCACCAAGAAAGCCACGAATCTTTATCTTGATCTTTATGATTTCAAGGACAAGCTTCTTCGCTCGTATAACCACGAACATGATGATAGCAACCGCTATCCGATGGGTAAGATTGGTTTGCCGATGGGTCTCAATTTCTATGAGCTGGCTCCCTTCTGGTCCGTTTTCTTCACCGAACTTGGCTTCCAGGTCGTCTATTCCGACCCCAGCAGTGCCAAGCTGTACCGTTCCGGTCAGATGACCATTCCATCCGATACCGTCTGCTACCCGGCAAAGCTCCTGCACGGACATGTCGTCAACCTCATCCAGAAAGGGGTGAAGACCATCTTCTATCCCTGCATGTCCTATAACGTCGAAGAGAGCGGCACCGATAACCACTACAACTGTCCGGTCGTGGCCTATTACTCCGAAGTCATCAAGAACAACGTCAAGCTCATCAACAAAGAGAAGGTTCTCTATATCAACGACTACGTCAACCTCTCGGAACGTTCCCATTTTGCCAGCAAGATCTACGACCATCTTTCCCAGTACTTCCCGACTCTGAAGCCCAGCCAGGTTCATCATGCAGCCGAGAAGGCTTATCAGGAATATTACAAGTATGAGAAGATCATCCTGCAGAAGGGCAATCATATCATCGAGGAAGCCAGAGCCGAAGGCAAGACCATCATCGTTCTTTCTGGCCGTCCTTACCATGTCGATCCGCTGATCAACCATGATATCGATAAGCTGATCTTAGGCTACAACTGCGCTGTCGTCAGCGAGGATGTCATCGCCCGTCAGGAGAAGGATCCGGAACCCAGCCGGGTTCTCAATCAGTGGACCTATCATTCCCGGCTTTACAAAGCCGCCAATTATGTCGTCGGTCAGAAGGATATGCAGCTGCTGCAGCTGGTGTCTTTCGGCTGCGGGGTCGATGCCGTCACGGCCGATGAGGTCCGGGACATTCTGGAGCGTCACAACAAGATCTATACCCAGGTCAAGATCGATGAGGTCACCAACCTTGGTACGGTGAAGATCCGTCTCCGCTCGCTTCTGGAAGCTCTCCGGAAGAAGGAGGCCAACGAACAATGATCTACCATTTCCATTACTATCCGAAAGACAAGGACGGCTTCTACCGGGATAAAAACGGCCGGATTCTCTTCACCAAGGCGATGAAGAAGACCCATACCCTTCTTTTCCCGATGATGGCGCCGATCCATTTCAGCATGCTGCAGCGGGTGCTGGAGCATTACGGCTACCATGCCGAACTGCTGACCGACAATTCGCCGGATATTGCCCAGACCGGCCTTAAGTACATTCAGAACGATATGTGCTATCCTGCCATCCTTTCCTGCGGACAGATGATCCATGCCCTGCAGACCGGGAAATACGACCTCAACAAGGTCTGCGTACTGATTTCCCAGACCGGCGGCGGCTGCCGTGCCTCCAACTACATCTCCTTGCTCCGCAAAGGCCTGAAACGGGCGGGACTTGGCAATATTCCTGCCGTCAGTCTGAACCTGTCGGGACTCGAACCGAACCCGGGTCTTGAGATCACGTTAGGCCTCATCCGCCGGATGCTGGCCGGTGTCGTCTATGGCGATATGCTGATGGTGCTGAAAAACCAGGTTGAGCCTTATGAAGTCACGAAAGGCGAGACTGCCGCTTTAGTCAAGCATTGGCAGGATGTCATCTGTGATCAGCTTATGTATAAGAATGGTTATAAGTTCTCCATCCTGGCTAAGAATCTCAACCAGATCAGCGATGATTTTGCCAAGATCAAGCAAGACGGAATACGGCGGGTCAAGGTGGGCATCGTCGGTGAGATTTACGTCAAATATGCCTCTCTTGGCAACAACAACCTCGAAGGCTTCTTACGGGACCAGGACTGCGAAGTCAATCTTCCGGGCATGATGAACTTCATTCTCTTCAAGATCGATAACCGGATCGAGGACTGCAAGCTGTATGGCGGCCATCATCTGAAGAAGATGGTCTGCGAGTGGCTTTTCGATTACTCCACCAAGATTCAGAACGCCTTCAACAAAGCCATCAGCCGCAACGCCTGTTTTGAGGTGCCTCTGCCTTACAGCAAGGTCAAGGAACTCGACAGCGGCATCAACGGCTACGGCAATAAGATGGGCGAAGGCTGGCTCTTGACCGGCGAGATGCTGGAGCTTTGCCATTCCGGCTATGAGAATATCGTCTGCACGCAGCCTTTCGGCTGTCTGCCGAACCATATTTCCGGCAAGGGCATGATCCGCAAGATCCGGGAAGTCTGCCCCAACAGCAATATCGTGGCAGTCGACTATGATGCCGGTGCGCCGAAGGTCAATCAGGAGAACCGTATCAAGCTGATGCTCTCCTTGGCCAAGGAAAAACTCGAAGCTGACGAAGCCCTGCATAAGGACGTCCGCGAGACGAAATAAAAAGAGCTGACGCTCTAGAGGGTCAGCTCTGCCAATAAGTCTTTGACAAGATAGATCACCGTCACCTCCGTGACATCGCTGAGGCCGAAGTTTTTGTTGGCTCTGTCAATGCCGTCTTTGACGACCAGTTTGTAGCCGTCCAGGGAGAAGGCGTTGCGGCCGGTGGGGATCATCAGGCTCGTGCCATAGGTGAAGAGACCATTGGTCGGATCCTCGCCATCCGTCTTGATCAGCATCGGATCTGTCGTCTCCAAGGCCAGGAAGGAATGGAAGAGGCTTCTCAGATAGAGCAATGTCAGATTGAAGATGACTTCCTTGTTTTTGTTCAGGGAGACCAGCAATCTGCGGTCAATATCGGTCTGATTCCGGGTGGCGCTGTCGATGACGACAATCGGATAAAGGGAAGCAATCAGGGTCGCAACATCGACTTTCTGGAGGGAGAAAAGGAAATCTTCCAGAACCAAGGATGCCTTGGTGATCTCATTTGCCAGGTCCGTCTGGATATCCTGGGGTGCCTTTTCTAAGACCTTCCAGAAATAGGCTTTCAGGATTTCTTCGCCGTCTTTGGCTTTTTCCTTGCCTTTGGCTTTGCTGATGATGGCATGGGCAATCACGGAATAGAGATAATACCCAAGGCGGGAATTCTCATCGAGGTCGGTTGTCTTGTAATCCCCGAGATCAAAACGGCTGGAGACCGGATTTCCGTTGACAAAAAAACGGACATCGTCCGGACTCTGATGGGATAGAACCTTTTGAATCAATTCCTCGCGATTCATAGCAAAAATATTATAACATAAGACTTCTTTGAACAAAGAAGCAGAATACGAAGGCAAGGCGTTTTTTTCACCCGGAATTTTTTGAATCAGGATGACCTCTTGGCTAGCTCCTTTTTAACAAAGCAAAGAAAAACGATCAATCTTTTCAGGAAACTGTGAGAGAGTTCTGGTTTCCTTGACATTACTGAAAAGCAATGCTATGTTAAAAGAACAAAGAGGACCACCTCCTCTGCCATCGTGCTATTCAAGAAAGGATCCGAATGAGGAAAAAGATTCTTGCTTATTTTGAGTTTGATTTATTAACTGCCACTTTATGCAAAATCTAGGCGAATTCTTTTTAAATTGAAAAAATAATGATCCGGTAACGGATCTTAGCTTCTTTGCCCCTGAACCTTTTGTGTCATGTGGGATAAAAGGAGGCTAGCCAAGATGTTGGAATGCATCGCTGTATCCAAGGTGTATTCGGTACGGAAAGGGCCGGAAGCAAAAGGCCTGGCCAATGTCAGCCTTGTTCTTCCTTCGACAGGGATGGTGTTTCTCTGTGGCGCTTCCGGATCAGGCAAGTCAACCCTCCTTCATCTTTTGGCCGGGCTCGACCGGCCGACAACGGGACAAATCCTTTGGAAAGGGAAGAACCTCGCGAACCTTCGCGAAAAGAAACTTTGCCAATACCGTAAAAAGGAAGTTGGCTATGTCTTCCAGGAATATAACCTTCTGGAGGGACTGTCGGTTCTCGATAACGTCGCCTTGTCTTTGGAAATCGAAGGAGTCTCACGAAAAAAAGCGGAAGAGGAAGCAGGCCAAGCCTTGAGCAAGGTTGGACTGAAAGATTTTGGCTTGCGGCGTCCCGGAGAATTGTCCGGCGGACAGAAGCAGCGGGTTGCCATTGCCAGGGCCTTGTGCAAGAATCCTTCTTTGGTGCTGTGCGATGAACCGACCGGCGCCCTGGACTCCGTCAATAGTGCCGAGGTGTTTGCTCTCTTGAAAAAGTTGAGCCAGGACCGGCTCGTGGTTGTGGCCAGTCATGACTTGGAAGCTGCCAAAAAATATGGGGATAGAATCCTTACTCTCAAGGATGGTTCTTTAGTCGATGATGAGACAATCCTTGCCAAAGATAAGGATGATGATAGCAAAGACAATCTCAATGAAAGTAAACGGAATGGTGGTTTAGGACTTCGTAATATTTCTCGGCTTTCCTGTTCCTTTGTCAAAAGCAAGGTTCTTCGTTTTGTTATCGCCATCCTGCTTTCGGCTACTTCGCTGACAATGTTTGGTATTGCTTCGGAAATTTATTCGGTATCGGCGGATAGCATTGTCACGCAAGGAATTATGGATGAAGAGAATACTTTCTTTTCTTTAGAAAAAAAGCGGTCCATACGATGTGATACCTCACAATACAAAGAAAACGTTCAGAAAGTCAATTTCTCGAACCAAGATCTTGCGGATATGGATGCAAAGACCGGGCTTCATTTTACGGGAATCTATGATACCGATCTGGATATCTCATCCTCTCTTCTTAAATACAATTCTGCCTCCTGGAATGATAATTATTACCACCCGCAAATTACCGGATTTGCTTATCTTGATGATGCCTCAGAACATTCGTTAATCGCAGGTTCTTTCCCCGAAGACAGCCATGATATCCTGCTGACGGATTATTTGTATCATGAATTCACGATCTATGGGTTTACTTATTCTGATGACGAAGGACTAACCGAAACAATAACTCCGGAGGCAATCACTCCGGAAAGCCTGATTGGAAAACCTTTGAGCAAGAACTATCACATCTGCGGTTTCTTCAAAACAGATTGGAATCAGGAAGCGGCGGAATACCTGGAATCCCATAACGAGCAGACCGATAGCAAAGCCTATCGTCTTGGCTGGATTTTCAGCAGCAGCCTTAATTACGGCATCTGGAATGTCGGCTTTTTATCCAAGACAGGGATTCAGACTTTCCTGGAAACGGATTTCCAATTTCCTTTTGCTTACAGCGAGATTCAGTATGGAAGGAAAAGCCGGGTTCAGAATCGTCTTGAGACAAGCAATTGGGAAATCGCCCCTTATCTTAGTTCCCGGGATGCCGTCTTTTTCTCTGCCAATGCCTCAAACCTGAAAGAAAACGAATATCTGGCAACGGAGTACGGCCAGAACATTCGCTTCGATATCACCGCCAAGGACTTCAATTTCCAGGTCGATGCTTCCGATCTTCCGGAAGGGCTCACCTTTGTCTATGATGATGAAGACAGCAATCAGCAGTGCCTGACATTCCTGAAAAAGGCGGCCTTTGAGACCACCGTTAACAAAGATGCCGCATCTTTCGGTCAGAGCAAGCGCTATGTGACGGATTATCGGGCTCTGAAAAAGAATGCCAATGTCACTCCTAGCTATACCCTTGCCGAAGAGAAGGAAGTCCTTTCCTATCATCTCAACGACATCATAAAGAATTTCACTTATCTTCCCGATGAAACAGCCTTCAACGACTACCGGACGGAAACCGAGAGACTCTATCGGAAATATATACCCCGATATTACTCGGATATTTTCGTTTTGTCTTCCAACGAAAAGTTTGAGCGGAACACGGGGACATTCTCGGATTCCTATCCGGTCTTCCAAGCCGGGATTCTGATTCATTATCTCAATAAATACGGTTCGAGTCCGGTTGAGGCCCGCGTCGGTACCGGAATCCTTGATTTCTTCACCGACAACGGGAAAGACGAATATTACACCCGTCTGGTCTCACCTTCCCGCAAGGATAGACGCGCCATCAGCCGACTTCTCTCCTTGAACCATGAGAAGCTGGATCTGACGAAACCGGCTTATGTTCTGACCAGCTACTCCTTCTTTACTCCCGTGATGGAGGAACTTCTTTCCGTGAATGTCAAACTCACCGATAACGGGGTGATATTCTTCCTGATTGGTTTTGTCTGCTGCCTGCTTTCCCTCCTGATGATCGCCAATGCCATCAGTTCATCCCTGGCTTCCCGGCAAAAGGACATCGGGATTCTTCGGAGTCTGGGCGTCAGCGGCAAGGAGATTTCCGGAATCTGCCTTACGGAGACACTGGTTTTCATCGGAATTTCCCTGGCTGTGGCTTTCGTCGCTGTTCCGACCGCTTGCTTTGGAATTTCTCAGGGACTGAAAGCCTCCTATCAGATGGTGCTGAACGTGATACCTTTGTCTTCTCCGACCTTTGGATACTTGGCGGCGATAGCTCTGACCTCCGGGCTTCTCGGAAGTCTCTTCCCCATCCTACATGAAGCAAGGGAAACACCGATGGAAGCCATTCTTGGCAAAAAGAAAGGAAAAAAACAGCATGCTGGAAATAAATGACGTTTCAAAAGTCTATGCGGTGAAGAAGGGACCTACGGTTCAGGCTCTGAGCCATGTCTGTCTTGATCTTCCGGCGGCGGGACTGGTCTTTCTCTGCGGCACCTCCGGATCCGGCAAGTCGACGCTTCTTCATCTCCTGGCAGGACTGGATCGGCCGACGTCGGGGAAAATCATATGGAAGAAAAAGGAATTGTCCTCTCTGTCAGAGAAAAGACTTTCGCTTTTCCGGCGGAAAGAGGTTGGCTATGTCTTCCAGGAATATAACCTTCTGGAGGGACTGAGTGTCGAGGAAAACGTCTCATTAGCCCTGCAGATGGAAGGATGGAAACATCAAGAAGCCGAGAAAAAGGCCAAGGCATGCCTTGCTAAAGTCGGACTGCAGGATTTCTCCGCACGCCGTCCGGATGAGCTTTCCGGCGGCCAGCGGCAGCGGGTCGCCATCGCCCGTGCCTTATGCAAGGATCCTTCTTTGGTCCTTTGCGATGAACCGACCGGCGCCCTGGACTCCGTCAACGGCGCCGAGGTTTTTGCCTTGCTGAAGCAGCTGAGCCAGGACCGGCTGGTGGTAGTCGCCAGCCACGATAAGGAGGCCGCCCGGAAATATGGAGACCGAATCATCACTTTGAAAGACGGAAGCCTGATTCAGGATGAGACATTGAAACCTTGCTCAGTCTCGGATTCGGGTCCGTCAGCGACTGAAAAAGCAAGAAAACCATGGCCGATTTCCAGCCTTGCCAAGCTGTCTTTTCGTTCCTTAGGGCAGCGCAAAGGGCGACTGATTCTGACTCAGCTTATCTGTGTTCTCTCCTTAGCTATGTTCGGCGTGGCCTTCACGTTCTCGCGCTTTGATCCCGTTCGGAGCGAAGAGAAATCATTGACCTGCTCGGCCAACAATCCGGTTTCCGTTGCTTTGCGGCTACAGAAAAACGGCTCCTATTTCAGTACTTTGGGGCTTAGCCAAGAGTCGCTGACTTCCCTCAATGAGAAGACCGGATTGGGTCTGTCCGGCTATGTCTCTGAAAATCTGGATATGAGTCCTTATCTGACGCCCATTTTCGAACAGAACTATCAGACTCCACTTTACCCTTCAGGCTATGCCAGCTATTACTATTCTTTTGGACCGAACAAGATTCTTCCTTATGACTCTTCCTTTGCCAGCCACCTTCCTTTGGTCTGCGGCCAAGCTCCACAGAAGGACAACGAGATCCTGATTACGGATTACCAGGTTCAGACCTTTGCCCGTTATGGCTTCTATGATCCCACCACGAAAACCTATACCCAGCCGGAGGATTTCAAACCGGAGATTCTTTTAGGCAAACCCATCGATATCAACAATCCTTTTGTCATCACCGGTGTCCTCAATACGAACTTCTCGAAGGAGAGGTATGCCTCTTTTGCTAAGGCTGCCGAAGACAATGATCCTTATCCGGCCTCCGGCGGTCGGGCCGAGGACACCCTCTTCTATAGCAAAGTGGTTTCCGGTTATCAGAATGCCGCCTATGTTACTTCCTCGGCTTTTACTCAGGGACAAGACCCGGAGAAAGCCTATGGCTTTGTTTCTCCCGGAATGATGCTCGGCAATAATTACTTTTCTCAATTTCGCTATTATCATTCCGATTATGACGGCTATCTCTTCTTTGACAATCTGACATCCTTACCCGAAGACGGCTATCTTATCGAAGCACCCTTATTGGCAAGCATGAGTGATGGCAAAGAGACCTTCGGCATTGACAAAGAGGACATTGCGGATTCTTCTTATCAGTCTCAGCTTGCCTCTTTTGAGGCCTCGCCTATTGAATTCGTCCAGATTCTTGCCTCGCTGGCCGTGAGTGATTTTTCGGCCGAGAAGGCAGCTTCCTTCAAAACCGAGGATCCGGCTGACTATGCCCGTTATTATGTCAGCGGGGAAGGCGACCAGGAAATCTTCTATTCCTTCCTGGTAAGTCTTCTTCAATCCGATGTCCGGTGCTATACCTCTTTGCAGGAAAGCTACCGGAAGGATTATCTGGCTTCAAAGAAAAAACTGCTGTCGAAATATTACCTTCGTTATCAGGTTGCGCTTTTCCCGCAGGAGAAGCTGACCATTTCTTCTTCCGAGACTCATTCTCTCCGCTTATGCGGCGTCGATATGGATCTTCTGGGCAACAGTTCGGACCATGCCGGACTTGTCCTTCCTCCGCTCTTATCCGCTCAGCTTGCCCAGCCTTATGGGGAAATCTGCTACGGCAATGTCTTAGGAAGAGCAGCAAACGCCTCCGGCATCCGTTATCTTTGCCAAGATACTTTCTCGCAGAAAGACACCTCTTTCTTCCTGACCGGAACCATCACCACGCATGTCTTTACCTTGCAACAGCAGAACCAGTCCTTAGGCAAAATCCTGATCATCACCAGCTCGGTGTTAGGAGCCTTCAGTCTGGTGCTGCTTTCCATGTACCTATTGGTCATGATTGACGACAAGAAGAAGGAAATCGGAATCCTGAAAGCCATGGGAGCCAAAGGCAGTGACCTCTATGGCGTCTTTGCCCTCGGTTCCGTGTCTTTTGCCCTCATCCTCAGTCTCTTCACAACCGTTCTTCTTTTTGTTTTGTCTGCCGCGCTGAATCAGTCCTTGATGGCCTCTTCTGGGATTCCGGTGCTGGTGCTGACACCGAGCTATTTCGAGCCCCTGGTGATTTTCCTCATCAGTCTGGTCTCGGCATTGCTTTGCTCCGGCCTGCCGACCTGGAAGGCCATGCACGAGGATACCATCGCAACCTTGCGCGAAGAATAGGAGTCTTTTCTTCTTCCCGCCCTTCAGGAAAGGCTTTCCTTTTGCTCTCTTTGGCTAGGAAACCCGAGTCTACTAAGGTATAATTTTACCGAGGCTAACAAAATGATCTCAGAGAAAATCGTCGTTCTCGATTTCGGCGGTCAGTACAATCAGCTCATTGCCAGACGGGTCAGACAGTGCCATGTCTATTCCGAAGTGCTGCCCTACACTACGTCCTTGGAGACCCTGAAGGATCCTGCCATCAAAGGCATCATCTTCACTGGCGGTCCTAATTCCGTCTATCTTCCGGAATCCCCGCATATTGATAAGGCTGTTTTCTCCTTAGGCAAGCCGATACTGGGCATCTGCTACGGAGCGCAGCTCATCGGTTATACGCTGGGCGGCAAGGTCGAACATTGTCCTACCAGCGAATACGGCAATACCGATGTTACCCTGGTCCGCGATTCGCCACTGTTAAGACGTGTTTGTCAGAAGACCAGTGTCTTCATGTCGCATACCGATAAGGTGACCGTCCTTCCGCAGGGCTTTGTGACGACCTCGTCGTCTCAAAGCTGCGAGAATGCCTCCTTCGAGAATGAATCCGGAACCATCTTTGCCACTCAGTATCATCCGGAAGTCGAGCATACCCTGGAAGGCCAGAAGATCTTAGAAAACTTCGTCTATGACATCTGCCGCTGCTCGGCCAGCTGGCAAAGTGCCTCCTTCATCGATGAGAAAGTGGCGGAGATCAAAGCTCAGGTCGGCGATAAGAAGGTCATCTTAGGTTTATCCGGCGGTGTGGATTCCTCCGTGACGGCAGCCCTGATCTCCAAGGCTATCGGCAAGAATCTCTACTGCGTCTTTGTCGATCACGGCTTATTACGGAAGAATGAAGCCCAGGAAGTCGAAGAGGTCTTCGGACCCCATGGCGGCTTCGATCTCAACTTCATTCCGGTTGATGCCAGTCAGCTCTTCTATTCCAAGCTGGCCGGTGTCACGGATCCGGAAGTGAAACGGAAGATCATCGGAGCTACCTTCTTGGAAGTCTTTGAGAAGGAGCAGGCCAAGATCACGGATGCCGATTTCCTGGCTCAGGGAACCATCTATCCGGACCGGATTGAATCCGGCTTAGGCATCTCGGCCAAGATCAAGTCACATCATAATGTCGGCGGACTCCCCAAGGACAGAACCTTCAAGGGTCTGGTCGAACCGCTCAAGGATCTCTTCAAGGATGAAGTCAGACAGGTCGGAACTTTGCTAGGCCTTCCGGATACCCTGGTCTATCGTCAGCCGTTCCCGGGCCCGGGCTTAGGAATCCGCATCATCGGCGAAGTGACGCCGGATAAGATCAAGATCGTTCAGGATGCGGATGCCATCTTCCGTGCCGAAATCTATCAGGCAGGACTTTCCCGGAAGATTTCCCAGTACTTTGCGGCCTTAAGCAACATGAAGAGCGTCGGCGTGATGGGCGACAGCCGCACCTATGACTACACGGTCGTCTTACGAGCCGTCCAGACGGACGACTTCATGACGGCCAAAGCCTATCCGCTCAGCTATGATCTGGTGACCAAGATTGCGGATCGGATCGTCAACGAAGTCAAAGGCGTTAACCGGGTTGTCTACGATTTCACCAGTAAGCCGCCGTCAACGATTGAACTCGAATAAGGATAAATCCGTTATGGCTTGGTGGAAACGCCAAGCCATTTTTTATCTAAAGCAATCTAAGAACGAACATAAGAATCGGCTACAGGAATGTCTTTTATTGCCATATGTAACAATAATTTTTAGATTTGTTACACACTTGCTGCTGACTGTGCTAAAATATGTATAACAAAAAACGGGATGCTGTTACACATAGGAGGACCGATGAATGGATAATTTAGCTGCGTTGCTTCAAGAAAGAGAGCAATTGAAAGAGAGTCTTTCCAAGCTTCTTTATGGAACCATCCAAATTCGCAAAAAACATGATAAGAAGTATCTTTATGTTTATTATCGTGATGAAGGGCTGCTGCGGAGCAAATATGCTGGAGAGTTCTCAACCGAACTTGCTGATTTGATCCTTGCGAACAATGTGATTGCCAAGAACTACAAGAAGAGACTTCGTGAGATAAAGAAAGAACTTGATGCCGCTCATTATCTTGAGAGCTCAGTTGATCACAAAGTCGGTATCAATATTGATCTTGCCAGACGCAACCTTGTGGATTCCATTTATAAGCAAAGCGTTCTTGAAGGCGTCGCGACTACCTATTCTGATACCGAGACCTTGGTTAATGGCGGAAGAGTTCATGACATGACGACCATTGATGTGACTAAGGTCGTTAATCTGAAGCATGCCTGGGAATTCATTTTGACGGATGGGGTCATCCAATATCCTTCCAATTATGCCATTCTTTGCCAAATCAACGCTTTGGTTCAGGAAGGATTTTCTTATACCGCAGGAAAGCTTCGGGATGTTCCTGTGACCATCAGCGGGAGCTCATACCTGCCGCCTTTGCCTTTTGAAAGCCAGGTAAAGGATGAGCTTTCCCAGCTGATGGCTGGAAAAGATGCTGTTGAAGTTGCTATCCGGGCTCTTCTCTATGTGATGAAACGGCAGCTTTTCTTAGATGGCAACAAACGGACTGCCGTTCTTTTCGCTAACCATTATCTCATTCAGCAAGGGAAGGGATTGATTGTGATTCCCGCTGAGGGAGTCCCTGAATTTCAGAAGCTTCTTGTCCATTATTATGAAACGGATGAAACCGAGGAGATTGTTTCCTTCCTTAAAGAAAAATGTCTGACCAGACTCTGAGGAATCGATAAGAAAGACTTGCAAATGCACTGCATTTATTATAAAATGAAGTGCAAATGAAAGAAACGACCTATTACGATAAGATTAACAAAATCTTCAAAACCAGGGGGCACTCCATTTCTCGGACCGAGATTGACCATGCCAACATTCCCTCTTGGTTCTTTTATGATTTCGTAAAAAGGAATAACCTGACCAAACTAGCACCTGGTTTTTATACCTCCCCGCTTTATCAGGAAGATGACTGGTTTCTTCTTCAGCAGCGATATCCCAAGTTTGTCTTTTCAGGGATGTGTGCGTTATATCTGCTTCAACTCACAGACAAAATCCCTGACGTGATGACTGTCACCGCCCCACGGGGTTACCATCCTTCTCGGAAGAAGATTGGTAATCTTTCAATTCGCTATGAAACGAACTCTGAGATTTATTCTTTTGGCATAATTGAGAAAGAAACTCTTTTTGGGAACAAAGTCAGGGTGTACAGCCTAGAGAAGACTATCTGCGATTTGATCAAGAACAGAGATGCTTATGATTCTGAGACTTTTATCAAAGCCCTTCGGATCTATGCGAAGAGACCTGATAAAGACGATGTTGCACTCTACCAATATGCTAGGCGCATAAAGATTGAGCTTCAGGTTTTTGAACTGATGGAAGTTATCCTCAATGAGAATTAATAAGGATTCCCTTGCTGCGAGAGCAAAGAACATCTCAGCGGAAAAAGGAGTATCTCCTACTGTCGTCTATGTACGGTTTTTCTTTGACGCGTTCCTTAAACGGCTTGCCTTATCTTCTTATCGAGATACCTTTGTTTTGAAAGGCGGGCTTTATCTTTCTTCAGTCTTAGGAATCAGCAATCGATCTACTATCGATATTGATTTTCTGGCAACGAATTTTTCCTTAGAAGAAAGTGGCCTTCTAAAGGCTTTTCAGCAACTTTGCATGATGAATATTGGAGATAACGTCACCTTTGAATGTCTCCAAATGTCTCCTATCAGAATTGAAGATTCTTATGGCGGATTCCAGGTTGAGCTACTTGGCAGGCTGGAAAATATAAAGCAGCAATTTGGAATCGACATTGCAACAGGAGACCCAATAACTCCATCGGAAATTATCTACGGATATCATTGCCTTGTTACCGGGGAAACAATTTCCCTACAAGCCTATAGTTTGGAAACGGTCATAGCAGAAAAACTCGAAACCTTTCTTATCAGAGGAACGGCTAACAGCAGAAGCAAGGATTTTTACGACCTCTATATCCTTCATCAAATGCAAAGAGATTGTATTTCGCTGAATATACTGAAGAAAGCATTTGAGCAGACTTGCCACTACCGGCATTTCGCAATTAGCAAGAAAGAGGCAATCCGTTTGGCTGAATCTGTCAGGGATAACAGCCTTTGCCAAACACGATGGAAGGCATACCAGAAAAAAGCAAACTATTCTCAAGGCATTTCCTTTATTGATGTTATTGACGCTATCATCCAATGGATTGAGATTGCCTTGGATTAGTTTCCTTAAAGAAACCTGGAGTCACTCCACGTTGTTTCCTTTTCCGGCCTCCTTTATAATAGTGTCATATTTCTTTGTCCTTCAAAGGAGGGATTCCTTATGGATACAGATGTCCAGAAACTTGGCTTTGGTTTGATGCGTCTTCCCAAGCTCAGCGATGGCAAGACCATTGATGTCGAAGAAACCAAACGGATGGTTGATCTCTTCCTGAAACGGGGCTTCAAGTATTTCGATACCGCTTATGTCTACGATAACGGCGGCAGCGAAAAAGCCATCAAAACAGCCCTGGTTGACCGCTATCCGCGGTCTTCCTACTTCCTCACCACGAAACTCTGTGCCTGGACGGGCTGTCATGATGAAGTCAGTGCCAAGCAGGAGTTCTATACCTCACTGGAACGGACCGGAGCCGGCTATTTTGATTACTATCTGCTCCATGCCCTCCAGAGCAACAACTACACCAAGTACGACGAGTATCATCTTTGGGACTTCGTCAAAGAACTCAAAGCCAAAGGCCTGATCCGTCATTATGGCTTCTCTTTCCACGCCGATCCTGCTTTATTGGATAAGCTTCTAACCCTGCATCCGGATGTCGATTTTGTCCAGCTGCAGCTGAATTATGCCGACTGGGAAGACCAAGGCATTCAGTCACGGGCCAACTATGAAGTGGCCCGGAAACATAACAAGCCTGTCATCGTGATGGAACCGGTCAAAGGAGGACTTCTGGTCAATCTGCCGACCCAGGCTTCCACACTGCTGAAGACGGCAGAACCGGACATGTCCATTCCTTCCTGGGCCATCCGTTATGTGGCCTCGCTTCCGGGTGTCTTCATGGTCTTAAGCGGCATGTCCAACCTGACCCAGATGGAAAACAACACCTCCTATATGGAACACTTCAAGCCGCTGGATGCCAAGGAAGAGGCTCTGATCAAGAAAGTTCAGACGCTGCTCAAGGAAGACAAGATTCCCTGCACCGCCTGCCATTACTGCTGTGCCGGCTGTCCGAAGCAGATTCCGATTCCGGAGATCTTCGCCCTCCGCAACAAGGTCTATGAGGGCTGTTATCTGGAGGATGTCATTTCTGAGTACCGGAAGATCACTCAGGGCAAAGGCAAAGCCAGCGACTGCATCAAGTGCGGCCAGTGTGAAAGAGCCTGCCCGCAGCATATCCATATCCGTGAAAAGCTTGCCGAAGCCAGCAAGATCCTGGAAAAGTAGTCGGCATGGAAATCAACGTACCAACCGATTTAGGAACCATCATCGGGAAGACCAAGAAAGGCGTCTCCTCCTTTTTAGGGATTCCTTATGCCAAGGCACCCTTCGGGAAGAACCGCTTTCTCCCGCCGGTGAAGGCCGAGCCGTTTGCCTCTCCTTTCAAGGCATTTCATTATCCTAAGGATCCGATTCAGTATCCGTTTGACGGCTCGACTCAGAACGAAGACTGCCTGGCGCTGAATATCTTCCGGAAAGAAAACGGAACGGACAGAAAACCGGTCCTCTTCTTCATTTACGGCGGCAGCTATGCCACCGGCGGAAGCAAGCAGGTCGGTTTCAAGCATTCCCATCCTTTCTATGACGGCTCCACCTTTGCAAGGGAGCAGGATGTTCTAGTCGTCACCTTCAATTACCGCCTGAATGTCTTAGGCTTTCTGGATTTAAGGAAGGTCATTCCGGAAGCGACACTGAATAACGGCTTACGGGATACTCTGATGGCCTTAACCTGGGTGCACGACCATATCGTCGCTTTCGGCGGAGACCCTACGAACATCACCGTCTACGGCCAGTCGGCCGGAGCCTCCCTGTCGTTAGCCTTGCTTTCCGTCAAAGCCGCCAACCCGCTGTTTCAGAGAGTGATCCTGGAAAGCCCCTGTGTCGATGCGTTCTATACTCCGGAACAGGCCCAGAGGATGAGCGAGGAGTGGCTGACGCTTGCCGGCCATCCGGATTCGCAGCAGCTGGAGACAATGACCAGCAAAGAGCTCGTCATCCACAATCATCAGCTGGAAACCAACCTGATTAAGAATGAAAGAGTCGACTGCACGATCTGTCCCGTCGTGGATGGCGATATGCTCACCGCCAAACCCCGCGATACCTTGTCTTGCAACAAGAAGCCTCTTTTGATCGGCTTCAATCATGACGAAGCCAATGTCTTTACCTTCCTCTTGCACGGGAAAGTCAGACTCAGCAATCCGGATTTCCTGCCGCAGACCCTTTTCAATCTCACCCCGGAAGAACAGCAGAAGGCAATCTCCTCCTTGTCCGGATTCCCCAGCGAAAGAACCTATGCTCAGCTGATGACGGAACGGATGTTCATGTCGCCGATTGTCCATCTGGCCGACAGCTTTGCAACCGATGTTCCGGTCTACTTCTACCGCTATGATTATGTTTCGCCGTTGCTGAAAGGGCTCAAGCTGGATACCTGTCATTTCATTGAGATTCCGCTGGTCTGGAACAACCCCATCACCATCGGGCCTTTGTCCTTTGTCTCCTTTGACCGCAAACGGGCCAAGAGCTTAGGAAAACGGATCCGCAAGGCCTGGTGCTCGTTTAGCAAAGGCTCCGCTCCGGAAGCGGATTGGCCCCCTTATGACAACACCCGTCCGGTCCGTCTCTTCAATAAGACGGATTCCCTGGTCCAGGATCCTTTCAGCCGCTTAGGTCTTTATCATTGATGGACGACAACGAGGTCTTGAAGGCAAGGATCAACGAACTCAGTCAGCGGACCCTCAGCCAGTCCTATCTTTGCCATACCCCGTTTCTTTCCCTGTCGGAGCAGAATCTCTTCTTTCAGCTGGTACAGGCTAACGGCTCGCGTCAGGCGGCAACCTATTCCGGTGTGCGGTATGTCCTTTTCGGAGGCAACGACGACACGGAGCGGAAGATCCTTTATTTTCTTCCCGACTATCAGAAGGCCAGTGACCTGCTGAGCGACGAAAGCCAGGGCAAAGGGGTGCTGACCTGCCTGAAGATTGCGGCTAAGAATCCGAAGTTCAGCGATACCCTGACCCATCGGGACTATCTCGGTGCCCTGATGTCGCTTGGCTATGACCGGTCGCTGTTTGGAGACATCCTCACCGATGGGACGACCGGGTATCTTTTCCTCGTTGCTTCCATCGTTGAGGACGTCTCGTCAAACCTCACCAAGATCCGGCATACGACCGTCACCTGTGAGACTTTGGCTCCCTCACTTTGTCCGTTCCATCCTCAGTTTGAGGAGCTTTCGGTGACGGCGGCCTCGGCCCGGGTCGACAGTCTGATCGGAGAGGTCTTCCATCTTTCCCGGCGTTCCGCTCAGGAAGTGATTGCCCAGGAAGGCGTCTTCGTCGACGGACTGACGGCCAAAAACAACGCCCTGCTTTTAAAAGACGGCCAAAGGGTGTCGGTCAAAGGATACGGAAAATTCATCTTTGTCGGAGGCGAGCATCCGACCCGGCGGGGAAGATTCGCCTATGCGATCAAGGTGTACCGATAAGGTGCTAATCCTTTAGCGTTTCAAAAGAAAACTCTCTAATTTTCCGGAACAAAACTCCCGAATTTTCCGGAAACGAGGTTCCGGAATCCACTCTAAAAGCCATCAAAAAATCTTATAAAACATTGATATCTTAGGAAATTTATTTAAATCTAGTCAGCAAACGTCGCGGAAATCTCAAAGACGTCTTTGCCGTCTTTGGTTCCGATGAGATAGGCTTTGCTGTTTTCGTGTCCCATCCCTAAGGTCAGCACCTCATCGGCTTTGGCTTCCTGATGGAAAGCCAACGTGAAGGAGGTCAGTTTCTTCGTGACCATCCGCGAGCCGAAAGCATCCATGAACCAATCCGCATAGCGGGTGTTGGTGAGATGGCCGTTCAGGTCCAGTTCAGAGGTCAGGACTTTCCGGGTCGTGCTTTCTAAGACGGGGAGGGTATGGATCACCGGAAGGATTTCGCTTTCCTTATGGAAAGGGAAAGCCCGGATCAGGATGCCGTTCTCTTTGGGATCAATGGGTTTGCGGGTGTTCTTATCGATCAGCGTCCAGAGGGACTCGGCTTCGAGATAGGTTTTGCCTAAGGCACTCTTTAGAATATAGTATCGCGGGAAGATCACATGCACCCGTTTCTCAGGGTAGGTGATGAGTTTAACATGGTCGTCGTATTCGGGAAGAGAAGTGATCTTCAGGGATATTCGGGAAATGACCCACAGGAAACCCTGATCCAGGGTCTTCTCTCTCCCCATATGCAGCCTAGTCGTATCCTCAATGGAGATTTCTTCGATGGCACGGAGCAAGGAAGAAAGCTTCAGCTTCTGCTGATAGTCGCAGTCGGAGGCTAAGATCGTCCAAGGTAGGACAAACATAGTCAGGCCGTGGCCTTAGCGTCAACTTTGCCCTTCACAAAACGGACAACATCGGCAATGGTAATGAATTTCCGCATTTGCCGATCAGAGATCTTGATGTCATAGATTCCTTCCAGCTTGGAGATGATGAGGACAAAGCCCATGGAGTCAATGTTGGTTTCGGTATTGATGACGGTCTCCATAGCCAGCGGTTTGTCCGTCAGTTCAGGAACATAGTCATGAATCAGCTTAATCAATGTGTCGTAGATATCCTTTTCTTCCATACTTATTCTCCTTTTTGGGCTAATTGATAACGGATGATCTTTCCCGTTTTGGTCCGAGGAAGCGGGGTTTCGGAATATTCCACTCGGCTGATCTTGCTATAGAGGTCGCTGTCGGCGTTGAAACCTTGGACAGCTTTCTCGACGATAGGCTTGGCCTCAGGTCTCGGAAGATGGACAATCATGGCTAATTTTCCTTCGCGGACGGTCAAAGCCAGATCATAAAGACCGCCGATATAACTGACCAGCTTCTGTTCGCCGATGTTGCAGTCGAATTTGGTGCCGTTAGCAAGAACGGCGATGTCGTCGACCCGCCCTAAGATATGAAGATTCCCATCGGCATCCAGATAGCCTCTGTCACTGGTCTTCAGCCAGCCGTCATGAACGGCCTCTTCGGTGGCTTTCGGGTTGTTGTAGTAGCCTTTCATAAGACAGGAGGAGTGAATCGAAATGGTGCCGTCCGCCTCCTGACGGAAGGTATCTTCGGGGCAGGGGGTCATGGCAAAGGGATCCTTTGCTCCGACCGATATGGCGACCCCGGATGACGTTTCTGTCAAGCCGTAGCCGAAGGCAACTCGTTTGCCGAGAGCCTGGAAAGCCTGGATCATTGAAAGGCTCAGCGGTCCAGCTCCGACTAGGATGGTCGTGAGTTCCGGGTTGATGGCTTTGTTCATCAAAAGGAAGCCCGCCAGCGAAGGGATGACAGGCAGAATCGTGGGTTTGAAGAAGATAACATCCTGAGCCATTGTTTTCATTCCGCTTCCGAAGGCGATGCTGGCATGGTAACAAAGCGGCCAAAGGAAGGTGCAGACAAAACCGAAGACATGGCTTAATGGGATCAAGGAAAGGATGATATCTTGTTCGCCGCAAGGAAGACAGGACTGGCCATTGAAACTGGAGGATAGCAAAGAGGCTGAGGTTAAGACACAGGCTTTGGGTATTCCCGAAGTACCGGAGGTAAAGAAAAGAATATCTCCCTCACCTTTCTCATCACAAGATAATGAGGGTTTCAGGACATTCTTTAAAAAAGCAATTTCTTCTTCCTCAAAGGAAGCATCAACGATGACTTCTTCAATATTGCAATGGGAGATCATCACGGCCATCTTATCGATGCTTTCCATAGGATCAATCAGCAGAACACGTTTTCCCGCTAAGACCGCAGCCATGAAATTGGCAGCCATTTCCGGTGATTTAGCTTGAATGATTGCTACCGAAGAATAGCCTTGCCTGGCAAATTCCTTTTCCTTTTCCCAAATCCGGTCGGCCCATTCTTTGCCGCTCATCAGAACCAGTTTTCCATCTTTTGAAAAACGGAAAAGGTCTGGCCTGTTTTCCTTGGAGACGGTTAGGATAAGCTCGCGGAAGCTGTGGAACTTTTTAACATTGCTCATGGCATTAGTATACGTAAAACAGAAACTCTTAGCAAGGCTTGGAATGCTAAACGTGAAAGCTCTTTTATGTTTTGACTTTTCATGTTATAATAACCAAATCAGTTGCGAACAAAAAGGGAGGCCTTAACTATGGCTGAAAACGAGACGAAGACTGTCGAGCCTTCAAAGGATGCCAGAATCTGCATCATCGGCGGAGGTCCTGCTGGCTTATCGGCCGCAATGTATCTCGAAAAGAAGGGATACAAGAACTATGTTATTTATGAAAAGAGCGACCATGTCGGCGGCAAGTGCCATTCCCCGGTCTATAAAGGCAAACGTTTTGAGGAAGGCGCCATCATGGGTGTCCCGTCCTACTACGCTGTTCACGATATTGAATTGTTTGCCGGCGTCAGCCATGACGACGGACCGAAGCTCAACCGTGACTTCAAGAACCTCAAGGGCGAGGTCATCCATCCTTTTGATCCGAAGAAGTTCTGGAGACTTCCGCATCTTCTCAAACTGAAGAAGCAGATTAAGCGCTTAGGTGAGCTCCTTGAGACCAAATACAAAGGTTATGATGTCAATGGTCACCGTGGCGTTGCCCAGGGCAAGTACATCGGTGATGATTGCACTCCGGATCGGAAGCATATCGAAGGCGAGAATCCGAATCTGAAGGATCTCAGCATGCCGTTCAAGGATTTCTGCGAGATGAACAAGGTTCCGCTTGTTCAGGAAGTCTGGTCGGGTCCGTTCACGGCTTTCGGTTATGGCTTCTTCGATGAGATTCCGGCTGCCTATGCTCTCAAGTATTTGGATTTCCAGACCTGCATGAACTTCGTCAAGTGCAACCTTTGGACTTGGAAGGATGGCACGCAGTCAATCTATGAAGCTCTTAACAGCAAGCTGATCCATCAGGCCACCTTAAACAGCAATATCACCAAGGTTGTCCGTACCGACACGAACGTCACTGTTACCGTCAACGGCAAGGATGAAGTCTTCGATAAGCTGATTGTCACCGCTCCGCTCCAGTACTTCCCGGAGTATGCCGATGCCACCGCCGAAGAAAAGGAACTCTTCTCCAAGATCGACTTCGAACGTTACGATGTCCTGGCTTTGACGATGAAGGAAGGCCAGTATCCGGTCGATTCCTATTACATCCTGGCCAACATGGTTCCGGAACGCCTCGGCCATCTGATGATTTACTATCGCCGTTGGAAGGATGAGCCGGATCAGGCCATCACGACCTATGCCTTACGCAATCACAAGGGTTCCAAAGAGATTCCTTATGAAGAATGCAAGAAGACCGTCCTGGAAGACATCGTTACCTATAAGAACGAATACGACAAAGTCTTTGATGAGCATTCTTGGTATTACTTCCCGCATGTCTTCTCGGAGGATTATGCGGCTGGCTGGTACGATAAGGTCGAAGGAATGCAGGGACAGAGATGCACTTACTACGCTGGCGAAATCATGTCGTTCGGCGATATGGATGAAACCTGCGAATATTCTCGTGAATTAGTTGGCCGTTTCTTCTAAAATTATGGGATTTTACAAAGATCATTACGATGCCATCGTCATTGGCGGAGCCCTCTCCGGAATGGCGTGCGCTTTGACCTTAGCCAATAAGGGCAAGAGCGTTCTCATCCTGGAACGGCATAACCTTCCCGGCGGCATTGCGACGTCCTTTGTCCGTGGCGGCGTTGAAATGGAGGCCACTCTCCATGAGATGATGTCCATCGGGCCTGAGGATCAGCCGCTGAAGATCCGTACATTCTTCGACGAGATGGGAGTCAAGATCAACTGGCTCCGTGTCCCGGAAGCCTATCGGATTTCGGTGCCGGATGAGAAAATCGACATCACCCTTCATGCCGGGTTGGAGACAATGGCCAAGGAGATTGATGCCCAGTATCCGGGAACCTATAGTGAAGTCAAACGGCTGATGGATCTCTGCGCCATGGTCTACAATTCCGTCAATGTCCTTTCCGTCCATCCGATGAGCAAGCCGATGATGCTAGTGAAGCACAATGCTTTTGTAAGGACCTGCGGTTATTCCGCCAAGGAAGTCATGGATACCTTTAAGCTTCCTCAGGAAGTCAAAGACATTCTCTCCGCTTATTGGATCTATGTCGGCAATAAGATCTCAGACTTGCCCTTTACCGTCTATGCCGTATTGATGGCGGATTACTTCATCGGCGGCAGCTATGTCTGCGCTGATTTCTCCTTTGAGATGGCCGTCAAGATGGCCAAGCGCTGCGAAGAGCTGGGTGTCCAGATCGAGTACCGTCAGGAAGTCTCCAAGATTCTTGTCAAGAATGGCCACGTCTATGGCGTCATCACCCAACGCGGTGATGAAATCCATGCCAATTACGTTTCCTGCTCCGCCTATCCCAATACCTGCTATGCCAAGATGATTGAGCCCCAAAGCGAAGTCCCCGCCAAGGCCATCCAGTCGGTCAATGCCCGACGGATGTCCGTCAGCTGCTTCTCCGTCGTCCTGCTTTTGGATAAGAAGCCGGAAGAACTCAACATCAAGGATTATTCCGTCTTTACCTGCGACGGCAAGATGGATCTTGAGAAGATCTATCAGCAGCTGAAGACGAAAGGCCCGTATGACTATCTCACCACCATCTGCCTCAACTATGCCAATCCGAAGTCCGTTCCGGAAGGCATGACCTCTCTTTCCATCACGACCCTGCCGCTTCCGGATGGCTTCATGGATGTCAAAGCCGATGACTACTTTGCCCTGAAACGCCAGATTGCCCGGACCATGATCGAATCCATCTCCCAGAAGCTGGGCGTCAACCTCTTTGACCACATCCTTGAAGTCGAAGTCGAGACCCCGATGACGATTGCTCACTACACCTCGGATTACCGGGGCGGCATCTATGGCTATTCGCATTCGATGGATGACCATATCGTGGCCCGTCTGCAGATGAGCGAAGATGAAAACTATATCGGCGGCTTAGCCTTCTCCGGAGCGCATGCGATCTCCGGCGATGGCATGGCCCCGGTCATCACCAACGGCCGCAAGGCTGCCAAGACGCTTTTGGATATGATGGCGAAGGAGGGCTGCTAACATGAAAGTCAAATCGTTCTTCACGGATGTCGGCGGCGCTGACCGCGTCACCAAGCGACGTGAGCAGCTGTTTGATTCGGCCAGCCCGAAAGAGGATTTCTCCGATCCTATCAATAAGGTCGCCAAAGAGCTGCATCCGGATCCGCTGGATGTCAAAGTCACGAAGGTCGAAGATGTCTCTCCGACCGCCCGCAAATACACGTTTGTCGCAGTCAATGGCGTTTTGCCCCCGTTCCAGGCGGGACAGTTTGTTTCCCTGCAGTTCAAGATCGGAAACACGCTGACCTGCCGTCCGTATTCGATCTGCTCCGCGCCGTATCAGGCCCGCGGGAAGGATCCCTTCTTTGAGATCACTGTCCGTAACGGCAAGGCCGATGGCTTTGTCGCTAACTGGATCTATTCATCCTTAAAGGAAGGGATGATCCTGAAAGCCTGTCTGCCGTTAGGCCATTTCTTCATCGAAGAGCTCCGTGACAGCAAGAACGTCGTCGCTTTGGCAGGCGGTTCTGGCATCACGCCGTTCTATTCGATGGCTCAGGAGATTGCCCATGGTACCTTGGATGCCGACTTGACCATCCTCTACGGTTCCAACACCACGGACGACATCATCCTCAACAAGGAGATCTCAGCCATCCATTCCGACCGGGTCCATTTCGTCAATGTCATTGCCAAGGATCCCAATTATCCGGGAGAGAAGGGCTTCATCAACCGGGATCTGATCAAGAAATATTCCAAGGGCGATACCAGTTACTTCGTCTGCGGACCGTTACCGATGTATCAGTTCATCGCCAAAGAGCTAGCTGCTCTTGAGATTCCGTTACGCCGGATCCGGATGGAAGTCTTCGGCGCGCCGAAGGATGTCTCCAAAGCGGAAGGCTATCCGATTGAAATGCTGGATAAGACCTTCAAGCTGACGGTTGTCCGGGGCGTGCAGAAGGATGTCATCGACTGCTTTGCCAAGGAGCCTCTGGCCGTGGCCATCGAGCGGACGGGCATTCCGTTTCTGACCGATTGCCGGAGCGGCGAATGCGGCTTCTGCCGCAGCGAGCTTCTCAGCGGCAACGTCTTCGTCCCGCAAGTCGGCGACGGCAGACGGGCGGCCGATAAGGAAGCCGGCTACTGCCATCCGTGTGCGACTTACCCCTTAAGCGACATCACCCTGAAGATTCCGATCATCTAGACTCTTGGCCTGCCTGTCCTTTGGGGACGGGCAGGCTTTTTGATTGGAGCAAAGCTTTCGGGCCTTCTGGCAGGGACCGTTTCTGTCCTCCTATGCTTCTTTCTTGCATAGATGGTCATAAAAGAAAGGAAACGAGCAAGGCAATCGCTTACATTTGCTTCAAAACTTTCTGAAAGCCCTACAAACGTGATTATTTGTGATTGTTTGTGATTGCTATTTCTTGGATAACGATTGCTTATCAATCTTCTAATCAAACGCCTGTTTTCGGTTTCGTCTTTGCTATAGTAGTAGGTATCCAAAGCAAATTATGAAAGTCATAGCGATTGATCTCGGTGCAACCAGCGGCAGAGTGATGACGGTGTCCTACCAGGACGGCCGTTTCTCTTATGAAGAGAATCTCCGCTTCCCCAATCGGATTCGGAAAGTCCAGGGACGTCTGGTCTGGGACTTCTCCTTCCTGATGGACAACATCCGGAACGGTCTGACCGTGGCTTTACTGAAATCCAAGGATATCCGTGCCATCGGCATCGATACCTGGGGCGTCGATTACGGTCTTATTGATGCTTCCGGAGAACTGGTCAAGGCACCCGGCTGCTATCGGGATCCCTTAAGCTATGATTTCCAGAAGACCTGCTTAGCCAAGATTCCCTTCAAGGATATCTATGCCATCACCGGCATCCAGAACCTTCACTTCAATACGATCTATCAGCTGGCCGGCGAAAGCGAGGATTTATCCGATAAGAAACTGTTATTGATTCCGGATCTGATTGCCTATGAACTGACCGGACAGAAGCGGATGGAGCTGACCAATGCCTCCACGACCTCGCTCTTTGACCGGACCACTATGATGATGTCGACGGTTCTTTGTCAGGCTCTGAATTTACCGAAGAGTCTTTTTGCTCCTTTGATTCAGCCGGGCGAAAGCTATGGTCCTTTGCAAGAAGGCTTCCTTCCCATTGATACGCCTCATAACCTGCCGGTGATTGCCGTCGGCACCCATGATACCGCCAGCGCGGTCTTAGGCGCTTCGGGAGAAGGCGACTTTGCCTATCTTTCCAGCGGAACCTGGTCTTTGTTAGGAACGGAGCTAGCGGCTCCGATTCTGTCGGAGGCTTCCCGGAAAGAGAACTTCACCAACGAGATCGGCTATGGCAATACCATCCGTTACCTGAAGAACACCATGGGCATGTTTTTAGCCAACGAAGTCCGGGAGGACTTCAAGAAGCAGGGAAAGGATGTTCCGGTATCGCAGATTGCCAAAACCGTCTTATCCAGCAAGGATTTTCCTATTTATTTGGATACCAATGATCCGGCCTTCGAGACTCCGGGCGAGATGGTCAGCAAAGTCAATGCTTATCTTCAGAAGACAGGCCAACCCACTCTTACCGATCCCGGCGAGATGCTGAGAGTCATCTATCAGTCGATGGCCCTAAGCTACCGCAAGCTCCTGCTCTCCTTGGAGAAACTGACCGGCAAAGCCATCTCCTCGCTGCTGGTGGTCGGTGGCGGCAATCAGGCAACGGTGCTGAATCAGTTCACTGCCAATAGCTTAGGTCTCAAGGTTGTGACCGGTGCCAGCGAGGCAACCGTCTATGGCAATGCCTTAGCTCAGTTCATTGCTCTGGGCGCCATTGAAAACGTCAAGGAAGGTAGACACGCCATTCAGCAATCCATCCCATCGACAACTTATGAACCGACGGACAAAGAGATATGGAATGCGAAGTATAAAGAATTCATTCAAAAGACCAACTTAAAGGGGGAAAACTGAAATGGATAAAGCAGTCAAAGAACGTTATGAATTAGCCAAAGCCAAGTATGCCGCTCTCGGCGTCGATACCGAAAAGGCACTTAAGGCTTTAGACAAGGTCAAGATTTCCCTGCATTGCTGGCAGGGGGATGATATCCAGGGATTCATCTCCTCGGCTTCCCTTTCCGGCGGCATCCAGGTGACCGGCAACTATCCGGGCAAAGCCCGCAACATCCTTGAGCTTCAGCAGGACCTCGAGAAGGTGATGAGTCTTCTTCCGGGTCAGCAGAAGGTCGATCTCCATGCCATCTATGTTTCCCGCCCGTTAGGCAAGCGCGACATCGATGGCCTGGTGCCGGAAGATTTTGCCGGCTGGGTTGATTGGGCCAAGAAGAACAAGGTCGGCCTGGATTTCAACCCGACCTGCTTCTCCCATAAGATGTATCAGAATAACTTCACCTTGGCTTCGCCGGATGAAGAGGTCCGTTCCTTCTGGATCCGCCATTGCCAGGCCTGCGTCAAGATCGGCGACTATTTCGGCAAAGAGCTCGGTGAGAAGTGTGTCACCAACATCTGGATTCCGGATGGCATGAAGGACAATCCGTATTCACGTCTGGAGCCGAGAAAACGTCTGGAGGATTCTTTGGATCAGATTCTGAAGACGCCTTACGACAAGAAGAACGAACTGCTGGCCGTCGAATCCAAGTTCTTCGGCATCGGTGCCGAATCCTACACCGTCGGCAGTGCCGAATTCTACGAAGGCTATGCCATCCGTCATCAGATTGCCGATAACCTGGATGCCGGACACTACCATCCGAATGAATTCATCTCCGATAAGATCTCGTCCTTGCTGATGGTTACCCCGGAACTGCTGCTTCATGTCTCCCGTCCGGTCAACTGGGATAGCGACCATGTCGTCATCTTCGACGATGAGCTGAACCGGATCTCTCAGGCTTTGGTCCGCGATGACCTGATTGAGAGAACCCATATCGGTCTCGACTTCTTCGATGCCACCATCAACCGCATTGCGGCTTGGGTCATCGGCACGAGAGCCATGCAGAAAGCCTTGCTGAAAGCTTATCTGGAGCCGACTGCTGTCTTAAAGAAAGAAGAACTTAGCTTTGATTACACCGACCGTCTGGCGTTGACGGAAGAGCTGAAGTCGTATCCGTACGGCGATGTCTATGATTACTACTGTCAGAGCCAGGGCGTGCCGGTCGGGACGGATTGGATCCGGGAAGTCAAAGACTATGAAGCCAACGTTTTGGCCAAGAGAGGATAAATCCAGCTATGGAAAAGAGAGCGGTTGAATTACCGACAGTCCGGGAAGTCATCCGGTTAGCTTCGAACATGTACCGCCAGGGATGGGATGAAAGAAATGGCGGCAACATCTCCGTCATCATCGATCCGGAAGAGTATCAGGGCTATCTCCCCGAAGAACCCAAGAAGGTCTTCCCGTTAGCCTTTGATGCCACGCCCCTGATCGGCAAGGTCTTTGTCGTCACCGGCACCGGCAAGTATCTGAAGAACATCGAATATTCTCCGGAGACGAACTTAGGCATTGTCCGCATCGGCAAAGATGGCCACAGCGCGGAGCTCCTTTGGGGCTTTGAGGATGGCGGCCGTCCGACCAGTGAGTTCCCGACGCATATGATGAGCCATATCGTGAGACTGAAGAAGGATCCGAAGCATCATGTCGTGATCCACTGCCATGCCACGCATGCCTTGGCGCTGACCTATGTTCTGCCCGAGGATGAGGATGAGATCACCCGCACCTTATGGCGGATGTCGACGGAATGCATCGTCGTCTTCCCGGAGGGTGTCGGTTATCTTCCGTGGATGCTCTGCGGCGGCAATGCCATCGGCGAAGCAACGGCCAAGAAGGCTGAGAATTACCGCATTGTCCTTTGGGGAATGCATGGTATCTTCGGCATGGGCGAGACCATCGATGAGGCCTTCGGCCTGATCGAGACGGTCGAGAAAGCTTCCACCATCTACTTCCTGACTCAGGGGCATGTCCGGCAGAACATTACCAATGAAGATCTGATCTGTTTAGCTAACGCCTTCCACGTCAACTATAAGAAGATTCTCTGATTGCCTGAAAAGCCTCCGCTAAGGTCATTGCGGAGGCTTTTTTGATGGTTAGATACGTAGTAGATAATCATCCCATCTTTCATCAAATAAGAAATGCCCATAATAAGGCGATATTTCAAAGGATTGTATCTTGCTTGTCAAATGACGTCAAATGAAATCAAATAAGAAATTAAGCCCAAAATGGACGATAGCGTCGATACCGATTGGAATTTTGGGTATCGGCATATTTCAGCAGTCCTTTCTCTACGCAGCGAATTAAAAGCCGAGAAATGGTTGCTGCCTCTTTGCTACTGTAATTTAATCTTGTACGGACATCCTCATTGGAGGTGAGTTTGTCATTGACTTCGTTATAACAGGAAAGAACATAGCAGGTATTGATACGGTCTTCTTCAGACCAATCCTTACGATTTTCATAATGACGGATGATGGTTCTTGAATAATCGTTCTCAGCCACAAATACGGGTGATGGTTCTTTTATCTCGGCCATAGCTTCTTCAATCCGATCAAAGCCTGAGCTACGTTGCTCACAAATGGTGACGCTGCGGAGAAAAGCAGCCATTTTTTCGTTTCGGCAGTGAGTGACGGTATCAATGAAACGAGCCGGATCAATCAAAGGCTTCCCTGGGGTTGTCATTTCAATGCGGAAAGGAAATACTTCAATAAGTGACTGGATACCCAAATGACTATAATCTTGATGGATAATGAGATTGCCAAGCATTTCACGTAAAGCTTCTTCGGGGAATAAGGGAAAAGTCTTTCTTAATCCGCCTTCTATTTTTTCTACCTGCGGGATTACTCCTCTAAGGAAACGGAGAATGTCTTCAAAAGATGCTGCATACCCCTTGGAAAAAGTTTCGTCTCCGATCGTGGACGTCCTTGAGTTACTGGAATACTTTAATATTCTCACTCCTTTTTCCTGAAGCCCTGGGAAGGATGAAAAATCATTAGCAAAAAGCAAGGCTCCCATATTTGTTATTGAAAAGGAGCCGGCATCATCTTTAACGATAAATCCTTCATCAAGAAAACTTTCAATAATACGATCCATGCTGGTGGGTAAAGAAATTTTCTTTAAACGGAAATAGGCATTGAAGTCAAGCAAGGCTGCGACCTCTTCGGGTTTTAGGTGTGCTTTGGAAAGACTGGTTTCAAAACTTTTTCCTCGAATTGCGGAAAATAGTTCTACTTCTCTGGCGGGAACGTCTTGCTTCTTTTTGAGGCTCGAACCGACACGGTAGTAACTCATATTCTCAAAGCAAGTTGGTTCATAGAAGGCAGCAGGAATTTCTAAAAGTGATACTGGTTTTCCTTCTGAATAAAAGAAACGATAAGGGCGTAGAGCAAGGTTTGGTGAAAGCAAACGATTGATCCAATTTAATAGAAGCTCGCCGCTTTTCCTGGCTTCAAGGATGTTAAAAGAGGTTCCGATGACGTCGTGCTTTTCTCCGTCCTGTATTCCCCAAGCAAGATAACCGCATTCCTTTCCAGCAATGGCGGCTTCGTTACTTAAAGCCGAAATATACTGGCCGAGGAGTTCTGGTGAAGCGTTGTTATCTTTGAATTCGACCCATTCACATTCACCTTTCTTACTTCTTAGCTCATCCACGAGTTCTTTATAATAGGAATCTTCCATTTTGATTACCTCCCTGTCAAATGAAAAACATCGATAATTACCTTATATTATAAAGGTTTTATTAATTGTGTCAAATGAAATCAAATAACGTCAAATTAAATCAAGTAAGAAATGAAGCTCAAAGTGGTCGATAGCATCGAGATCAATTCGACCCGGGAACAATGACTTATTCAAGAAAAACTGCTTTTGATCGCAGCCGGATATAAAGCAAGCCACAGTTACCAGAAAGTTTTGACATGATATATATATGTCACGTTGAAAATTGGCGAAGGAACGAACTCCTTTTGCCTTTTTATACGCCTATAAAAACGATATAATATTTCTATATGAAACGAAGAATCTTCCGGTCGCTTTCAGTCGGCGTCCTGTCGGTGACGATGGGACTCCTTTGCGGTTGCAAAAAGACTGAGACAAGTACTGTGAAAGATACCATTTCGGTCATGATAGAAGAGGGTGCTAACTATGCTGTCCCTACTCCTGTTCAGGAGATAACCCGTGGCAGCGATGTTACCTTTCAGGTGATGCTGCTGAATGGCTGCTCCCTAACCGGGGTCAGCTATTCTGAGTCGAAGATTGAGGAACATCCGGGCTATTCTCTTCTGACCTTGATGTCGGTTCTCTATCCGACGGTCGTCAGCCTTACCGCCAGCGTCCGTGAATTTGTCACCTATGATGCCGACGGCGGTCAAGCCAAGGACAGCGACGGGAAGACGGCTGTCAGCCTTGCCAAGAGCACCTCTCATCTCCGGGCCAACAGTGCCTTGGGAACCTCGCTTTTTAAACGGGACGGTTACCTTCAGGATGGCTGGAACACGAAGGCGGATGGCAGCGGCGAAGCGATACTTCAGGGCTCACGGATGCCTAACGGCATTTCTGCTCTTTATGCTCGCTGGGTCAAGGAGACCGATGAAAGCTTCTTTGATTATGAGATCCTTTCCGACAATACCGCCCGGATCACCTCTTTGAAAACCCCTGCGGATCCGCTAGTGATTCCTCATACCTTAGCGGGACACACCGTATCTTCGCTTGGAAACGGCAGTCTTGCCCATCAGACCCTTTCGGATCTTTATCTTCCGGAGACGCTTGAACGTATCGAAAACGGCGCCTTTCAGTCTTGCACGATAAAGACCCTGACCCTCTTTGATAACCTTGCCTATCTGGATGATGCTTCCTTTGTCTCCTCGCCGGTCACGACGCTGCGGATTCAGGCCTATGCCAAACCCTGTTACAGCGGCACCTACTTCGATGCCTTCCAGGATAAGCTCGATTATCTGGATTCTATCAAGGACCAGAAGAAGATTGTTCTCTTCTCCGGTTCCTCAACCCGGTATGGCTATTATTCTCCGCAATTGGCGGAGGACTATCCTTCCTACAAGGTCGTCAATATGGGTGTCTTTGCCTACTTCCCAGCCTTAGTGCAATTGGATATCATACGCACCTATCTTCTTCCGGGAGATGTCGTCATTGATTCTCCGGAGTTTGATGCCTACGACAACCAGTTTTGCTATAACCACGCCTTCGAAGACCGGCTCTTTGCCATGATGGAATCCGGCTATCAGGCTTTGACCCTTGTGGATTTAACCCGTTATACGGAGGTCTTCTCCTCTTTCTATCGGTATATCTCCAACAAAAAGACCTTGCCTGTCTCCTCCTATGAGGTCTCAGCCAAGCATTTCGATGATGATATGAACACCTATAACCTGGATACTTACAATGCCGAAGGCGACTTCATCCTGCCCCGGACGGGAACCCAGACCGAAGGCCGGATCTTCCAGCCTTATCTGGATCTGACTCTGGATTCGTATCAGGACACCCATCTGACTGCCTTGAATCAGGCCGCCAAGGAGTTCACCGATCAGGGGATTTCTTTCTACTTTACCTTCTCGCCTCGGAACAAAGATTCCCTGACGGAAAACAGCACCCCTGACAAGAGAGCTCTGTTGGAGAGTCACCTCCGTGAAATCCTCACCATGCCGATTCTCGGCACGTTGGAAGACCTGCTTCTGCCGGCCGGTGATTTCTATCTCATCGATAACCATCTCACGACGGCGGGCGCCAGCTGGCGGACTGATTATGTCAGCAAAGCCCTGAAAGCTTATTTAGCTTAACGGATAAAGCCTATCGGCATAGGCCGACCAGGTGTAGTTCAGTTTGTAATCCGTCAGAGCATCGCTGGGAACATAAAGGTTGGCATTCGTCCCTTTTAAGAGACCTTGGCCGACTGCCAAGGTGCTCGGCTTCGGATTGAGGATCCGGATCTCTTTTAAGGCAGGAAGCTTACTGAAAGAATCATCCTCGATGAAGCGGAGACTGGACTGCAGCGTCAGATTCGTCAAGGTGTCGGAAGCAAGAGCCCCAGACGTAAAGGAAGTCACTCTCTTTCCGTGATAGCTGAACGGGACAACCAGGCTCTTTTTGGTCTGACCCTCGCTGGAAAGACCCGTCACCGTTGCTTCCGTGTCCGTCTCGGAATAGGTAAAGCTGCTGGCATCCGTGACATCGCCGGTGGTCTGACTATCCGGCGGAATGACCGGCAGGCTGGGATCCGGAATGGACGTTTGCGACGTATCCTTTAAGACCAGCTTCAGATCCTGAATCAGAGCCTTGGTGAAAAGAATGGCCCCGCTGTTGTTGAGGTGGAAGTTGGTGTCGTAGAACCAGCCGCTGTCCAAAAGAGAGCTGTGCGGATTCCCCAGGATCGGGAAGGTGAGCTGACTAGCTAAATAGTCGTAATACGAATCGAGGTTTCCGCTGACGACGGCCTTCGCATTCATCGGAGCGAACCGGTAATAGACTTTAGCCCCTCTTCCCGTGACATCTTTAGCATAATTATTAAGGTAACTTACGAAATCTTGAGAAATGACATTCTGTGTCAGATAAATCGGAGTGGTTTTGTCGTAGCCTCCGGAAAGGAGGTTATACTGACAGTCCTCATACTGGATATCGCCATAGGCATCAAAAGAGTCCCGGTTATAGATGCCGCCGGGGTCAATCACCTTTCCGGAGGCGACATAGGACAGCTTCTCTCCGGCAAAGGACGGCAGATCGCCGATCATCCGTTTGCGGTCTTCCCACGACATCTTGTTGACTAAACCGAAGTCACCGTCACAGGCTTCCCACATGCTCTTGCCGTTGAAGTAGAGGGAAAGAGTCTGAGTATTCTGCTCCGGCGAGATGACGACCAGGTCATCCTTGGTCAGATACGGCTTAGCAAGATCCAGCATCACCTTGGTTCCTAAGGAGGCATACATGCCAAAGTCGATTGTCGTATAGGACGGGAGCTGTTCTTCGACTAACGGACACCTTAGACTGAAAGGAACCGAGCTTCCCCCAATGACGACAATCTTCTTGCCGGTCGTCTCCTGAAGACGCTTTACTTTGTATTTGAGCTCTCCGGTGAAGGCTTTGTCAAACTGCGTCGGCAATCCGAAAGCCGTGACGGACACAAACAAAGGTCCTGCTAAGAGAGCACAGGCCAGCGTCACGCTAAGGATCACCGCTTTGGTTTTGTTTTTCATGGGTCAGAACTGGAAATAGATAAATCCGCTTTCTCCTTTCGTCGATAACAGATACAGCCAGGAGACCGTAATCGTCACGATCAATGTGACATAGATGAGGGAGACCTTGGAAAGCCTGGAAAAATCGATCTTCCCCTGGTCATCCTTAACCATCGTAAGTCTGGGAAGATAAGGAAGAATCAGGACTAAGACAATCGCTCCTAAGGTCGCCAGAATCATCATCCGGTTATCGAAGAAAGCAAAGCCGTCGCCGGTTAAGAACGACGTAAAGATCTTTTCAAAGCAGAGGAAGGCTTCCTCCACGCTTTGGCTGCGGAAGAAGATCCAGGTCAAAGTCACGAAGACAAAGGTCGTCAGGATGCGGAAAAGATGGTAGCCTTTCTCGTTCCAATGATGCTTGGCACGGAAATCAGCAAAAGGCTGACCTACTAAATCCTCGAATCCGACGGCTAACCCGTGACAGGCTCCCCAGAGGACGAAGGTCCAGTTGGCACCATGCCAGAGTCCGCTTAAGGTAAAGACGATCAGCACATTGAGAAGCTGTCTTGGCTTGCCTTTCCGATTGCCGCCTAAGGGAATATAAAGATAATCGGTCAGCCACCGGCTCAAGGTGATATGCCAGCGTTTCCAAAAGTCCCGGACGGAACAGGCAAGGTAGGGCTTATCGAAGTTATCCGTGAGCTTGATTCCCATCAGCCGGGCGGAGCCGATGGCGATATCGCTGTAACCGGAGAAGTCGGCATAGATCTGGAAGAAGAATAAGAGAGTCGCTACCAAAATGCTGGCGCCGGAGGCCGTGTGCAAGGACCCATAGACTGGGTCAACGGCCAAGGCCAGAAAGTCGGCAACTACGACCTTTTTTACGAATCCGGAAATCAGATACTGTAGGCCGATGCTGCCGTTTTCAAAGGAGAGCGTCTGCTTTGTCTTCAATTGCGGAAGCAGCTCTTCCGGACGCTCAATCGGACCCGCCACCAATTGAGGGAAGTAGCTGACATAAAGGGCGTAGTAGAAGATGTTTCTTTCGGCGGCAAACTTGCCATGGTAGACATCAATGACATAGCTTAAGGTCTGGAACGTATAGAAGGAGATGCCGATGGGAAGAATAATCGAGAGCGCCGGGTCACTCCAGTTGGCATGGAAAAGATTGGCTAGGGACACGACGCTGGTGATGGCAAAGGCGAGATACTTGAAGACAAAAAGCAAGAGCAGACAGGCCGTGACGGTAAGGACCATCCACGCCTTCTTCTTTTTCGGATTCTCTGTCTTCTCAATTCCGAGGCTTCCCCCATAGGTCATCAGGGTCGTTGCCAGAATCAGGAAGATCAGCCAAGGATTCAGGAAGGCGTAGAAGAAATAGGAGGCGACCAACAGGAAATAGACCCGGAAACGGAACGGCAAAAGCCAGTAGATCAGCAGAACGACCGGCAGATAAATCAGAAAAGCCAGGGAGTTAAAGCTCATGGGCTTTCTCCCTGGCTAAAAATCCACTTAATGACCCGACGGAGAGAATCAGAAAGGAGACGAGAATCTCGACGGCACTGACCTGATCAATCCAAAGCAGGATGAGATAACCGGCGACGGCAAGGATTCCTAACAGGGGAATCCACCAGCCCTTCTTGACGAAGAAGCCGCTGGCCAGCAGAACAAGAAAGACCAGGATAAAGAGAGAAAGCAGAAGTGGTGACGACAGAATCTGGCTGTTCATTGCTCTGAAACCTTGCTTCTATTCTAGAAGAAACCGGCAGGCGAGGCAAGGAAAGACTAAGCAGCGAAACGCTGAGCGTCCTTGGCTTTGGCCTGGCTTCTCAGCTGAGCGTATTCGGCGCTGAGACTGGCATCATAGGCGGCTTTCTTCTCCGCCGCTTGCTTAGCCTTAGCCTCTTTGGCAGCCTTTTCTTCCGGCGTCAGCTTATTTTCTTCTTCGGCCTTCTTGGCTTCGGCTTCTTTGGCCTTGGCCTCCTTCTTCGACTCCGCTAAGGCCTTCTTTTCGGCCGCCTGCTTGTCCTTGATGGCTTTCTGATCTTCGTACTTCTTCTCTTCGGCCTCAAAGTTGAGACCCTTCTTCTCACAGGTTGCCTTCAGCTCGGCTTTGCGGGCTTCCTCGGCCTTCTCGTCCAGCTCTTTCTGCTCATTGGCTAAACGGACAGCCGGCTCGACATAACTGACGCCGTTAGCCAGACATTTGGCTTTCTGGTCTTCGGTGATGGCTGCCTGATCGAGCTTGGAGAACTTCTCGACGTTCATGAAGAGGAACATGATGCCGATCGCTAAGTAGGCAATGGCTTCGCCACCGAAGAAGATCCAGCTTAAGGCAGTCTTGGCAGCATCGGGCTGACCGGAGACTGCTAAGGTCGCATCATAGCCGGTCTGCGAAAGGACACCGTTGATGATGCCGTTGGCTAATCCGTTCATACCGATCATGATGGCACCGTAGATTGACATCGTGAAGCCATCGGTCCTAAAGCCATGAAGAGCTTCCTGATGATCAAGCACATCCGATAAGAGGGCTAAGGAAACATACATCGCCGGCACACTGCCGAGGGCTTTGATGACAAAGGCTGCTACGGCAACCGGGACGTTGTTGGCACCCCAGAAGATGCCGATGACGCCGCCGATGACGGATAAGAGGGCACCATAGAGGATCGACTTGCCCTTGCCGAACTTGTTGGCTAACGGCCAGACAACCAGCATGCCGACACCCGTCGGAATGGCACCGATGGTATTGATCAGAGAATTGACGATGCCGCCGTAGGTGGTGTTGTAGGTGGCTCCGTTAAGACTGGCGACACGGCTTGAATCCGGATCAGCAAAGAGCCACTGCGAGTAATACGTGCAGGAGCAATTCTTCAGCTGACCGCCAAGCTGGTAAAGGAGGAAGAAGAGGATAATAAACCACCAATACTTATCGCTGACGCAGACTTTCATCTGCTTGGTCATGGAGATGGTGTTGGCTTTTGTCTCCGGGATGCCTAAGGCCAGATTCTCCTCGGTGATCCGCTCTCTGGTGAAGTAATATTCAATCAGCATGCCGATGGCGGAGACGACAATGAGGATGATCATGAAGACACGCCAGGCATTGTAGGAAGCCAACGGATCGCCATCCTTGAACAAGAAGCTCTGGAAGAGCGGGAAGACCATGTTGCAGGCCAGACCCACGGCAGCCAGACCGGAGGCATTGGAAGCCGTGGCTAATAAGCCACGGTGATTGGAGTTACGGGTCGAAAGGTTGACCAGAGCTGAGTGAGCGACATAGTAGAACGGATAGGAGATGGCATAGTAGAGGTTATAGCCGATGGCGACCCAGATCAGGGTTGCCATCGAATTCTCAGCGGTCGGATTATCGGCCGGATACGGGGCAAAGAACAGGAGGAAAATAGCCACGGCAATAAGCGGAATGGCTAATAAAAGAAGCGGTCTTGCCTTGCCGGCATGCGTCTTGTTCTTGTTCATCAGCCGGCCGACCAGAAGATTGCCTAAGACGACGGTGATGACCGAGATGATCGGTAACCAGATTGAGAAAGCCTTGGCCCAGCTCGTCAGGCCTAAGACATCGGTGTAATACTTGTTGAGATAGCCGTTCAGCAAGGCATTCGAGAATAATGCCAGTGCCGGACCGACCAGATAACCTAAGGCGGCCTCCGGGAAGAGCTTCACATTGGCGCTCTTGACCTTGGTCGACAGAACCGGATTGTCGAAGAAACTCTTCTTTGTTTTGGCTTCTGCCATAAAGGATATTCCCCTTTCTCCTAAGCCAGCGACACCGTTTCGGTGACATCGCCGCTAGGATAGACTTTTTCTTTGCCATTGGGTAGGCCGATGACACTTTCGGTTCCCATTGGGACGTGAACGGTTAACGTAAACGTCTTGCCTTCGACTTTCCAGGCCACATGGATGGGACCGTTGGGAGTCAAGGTCGTTGTCTCACAGGAGGTGATACCTCCGCCTAAGACCGGCTTGACTAAGAAGCGGCGATAGCCCGGTTCCAGGATACGGACACCGGCCATCCGCGTATAGAGGAAGTTGCCGACACTGCCTAAGGCATAGTGGTTGAAGGAGATCATGTTGCCGGTACCATCGGTTGAGGGTCTGGCCGTGCCGTCAGCTAACTGACCATCGAACTTCTCCCAGATGGTCGTCCCGCCGACTTTGACGTTGTAAAGCCAGCTCGGCGCTTCGGTATTTAGGAGCATCTTGTAGGCGACATCGCTATGGCCGTTATCGGCCAGAGCGTAGAGGATATACGGCGTTCCCGGGAAGCCGGTGCCGATCTTGTAGTTGTTCTTCTCAATCAAGCTAACCAGATTGTCGATGGCCTTGGTCCGCATCTCCGGCGTCAGCATTTCGAAGTGAATCGGTAAGACATAGCCTGTCTGGAACTCCTGCTTCTTCAGCTTGCCCGTCTCTTTGTCTAAGAAGATATCGCTGTAGGCTTTGGCTACCTTGTCGGAATACTTGATCAGCCGGTCGGCATCCTCGTTCTTGCCGAGATACGAGGCAATCTTGGATAGGAGCATGGTGGTTCGCCGCAAGCTGGCCGTGGCGGTATACATGGACCGCTTCTGCCAGGCACTCATCTTATCGATGTCCGGTGCGACCCAGTCCCCGAAGTGAAGCATGCTCGGCGTATGCCAGATATACCGGTATTCGCCGACTCCCCAGATCCGGGCCCAGAACTTGCAGGCATTGACATACTTCATCATGGCCGGATACATCCGTTCCAGCATGCCCTTGTCGGCATAGCTGAGATAGAGGCAATACGGCACCGTCACAATGGCATCGCCCCAGAAGTCCACGGCCATCTTCGGCATCGTGGCCGGGAACTTATAGCCATGGCAGGGAACCGTATTCGGAACACCGCCGGTAGGAAGCTGCTCTGACCGGACATCCTTGAGCCATTTGATGAGGAAGCGTTTCATCTGGAAGTCGTAGCAGGCAGTCGGTCCGAAGATCGACACATCGCCGGTCCAGCCCATCCGTTCATCCCGCTGCGGACAATCGGTCGGAATATCCATGAAGTTGCTTCTTGCTGACCAACGGATATTATGGTCGAGCTGATTCAGCATCTCGTTGGAGCAGTGGAACGAACCTGTCTCCGGTAAGTCACTGGTAAGGTGATAGCCGATGACCTCGACATCCTCCGGAGCAATGCCCTCGACGGAAATGTAACGGAAGCCCATATAGGTGAACTCCGGCGCATACTCCTGGTCACCGTCCTGGCAATGAATCGTCAAGGTCGCTTTGGCGGAACGGAGAAGGGAAAGGTTAAGCTCCCCTTCCTTGGTCAGGACTTCCGCGTGATGGACCACAATCGTCTGACCCTTCTTGGCGTGATGAATCCTGAGGGTTACGATACCCGAAAAGTTCTGCTTGAAATCATAAAGTGTTTTGCCTGCCTCTTTCCGTAAGATGACCGGAATCATTTCCCGGTTACGGACAATCGGACAGGAATAATCCGCGACAATCTCCGGATGGATGGACACCTTCTCCAGTCCTGCCTTATGGTAAGGAAGAGCCAGGATATCCTGGGCAAGATCAACGGTTTCGCCATCATAGATGTCGGCCATCTGATAAGGACCCTTTGTGGTGACATCAAAGGAGGTATCCGACGGAATCACCTCTTGGCTGCCATCGTCATACTGAACCCTCAGCTCCATCAGAAGACACTGACGCTTGGCATACTGGCGGTTGACTCGTGTGAAGACAAAGCTGCCCACAGCCCAGCCGCCGGCCACATGGATGACAAGGTCGTTATGGGCCTGAAGCAGGTCTTTGACATCATAGGTCTGATACATCAGATGATAGCGGTAGGACGTAAAGCCCGGTGCCAGATAGCAAGGGCCTACCTTTTTGCCGTTAAGATTGATCCAGTAGGTGCCTAAGGCCGTCGCATAAAGCTTGGCGGAGACAATCTTCTTAGCAAAATCCAGGCTCTTATGGAACGTCATGACCTGCGGAGAGACCTTCTTCTCCGTGAAGGAATACGTGGTATCCGTAATCGGCTTTCCGACCCACGGAGTCGCTAACCGTCCGGTCTCAAAAGAGACCGTCGCTGTGGCCGTTTCACCCTGAGCATCCTTGACAGTCAAGGTCGCCTTATAGGGGGTAAAAGGCTCTAAGGCTTTGCCAGCATAGACAAAGTCTGACTTCTCCGTCATCTCCTGATGGGAGCCGTTATCGAGGTCAAGGCTGGCATAGACAACCTTGTTGTTGGGCTTGTCGCTTTCGCAGTAATAGCCGAAAACCGGCGCTGGGTTGTCTGTGACAACAGGACGCAGGGTTCCTTCGACCGTCAGATCATGAATACTCAGCATAAGCTGCTCCCTTCATCTCTCTCATCTATTTTAATAAACGACGGCTCGGAAAGGATAGAAAGAAAAGGGCAGGCGAGAGATCACCTGCCCTTTTCTCGAGCTTCAGATAGGCTAGGCGTTAACCTTATCGGCGGCAGCCGGAGCAACGGCCTTCTTCGCAGCGAAGAAAGCAGCAACCACGGTGATGATCTGAGCAATCAGGTCGATGACGAGCGTAATGATGCTGGTCTTCAGAGAAGCCATATTGCTGGCCGTCTGGACTTCAGCCTTGACATCGGCGTTGGAGCCAAGAATGTAGGCAAAGCCCTCGATACGAGGCGATAAGAAGAGAAGGAAGGCAGCCATCAACAGGACCGGAACACCAATGGCTAAGACATCATCAACGATCTCGACGATCTTGCCGACAATGCCGGCAAATTCGAACTGACGGAGAACAACGATGCCGCAAATGGCAAGCAGGGAAAGGATGAAGAAGACGATGACGATTCCGGAAGTCATTCCCTGGAAGTAACCGGCAGCGCCGTTATTGACTAAGGCGAAGATGAAGGCTAAGAGAGTGAAGACAAATCCGACAGCGTACAGGAAGAAAGCAGGCGTCTGCTTCTTAATGAAATCTTTCGACATGATTAGTTCTCCTCCTTTTTGGCAAGAGCAACCGTCAGGGCATAGAGGACGATAGAGGCAGCGGAGAGAACAGAGAAGATGACGATGGCAGCTTTCAGTCCGGCTTCCCAGCTCGGAGTGACACGCGTCGTGGTGACGTTCATGATGGCAGAATTGGAGAAGGCATAGAGCTGATACTTGAGATCCTGACGGGCCTGATTGACTAAGGTCGCATCATTCTTGACGGCAGCAACGGAGATGTAAGACCACGTGGCATCATTGCCAGTCTTGCCACCGCTGATGGTGGAATTCTCACCGGCGAAATCAGCCATCTGAGTGATACCCGCCATGATGCAGGACTCCGGATTGAAGTAGTAACTGTTGGACATCATATCCGTGGAAGAAAGGCCATTGAAGCCCCATTCATCACGGATCAGCTTCATCTGCAAACCGGTATCTGCGGAAGCATTGGTGGCACCAATACGGTTGAAAGCAACCATCAGGCCTAAGGCACCCTGATCTTCAATAGCACCCTGGAAGCCACGGATATCGGTCTCACGGAACTTCTGCTCATTGAGATAGACAGAGATACCCGAACGGTTATGTTCCTGATCGTTGAAGCCGATGTGCTTCGGACCAACGATGATACCGAACTTCTTGCTGCCTTCGATGATGCCTGCGCCGAGGATGTTGGAAAGCATCGGATCTTCGCTCGGATATTCGGTGTTACGGCCGTTGTAGGGATCACGATGATAGTTGACGGCAGCACCCCAGATCTGGTAATTGCCGATCCAAAGACCGGTATTGCCTAAGATCTCGCCCCAATCTTCAGCCAGCTTCGGCGAGAAGCAGGTTCCTAAGAGGGACTGCGAATTGATGTTGGCTAAGAATTTGCCTTCGGTCGTATCCTTGTCGACATAGTAAGGATCGGTTCCCTGGGTTCCGTTGTTGGTGGAAAGCGACTTGCTGTTGAAGCCCATCGGGCCATCGTTCTGGACGACGACCGGATTCTTGACATTGTCGAGGATATCCGACTGCGAACCGCCATGAAGGACGGCACCGACAGCCTGATCAACGGTGATTTCCTGAGTTAACTTATCCCAGAAAGGATCGTTGATGTTCTTCTGAGCATCCGGAGTGACATCACTGAAGGTGACATTGTTCTGGGTACCATTGACATTGGTAACCGGCTCATCGGTCTTAATCGTATAGGTCTGGTTCCGGAGCTCCTTGATCCACTCATCCTTCTTAGCGGAATCCGCTAACTTGACGGAATCATAGCTTACCGGATAAGTTCCATCCCAATCCGAACGGGACAGATAGGTAACCGTGCCAGGAAGATAGTAGTTGAGATCAGCCTTGTCTTCGACGTTGGTGATCTTCGTGCCATTGTCCGACGTAGAGAAGGTCGTGGTATCGGTAGCCGTTTCGGCGCCATTGTCCCAGGTCTTGACGGCCGAGGCAACACCGCTGGCATCACCAGTCTTATTCTGAGCAGCCAAGATGTTGTTCAGAGCATCATGAGAACCGTTGCCGCAAGAGAAGTAATACTTGCCGCCATCGAGGATATAGGTCTTGGCAGTCGTGTAGTCATAGGAAGCCATATACTTGGTCGGGATGGAGACCGTCAAAGTACCGGTTTCGCCGGCCTTGACATCCAGCTTCTCCGAGGTGAGGAACTGAATGGCGCTCTTCTCGACTTTGTTGGCCTTATCATAAGCCGTATAAGGAGTCTGGACGTAGAGCTGGCCTAAGAATTTGCCATCCTTGGTGCCCTTGTTGGTGATGGAGATCGTAGCCGTGATCTTTCCGCCAACCTTCTTATCGACTTTGACATCGGTAATCTTCTCTTCATAAGGAAGATAGGATAAACCGAAGCCATAAGGATAAGCGACTTCCTTAGCATAACTCCAGGCAGCAGCATCGCTGGAACCCTTCGTGGAAGTGGCATTGCCCTGATTCAGAACGGAATCATAGTAACGGGTCTCATAATAGTTGTAACCGGTGTAGATGCCCTCAGCCTCAGCGACATACATGCCGCCGTTGTAAGTGTTGGAACCGCCGCCGAAGGAACCCTGAGCAGTATTAGCAATGGTCTCACCCGGATAACGGGCATCGGTGGTGCTGCCGACGATATCGTAATCGGTATACATATAACCGCCGAAGTTCTTCATCGCCGGCGAACTGGTGGAAGAGATGGCATAGGTATCGGCTAAGGCACCAGTCGGATTGACATCACCATCCAAAGCCTGGACAATACCGGTGAACTGATAGTCGTTCGGGATGCCGATGTAGGCAATGCCATTGACGGCATAGTCACCCGTCATCAGCGGTCCGACTTCAAGGGTATTGGAGGAATTCAATAAGACAACGACTTTGTCACAGGTATCCTTGGCAGCCTTGATGACAGCCAATTCTTCCGGCGAGAAAGCTAACGGATTCTGATTCAGAGTTTCGCCAGCCGTATTTCTGGCAATGCCCGGACGATAGGTAGAACCTTCGCCGCCCGGACGGCTGAAGACAACAATACCGGTGTTACCGGCAGCCTTGACCGTATCTTTCCAATCGGTAGCGGCCTGGCCATCGCCGGTAAAGATCGTATCCGGATTGGCTTCCTTGATCTGGAAGCCAGCTTCATCGTAATCACCGGCAGAGGTGTTCGGACCATAGGTATAGGTACGAGTGGTGCCACCCCAAGTTCCCTTGGTTTCGGTATACTTTTCAGCAAGATGACCATAGATGGCCTTCATCGTCGGATCAATGGTGAAGCCAGCAGCCGTTAACGCACCTTCGAGTTTGACCTGATCGGTGTTGCCGGCAGCCGACATATAAGGATTGTAGGCAGCGGCGCCGAAGAGCGCGACCTTGCCGGTCTTGCTTAACGGGAAGACGTTGTCCGAATTCTTCATGATGACCGTGCCTTCCGCACCTTCCCTGACGGATAAGGCTTTGGCGGCATTCATCAGATCGGTAGCAGACTTATAAGTAGAAGTGTACTTGGCATCCGTGGTGTTGGTCACATAACTCTTGGTACCTAACGCCGAATCAACGGTGGATCTCCACGTGTTGGCAATGCCATAGCCGAGAGCACTGAAAACCACTCCCGAAAGCATCACCGCACTGAGACCACGATACAGCTTTGTTCTTTTCTTGTTGAACATTTTCTCCTCCCCCTTGTGGGTGTTTGGCTATTGTCCGTATTGCAACTGTCGGGTTCTTAAGTTTACGTCTGGCCTTCTTGAAGAACGGGACGAATTGAAACCGCTAACAACAGGAATGCCTGTATTCTAGCACCCGTGTTTGTCATATGCACGTTTTAAAGCACTTTGCTTAAAAAATAGATATTCAAGCGCATTCATCGCCCATAACAATCATAAATAATCACATTCAATCATTTTTTAGGGTTCAAAAAATTCGGAAGCCTGTTAGCAAAGACTCCCGGATTTCTGTAATCTCTTTCAATCCTTGTTAATGATTGATGAAATGGGCACCGCTGTCCTTGAATGCCGCCAGTTTGCGGTCATCGGCATTGGTGTAGATGGCATCATAGTCGCTTAGCTTCTGGGTGCGGTACATCGCGGTGATATCGAACTTGTTCTGATCCACCAAGAGAATATGCTTGTCAGAGCAGAGGAAGGCCTCCCGCTTGATCTGCATCGTCTCCATCGTCGGCTCATAAGCGCCATCCGGACGGATAGCCGCTGCGGAGCAAAGCATCAGATCGACATGGAACTTGTTCATCATCTCGGTGGTCAAAGAGCCATCGGTGGAATACGTATTATATTGAATGGTGCCGCCTAAGAAGATCACCTTCACATCCTTCTTAGTGGAAAGCTTGACGGCAATCTGCAGACCATTGGTGATGACGGTCTTATAGGCAAACTCCATCCGTTCCGCTAAGGCCAGACAGGTGGAAGAGTTATCGATGAAGACCGAGGTGAACTCCGGCAGATGGACCAAGGCTAAGGAAGCCGTCTTCTCCTTGTCCCGAGCGTTCTTCTCAATACGGACGAAGATGTTGACTTCATCCACGCTGTCCATGAACACAGCGCCGCCATGGGTTCTTTGAATCATGCCCATCTTCTGCATCTCACTGAGATCCCGTCTCACTGTCGCCGGCGAGACATAAAGGAAATGGCTTAACTCATCCACGGTTGCCCGAGTATGTTCCTTGAGGTAATCGGAAATCATCTTGAACCGTTCACTGGTAAACTTCGGATCTATCTTTTCGCTCATATGGCACCTCACTAATCCTTATTATGCTTGTTTATGATTGAAAAAGCAAACAAACAAGCATAATCGCTCATAGTGTCAGAAACCTTCTCTTTCAATAAATTCCCGATTGTGCGACAATTTTAACATATGGCAAAGAACAGAATCTATTCCGGACTTGCCTCACTTCCCAAAGGACAGGTCCCGACCGATATCGTGACTCCTGGCTGCCTCGTCTTGGAAGGCGGCGCTTTCCGGGGTGTCTATACCTCGGGAGTCCTGGATTATCTGATGCAGCAAAGCATCGCCTTTGAGACGACGGTCGGTGTTTCGGCCGGCTCTCTTAACGGCTTAACCTATGTCGCCGGTCAGATTGGTCGGGCGGGCTATATCAATTTACGGTATCGGCATGATTCCCGCTATGTCGGCGCCAAAGCCGTCGCCCAGGAGGGCGGCGTCATTGGCTTCGACTATCTGTTCAAAGGGAAAGCGTCGAAAGACATCCCCTTAGCTACCCAGGCCATTCAGAAGACATCCCGGAAGTTCTATGCCGTCATCACCAATGTGAAGACCGGCAAGGAAGAATATAAGGAAATCCATGACTATCCCCTGGATTCCTTCTATAAGATCCTGGCAGCCTCTTGCTCGATGCCTTTCTTTTCACGGATTGTCCCCTTGGAAGGCTCTTATTATTTGGATGGCGGCTGTGCCTGCAAGATTGCCTATCGCTGGGCATTGGACCACAATTTCCAGAAGATTGTCGTTGTACGTACCCGAGAGGAAACCTTCCGCAAGCCTCTGACAACCCGGCGGGAGAAGACCCTTTATAAACTCAAGTATGGGAAGTACAAGGAATTCACTAAGACTGTCTGCCATTCCAATGAAGCCTATAACCAGCAGTGCGATGAGATCCAGCAATTAGGCAAGGAAGGACGGATCTTCGTGATTGCCCCGTCCAAACCGGTGCTGATCGAACGTTTGGAAGGCGACATGGAGAAATTGGGTGACCTCTACTGGGAAGGCTACCATGATGCCGAGGCCTCCTTTGCAGCCTTAAAAGACTACTTAGCAAAATAAAAGCATCCGAGTTGACCGCGGATGCTTTTTAGGCTATCCTGTTGCTATACCCCGGTGGGGTATCTTATAGGAGGCTCTGATTCATGTCTGTCAAGAAAAAAGAATGCACCTGTCATGCCCATAAGCTGACACCGCGGAATCCCCAGGAGAAGAAAGAACTCCAGCAACGGCTGCACCGGCTGGAAGGCCAGATCAACGGCATTGCTAAAATGCTGGAAGATGACCGGTACTGCGCGGATATCCTGATTCAGGTCTCCGCTGCCGAGAAAGCTTTGAAGGAAATCGGCTATCAGATTCTGAAGACCCATCTTTCCACCTGCGTGGTGGACCAGATCAAGGCCGATAAGCCGGGCATCGTTGATGAGACGATGGCGGTCATCAAGAAACTGGATTAAGATGACGGAAAATGAGAAATACGACGTCACTGGAATGAGCTGTGCCTCCTGCGTCAGCCATGTGGACAAGGCTGTGCGGCAGGTTTCGGGTGTCCGGGATGTCAGCGTCAACCTTCTGACCAACTCCATGATCGTATCCTATCAGGCTCCGGCAACGCCGGCTTTGATAGAAGAGGCTGTCAATAAGGCTGGCTATCATGCCCAAAAAGTCAATCAGGAGAAAGCCAAACCCGAAGAGGATCCTTTCTCGGATGTTAAGATTCTGAAGCACATGCTTTTCCGTCTGGTCTCTTCTTTGATTCTGCTGATTCCTCTCTTCTATCTGGCCATGGGCTTCATGGTCGGCTGGAACATCGGACTATTCGCTACGCATCCGTTAGTCTTAGGTCTTGTGGAGATGATCCTATCCTTGACGATCATGGTGACCAACAAGGAGTTCTTCATCTCCGGAACCAAAGCCCTGCTCCATCGCTCCCCCAGCATGGATACCTTAGTCGCCTTAGGTTCGGGAATTGCGTTTATCTATTCCGTCATTGTCCTGATCCTGATGGCAAGTCTCATCTCCCCTAGTATGGATGCCAATACCTATGATCAGTTGATGGCCAAGGCCATGAACCTCTCCTTTGAGACAGCCGGCATGGTGCCGACCTTGATCACCATCGGCAAGACACTGGAGACCTACTCCAAAGGCAAGACAACCAGTGCTCTCCGTTCCTTGCTGAAGCTTAGCCCGAAGGAAGCTCATGTCCTGAAAGACAATCAGGAGCTGACCATTCCCGCCGACCAGGTCCAGGTCGGGGATATCTTCCTGGTCCGGCCCGGTGAGCGTTTCCCCGTCGATGGCATCGTCTGCGAAGGACAGAGCAGTGTCGATGAGTCTCTCCTGACCGGGGAATCGCTCCCGGTCGATAAGACAATAGGCTCTCAGGTAGCTTCCGGAAGCATCAATCATGTCGGTATCATAAAAGCCAAGGCAACGAAAGTCGGCAATGAAACGACCTTGAAGCAGATTGTGAAGATGGTGGAGCAGGCCTCAGCCACCAAGACCCCGATTTCCCAGTTGGCCGACAAGGTCAGCGGTGTCTTCGTTCCGGTGGTTTTAGGGATTGCTCTTCTGGTCTTTATCGGCTGGATCAGCTTCGGCCAGGAGTTTGTCAGTTCCGGGGTAGTCTCAGCAAACGAAACGTTATTAAGCTATTCTCTGGAACGGGCCATCAGCGTGTTGGTGATTGCCTGTCCCTGTGCCTTAGGGTTGGCTACCCCGGTGGCCATCATGGTCGCCAGCGGCTTAGGAGCCAAAAACGGAATCCTCTTCAAGACGGCCGCGGCCATGGAAGAGACAGGCAAGATCGAGCTGGTCGTCTTCGATAAGACGGGCACTTTGACGACCGGCCATCCGCAGGTCAGCGATATCGTTCCTTTGGAAAACCTTTCCGAAGACAGCTTCCTTCGCGAGATTGCTTCGCTCGAGTCCCTGTCCGAGCATCCTTATGCCAAAGCCATCGTGGCTAAGGCCAAGGAGAAGAATCTGACCTTGGTTCCTGTTACGGATGCCAAGGCTCTGGTCGGGCATGGCTTCTCGGGAAAGATAGAGGGCCATAGCCTCGAAGGCGTCAGTCTCAGCTATGCCGAAAGCCTTGCAAGCCTCTCTCCGGAAATCTTAGAAAAAGCCCAGACGTTCAGCCGTCAAGGCAAGAGTCCTCTGATCTTCTTAAAAGACGGCCAGGTGATTGGGATGGTGACCGTCAGTGATGCCCTCCGCAAGGAGAGTGCTCAGACCATCAAGGAGCTTGCGGATTTAGGGGTAGCCAGCCTGATGCTGACCGGCGACAATCAGGCCAGTGCCTTGCAGATTGCCAAAGAAGCCGGGATTTCTCAGGTCGTCAGCAACGTTCTGCCGGATGAGAAATTGGCTGTGATCCAGCTCTTACGGAAACAGGGAAAGGTGATGATGGTCGGCGACGGCATCAACGATGCTCCGGCTCTTGTCAGTGCCGACATCGGCGTCAGCATAGCTTCCGGCACGGATGTCGCGATGGATAGCGCCGATGTCGTCTTGATGTCGGGTTCCTTAGCCGATGTTCCCGCCGCTATCCGCTTATCCCGGAAGACCATGACCAACATCAAAGAG
>LAHS01000141.1_pt1 | contig 63990 bp, 49 predicted proteins | sample 329651 | NCBI WGS metagenome assembly LAHS01 (sample SAMN03275699, study PRJNA271635) | activated sludge metagenome | isolation source: sample C-1 Sludge from hydrolytic chamber (first chamber) of Anaerobic...
GACAAGTGTCGCACGATTGTGTGACACCTGTCGAATGATCGTGCGACACTTGTCGAAAGTTTAAAACAGCAGCCGTCGGCACTCGTAAAATAATCTTTTAACGCCCCGGTACAAGCTCTTTGCTGTAAATTATGGCGATAGGGGAGTGCGCGTACACAGCTGGCATGGCCGGGTGCTGTACGCGCATCAATACGCAAAATTCATCCGGAATTAGTGAATAACATAAAGATTGTTTTCTGTTTTTTATACAAAAGGAATGGAAGAATACACTATATTTGCAATGAAAGATGTACTACTCTGTTTTTTGAGATAACTTTTCTTTTCAATAGGTTAAGTTTTGTAAGGTGAGAAAAGCCCCGGTCAGAGTAGTGATACTCATACCGGGGCTGCTTTATCCGTTATTTGCGGGTGCATCAGATATCGTTCTTGAACGTGACGACGCCTGTTAGCTTGTCGTCAAGGTAGAACGTTTGCTGGCGCTTTTCCTCTTTCACCTTGTACTTAACGTGAATGAAATAGAGTTTCTCTGTTTGCTTACTGTACTTTGGCTGTTTACGGAAAAACTTCATGGTGTCTACGTCTTGATGCAGCCGGGCAGTCATCTGAGGCGTCACGTAGACTGTGGAATCCATCTTCGAAAATTCGTCGATATCGAATTCCTCGGTCAGGTTGTCCTGCAGAAACTGCTTGATGCGCTGCTTGGCGTCATGTTCGCGACCGCATGAAGCCACGAGAACAACGAGCGCAAGAAGCAAAGTATGTTTCAGATATTTCATAAGTCAATCGTCAGGATGTGGTGAATGCTATTCTTCGGGAATGTTCCGCAGAACTTCCAGCAGGTGATCCCACACCATCTGCACGGTGGGAATGTAGAGGCACTCGTCGGGAGTATGAACGTTGCGAAGCGTCGGACCGAAGGATACCATGTCTATGTGAGGATACTTCTCGGAGAAAAGACCGCACTCCAAGCCTGCATGTATGCCGAGTACCTTTGGCTCCTTGTTGAAGAGTTTCTTGTAGGCATCGACGGTAATCTTTACCAGCTTGCTGTTGGGGTTCATCTTCCAGGCCGGATAGCCGTCGTTCTGCACAACCTCGGCGCCGCCCAGCTCGAAGCAAGCCTTGATGGTGTTGGCCATGTTGCGCAGGTTACTCATCACGTTGGAGCGTTGACTGGTCACCACAATAACCTTGTTGTCTTCGCTCTGAACACTGGCTACATTGCTTGAGGTTTCAACCATCCAGGCCAGTGCCTCGTCCTGGCACATGGTGAGAATGCCGTTGTAAAGTGCCTGCACGGCCCTGACGAGGTTGGCGGAAACGGCCTTGGGCAGTACGGTTTGTGCCTCGGTGCTCTCAAGAGACCACACCATATTGGTGTCGGTAACATGAAATTCGTCTTCTACTGCAGCGGTAAATTGGTTCCAGTCGGCTTTAACCTCTTCCTTGCGGTCGGCGGGCACGGCGAATATAACCTTGCCGTCGCGCGGTATGGCGTTGTGCATCTTGCCCGAATTCCATTGAGCCAGGCGCACATCCATCTTGCTCTGCTCTGCGTACAGGAAACGTGACATAATCTTGATGGCGTTTGCCCGCTTCTTGTTAATGTCGTCGCCGGAGTGTCCTCCGTTAAGTCCCTTGAGCGTTCCGGCCATGAAGAAGTAATCGGCCGGTGCTGTCTCACGTTCGAAACTGAATGTGGCCGTGGTGTTGATGCCGCCGGCACAGGAGATGAAAATCTGCCCTTCGTCCTCGGAATCGAGGTTGATGAGATAGTCGCCGCTCATGAAACCGGCTTTCATTCCAAAGGCTCCGGTGAGTCCGGTCTCCTCGTCACGGGTGAAGAGGCACTCTATCGGCCCGTGTTCTATATTGTCGCTGTCGAGTATGGCCAGCTCAATGGCAACGCCGATGCCGTCGTCGGCACCCAATGTAGTGCCCTTGGCGTGCAGCCAGTCACCGTCTACATAAGTCTGGATGGCGTCTTTGTAGAAATCGAAATCAACGTCCACGAGTTTGTCGCACACCATGTCCATGTGGCTTTGCAGCACAACCGTCTTCTTATTTTCGTATCCGGGAGTGGCCGGTTTGCTGATAATTACGTTGCCGGTTTCGTCAACCCGCGTTTCAAGATGCCGCTCGGCAGCAAACTGTTTCAGATACTCAATCATCTGCTCTTCGTGTTTCGAGGGGCGGGGAATTTGGTTGATTTTGGCAAACTGCTCAAATACGCGAGCAGGTTTTAATTCGTTTTTCTCCATTTTTGCTTGTATTTTTTCTTATACCTTATTTATTATATGAGTGCACGGAGCTCCAAGAAGCCTCTTTGCTCTTCGTTTATGAAAATAACTTTCATCGTGGAAATAAAAACAAAATAATTGGGTTTTATTTTGTACTTCTACCGATTTCCATTATCTTTGCAAGCACAAAAGTAATAAAAATGATAGAAACTCTGCTGTTAAGCATGTTAATAATTGCTATTGCCGTAGCTTTCTTGAGCGTTAAAGTGATTATTAAGAAAAACGGAAAGTTCTCCTCGCAGCATGTCAAGGATAATCCGGGACTCCAAAAACAGGGAATTCACTGCGTGATGGATCAGGATCGCGAGGCCCGAAGAGCTGGCAAAGCATACTGATGGCACAGTCTCCCGGCAGTGCTGTTTGTAAAAACATACAGCCCAAACCGAATGATTAAAACAAAACTTATTATAAAATGAAGAAAACAGTTTTTCGTACATTGGCAGTTGCTGTTATGGCCTCATGCGTCATGACTTCCTGCAACCAGAGCAATCCTCAGGTAGACCAGAAGTCGGATACGGCCCAGGTAAATCCTGCAAACTTGAAGATAGCTTATGTAGAAGTGGACTCCATCATGACTCAGTACGCTTTTTGCAAGGACTACACCAAGATTCTTGAGGCAAAAGGCAACAACATACAGAAGACTTTAGCCGGCAAACAGCAGCAGCTGCAGGCCGCTGCAGCCAACTTCCAGCAGAAAGTTCAGCAGAACGCATATACCCGCGAACAGGCTGAAGGTATTCAGGCTGGCTTGCAAAAGCAGAGCAACGACCTCCAGGCTTTAAACCAGCGACTCTCCGGTGAGTTCCAGACAGAAACCGAGAAGTACAACAAAGCGCTGCGAGACTCTATCCAGCACTTCCTTGCTGTTTACAACAAGGACAAGAAGTACAGCCTCATTTTGAGCAAGGCTGGCGACAACTTGCTCTATGCTGATAAGGCTTACGACATTACCTCGGAGGTTATCACGGGCCTAAATAAGGCCTACAAGCCGAGTGCAAAAGAAAAGCCGGCTGCCAAATAGCCCCCACCATCCTTGTTACTCACAAGATATTGAACCACGTTAAGGAAAGAGGCATCGGCCATTAGGCTTTGATGCCTCTTTCTGTATGGATGCGTTTCTTCACTATTCTGCTCCCGATTTTGGCGTTACTCAGAAAAAGTAGTAACTTTGCACCTATGACACGTAAAGAGAGATATCAGTATATTCTTGACTATTTTCGCGCAAAGGAGGGCCATGCTACTACCGAGTTGCAGTTCGGCAGCGCTTTTCAGCTGCTTTGTGCCACGCTCCTTAGCGCCCAGTGCACCGATAAACGTATCAATGAAGTAACGCCCGAACTCTTCCGCCGTTATCCTACGGCCGAAGCGATGGCCGCAGCCGAACCCGATGAAGTGCTGGAGTACGTGCGCAGCGTATCGTATCCCAACGCCAAGTCCAGGCATCTGGTAGAAATGGCGCGTATGTTAGTGGATAAGTTTGGGGGCAAAGTGCCTGACACAACGGAAGAATTGGTCAAGCTGCCGGGCGTGGGTCGCAAGACAGCCAACGTGATACAGGCCGTTTGGTACGGCAAAGCTACCTTGGCTGTTGACACACATGTGTACCGTGTAAGCCACCGGCTGGGCCTGGTTCCTAAGGAAGCGAACACTCCATACAAGGTAGAACAGTATCTGCTGAAGAACATTCCGGAGCATGATGTTGCCGATGCACACCACTGGATACTGTTACATGGACGATACATCTGCAAGAGCGCCCGTCCTATGTGTGAGAAGTGCCCTTTCGACAGCTTCTGTCCGAAGTTGTTGGAGAACAGCAAGCTGGACTGAATTGCCCAAAGAAAACACGAACAGAAGAAGATAACATAAAGGATGGACACAAAAAGAATACTTCGTTTTTTGCAGGATATAGCCGCAAATAACAACCGTGAATGGTTTCTGGACCATAAGAGTGAATATCAGGCTTGCAAGCAGGAGTTTGAAGCCGGGGTAGCTGCACTGATACTGGAGATATCCAAGTTCGACGCCGAGGTTTCGCATCTCACGCCTAAAGACTGCTGTTTCAGATTCTATCGTGACGTCCGCTTCTCGCCTGATAAGTCTCCCTACAAGCGTCATTTCGGTGCTTATATCTGTGCACACGGCAAGAAATCGCTCCGTGGAGGCTATTACATCCATCTGCAACCCGGTCGGTGTTTGCTCTCGTGTGGTGCCTATTGGCTGCCAACAAACATCCTGACCTCGTGCCGAAACGAGATTATGGCCAACATCGATGAATGGAGAAAATGTGTGGAAAACGGCAGATTTATCAGCTATTTCGGCTATCCAAATGCGGGTAAATGGGCAGAAGACAACATTGACCCAAAAGGTTTCGGTATCGAAAGCCTGAAAACAATACCCAAAGGTTTCCCCCGCGATTATGAGTTCGCTGATTATCTGCGGATGAAAGACTATGCTACCTGGCGCTTGGTTCCCGATGATTATTTTCAGGGAGACGGCTGGTTGAAAGACGCAGTCAAATACTTGAAAGTGGCAAAGCCGATGATGGACTTCATGAATGCAGTGATTGACGATTACGAGTAAGCGCCTTTGCGCGTGTTGCCAGTTGGCAGTTGCCAACCGGATGAGAATATAAAAAGTATAAAAAAGCAGGAACAAGCGATACAACCAATTAGAGATTTTCGTATATTTGCCGCAGTTGAATATTCAAAATCTTTACTATCATGAAAATTGGTATTCCCAAAGAAATCAAAGACAACGAAAATCGAGTCGGCATGACTCCGGCAGGTGTGGCAGAACTTATTAGGCATGGACACGATGTCTGCGTACAACATACGGCCGGAGAGGGTAGTGGTTTTGCCGATGCTGATTACGAGGAAGTTGGTGCCAAAATCCTTCCAGCAATTCAAGATGTGTACGGCGCGGCCGAAATGATTATCAAGGTGAAAGAGCCCATTGAGCCTGAATACGCCCTGATACGCAAAGGTCAGCTGGTGTTCACCTATTTCCATTTTGCCTGCGATAAGCCTCTTACTGATGCCATGATTAAGAGTGGCGCCGTATGCCTGGCTTACGAGACGGTTGAAACCAAGGATCGCCACCTCCCGTTGCTGATTCCAATGAGTGAGGTTGCCGGCCGCATGGCCATTCTGAACGGTGCTTACTATCTGCAGAAGACCAAAGGAGGAAAGGGAAAGCTGATAAGCGGCGTTCCCGGAGTGAAGCGAACCAAGGTCCTGGTGCTTGGAGGTGGCACCGTGGGAGAGGCTGCCGCCCGCATGGCAGCAGGCATGGGAGCCGACGTCTACATAACAGATATCTCATTACCACGGCTCCGTCAGCTCGAATTCGAGCTTCCCGTAAACGTTCATACCCTTTATTCTACCGCGCACAACATCCGTAAGGAACTGCCTGATGTTGACATTGTGGTTGGTTCCGTGCTCATACCGGGCGACAAGGCTCCACATCTGATAACACGTGACATGCTGAAACTGATGGAGCCCGGTACCGTTCTGGTAGATGTGGCCATAGACCAGGGCGGATGTTTTGAGACATCGCGCCCCACTACTCATACCGATCCGGTATATACAGTCGATGGTATTGTGCATTACGCAGTAGCCAACATCCCCGGTGCTGTGCCCAACACGTCGACCATGGCACTCACCAACGCCACCATGCGCTATGCCTTGGAACTTGCCGACAAGGGTTGGCGTAAGGCTTGCAAGGATAACGAAGCGCTGCGCAAAGGGCTTAACATCGTAGAAGGTAAGGTTACTTATGAGGCCGTTGCCGAAGTATGGGGACTGCCTTACGAGCCTGTTACGCTGTAAGTGAACCCTCTGTTGCCCCTTGCAGCTGGCCGAAAAATCAGCAAACTAATGCGAATGCTGCTGCTGAAAGTAGCGTTCAGGGGTAAAAATGTCACTTGTTTGTGGTGCCGGAATGAGACGTCGGGAACTTTTGACACTTGTCACACGATCATTCTACAGGTGTCACACAATCGTGCGACAAGTGTCAAAAGTTCCTGAAGCTATCATACAGCATCTCGAGAGTATTCATCCTGCGACCTAAGAGGCTATGTTTTAGATGTGGAAAGATGCGTGCTTGCGAAGGTGAGCCGGAGAAGTTGTAGTTCCGTGCGAAGGAACTGACGCTGTAATTTGCTTTGCAAAGCTGTGAACAGAAATAAAAACAGAAAGTGCCAAGAGGAGCGGCGACGATGCCGGCTGCCTGTCTTGGCACTTTCTGTTGTTTAGAGTGTGCCCTTGGTTGAGGGCAACTCGAAATGATAGATATCCCGCTTTACGGCCATCTTCAGCGCTTTGGCCAGCGCCTTGAATATGCCTTCAATCTTGTGATGCTCGTTCGTACCTTCGGCTTTGATGTTCAGATTCATGCGAGCGGCATCACTCAGGCTCTTGAAAAAATGGAAGAACATCTCCGTGGGCATTTCTCCAATCTTCTCGCGCTTGAACTCCGCGTCCCAAACAAGCCACGGCCGGCCGCCGAAATCCAGTGCAACTTGGCAGAGACTGTCGTCCATAGGCAGGCAGTAGCCATACCTCTCAATGCCACGTTTGTTGCCGAGTGCCTGCAGAATACATTCGCCCAACGCTAAACCTGTATCCTCTATGGTGTGGTGTTCGTCGACATCCAAGTCGCCTTTTGTATGGATGGTCAAGTCCATCATGCCGTGGCGGCCAATCTGTTCCAGCATGTGGTCAAAGAAGCCAATGCCCGTCGAGATGTCACATTTACCCGTTCCGTCGAGGTTCAGATTAATGTGGATGTCCGTTTCCTTGGTAGTCCGTCTCGCTTCAGCTGTCCTTTCGCCGGCAAAGAGGATTTCTGCAATCTTGTCCCAATTCATTCCGTCCTTGCCAAGAATCAGTGACTTGCATCCCAAATTCTTGGCCAACTGCTCGTCAGAGGGCCTGTCGCCAATCACGAAACTGCCCTTTATATCGTATGCAGGATTGTTCAGATAGGCTTGCAGCATACCTGTGCCGGGTTTGCGCATTGGCGAATTGTCTTCCGGAAAATGCCTGTCTATGAGCTGCTCGTCGAAGGTGATACCTTCGCCTTCCAGTGTCTGGAGGATGAAACGGTGTACGGGCCAGAACTGTTCTTCGGGAAATGAGGGAGTGCCGAGCCCGTCTTGATTGCTTACCATGACGAGCTTGAAGTCGAGATGCTGGCAAATAAAGCCCAGGTTTCTGAATACGCCGCTTGTAAACTTGAGCTTCTCAAAGGAATCTATCTGTTCGTCGGCCGGCTCTTCAATCAAAGTTCCGTCGCGGTCTATGAATAATATTCTCTGTTGTTTCATCGGGTTGTCTGTTGAAAGTTTATGTCCGTTAATCTTGTTTTGGCATTTTCCTTTTCTTCTATGGACCCGTAGACATAGAAACTTACGAATAAGTTCCAGGCTGCAACGAAGCAGAGAATGAAGTCGGTGATAACACCTGATGCGAAAACGATGATGTTAAAGTAGGAGGGAAGTCCCGAGGGGTCGCCTTTGCTCATGCCAATCAGCGAGCTAAGGTAGGAGTAACCCAGGATGGAATCGGGCATTTTAACCACCCAGGCAATAATAACGGTAATGAAGCCTGCCAGCAGCAAGGCGCTAAGAAGAAAGCCATAGTGCTTGTATCCGGGCTTCAACTCACTCCATAAGCCTCGCCTCAAGCTGGTTTCTTTTTCCATCATGTACTTGGTGAAGAAGTAAACAAGGGGCAGAAGTGCCAGCAGCAATATCAAATAAAGCAGCAGTCCGCCACCAAACATGCCTGCGTAAAATTGTCCTATCGTCATGTTTGCAGCTGCCTTTGTGTGCAAAAAGGCAATGGCCAAGCCGCCTGTAAGGCATGCAAACAGCAGGTTCAGAAGTACAACAACTACCATTATTTTGGCGCTGCGCATGATGTTCCATTTCTTGCCGTGTTCATTGAGCGAGTCGAACAGCCAGGCGAAGAACCAACATTCGGCAGCAAGCAGCAGGAGAGTAAGCAGTCCTGTTGCTGTTGAAGCAAGGATGCTGACCGGCTGATGCAGAACAGAAGCCTCTGTGATGTGCATGGAACCGGTTACAATCAATGCCTTTACGATGGCTATAGCCAATGCAGGCAGCCACAACTTCTTGACAACAGTCTTCAGATTTGTGCGCAACAGCACGGCTGCTGCCTTGAGGCAAGCCGACACACTCCTTATTTTATATACGTCCTTTTCCATATCTATCTTCAATATCTTCTTCTAAATTCGGCGCAGGTAATGGCCGTAGCTATGGCCACATTTAAACTGTCGGCCGCTTTACGGCCTTCGGGAAAGTTGGGAATCAGCAGCTTATGATTGATTTTCGGCCTGAGTTCGGGAGAAATCCCGTTACCTTCGTTTCCCATGATGATGAGCCCGTAGTCGGTTAACTGCTGCTTGTAGATGCTGTCTCCATCAAGTAAGGTGCCGTAAACGGGATAGTCGGCCGGCAAGGAGCTGGTCAGTTCCCGCAGGTCTGTGTACATAATGTCCACTCGAGCCAGGCTTCCCATTGTTGCTTGAACTACTTTCGGGTTGTAGACATCGGCCGTATCGTTGCTGCAGTAGATGCGGTTAATGCCGAACCAGTCGGCTATCCGGATAATTGTTCCTAAGTTACCGGGGTCTTGCACACCATCAAGCGCGAGCGAAAGCTGGTGAGCAGACAGCGCGGTTTGCCGATTTTGTTGCGGAAACAAGGCCAAGACCTGCTGTGGATGCTGCAGAAAGCTGACCTTTCTCAGGCCGTCTTCCGAAACTTCTATACATTCACACTCGCCTTGCAGGCTTGCTTCGTTGGCCGATAGCCATTGCCCGGTGGCCACTATAAGCCTGGCATTCATCGCCTCCAGCAGGTCACCTACAACCTTGGGGCCTTCTGCTACAAAGACTCCTTCGGCCTTCCGGTTCTTCTTCTGTTCCAGTGAGCGGATGTATTTGATTTTAGCTTTGCTCAGCATTTTTGGTTTTTTATCATGCAAAGATAACAATTATTCTCTGCTTTTTTATTATCTTTGCCGAATAATTTACAAAGTTTTGAAGTTTATTATATTACATAAATCATCTTTTCTAAAAGGGTGCAGCAAGGAGATTGCGCCCTTGTTTTTAGGGCTTATTACTGTTCTTATTACCTCGTGCAGCGCCACCAAGTTTGTTCCTGATGACAGTTATCTGCTGGAGAAGGTGCAAATCAGGTCGGAACAGAAGAAGTTTCCCGTTTCAGACCTTGCTCCTTACATCCATCAACAGGCCAACAGCCGCTGGTTCAGCTTGTTCAAAATACCCTTGGGAACATACGCCTTGGCAGGCAAAGATACCACTAAGTGGATGAACAGAACCCTGCGACGTATCGGAGAAGAGCCTGTTGTGTTTGATTCCGTGCAGGCCCGCCTGTCCTGCCAGGACCTTACTACGGCCATGCAGAACATGGGCTACATGCACGCTGCCGTGGATTTGAAGGCCAAGAGGCATGGTAAGAAACTCACGGCTATATATGTTTTGCGGCCAGGAGAGCCTTACTACATCCACCATGTGGCCTATGATGTCCAGGATGACAGCATTGCCGCCTTGCTGAGACTTGACAAACCGGAAAATCAGAAGTTGCGGGCCGGCTCGCAATTTACCGTTGCACGCCTGAATGAAGAGCGTCAGCGCATTACCACTCTCTTGGTTAACAACGGCTACTACCGCTTTCATAAGGACTATATCCAGTTCAGTGCCGACTCTGCCCGTAACAGTCAGGACGTGAACATCACCCTGCACCTGCTCAAATACAGGGCCAACAGCAGTTCGCCCGAAACACTCCATCCGCGATACAACATCAACGTAGTGCGATTTCTGAGTGGCGACGAGGACGAACAACTGCACCTCCGGCAGAAAGTACTCGAGTATAATACCGCCATAGAGCCGGGCAAATACTACAGTGCTGCCGACCTGCAGAAAACTTACCACAACTTTGGCAAGCTGCAGGCCATACGCTACACCAACATCACCTTCCGCGAACATCCCGACACAACGTTGTTAGACTGTGATATTCAGCTGTCTACCAACAAGCCTTCAACCATTTCTTTTCAGCCCGAAGGTACCAATACGGCAGGCGATCTGGGCGCTGCAGCCACGCTGACTTATACCAACAAGAACCTGTTCCACGGCTCCGAGATGCTGAGCATCGCCCTGCGTGGTGCCTTTGAGGCCATTACGGGGCTGGAGGGATATAAGGACCAGAATTACCAGGAATACAGTGTTGAGACCAAGCTGACGTTCCCTCGCTTTGTTGCCCCGCTCCTATCGCGCTCATTCCGGCGTCGGAGTCAGGCAACAACCGAGCTTGCCGTGAGCTGGAACCTGCAGAACCGACCCGAATTCCATCGGCGAGTATTCTCCACGGCATGGCGCTACAGATGGGCCGAACCTCATCACCACATTTCTTACCGCCTCGACTTTCTCGACTTGAACTATGTCTACATGCCTTGGATAAGCGAGACTTTTAAGCACGATTACTTGGAAAGTGCCAGCAACAGGAACGCCATTTTACGCTATAACTACGAAGACCTGTTCATCATGAAGATAGGTTTCGGACTTACTTACAGCGACGGCGAGAACTCCATACGTGCCAACGTAGAGACTGCCGGCAACCTATTGGATGCTGTTTCTCGTACCTCCGGCTTCAAGGTTAATGACAGCGGACAGCGTACGTTGTTCAATATTGCCTATGCGCAATATGCAAAATTCGATTTTGACTACACCCGCCTGTTCCAGTTCGACAGCCATAATGCCTTGGCGCTGCATGGAGGTTTCGGCATAGCTTACCCCTACGGCAACAGCAAAGTGCTGCCGTTTGAGAAGCGTTACTTCTCGGGCGGGGCCAACTCTGTACGCGGATGGAGCGTAAGAGGACTGGGACCGGGCAAGTTCAGGGGCAGCGATGGGCGGATAGACTTCATTAACCAGACCGGCGACATGAAGCTGGACTTGAATGCGGAGTACCGTACCTTCCTGTTCTGGAAGTTCAACGGAGCGGCTTTTATCGATGCAGGAAACATCTGGACACTGCGTAACTACGCAGAACAACCGGGCGGTCAGTTCAAGCTAAAGGACTTTTATAAGCAGATAGCCGTTGCTTACGGATTGGGCTTAAGGCTGAATTTCGATTACTTTATCCTGCGTTTGGATATGGGCATGAAAGCCATCAATCCGGCGTATCGCACCCAACAGGAACATTATGCCATCTTCCATCCCAAGTTCAGTCGCGACTTCTCATTCCATTTTGCAGTGGGATTGCCGTTCTGAAGTTGTTCAGGAGGAACTTTCGACACTTGTCGCACGACTGTTTGACAAGTGTCGAAAGATCGTGCGACAAGTGTCAAAAGTTCCTGGAGCGTATGTTCAGCACATCGGGTTTTATTGTTTTTGCTCCTTCAAGGCACGCGGCAACGAGCTGAGTGCCACTTTCCACTTCGCGTTTCTGCGCACAGCGGTGAGCGTGTAGGCTGCTTCTTTGGCTAGGTGAGCCACCGTTCCAATGGTGTCCATGCGCAAAAAATCCCTGACGCTGATGCCTATCGTGGCCGTTGTATCATTGTCGGCATAAGCTATATCCTGAATTTCGTACTTGGCACCTTGTGCTTGTGCCTTCAAAACTTCTACGTCCTCTTGGTGCACCTGGCTTGCAGCATAACGCAACCAACGTCTGCTTTCCGGCGTACAATATGCCTTGGCAGCTTCAAACCGCCAGTTATAATAATTGGTGGCAAACGAGTCAACGGTTTCTTTTAACTGTGCTTCGTCATCCTGATGGCGGCAAGCTCCGAGCGAAGCTACCAGCAGGCAAAGTGCGAAGAGCGAGAGTACGAAAGGCAACTTACGAAAAGACATAACGCAATCATTAATTTTGTACAAAGGTAAAGAAATAATTTTGTAGTCTCGAACCTTTTTTTTACTTTTGTAGAAAATAAGGAGCGATAATGCTGAAATTTATTTCTTTCGGCAGTGGTAGCAGTGGTAACAGTTATTTCCTATATACAGAGACAGACGGATTGCTCATTGACGCAGGCGTTGGTGTCAGGGCACTCAAGCGACATTTCAAAGAGTATGGGCTGTCGTTGTCGAATGTCAAGAACATACTTGTTACCCACGACCATGCCGATCATGTCAGGTGTGTTGGTAATTTGAGCAGAGACTATGACATACCTGTTTATGCAACGGAGAGAGTACATCAAGGAATAAGGAACAACTATTGTGTAAAATGCAAGATATCTCCGGAGCGAACAAAGATTATAGAGAAGGGTAGTACTTTCCAAATCAATGACTTCAAGATAACTTCCTTTGGCGTGCCGCACGACAGTACCGACTGTGTAGGCTACCAGGTGAGGTATAACGGCGTGTGCTTTGTTGTTATGACCGACGTAGGACATGTGACTGATGAGATGAAACCATTCATTGCATCGGCCAATTATCTGGTTATTGAGGCCAATCATGATGAGGAGATGCTTTTGCGAGGCAGCTATCCCAAACACTTGCAGCAACGCATCTTGAGCAACAACGGGCACCTTTCTAATTATAACTGCGGCGTGGCCATAACGGAGAATGCCACACCGGAGCTCAAACATGTATGGCTTTGTCACATCAGCGAGGATAACAATCATCCCGAACTGGCACGCAAAACGGTGGAACAAGTTCTCAGATCACATGGCATTATAGCCGGTACAGACTTCCAACTGGAAGTGTTGCGGCGTAAAATTCCATCCGAAATATACGATTTGGTTTAGTCCCGACCCGCTCTATTCGTTATGGTTCAGGCACTCCAAGTAATAACCCAACTTGTAGAGTTGGAACGTAACGAGCCGTGGGTTGGCACCGCACAGCTGGCTGTGCCAGCGGTTTCGCGTGCGTTTAAAGAGTTTGGAAAAGAGCAAGTCGAGATGAATTTGGCGCAAGAATGTACTGATTTGGTCCAACCGTGAGTACCCGGCCAAATCTTGCCTGAAGTGTGCAAGGGTTCTGATAGCCTCTTCCGTTTTTTCTACAAATGCCTTGTTGGTTTCGAAATGCGAATAGGTAACGGGGTTCTCGATGTGGCCGATGCTGATATCTTGTTCCTTGAGCCGCTTGCCCAGCATGACGTCTTCGTATCCGTAAGCCTGCATCCGCTCGTCCATTGGCGTGCTGCGCATGACGTCGCAGCGTATCATGAAGTTGCAGGAGCGGAAGTGTTGGTTCGCATGCCGGCGCCTCTTGGCCGGCGTTTGTGTGCGGCAGTAGTGGCGTTCGTACGCATAACGCAGGTTGTGTTTGTAGGTTCCGGCCTCATCTGCAACCTTAAATCCGCCGTAAACAACAGGTTGACGATTATTGGTGGCATCAAGATAGGCAGATACAAATGCGGGGTTGTTTATCTGCACATCGCTGTCAACGAACACGAGCCAATGGTATTGGGCTTCTGATGCGAGAAAGTTTCTGATTGAAGCTCGGCCTACATTCTGCCGTCTGATGATGTATCGGCAGTTTGTCAGGTTGTTGATGGCCTCGTTACGTGCAATTACATCTGCCTGCGTAGAACCGTCATCGGCAACAATAACTTCATATCCGAAGCCTGCAATGGCTTCCGCTTGCCGGGCAATGGCAGTAACCAATGCCACGCAAACGCTGTTGTAAGTGGGTATGAGGAAAGATATTCCGCTTTTCATCGGCCGTTGTTAGCGTGTCAGAGTTTCTCTTTCAGGTACTTGCCCGTTATGCTTTCCTTGCAGGCAGCAATGGTTTCAGGCGTCCCGGCACATACTAGACTGCCTCCCTTGGCACCACCATCGGGTCCTAAGTCAACAACCCAGTCGGCACACTTGATGACATCCAGGTTGTGTTCAATGACTATAACGGAGTGTCCGCGTTCTATCAGCGCGCTGAAAGCATGGAGCAACTTCTGTATGTCATGGAAGTGAAGCCCCGTTGTAGGCTCATCGAAGATGAAGAGGCTGGGCTCCTGTTTCTCCTGTCCAATGAAGTAGGCCAGTTTAACGCGCTGGTTCTCGCCGCCGGACAGCGTACTTGAGTTCTGTCCGAGCTTGATGTAGCCCAGTCCAACTTCCTCAAGCGGTTGCAAACGGTTAACTATATTCTTCTGTTTATAGGTATTGAAGAAGGCTATAGCTTCGGAGACGGTCATGTTCAGCACATCGTTGATGTTCTTCTCATGGAACCTCACGTCCAGTACATCGTGCTTGAAGCGTTGTCCGTGACAGGCATCACACTCCAATACAAGGTCGGCCATGAACTGCATCTCGACCGTAATGACGCCAGCACCCTTACATTCTTCGCATCTGCCTCCTTCTGCATTGAACGAAAAATACTGCGCCGTGAACCCCAACTGCTTGGCCAGAGGCTGCTCGGCAAACAGCTGCCGGATGGCATCATAGGCTTTTACATAGGTTGCCGGATTAGAACGCGTACTCTTGCCGATAGGGTTCTGGTCAACAAACTCAACGTGTTTGATGTGTTCCCAGTCTCCTTCCATGGCGATGTACTCGCCCGGAATGTCGGCAACTTCATCAAGATGACGCTTCAGGGCAGGGTAGAGGATGCCCTTGACCAGGGAAGATTTGCCCGATCCGGAGACACCTGTAACAACGGTGAGTACATTCAGCGGGAACTTAACGTCTATGCCTCGCAGGTTGTTCATGCGTGCTCCTTTAATATCAACGGCCATGTTCCAGCTGCGCCGCGACTTCGGTGTGTCAATCGTTTCAGCCCCTGTAAGGTACTTAATGGTGTAACTTCGGGGGTATTTCTTCAGGAGTTCGTCGCTATTCAGTGTCTTGTTAACCTCTTCAGTGTCACCTTCGAAAACGATTTCACCGCCATTTGTGCCCGCATCAGGCCCCACGTCAATCAGATAGTCGGCTGCGCGCATGATTTCTTCGTCATGCTCCACTACCATTACTGTATTGCCAAGGCTCTGCAAATCCTTCAGAACATGGATGAGCCGGTCGGTATCACGGCTGTGAAGACCTATGCTCGGTTCGTCGAGAATGTAGAGAGAACCGACGAGAGAACTGCCGAGCGACGTTGTAAGGTTAATTCTTTGAGACTCGCCCCCCGACAAAGTATTCGATTGTCGGTTCAGCGTGAGATAGCCCAAACCTACCTCGTTGAGGAATTGCAGACGGCTTTTTATTTCCGTGAGCAGTCGTTTTGCCACGTCGGTGTCATGCTCACTGAGCTCGAGAGAGTTGAACCAGTCGGTCAGATTGGTTATTGGCATCTCTACCAAGTCGGTTATACTCATGCCGTTTATCTTCACCCAAGTGGCTTCTTTCTTCAATCGAGTGCCATGACAGTCAGGACAAGTCGTCTTGCCTCTGTATCTGCTCATCATGACACGGTACTGTATCTTGTATTGGTTCTCCTTTACCATCTGGAAGAAGCTGTCAATCGAGACCTGGTCGTGGATGTCGAGCTTCGCTTCCGAAGGCAGTCCATGCCACAGCTGGTCCTTCTCTTTACGCGAAAGTTCAAAGTACGGCTTGAATATAGGGAAGTTATCCCGCTGTGCCCTGCGGCAGAATTCGTCCTGCCAAATCTTCATCTTGTCGCCATGCCAGCACTGCACGCAACCGTCGTAGACGCTAAGCGTAGAATTGGGGATGACGAGTTTCTCGTCAATGCCGATGACATTGCCGAACCCCTCGCATGTAGGACAGGCGCCAAGTGGCGAGTTAAAGGAGAACATATTGTCGTTTGGCTCCTCGAACTTCATGCCGTCAGCTTCGAACTTTGTAGAGAATTCATAGCACAGATTTGACGGCAAGAACATAAGCTTGCACCTTCCGTCGCCCTCGTACATAGCTGTTTCGGCAGAGTCCACGAGCCTTGAGAGCTCGCTCTTCTCGTCAGATACGCTCATCCTGTCTATGACTATATAGATTTCTTTGTCCCGGATGCTGTCCTCGTTGCCGCCAGCTTCTTCCAGAACGTCGTCTATACGCTTCACTTCCCCGTCCATTAACAGGCGCGAGTAACCCTCCTGAAAATCCATTTCGAGCTGCTTCAGAACCGTTCTTCCTTCGGTTATGTGCAGCGGAGCCAGCACCATGAACTTGGTACCTTTGGAGAATTGCTGCGTACACTGTATGATATCTTCGGTCGAGTGCTTCTTAACTTCCTGCCCGGATATGGGCGAATAAGTCTTGCCAATGCGCGCAAAGAGCAGGCGCAGATATTCATATATCTCGGTAGAGGTGCCTACGGTGGAGCGTGGATTGCGCGCTATGACTTTCTGCTCGATGGCTATGGCCGGAGGCAAGCCTTTGATGAAATCGCATTCGGGCTTGCTCATGCGGCCTAAAAACTGGCGGGCATAGCTCGAAAGAGATTCTACATACCGCCTCTGTCCCTCGGCATACAGCGTATCGAAGGCCAATGACGACTTGCCGGAGCCTGAAACACCTGCAACGACAATGAACTTGTTTCGTGGTATCCGCAAGTCTACGTTCTTCAGATTGTTGGCTCTCGCTCCCTTTATCTCAATATATTTATCCATGTACAATACCTTGTGATTGAGTATGCAAAAATACATTATTTTGTCCGAAATACAAAACAAACCTGCCGTTTTGTTCTTTCATGCTGCCGGAGGCAGACATCGCAGACCGTGGCAAGCAGCATTTCTGTATCCGGATTACGGAAAGGAGGGCAAGCGTAAAAAGTGAAGAAAATATTTGGTGGTTCTGAAAAAAGTAGCTACCTTTGCACTCGCAAAACACGAATAATGGCTCCGTAGCTCAACTGAATAGAGCATCTGACTACGGATCAGAAGGTTCCGGGTTTGAATCCCAGCGGAGTCACAAGAGAGTCGCAAGACTCTCTTTTTTGTTTTCCCAACTCTCATGCTTTTCGTTTTCATTCCTGCTCTTCTGCGGTGCTGAAGCTATGCTCCGTGAACTTTCGACAAGTGTCGCATTTATATTCGACAAGTGTCACACAATCGTGCGACAAGTGTCGAAAGTTCCAGACCGGCATTATCAAGGAACCTGAACGAACAGATGGAGACCTTCATTTTACATCTCCCGGCTGCATCAAACAACAACCCCCGACAGCCAACTGCTGACTATCGGGGGCGTGTGGATTTGTTTTCTGCTTCGTGCAGGCTAACCTGTCAAGCCTTACATTTTGTTCTTCAGCTTGTCTACATAAGCGTCGATAACCGCTACTGCGGTGATGTTGATGACGTCACGCACAGAACTCTCGAAATCGGTGAAGTGAATTGGCTTGTTGAGACCCATCTGGATGGGGCCTATAATCTCTGCATCAGGGTCGAGAGCCTGCAGGAGCTTGTAGCTTCCATTGGCCGAACTCATGTTGGGGAACACCAGTGTATTGACGTCTTTCCCCTTGAGGCGGGTGAACGGATATTTGCTGTCGCGCAGCTCCTTGTTGAAAGCAAAGTTCACCTGCATCTCTCCGTCGATGGCCAAATCAGGGAATTCGTTTTGCAACTGCTCAACGGCCGCGTGCACTTTGGCCGGACTTCCAATCTCATCGGTGCCGAAGTTGGAGTAGCTAACCATTGCTATGACGGGCTCCTCATTGAAGAACTTCACGCTGTGAGCACTCAGCCGGGCTATGTCGTAGAGTACATTCTCGTCGGGATGGCGGTTTATCAGCGTGTCGGCAATGAAGTAGACACCGCGTTTCGTGTTGAGAATGTGCATTGTACCGAAGGTGTTGAAGCCCTTGCGGATGCCGATTACCTCCTTTGCCACCTTGATGGTGTTGGAATATTTGGTGTACAGACCGGTAATGAAGGCGTCGGCGTCGCCTTTTTCTACCATCGACATGCCGAAGTAGTTGCGCTCGTACATCTTGTCGTAGGCCTCTTCGAAGGTGTATCCTTGGCGTGCCCGCTTCTCGGCCAGATGCTTGGCGTAAGTGGCGCGGCGTCCTTGTTCTTTGTCGGCACGCATGTCTACGATTTCAATATCAGTCAAGTCGAGCTTCAGGCGGGTAGCCAGACGGTGCAGACGGTCTACGTTTCCTAACAGAATAGGTTGGCAGATACCTTCCTGTTTAGCCTGTACGGCTGCCTTCATCATGGTTGGATGGCCGCCTTCGGCAAATACCACACGCTGCGGGTGCATGGCCGCGGTGGCGTGAATGGTACGGGTGAGCTTGGTCTCTTGGCCCAACAGCTGGCGCAGGTGTTCCTTGTATTCCTTCCAGTTGGTAATGCACGTGCGGGCAACTCCGCTCTCAATGGCGGCCTGGGCCACGGCAGCAGAAACCTCGGTAATGAGCCGCGGGTCTACTGGTTTGGGGATAAAGTACTTTGAACCGAACTGTAAATCGTTGACATGATATACCTCGTTCACAATGTCGGGTACGGGTTGCTTGGCCAGCTCGGCAACAGCCTCGACGGCGGCGAGCTTCATTTCCTCATTGATAGCTTTGGCATGAACGTCTAAAGCACCCCTGAAAATATACGGGAAAACCATCACATTGTTAATCTGGTTGGGGTAGTCAGAACGTCCGGTGGACATCAGTACGTCGGGGCGAGCTGCCATTGCGTCCTCATAGGAAATCTCCGGCACGGGGTTGGCCAACGCGAATACCACCGGGTTCTCGTTCATCCGGCGCACCATGTCCTGCGTAAGGACATTGCCCTTGGACAGTCCTACAAACACATCTGCACCCACTATAGCCTCTGCCAGTGTGTGTACGTCGCGCCGGTCGGTGGCAAAGAGAGCCTTTTGGGGTGTAAGGTTGGGCCGGTCGGAAGTAATAACTCCCTTGGAATCGAGCATCACGATGTTCTCTTTCCGGGCTCCGAGAGCCACGTAGAGTTTGGTACAGCTGATGGCGGCAGCGCCTGCGCCGTTGACTACTATCCTGACTTTGGCAATATCCTTGCCTGCTACTTCGAGCGCATTCTTCAGTCCGGCTGCCGATACAATAGCCGTTCCATGTTGGTCGTCGTGCATGACGGGAATGTCCAGCGTCTTTTTCAGCCGTTCCTCTATATAGAAACACTCGGGAGCCTTGATGTCTTCCAGGTTGATACCGCCGAAGGTCGGGGCAATTTTCTCTACCGCCTCGCAGAATTTCTCGGGGTCTTTCTCGTCAACCTCTATGTCGAACACATCGATGCCTCCATATATCTTGAAGAGGAGACCCTTGCCTTCCATGACCGGTTTGCCGCTCATAGCGCCAATGTCTCCCAGTCCCAGCACGGCAGTACCATTGCTGATAACAGCTACCAGATTGCCTTTGTCGGTATATTTGTAAACATCGTCGGGGTTCTTTTGTATTTCCAGGCAAGGATAAGCCACGCCCGGAGAGTAGGCCAAACTCAGGTCTGTTTGGGTATGATAGGGCTTGGTTGGTTTTACTTCAATCTTACCTGGCCTGCCGGTCTCATGATATTCGAGGGCAGCCTCTTTCGTAATCTTTACCATATACGCTTTATGATTTATGTTAGATATTCTATGTAATCTTTCTCTTTGTCGTCAAACAGGCCGTAAATGCTACGGTACGGCTGGCTATTTTGACGACAAAGATAATAAAAAACCGATAAACTGAATGAAGTTTTTCCGATTTTTTATATCTTTGCATATAATAACAAAAGATTTCGGAAATGAGCAACTCAACGCTTTATCGCCAAGAATTGAAATCCCGGATTTTAATTGCTGCCATGCAGGAGTTTAAAGTCAAGGGCATCAAGTCTGTTAAAATGGACGATATAGCTAATCTTTTGGGCATATCCAAGCGTACACTTTACGAAACTTATGCAAACAAAGAGGAGCTTCTTTACGAAGGAGTTTTAAGGGAAGAAGCCAGCAATGATGCCTATATGCGCCAGTTCGCTGCCAAGCCGAAACACCATGTAATGGACATCTTGGCCGAATTCTATCGCCTGCAAATAAAGAACCTGGCGAATATAAACCCCTTGTTCTTTTCCGATTTGCATAAGTATCCGCGCATTATCTCTTTCCTTTCAGAGAAACACAGGATAAAAGAACTGAAGTCGCATGAGTTCTTCCAGAAGGGAGTGGAGGAAGGTTACTTCCTTGAAGGCGTTGATTATCGGATTATCTTCAGGCTGGCAAATGCGGCTATGCAGCACGCCATGCAAACGCAGATGTACAAGGAGTTCGACATGGACAGGCTGTTGCGCAACACGATTATCCTCTTTATTCGAGGCATCTGCACGCCGAAAGGCATCGCCATGATAGATAACTTTGAATGGGAGTAGGGCTTCTTGTCGGCTCGGAGTTAGATTCTGGAAACCTGTTTAACGCCTTTTACGGTTCTTAGTTTCTTGATGAGAGCCTCCAGACGTGATGTGTCGTCGAGCATTACCACCATGTTTCCACTGAAAAGACCATCATTGGAATCGATGTTAATGGAGCGCATGACAATCTTTTCTTCCTTAGATATGATGTTGGTAATGTTGCTTACGATACCGATATCATCGTTACCTATCACGCGCAAGGTAATGCTGTACTGGCTTGAACCTTTGCCGCTCCACCGTGCCTTTACTATTCTATAGCCGAAACGGCGGCGCAATTCAGGTGCATTCGGGCAGTCCTTGCGGTGTATCTTGATGCCTCCGCTGACGGTAACAAACCCGAAAACATCATCTCCATAGATGGGATGGCAGCATTGGGCGAGTGAGTAATCCACGCCTTTAAGGTTCCTGTCAATGACCAGAACATCGTCATTCTGCCTGGCAATGTCCTCATCAGGGTTGTCGTATTCAAATTTCTCTGCGCTTTCCGCAGCTTTCTGCATCCCTGTGTTTTGTGAGTGGTCGCGCAGTTCAATATATTGTTCAATGATGGAGTTTACATCCAGCTTCTCGTCTGCAATCTGTTTGTAGAAGTCGGAGATTTCCTTGAACCCCATCTTCTTAATGAGATGGTTCATAGTACTTTCCTCGTACTCCACTTTCTTGTTCCTGAACCGTCTTTCGAGCAACTCTTTAGCATATAAACCATCCTTAATGGTGGTCTCTTTCAGGGCCAAACGGATTTTGGAACGGGCCTTACTTGTCTTGACTATCGACAGCCAGTTGCGGTTTGGTTTCTGATTGCTTTGGGTCAGAATCTCGACAGTGTCGCCCGAAGAGAGCTGCTCTCTGATAGATACATTCTTGCCATTGATGCGTGCACCCACGCAGGTATTGCCCACACCGGAATGGATGTGGTAAGCAAAATCGAGCACCGTAGCACCTTTCGGAAACTTGAAGAGATCGCCTTTTGGGGTGAATACGTACACTTCATCTTCGTACAACTCCAGTTTGAATTGGTCCATGACCTCGAGACCGTTACCCGCTTCGAGTGCTGCCCTGATGCTTGCGAGCCAGGTGTCGAGCCCACCTTCGCTCTTGATGCCTTTGTAACGCCAGTGAGCTGCAAGTCCGTGTTCGGCTATGTCATCCATGCGTTCGGTGCGAATTTGCACTTCCACCCATTTGTTTTCGGGTCCCAGAACCGTGATGTGCAGGCTTTCGTAACCGTTGCTTTTGGGCACCGACAGCCAATCACGCAGTCGTTTGGGATTGGGCTGGTACATATCTGTTACGATGGAGTAGGCCTGCCAGCACTGCATTTTTTCTTTTTCGACCGGCGAATCGATGATAATGCGGATGGCGAACAAATCGTAGATGCCCTCGAAACCGCATCCCTGCTTCTTCATTTTCTGCCAGATGGAGTGGATGCTCTTGGTCCGTCCCTTCATGTGGAACTTGAGTCCGGCATCCTGCAAACGTGCCTGGATAGGAGTGATGAAGCGCCGGATGTATTCGTCACGTGACTGCTTCGTAGCATTCAGCTTCTCCTTTATCATATAATAGGCATCGTGTTCCAGGTATTTAAGGCTCAAATCCTCGAGTTCGCTCTTAAGTGTATAGAGGCCGAGCTTATGGGCCAGCGGAGCGTAAAGATAGCTGGCTTCTTCCGAAACCTCGTGCTTCGCTTCCTCGTTCTGCGTGTCCCGTATCTGTCTCATTAAGTTCACGCGGTCTGCAATCATAATGAGAATAACCCTCATGTCCTCAGCAAAGGAGATAAGCAGGTTGCGGAAGTTCTCGCTCTCGATAACAGGATTCTTCTTGTAGAGGTTCTGGATTCTGACAAGTCCATGAATGATATGGGCCACATGGTCGCCAAACTGTTTTTTGATGTCCTCGAAACTCGAACTGCCATCAGACACATTGGGGTAGAGGAGGATAGCCAGCACGCCGTCTCTCTTGAGACCTATCTCGCGTACGGCAATCTCTGCGGTTTGCAATGCGCATAATATCGGGTTGAGACCAAACACATCCCGCTTCATGTTACCGGCCTCCATGCTGCGGTGCAGATAGTCGGCAAGTTTCTGCTCGTCGTCTTCCTGCAAGGTTTCTCCAATGTAGTCCTTTAGTCTCTTGTATATTGCCTGAGCCTCAGAAATTTCCTGAGGCGTGAATTCTAAACCATTCTCCATGTCCTGTTATTTATATGTGCAGCCACACAAGGTTTGCTATAATGCAAAGATATTGCTTTTTATGCGAAAAGATTTCATGTTTTCAGAAAAACTGACTATATTTGTGGCACATTTACCTGATACATGATATAAACCTAATAATTATGCTTTCTAACAACGACTTAAAACAAATCTCCCTGCGCGGGATTACAGAGGAGCAAGTAAATCACCAGCTTGAACAGATACGGACGGGCTTTCCTTTCCTCCGACTGGAAGCTCCTGCAGCTATCGGCAAGGGCATCATGGCGCCCGACGGCAACGAACGCGATGCCTACATAACGGCATGGCAGGATTATAAACGGGCCGGGCACAAGATTGTGAAGTTCGTTCCGGCATCGGGAGCAGCCAGCAGAATGTTCAAAGACATGTTCGCTTTTCTGGATGCCGACTACGATGTACCCACTACGGACTTCGAGAAACAGTTCTTTGACAACATCAAGAAATTCGCTTTCCGCGAAGCTCTGTGCAACAAATGCAGGCAGAACACGGGCAAGAGCATCATGGAGTTGATACGCGCCGGCGAGTATAAAGCCGTAGTGGCCAACATGCTCAACGCCGAAGGACTTAACTACGGACGCTTGCCAAAGGGCCTGTTGCTGTTCCACAACTATGAGGACGGGCCGCGTACAGCGATGGAAGAGCACCTGGTTGAGGCCGCCCTTTACGCCGACAGCAATGCCGAAGCCAACGTACACTTTACGGTGAGCCACGAGCATTTGGAACTCTTCAAGCAGAAAGTAGCCGAAAAGGCCGACTTCTATGCCAGGAAATACGGAGTGAAATACAACATCTCCTTCTCCGAGCAGAAACCTTCTACCGACACGATAGCCGCAAATCCCGACAATACTCCTTTCCGCAATGCCGACGACTCGCTGCTCTTCCGCCCCGGTGGGCATGGAGCACTGATACAGAACCTCAACGAGATTGATGCTGATGTGGTGTTTATCAAGAATATAGACAACGTTGTGCCCGACCGGCTCAAGGACGATACCGTTACTTACAAGCAGCTCCTGGCCGGCATACTCGTTACACTGCAAGCCAAGGCGTTTGAGTTTCTGCGCATACTCGACAGCGGAGCCTACTCGCATGCACAGCTGGAAGAGATGATTCGCTTCGTTCAGCGCGACCTGTGTTGCCGCAAGCACGACATCAAAGAGCTGGAGGACGCCGAATTGGTGGGCTACCTGCGCACCAAACTCAACCGCCCCATGCGCGTGTGCGGTGTGGTGAAGAATGTTGGAGAGCCTGGTGGAGGTCCGTTCCTCACCTACAATCAGGATGGAACTGTGAGCCCGCAGATACTCGAATCGAGTCAGATAGACAAGAACAACCCCAGCTACGTACGCATGTTTACCGATGGCACACACTTCAATCCGGTAGACCTTGTATGCGCAACCAAGGACTACAAGGGCCATAGGTTCGATTTGCCTAAGTTCGTTGACGCCGCAACGGGCTTCATCAGCAACAAGAGCAAGGACGGAAGAGAGCTGAAAGCACTTGAACTGCCCGGCTTGTGGAACGGTGCAATGAGTGACTGGAGCACGGTGTTCGTAGAGGTTCCGCTGTCTACCTTCAATCCAGTAAAGACCGTGAACGACCTGTTGCGCGAGCAACATCAGTAGCAGCATCTGCTGCATCAGTGCTCACTGTAGGGTCTGCCGGCCTGTTCTGGCATTGTTAAATACACCTTTCAGCAACTTTTGACAAGTGTCGAACAATCGTGTGACACCTGTTTAATAATCGTGTGACACTTGTCGAACGATAAGGAGGCCATCTCCTTACGATAGTGAAGCCATCTCACTACAATAGTGAAGCCATCTCACTACAATAGTGAGGCCATCTCACTACAACAGTGAGGCCATCAATTGTATGCAGAAAGAGCAGGATAGAGCACTTAGGCAGATAGAACGCAAAAGGCGTGCAACCACAATCAAGTTGCACGCCTTTTAGGTTTATTTGAACGTAAGTTCGTCTTTCGTCGGGTTCTTCCCTATGGCGATGGTGTCGCCGGGATGAACATCGCCGGACAATATCTTCTCGCACAAGCCGTCTTCTATATAGTTCTGGATGGCTCGTTTCAGCGGACGGGCTCCGAACTGGACATCGTAGCCCTTGGAGGCCACGAACTCTTTGGCCTTGTCGGTTATGGAGAGATGGTAGCCCATGTCCTCAATGCGCTTGAAGAGAGACTTCAGTTCTATGTCTATAATCTTCTTGATGGCATCCAAGTCCAGCTGGTCGAAGGTGATGATTTCGTCCAGACGGTTCAGAAACTCTGGCGCAAACTGCTTGCTCAAGCTCTTCTGAATGATGGAGCGGGCGTATTCCTTGTCGCTCTCGTTCAGACTCAAGCCCAGTGTTCCGTTGGCATTGAAACCTATACCGCGGCCAAATTCCTTGAGTTGGCGGGTTCCCGCGTTGGATGTCATGATGATAACGGTGTTGCGGAAGTCAACCAGTCGACCGTTTCCATCGGTCAGTCGACCCTCGTCCAGTACCTGGAGCAGCAGGTTGAACACGTTTCCGTGTGCCTTCTCTATTTCGTCCAGCAGCACGATGGAGTAGGGATGGCGGCGCACGCGCTCCGTTAGCTGGCCTCCTTCTTCATATCCTACATACCCGGGAGGTGCTCCGATGAGCCTTGACACGTTGAACGACTCTGTGTATTCACTCATGTCAATGCGGATGAGCGAGTCGGTTGAACCGAACATAAACTCGGCCAGCATCTTTGCCAGATACGTTTTACCAACGCCGGTCGGGCCCAGAAACATGAATGCACCGATGGGGTGGTTGGGCTCCTTGAGGCCTACGCGGTTACGCTGGATGGCTTTCACCATCTTGTCTATGGCCGGGTCTTGGGCTATGACGGCCTGTTTCAGCTCGGCTGCCATGCCTTTCAGCCTTACACCTTCGGCTTCGGCCATCCGCCGGACGGGTACACCGGTCATCATGCTCACAACGTCGGCCACGTCTTGTTCGGTAATAATCTCTCGGTTGTCGGTATCTCCCTTGGTCCAGCTGTCCTGCATTTGCTGCAGTTCTCGCTCCAGTTCGGTCTGTTTGTCTCTGAAACCTGCGGCCAGTTCGAAGTTCTGATTCCTCACGGCAGCCTGTTTCTTCTCCTTTATTTCATCAATCTGCTTCTCTTTGTCAGTAATTTCCTGCGGAACCTTGGCATGCTGCAAGTGTACGCGGGAGCCTACTTCATCGAGTGCATCAATGGCTTTATCGGGGAAGAACCTGTCAGTTACATACCTTTCTGTCAATTTGACACAGGCTTTCAGTGCGTCATCCGTGTACGAAACGTGGTGATGTTGCTCGTAACGGTCTTTGATGTTCTCCAGTATCTGGAGCGTTTCGTCGGCCGTGGTGGGCTCGATGAGAATCTTCTGAAACCTGCGTTCCAGCGCTCCGTCCTTCTCTATGGAGTTGCGATATTCCTCCAGCGTGGTGGCTCCTATGCACTGTATGGTGCCCCGGGCAAGTGCCGGCTTCATGATGTTGGCCGCATCCATGCTGCCTGGAGTGCTTCCGGCGCCGATGATGGTGTGTATCTCGTCTATGAAGACGATGATGTCCGGGTTCTGTTCCAGTTCCTTGAGCAGGGCTCGTATGCGCTCCTCAAACTGTCCGCGGTACTTGGTTCCTGCCACAATGGCGGTCATGTCGAGGCTCACAAGCCGCTTGTTAAACAGTACGGGCGATGTTTGGTGCTTGTTGATGAGCTGTGCCAACCCCTCTACAATGGCGCTCTTGCCCACGCCCGGTTCACCTATGAGGATGGGATTGTTCTTCTTTCGGCGTCCCAGAATTTCGGTTACGCGCAGTATCTCCTTATCGCGACCTACCACGGGGTCGAGCTTTCCTTCGGCTGCAGCCTGCGTAAGGTCAGTCGAAAAGTTGTCGAGAACCGGCGTCTTGCCGTTTCCCTTGCGGGTTTGAGTTGTGGTATGGGCCTGTGTACCGCCGTCATTTGATTTGGAAGACTTCCACTGTTCGTCGTTCACTTCCTCATCTTCGTCAGGCAGTCCGATACCGTCTTGTATGGTTTTGGCCTCCTTGTGCAGCAGAGTCAGCGTGTCCTCGTAGTTCATGTTGTTGAATTCAAGAACCTCCTTGGCACCGTTGTTCACTTGGTCATGCAGGATGGCAAGTAGCAGATGCTGCACGTCAACCATCTGAGTGTGCTGTATGCGGGCTTCAAGAACTGCGAGTTTCAGGATGTTGCTGGCTTTTTCGTTGAGCACGAGCTCGGTAGTCTGAAGCGGTTCTCCTATCTCGTCCTGACGTACACGCTGCTCCAGTTCTTCCTTTACAGCGTCTATGTTCACGTCCAAACGGCGGAACAAATCAATGATTAGGCCGTTTCTTTCACGGATGATGCCAAGCAGCAAGTGCTCCGGACCAACCGAACGGCTGGCCAATCGCGTTGCTTCCTCACGTGAAAAGGCGAGTATCTCAGACACTTTGGGTGAAAATTGACTGGTCATATATCTTTTTACCTTTCTTCTATAGTTATACATCACAAAAATAAACAATCATTTGATAGTAAGCAAATGTTATGCCAAAATATTTTGTATCAGCGTGTTTTTTGTGCAAGAAGCACTGCCACATGTCACTCATTCATAATAATAAATAAGGTGTGAACCAGCAAGCTATAACATAAGAAGCGATTATGCGGCATGCACAAAAGTACGGCCTCTTGCAGCATTTCTGCTGAGAAGAGGCCTTGAAATTACTGCTTTGAGGTTTACCCCCATAGCATTAAACCGGAAAGGCAGTGTAAAACAGGCTTGTTCCTTATTTCTTTTTCCTGAGCTGGAGCTCGGGTATCTTGACCTTTTGGCCTGCTTCTACGGTCTTGATGCCGCCGTTGAGTGCTTCGACATAGCACTCCATGCCCGGCCCTAAGTACGTGCGGCTGATGGAAGAGAGGGTTTGTCCTTTCTTTACAGTTACGGTATTGGCCACTCCTACAATGCGGTAAGCGCCTGTACGCACACGTGGGTCGCTGTCGTAAGGGCTTGCAACTGTTGGCTGTTGGGCCTTTTTGGGGGCTGCAGACAGTGCCGGAGCCTGGGTGTTCTGCTGCTTCGGCTTGTTTTGTGCGGCTGTTTGCTTGGTTACTGCAGGCGTTGATGCGGCTGGCTTCACGGCAACGGGCCGTCCGGCAACCGGACTTTTAGCTGCAACGGATGGCTTTACGATGGGTTTGGGAACACTGTGTTCAGCCTCCAGATGCAGTATTCTGTTGTCGCGGATGGCTATTTGCCGCCCCACGTAGTAAGCTCCGCCTATCACAGCAAGCAGAAGCAGCGCCACGCCAGCAATGAGTCCTTTGACGAGTTTGTGGCTGCGTGCGATTTCTTCACGTAGCTGATTGTTTGCTGCTGTAAGTATTTCGTTTTCCGAACGCTCGCAGGCAGTCTCCCATTTGCTGGCTATGTCTTCCTCTGTCGCATTGGTTTGCTCTTCTTGAGTCTCGACTGTAGGATTGTCGGAGAAGTCTACAAGTGCAACTTCTTCCTCCTGATTGTCGTCTTCTGTTACATCTTCCTCAATCTCGTCTTCCGCTGTTGGCTCTGTCAGTGGCTCCGATTGTGCGGGAGACTCTTGCTCGGGTTCCATGGCAGAGAGCAGGGGAGCAGCGACAGCCAGCGACTCCGGCTGGCTCTCGACGGCAGGTTCAACAGCCGCGATTTCGGCAACATGCTCCGACGATTTTGGCGGTTCGGCTGCAGGTTCCTCCTCTTCAGGCTCCTCTTCCGGCAGTTCGGCGGGCATTCGGTTATCTATATCGCTGAAGTCGACGCCGTCGTTAACGACCGTGGTCTCAAACTGCGCAAAGGGCCGATTTACCAAGTCGCGCATGGAAACATCAGGAGTGAACGATATCTTTTCACGTCCTTCGATGACGATAGGTTCTCCGGTGTTTACGTCGATGCTCTTACGCGGACTGACGGAGATGACCTTGAACGTGCCCAGTCCTTTCAGTTTGACTTGCTTCTCGTGGCGGAGAGCATCGTTGAGCACCTCGAACATCCGCTCCACAAACAGTTCAGCATCCTTCTTGTCCAGCCCGTGTTTATTGACCAGAGCCTGTGCCAATTCGGCTATTCCAACTTTACTCATGCCTCAAGTCCTCCGTTTTTTAATTCTTCCTTGATGGCAGTAGCCGGCTTGAAATTAAGAACGAGCTTTGGTGGAACAAGCATGCGCCTGCCTGTAGATGGGTTGACAACAATGCGCTCGAGGCGCTTCTTGACCTCAAAGCTGCCGAAGGCGGGAACCGACAGCGCATCGCCGTCTTCAAAGCGAGCCCCCATCTCCTCAATGACCGTGCGTACCAGTTTCTGTGTATCCTGCTGTGTATAGCCGCACTTCAAAGCTAATTCTGCTAAAAACTCCTTGTTGTTCATAGGTCATCCTCGTTATTTGGTTTACTGAATACATTCACCGTAAAGGTCGAATGCCTCACTTGAAGTCATCCTGACATCATAGAAGTTGCCCACACGGAGCTTGCGTTTGGCCACAGGGATAAGAACTTCGGGGTCAACCTCAGGCGATGAGAACTCTGTACGCCCCACATAGTAGTCGCCCTCTTTGCGGTCAATGATTACTTTGCATACCTTTCCCACTTTTTCTGCTTCTATCTCCGTGCTGATTTCCTGTTGTACGGCCATCAGCTCATCCAATCTGCGCTGCTTGATATCCTCGGGAACATCGTCTGGATAGTGCCTGGCGCTGTAAGTTCCTTCTTCTTCAGAATAGACGAAGGCCCCCATCCGTTCGAACCGAGCCCATTTCACAAAGTCTACCAACTCACGGAAGTCTTCCTCGGTTTCGCCGGGGAAACCTACCATCAGCGTGGTGCGAAGGTGGATGCCGGGAACAGTTTGGCGGATGCGGGTAATGAGGTCGACGGTTTCCTGCTTGGTTACATGGCGGTGCATGCGGCTGAGCATGTGGTCCGAGATGTGCTGCAGCGCGATGTCGAGATAGTTGCAAACATTCTGTTTCTCTCGAATAACATCGAGAAGCTCCAACGGAAACTGGTTAGGGTAGGCGTAGTGCAGCCGTATCCACTTCACTCCGGGGATGTCGGCCATCGCAGCTATGAGCTCTGCTATCTGCCTGCGGCCGTCTAAATCCACACCGTAGTAAGTCAGCTCCTGCTCAATAATCTGGAATTCCTTTACTCCCGCCTGTGCCAACTCTCTCACTTCTTGCAGTATCTCGGCCTGAGGGCGCGAAACATGTTTGCCCGTAATGAGCGGAATGGCGCAGTAGGCACAGTGGCGGTCGCACCCTTCGGCTATTTTGATGTAGGCATAATGGTGCGGCGTAGTGAGATGCCGGCGCCCGTCACACGAGGGTACGTCGGCCTTGCCCAATTCCTGCAACAGCTGCTTGTAGTTGAACTTGCCGTAGAATTTGTCAACTTCAGGAATTTCGGCTTCAAGTTCTTTCTGGTAACGTTGTGAGAGGCAGCCCATGACGTAGAGCTTGTTGAGCTGGCCTTCGTTCTTACGTTCAACGAATTCGAGTATTGTATTGATACTCTCTTCCTTAGCACTCTCAATGAAGCCGCATGTGTTGATGACTGCAATCTCACCTTGCGGACGTTTGCTGTCGTGCGTGCAATGATAGCCGTTAGCTTCAAACTGTTTCATCAGCAGCTCCGAATCAACCAGATTCTTGGAGCAACCCATGGTGATGATGTCTATCTGGTTCTTCTTCATCATTCGTTAAATAGGGAGTCAACAAACTCCTTGCGGTTGAATAACTGCAAGTCCTCCATCCTTTCACCCAGCCCGATATACTTCACGGGAACTTTCAGCTGGTCGCTGATACCGATAACCACGCCGCCCTTAGCGGTACCGTCAAGTTTGGTGATGGCCAGCGATGTGATTTGGGTAACGGCCGAGAACTGCTTTGCTTGCTCGAAGGCATTCTGCCCGGTGCTGCCGTCGAGCACCAGCAACACCTCGTCGGGAGCCTCGGGAAGAACCTTTCGCATTACCTCCTTGATTTTTTTCAGCTCGTTCATCAGCCCCACTTTGTTGTGCAGTCGGCCTGCCGTGTCTATAATAACCACGTCGGCATCCTTGGCTTTGGCGCTCTGCAGCGTGTCAAAGGCAACCGAGGCAGGGTCCGACCCCATCTGTTGCTTTACCACAGGCACACCAACACGGTCGCCCCAAATCTGGATTTGCTCCACGGCAGCTGCCCTGAAGGTGTCTGCAGCGCCAAGATATACCTGTTTTCCGGCCTTCTTGAACTGATACGCCAGCTTGCCTATAGTCGTGGTTTTGCCTACACCATTCACGCCAACTACCAGTATAACGTACGGTTTATGGTCGTTGGGAAGGTCCCAGTTATCGTTGTCTTCCGAGTTGTTCTCGGCCAGCAGGGCAACGATTTCGCTGCGCAAGATGCCGTTCAGTTCAGAGGTAGACACGTATTTGTCCCTCGCCACCCGTTCTTCTATGCGCTCAATAATCTTGAGCGTGGTGTCAACACCCACGTCGGATGTAATGAGCACCTCTTCAAGGTTATCCAGAACTTCGTCGTCAACCTTCGACTTTCCGGCTATCGCACGGCTCAGTTTGTCAAAAACACTTTGCTTGGTCTTCTCAAGCCCCTTGTCAAGCGTCTCTTTCTTGTTCTTGTTAAACAGTCCGAATATCCCCATAATAGCAATTATTTTTTGCAAAGATACTGATTAAAAATGAAAAACTTGGCAGATTGAGCAAGATTTGTTGATGGCAGAGCGGATAACAGCCGCGAATTTAGTACCGGCAAAGCAGGCCGTCGAAGTGCACCAAGGCCGCATGGTAAGATGAACTTTGCTTCGGCCAATGAGACTGATCGGGCAAGGCGCATGTTTGCTGCAGCCCTGGCAGAGCTATCGTTCAAGGCCCTTGGAGCTATCCTTCAACGGCCTTGAACGGCAGCATCAAGCGTCTTGAAGCACAGCTCTTTAAAAGCAGAAAGATATAAAAAGCAGTATGATTTTGTAATTCAAGCACTTACAACAACATGCTACAGAAAGACAAGAAAGGAATAATAATAAAAGAAAAAGAGCCCGGAAAACTCCCGGGCTCTTTGTTCTGCCTGCCATGTGGCAATGCAGTGATGGGTTAGTACATGCCCATGCTATGGAACAGGAATGAGATGCCATAGCCGGCAATGGTTGCAGCAACGACATGGATTAATCCGGGTACCATGAATGAGTGGTTGAGCAGGTACTTTCCGATGACAGTAGTACCGGAGCGATCGAAGTTCACCGTGGCGATATCCGACGGATAGTTGGGGATGAAGAAATACCCGTAAACCGACGGCATGATACCCAGCAGAACCCAGCCTTCAATGCCCAACGAGTATGCCAGCGGCAACATGGACACCACAACGGCACCTTGAGAGTTGATGAGTACCGAAACGGCGAAGAATGCAAAGGCCATGGCCCACGGCCACTTCTCAACAATACCGCTCAACATGAGGTTCATCTCTTCGGTATAATTGTCAAAGTAGGTGTTCGACATCCATGCAATACCGTAGATGGCAACTACTGCCACCATGCCGTTCTGCCATACGGCACCGGATATGGCGGCCTTGGGCTTGGCCTTGCAGAAGATAATCATCAGCGCAGCTGCAGCAATCATGACTATCTGGATGACAATGTTCATCGACAAATGCTTAGAGACTTTCTCCGTAACTCCGGCTACTACAACTCCTGCTTTTGCCAGTTGCTTGGCCGACTCGGTAACACCGCCGGCCAGGGTGATGCTCTCAGGGCCTCCCTTCACGGTCTGCACTTCGCTCCATGCAGGCAGAATGTTGTGTCCCATCATAGTCAGAACGGAGAAAAGCACGATGATGGCAAGTGCAGCGAGGAAGATGTAAACGGCATTCTTGCTCTCCTTTGAAATCTGCTTATCAAGCGTTGTGGCGCTGTTTCCGTAGATGTAGGCATACTGAACGGGGTCCTGGAGCTTCTTCTGGAACTCGGGATCCTTGTCAAGGTCTAAGCCGCGGTTCCAGCTGTAGATAACAGCCATGAGGATGCCTACGATACATGCCGGGATAGTAACCATGATAATTTGAATGTTGCTGACGTTAAAACCATTGTCGGCAGAGATGGATGAGAAAGCTACTACGGCCGCAGCGATGGGGGAGCAGGTAATACCAATCTGCGAGGAGATACTCGCTATGCCGCACGGACGTTCCGGACGGATGCCTTTTTTCAGTGCAATGTCGCAGATAATGGGCATCAGCGTGTACACTACATGCCCCGTTCCAACGAGCACAGTGAGTATAAACGTGGTGAAAGGAGCCAGAATGGTGATGCGATCCGGGTGCTTACGCAACATTTTTTCTGCTATCTGTATCATCCAGTCCATACCTCCCGATGCCTGCAAGATACCGGCACAGGTAACTGCTGCTATGATGATGTAGATTACATCGGTAGGTGGAGTGCCGGGTTTTAACTGAAAACCGAATACAAGAATAGCCAAGCCGATGCCTGAAATGGCGCCAAGCGCCAGGGAGCCGTAACGTGCTCCAATCCAAAGTGCTACCAAAACAACAAGTAGCTCGATAATCATTAGAAACGTCATAGATTGTTATAATTTGTTTGTTGTTAGATTTTAGAATTGTTCTTGTCCGTTTTTGCAAAAATAACCAAATATTGCCAACGTACAAAAAATTAATACACTTTTTTTTATCCTTTATGCTTCAGTTTTCTTGTGTTTACGCACACACTGCGTATTTCATGAGTTGACATAAGTCAAGAAATTGCCGGTAAAGGGCAGTTTACAGCCTCTGGCGCCGCTCATTTCTTAATAATAGGATTATCTTTGCAGGGTAGTAGAGATTATGTTGTCTACAAAAAAGGCTTCGATGCGACAGCGAATGTCAGACCGGAACCTATGTTTGAGACAAAAGAAAAATGAGAGAGAATGAATAAGGCGGTAAGAGTAATCTTATCGCCTTATTTGTTTTACGTTGTTTTCTGCCTGCAGGCAGGTTGTTCAATACTGCCGGAGAACCGACAGCAGTTCGTTGTTTTCGGCCTTGTTGCCTACGGTTATTCGCAAACAATCTTTGCACAAAGCCACCTTGGTACGGTTTCTTACAATGATACCGCTCTCTACCAAGTAGTTGTAAATGGCTTGCGCATCGGTCATCTTGGCCAGAAAGAAGTTGGCATCAGATGGGTACACGGCCTTACAAATAGGCAAATCGAGGAACGACTTCATAAGTCGGCCACGCTCGAGCAGCAGCGTCGTCACCCATTTCTCAACGTCAATGCGTTCGTCAAGAGCCTCAATGGCATGCTCCTGGGTGAGCAGGTTGACGTTGTAGGGATACTTCACCTTATTAAATAAGTCTATTATTTCCTTGCCGGCAAAGGCCATGCCCAGCCTTATGGCTGCGTTAGCCCAGGCCTTACTCATGGTGTTGAGCACGATGATGTTGGGATATAGGGCTATTTCCGACCTGAATGTCTTCTGCGAAGAGAAGTCGCTGTAGGCCTCGTCTATCACTACGATGCCTCCGAAAGCGCCGAGCAGCTTCGCAACTTCGTCGCGGTTGATGTTGTTACCCGTAGGGTTATTGGGCGAGCATATCCATATCAGCTTTGTCCGTTCATCGCAGGCCTGCAGCAATTTGTCGGCTTTTATCTGGTAACTGTCATCCAGCAGCACGGGCCGATACTCCACTTCGTTAATGTCGGCACATACTTTGTACATGCCGTAGGTAGGCTCTATGGCTACCACATTGTCCTTTCCGGGGCGGCAGAATATCCGGTAACACAGGTCGATGGCCTCGTCGGAGCCGTTGCCCAGAAAGATTTGCGCGGCCGGAACGCCCTTTATCTTTGCGAGCTTGGCCTTTAATTCCGTTTGTAAAGGGTCAGGATAGCGGTTGTATGGCTTGTTGTAAGGGCTCTCGTTGGCATCCAGAAACACGTGGGCAGCGTGTCCGCTGTACTCGTTTCGGGCACTACTGTAGGGCGCCAGGTTCCAGATGTTGGGTCTGACCAGTTCTTCCAGTTTCTTCATCTTATCGCTTTTTTGTCGTTTATAGCCCGATGTTGTCCATCCGCAGCTGCATGGCATGGGCATGGGCGTGCAGCTGTTCCTCTTCTGCCATGATGACTACGGCCTTCCCGATGCTGCGTATGCCGTCTTTGTTCAGTTCCTGGAAGGTTATCTTCCGGTTGTAGCTGTCCAGATTTACGCCGTTGTAAGCCAAGGCATACCGGTGTGTTGGCAACGTGTGATTGGTGCCGCTGGCATAATCGCCGGCACTTTCACAGGCGTATTTTCCGAGAAACACGCTCCCTGCATTGACCACTTTCTCTGCCAGTTGTGTATAGTCGGCCGTGGCAATGATGAGATGTTCGGGCGCATAAGCATTGCTGAGCGCCATGGCTTCGGCCGTATTGCGGACGAGAACCAGCTTTGAGTTCTGCAGAGTCTGGGCAGCTATCTCCTTACGGGGCAGCAACCAGAGTTGCTTTTCCACTTCGTCTTCAATGTCGTGAAGCATCTGTTCGGAGGTTGTTATCAGTATAACTTGTGAGTCTGTGCCATGTTCAGCCTGCGAGAGAAGGTCGGCTGCGGCAAAAGCTGCATTGCTTTGCGCATCGGTTATGACACAAACTTCCGACGGACCGGCAGGCATGTCGATGGCTGCATCGTGCAGGCTAACCTGCTGTTTGGCTGCCATGACGTACTGATTGCCCGGTCCGAATATCTTGTAAACTTTGGGAATGCTCTCCGTGCCGTAAGCCATCGCCCCGATGGCCTGTACACCTCCGGCCTTGTACATGCTGCTCACGCCTGCTATGCGGGCAGCAACAAGAATGGCAGGGTTCACCTTTCCCTCTCTGTTTGGCGGCGTACAGAGCACAATCTCACTGCAACCGGCAATCTTGGCAGGGGTTGCAAGCATCAGAACTGTGGAGAACAGCGGCGCCGTTCCGCCAGGTATATAGAGCCCGACTTTCTCTATCGGCACGCTTTTCTGCCAGCAACTTACACCCGGAGCGGTCTCTTTCTTCGTGCTTTTGAACAGCTGTGTTTCGTGAAACGACTTGATATTGGCATGTGCCAGATGCAGAGCTTCCTTGAGTTCTGCCGTAACCAGCTGTTCTGCTTCGTCCATTTCGGCCTCCGTAACGGCGAGAGAGGAGAGCTGAACGTGGTCGAACTTCTCCTCGTATGCCTTTACGGCCTCGTCACCATGCTGCTTTACATCAGCCAGCACACCTGCTACCGTGGCATTGAGTTGCGACACATCCAAGTGCGGACGCTCCACTATCTCGTTCCAAAGGTTGCGAGGAGGATACTTGTAGATGGCCTCTCCTAATTTTCCTGTTGTACGGCAAGAGGTAAACTCCTGCTGTTCAGAGCTGTTATCTATAGTCATTGATTTGTTGCTTTAGGTATGTTTAGTGTTGTGAATGCCGCCTTCATAAGGCTAAAGAATCATCTTCTCGATAGGTGTAACCAGTATTCCCTGGGCTTCGAGCTCTTTTAACTTGCCGATGATTTCCCAGAAACGCTTCTCATCCAGCACCGTGTGGATGGAGCACCAGTTAGGGTCGGCCAGCGGAATGATGGTGGGACTCTTGATACCCGGCAACACATTGATGATATCCTGCACCCGGGCACGGGGCGCGTTCATCATTACGTATTTCTTGTCTTGTGCCGAGCGCACGGCCTCGAAACGGAAAAGTATCTCGTCGAGTATGCCCTTGTTCTCCTGGCTCATTTGCTTGTTGCCTATCAGCAGCGCCTCACTTTTGAGTACGACTTCCACCTCACGCAGGTTGTTATGCACAAGGGTAGAACCCGAACTCACAATATCAAAGATGGCATCGGCCAGTCCGATGCCCGGACTAATCTCCACACTGCCGGTTATAACGTGAATGTTGGCATGTATATGGTTATCGTCCATGAACTTGCGAAGTATGTTGGGGTAGGACGTGGCAATCTTTTTACCGTCGAACCAATGCAGCCCCTGGTAGTCAATGTGTTTGGGTATGGCGAGCGACAGACGGCACTTACTGAAGCCGAGGCGCGAGATAATCTCGGCATCTTCTTGCTTCTCGATGAACTCGTTTTCGCCCACAACGCCAATGTCGGCCACACCGCTGGCCACGCTTTGTGGTATATCGTCGTCGCGCAGATAAAGAACTTCGAGCGGGAAATTGTCAGCCTGCACCAGCAAAGTACGCTTGGAGGGTGTTATCTTGATGTCGGCCTCGGCCAAAAGAGCCATCGTGTCCTCATACAAACGGCCCTTTGATTGAACTGCAATACGTAGCATAATCGTCTAATTTTCTTAAATGTAGGGGCAAAATTACGCTTTTTTAGGCTTATTTGCAAGAAATGTATTACTTTTGTGCGGTTGAAGATGAGTTTAAGATATATATACATTATATTTTCATTGCTGCTGACCGTGAGTTGCTCGGAGCACAAGGAGAAAGCGATGACGCCCTGGGGAACACCCGTGGGGGGCGATACCGCAGTTGTAACCGGCAGCTTTACACTTGACGACATAGTGAGTAATGGCGAAATGATTATGCTGACACTCACCGGCCCTGATAATTACTACGATTACCGCGGACGCGGTATGGGAACGCAGTACCTGCTGTGCGAGAAGTTTGCCCAGCAGTTAGGCGTCTCTTTACGCGTTGAAGTATGCAAGGATACGGCCGAACTTGTGTCGCGCCTGCAACAGGGTGAAGGCGATGTAGCGGCCTTTCCTCTGCCCGGGAACATACGGGGAGTGAGGCTGTGCGGGCTCTCCGACAATGGTCGCAGGTGGGCTGTGAGAGATGAAAACAAAGCATTGGCCGACACACTCGACCGCTGGTATCGCCCTGACATGCTGGCCCGGATAAAGAAAGAGGAAGCTTTTCTGCTCTCTTCGCGCAGCATCACGCGCCATGTTTATTCGCCCATGCTCAACCGCTCGGCCGGTGTTATCTCGCAGTACGATGCTTATTTCCAGAAATATGCACCGCTTGCCCGTTGGGATTGGCGCCTGATGGCCGCCCAATGTTATCAGGAATCAACCTTTGACCCTAATGCCCGGTCGTGGGTAGGAGCCTGTGGACTGATGCAGATTATGCCGGGCACGGCCGACCATCTTGGCCTGCCTCGGGCACAGATGTACCATCCCGAAGCCAACATAGCCGCTGCAGCCAACTATATACGTGAACTCGATACCAAACTGCGCGACGTTCCGGACCGCATGGAGCGTACCTATTTTGTACTGGCTTGCTACAACGGCGGCTTCAACCACATACGCGATGCCATGGCGCTGGCCCGCAAACATGGCCGCAACCCGCACAGATGGGGCGAGGTGGCGCCCTTTGTGCTGCGTCTCAGCACGCCCGAATGCTACAATGACCCTGTGGTGAAGTATGGCTATATGAGGGGTTCGGAGACGGTGGACTATGTTGAACGCATCCGTTCTCGCTACGCCCAGTATCGCGGAGTGGCCACAGGAGGCTTCTCTACCCATTTCGGCACGCCCGCCGTACCGCAGAAGGCACGGCGCAAGTACCGGTTCCATATTTAAACATTCCATTGCCAGTTATAGCATGAATTCCTGCTATGGCGGCAGTAAGCAACTGTTTCTTTGTTCAGTGCCCGGGCTAAAAACACCCAGAATAAGCCTTTCCCGGGTCTTTTTATTGATGCTTTGGCAGTGTTGATTGATGCCTTCAAGAACTTTTGACACTTGTCACACGATTGTTCGACAAGTGTCGCACATGCGTGTGACAAGTGTCAAAAGTTCCCCTTGCTGTTAGTTTGGTATCTGCGAGCAGATGTTTTAGTGAGTTGCCTGATACCATGCCGTGCGTTGCAACGGTGCGGTTACGTTCGGGTTCCGGGTTGGGTCGGAGATTGTGATACCCGAGAAAGAAAGAACGTCGGTGTACTGGATATCGTAGTTGGAATAAATTCGCTGGGTTGCTTTCTTGTAAGGAACGAGCAACTGCTCTGCGTTTAGGTAGCTGTTCAAGAGTGTTGCGTCGCTGCACAGGTGCCTGACGTAGCTGCCCATGTCGTAGAACACCGTATTGCTGTAACCGTCCAGGCGCTGTACAGCGGCCAGCTTGGCCGGGTCGAAAGTGTATTGGCTGTTGATGGTCTGCATGATTTGAGCCATAGGTTCGGCCTGACGGCAGTTGATGACGCTCAACGTGCCGTAGGGATAAGGCTGTCCGTCGGGGCCTATATAGGCCGAATAGAAATTGTAGAAGCCATCAACAATGGCGCCGTAGTCGGGTTCTGAGGGGATTATGTATCTCCAAATATCCTGATAGGGCATGCCGGCTGCCATGATTTCGCTGGTTGATGCAATGAGAAAGTCGGTTACATCTTTGAGGTCGTAAGCAACTTCAACGGCTGCCATGTAGCAGTCATCGAACGAAATGAACTGCATGTGCAAGCCTGCTTGGCGTATGCCGTCGGCCAGAGTCGGGATTTCGGTCTGATAGGTTGCTGTGGCACCGCCGAAAGCTCTGCTCTTGACTTGTGCCGGATTGGCACCTTTGGGAAGCCAACCGGAACCGTGGCAACCTATGAGCATGCCGTAGATGTTGGCCGGAGCGTAGCTTTTTACATCCCGCAGAATGGAGGCCAGGTTGGCTGATGTGGTATAATCGAAGTCTGTATAGCGTTTCAGCGTGTCGCGCAGGCATCGTCCATCCCTGTACTTTACTTCAACCAGAGCCGAGTAACGTGCTGATTTAGAGATAAAAACAAGCATCCTGTTGCTTCCCAAGCCACCTTGGGCACGGATGGCAGCCTCCATGTCACGAATGTTATCCATGAAGTTACCGTACAGGTTGTCGGTTGTGGCATGCTCGCTCGCCGTCCACGGCATGTAAACAAAAATAGTTTTCTCCGTTACATCGCTGCCGCCAAGACCGTCTTCACTGTCATGACAGGAAGTAAATCCACATAAAACGATGGCGCCTAAGATGTAAAAGAGAAAACGATTCATAGTCTTTTTTATGTATTTTTCTTCTTACTTTCTCGTCAATTCCTCGATAGAAGCCTTCAGGGCAGCTATCTTTTCCTCGGAGTCGCTTTGCTTTTTGCGCTCACGGGCCACAACAGCCTCTGGCGCATGGGCCACAAAGTTCTCGTTTGCAAGCTTCTTCTTTATGCTTGCCAGGAAGCCTTCAAGATGTTCAAGTTCCTTTTTGGCCTTCTCAATTTCGGCCTCTACGTCTATCAGACTGCCTACAGGCACGGCGTATTCGCAGGTTCCCACCATGAATGCACTGGCGTCGGCGGCCTTCTCGGCAGCAACATTGACAGCCTGGAGGTTGGCCATCTTGACGATAACATCATTGTAGGCCTCGTATCGGTTCTGCCCGATGGCTTCCAATGTCAACGGCTCTTTGGGCGCAATGTTCTTCTGGTTGCGAACCGTGCGCACACCGGACACAATCTGCTTGACGGTTTCTATATCCGCAGCCAGCTGTTTCTCCTCGGCCGTTGGTGCGGGTATGGCGAGCGTGGCGCGCATGATGCTTTCGCCTTCTTGGCGCTCGTAGATGTGCTGCCAGAGTTCTTCGGTAATGAAAGGCATGAAGGGATGCAGCATTTTCAGCAATGAGTCGAAGTAACGCAAGGTTGCTTCGTAGGTCTTCTTGTCGATGGGCTTGCCGTATTCAGGCTTGATCATCTCCAGATACCAGCTTGAGAATTCATCCCAGAAGAGGCGATAAACAGTCATCAGAGCTTCGGAGATACGATAGTTCTTGAACTGTTCGTCCATGATTTCGCTGGTTTCTTTCAGCTTGGCTTCGAACCAGTCTGTAGCTATTTTGTTGGCTGTAGGCTGCTCGACATCGGCCGTCTGCCATCCTTTAACAAGTCGGAAAGCGTTCCAAATCTTGTTGTTGAAGTTGCGTCCCTGCTCACAAAGCGTCTCGTCGAACAAGATGTCGTTGCCTGCAGGGGCAGAAAGCATCATGCCCATACGCACACCATCGGCACCATATTTATCAATGAGCATGATAGGGTCGGGCGAATTGCCCAGGCTCTTGCTCATTTTGCGCCCTAACTTGTCACGAACAATGCCCGTGAAGTACACGTGACGGAACGGCATCTCTCCTTTATACTCGTATCCGGCCATAATCATACGGGCCACCCAGAAGAAGATAATGTCGGGTCCTGTTACCAAATCGGAAGTAGGGTAGTAGTAGTTGATGTCCTCATTGTCAGGGTTATTGATGCCATCGAATACGGAGATGGGCCACAGCCACGAGGAGAACCACGTGTCGAGACAGTCATTTTCCTGTTCAAGGTCGGCAGCTGTCAGTGCCGGATTCTTTTTTTGAGCCAGGATTAAGGCTTGTTCTGCCGTCTCGGCTACAACGAAATCGTTCTTTCCTTCAGCGTTTCTGAAGTAATAGGCGGGAATTCTGTGCCCCCACCAGAGTTGCCGCGAGATGCACCAGTCTTTGATGTTCTCCAGCCAGTGGCGGTAAGTATTCTTGTATTTCTTGGGATAGAACTCTATCTCATCATTCATTACAGGATCCAAAGCAATGTCTGCAAAGTGTTCCATCTTGAGGAACCACTGCGTAGACAGCTTCGGTTCGATAGACACATTGGTACGTTCGGAGAAGCCGACCTTGTTGTCGTAATCCTCCACTTTCTCCATAAGCGAGGCTGACTCGAGGTCTTTGGATATCTGCTTGCGCACATCCATGCGATCCTGACCAACGTACATGCCAGCTGCCTCGGATAGAGTACCGTTGTCGTTAAAGATGTCTATGGTCTCCAATCCATGTTTCAGGCCGAGTGCATGGTCGTTTACATCGTGAGCAGGCGTAACCTTCAGGCAGCCGGTACCGAACTGAATGTCAACATATCCGTCTTCGATAACGGGAATGCAGCGTCCCACCAGCGGCACGATGACATGCTTTCCTTTTAACCAAGTGTTCTTTACATCGTCGGGATTGATGCACATGGCGGTGTCACCCATGATAGTTTCCGGACGCGTGGTAGCTACAACAGCATAGTAACCGCGTTCGTCTTTGTGCATTACATTACCTTCGTTTTTGCGTGTAATGCCTGCCTGATCCTCGAGAGCTACATAATATTTAAGGTAATAGAGCTTGGAGTGCTCGTCCTTGTAGATAACTTCTTCGTCCGAAAGGGCGGTCTGTGCCATCGGATCCCAGTTCACCATACGCACGCCGCGATAAATATATCCCTTGTTGAAGAGGTCTACGAAAACTTTGATAACGCTCTTGGAACGGGTCTCGTCCATTGTAAATGCCGTGCGATCCCAGTCACAGCTTGCGCCCAACTTGCGCAACTGTTTGAGTATAATGCCGCCATGTTCGTGCGTCCAGTCCCACGCATGCTCCAGAAATTGCTCGCGTGTAAGGTCTGTCTTCTTAATTCCCTGCTCGGCAAGTTTATTTACTACCTTTGCCTCTGTTGCAATAGAGGCATGGTCGGTGCCAGGAACCCAGCAAGCGTTCTTACCTTCCATTCGAGCTCGACGTACCAGAATGTCCTGTATGGTGTTGTTCAGCATGTGCCCCATGTGTAGAACTCCCGTCACGTTTGGTGGAGGTATGACCACCGTGTAGGGCTCTCTGCCATCGGGTTTAGAACTGAAGAGTTTGTTATCCAGCCAGTACTGATACCATTTCGACTCAACTTCTTTTGGGTCGTACTTACTTGCTAATTCCATTTAATTATTCTCTATTTATGATATTCTTTATAAAAAACGATGCAAAGTTAGTCATTTTTGATTAGAAATGACTACTTTTGTATTTAAAATTGTCTACGATGCACACGAGAGAAGAAAAGTTGGAGGCCTTCGGAAGGTTGCTGGATGTACAGCATCGCTTGCGAGTAGAATGCCCGTGGGACAGGAAACAGACGAACGAAAGCCTCCGCCCCAACACGATAGAAGAAGTATTTGAGCTTGCTGATGCCTTGATGAAAGACGACCGCAAGAATGTAAGTAAAGAGTTGGGCGACGTTATGGAGCATGTCATGTTCTACTCCCTGATAGGCGAAGAGACCGGAGATTTCGACATAGCCGACATCTGCAATCAGGAAGCCGACAAGCTGATGTTCCGCCATCCGTTCATTAACTGGAAGCAGGAGCAGGGAAACTGGGGCATTGACAACAAGCCTTTTACGGTGAGCAGTTCAGAGATGGAAATCAACGAACAAGGTCAGGCCATATATAAAGAGGTGTCCGGCACTTTTGCTGACAAGCCAAAGACTGCCGGCGAGGTAGAGCAGACTTGGGAACAGATTAAACAGAAGGAGAAAGATGGCAACGAGAGCGTGCTTTCGGGAGTACCGGATGCGCTGCCCTCCGTCATCAAAGCCTACCGCATACAGGACAAGGCACGCAATGTGGGCTTTGACTGGAAGCAGAAAGAAGACGTCTGGACAAAGGTGCGGGAAGAACTGGAAGAGCTGGAAGTGGAGCTGAAAAAGGAAAATAAGGAGAACTCTACCAAGGAGCTGGGTGACTTCCTGTTCAGCGTCATCAATGCAGCACGCCTGTATCATCTGAATCCTGACAATGCGCTTGAGCACACCAACAAGAAGTTCATCAGCCGTTTTAATTACATAGAGCAGAAAGTCAAGGAAGCCGGAAAGCAGTTGAAGAACCTGACCTTGGCCGAGATGGACGAACTTTGGAACGAAGCAAAGAAATTGGAAAAAGGAAGAAAAGACTGAATAATAAACGACCAATAATTATGAGAAGACTTTTTTATATTGCGACAGTTCTGCTGGCAGCTTTGCTCATCACAGGATGTAAGCAAAACAAGCCCGTAAATCAGATAGCCGAAGTTGACAGTACAGCCACCGCACCCACCATTACGGACAGTACGGTATATGGCGTTTGTGGCGAAGGAACATCCATGCACGCACTGGAACTGATAACCGATGCCGGCGATACGCTTACTTATATGGTCAGCACGGACGAAGAGCAGAACGTGAAAGGCGGCCTGCTGGCCGGCGACCGTCTGGCTGTGGTCGGCACGGAAGTGGATGGCGAAAAGGTTGCCAGCACCGTCATTAACCTGACAACGTTGCTGGGTAAATGGACAAGTATAGACAAGAACTTCGAAATAGAAGAGGGTGGAGTCGTAAAATCGAACGTAAGAGCGGAGTCGAACCCATGGACTAACTGGAAAATTCTGAACGGTAAGCTGCTGCTTAACAAAGATACATTCACCATCAATGAGCTCGGAGCCGACAGTCTTTACCTTGAGAACAAGAACGGCATCTTTGCTTACAATCGACAGAAGTAATGCCATGAAGCGGCCGTTGCGCAGCTTCGCCCAAGCAGGCATGTTTAGACAGTATTCCATTGGAACCTTTTAAAGTCCACATTCTGGGGTGTGGCTCTGCCTTGCCCACATTAAAGCACTTCGCATCATCACAGGTTGTGGAGATACGAGAGAAGCTGTTTATGGTTGATTGTGGCGAAGGCACGCAGATTCAACTGCGCCGTTCGCGCATCCGTTTTACCAAAATAAGCGCCGTGTTCATATCTCATCTGCACGGCGACCATTGCTTCGGACTGATGGGTCTTATCTCCTCTTTCGGCATGTTGGGGCGTACAGCTCCGTTACATGTGTATGCTCCGGCCGAGTTTGAAACCATGCTGCAGGCGCAGATAGACCTTTTTTGCCACGGATTGGAGTACGAAGTCAGGTTTCATGCAGTGAACACAACGATAAGCCAGGTTATTTACGAAGACAAAAGCCTGACCGTTGAAACCATACCTTTACAGCACCGGGTGCCTTGCTGCGGTTTTCTGTTCAGAGAAAAACCCACCCGCAGACACATCCGTCGCGACATGATAGATTTCTATCATATCCCCATTAGCCAGATAGATAACATTAAATGCGGAGCTGACTGGATTACGGCGGAAGGCGACACCATTCCCAATGCCCGGCTGACGACCGACCCCGACCCCGTGCGCAGCTATGCTTATTGCAGCGACACCAAGTATATGCCCACGCTCCATAGGCTGATAGAGGGGGTGAACCTGCTTTATCATGAGAGTACTTACGACAGCAGTTGTGCCAGCAGGGCAGAACTTTTCTATCACAGTACGTCGCAACAGGCTGCCATGGTGGCTCGTGATGCCCATGTGGGCAAGCTGTTACTGGGCCATTATAGTGCCCGATACGATGACGAAACGGCCATTTTACAGGAAGCCCGCGCCATTTTTCCCAATTCGGAATTATCACAAGAAGGCATGTCGGTCAGCGTTTTGTGACCACACTCGTCAGTATTAATGCCGAAATAAGTTTGTATCCACTATGTGAATGCGGCCTGCAAAGGTTTCCGCTCGCCCCATTCCGTATTCTTGAAGTTATCCTTCAGGAACTTTTGACAAGTGTCGCACGATCATGCGACAAGTGTCAAAAGATTGTGCGACACCTGTCGAAAGTTCCAAAAAGCATCAAACAACACTGCAAAAGCAACAGCATAGTAACCCTGCTGCAACGGGCTGTCGCCCTAATGTGTCGTAAAACATGTTGCCCGAAGTTGTTAATTCTCTGCACATATTAAAGATAAAAAACACTTGATTATAGCCAAATGAGGAACGAAATCTTGATTTTGTCATGTATTTATTTTGCATTGCGACCGAAAAAGTGTACTTTTGTGCTTAAATAACTAATCATCTGTTTTATGTATAGAACGAATACTTGTGGAGAGTTGCGGCTCTCTGATGCTGGTAAAAACGTAACACTGTCCGGTTGGGTGCAGCGAATCAGGAAAATGGGCGGAATGAGTTTCGTCGATTTGCGTGACCGTTATGGAATTACACAGTTGGTGTTCAATGAGACTGATAACAAGGAACTTTGCGATGCCGCCAATGGTCTTGGCCGCGAATACTGTATCCAAGTGAAAGGTGTAGTGAGCGAGCGACAAAGCAAAAATCCAAAAATACCAACGGGCGACATAGAGATTTTGGCTCGTGAACTGAATGTCCTGAGCCCAAGTCTCACTCCTCCTTTTACCATAGAAGATAAAACAGACGGTGGTGACGAACTGCGCATGAAGTACCGCTACCTCGACTTGCGCCGCACGCCGGTACGCAGCAATCTGGAACTCCGCCATCGCATGACGATACTCATACGCAATTTTTTGGATGCAAAGGAGTTCATAGAAGTCGAAACTCCTATCCTGATAGGTTCTACACCCGAAGGGGCACGCGACTTTGTTGTGCCTTCGCGCATGAACCCCGGCCAGTTCTATGCCTTGCCCCAAAGCCCACAAACCTTGAAGCAGCTGCTCATGGTGGCCGGCTTCGACCGCTATTTTCAGATAGCCAAGTGCTTCCGCGATGAGGATCTGCGGGCCGACCGCCAGCCTGAATTTACGCAAGTGGACTGCGAGATGAGCTTTGTTGACCAGGATGACGTGATAAACATCTTTGAAGAAATGTGCCGAACGCTCTTCAGGGAGATACGCGGCGTGGAGCTTCCTAAGCTGCAGCAGATGACTTGGCACGATGCTATGAAGCGCTATGGTTCCGATAAACCCGACCTTAGGTTTGGCATGGAGTTCGTGGAATTGAAAGATGCGTTTGCCGGAAAAGGCACGTTCAGCGTATTCGACGAGGCTCAATACATTGGCGGTATCTGTGTTCCGGGATGCGCTGACTATAGCCGTAAGCAGCTCAATGAGCTCACCGACTTCGTGAAACGGCCGCAAATTGGCGCCAAGGGACTCGTTTTCATCAAGTATAATACCGACGGAACGGTAAAGAGTTCGATAGATAAATTCTATTCGGAAGATGTTCTGCTCGACATCAAACAGAAGATGGGAGCCAACGATGGCGACCTTGTTCTCATCTTGAGTGGCGACAATGCCAACAAAACTCGTGTGCAGCTCTGCTCGCTTCGCCTTGAGATGGGCGACAGATTAGGCCTGCGAGACAAAGATGTGTTCAAGTGTCTGTGGATTGTAGACTTCCCCTTGTTTGAGTGGAGCGAAGAAGAACAGCGCCTGATGGCCACTCATCATCCCTTTACCATGCCTAATCCGGATGATATTCCTTTGCTTGAAGAACATCCCGAACGTGTTCGGGCCAAGGCTTACGACTTCGTTTGCAACGGTATAGAGGTTGGTGGAGGAAGCCTCCGTATTCATGATACGAACTTGCAGGAGAAGATGTTCAAGATTCTTGGCTTCACTCCGGAGCGGGCAGAGGCACAGTTTGGCTTCCTGATGAACGCTTTTAAATACGGTGCACCTCCTCACGCAGGACTTGCCTTCGGCCTGGATAGGTTTGTAAGCATCATGGCCGGGCTCGATTCCATTCGCGATTGCATTGCTTTCCCGAAGAACAATAGCGGTCGCGATGTGATGCTCGATGCTCCTTCGGCACTCGAAACCGGTCAGTTAGAGGAACTGCAACTGAAGCTGGATATTAAAACCAAATGATAAAGAAGTCGTTATCCGTTCGATAATGGACTCATATTTCTGATATTGCGGAGGTTATTTTGCACAAATCAAGATAACCTCCGCTCTTTTTATTTGCGTTTACCCATTGTTATGTCCCTGAAATGCAGGCAGTAAGAAGCTAATAAAGGCTAAAATGCTTGATATACATCAAGAAATTTAAAAATAACGGACAAACAAACTGCTTTTGATGTAGATTGTGGTAAAAATATTCTGCAAAATGAATATAAATTATTAATTTTGCACCGTATTAAGAGCAAAACCGTTATTAAAATATAAAGCGGCATTATTAATTTTACAAAGATTATGGCAGAAAAGAATGCAACAAAGAAGGTTGCTGCACCAAAGGCAACAACCAAGAAGGCACCAGTTAAAAAGGCTGCTCCTAAGAAAGCTGTATTGGTTTTGAATGCTGAAAACGCAGGTTTCAAGGCTGGTGATGTTTATCAAACATTGGCAGCAGCAGGAAAGGCCTACACTGTAGCCGAGATCGCTAAGGCTGCTAAAATCACAGAAGAGGAGACTCTGCTGGGTATTGGATGGCTTTTTAAAGAAGGCAAAATCAAAGACGAGGACAACAAGATTGCTCTCGCGTAAATACCACTATTACAAAAAAGGCCGCGCTGAACAAAGTGCGGCCTTTTTTGTCGATATCAACGCTGTTCTGTCTCTTACAGAAATAACACCCCATTGGTCTTGAATTACGATAAAGCTATACTGCGCGCACTGTACCGGGCTGGCGAAGAAGGATTGTCGGTAGGCTGCACTACGCATCGCGTATTCAATTCTTTAAACGACTTTTTCTGCCCTTTGTCCTACGAAGAGGTTTACCGCTACGTTTCCCGATATCTGGTTCGGAATTCGCGCAATCCTGATTCACTAATCGAAAAAACGGCCCAGAGAGGCGTATATCATCTCAATTTTCATTCTTCGGAAACCCAACAATTGATGCTGCAGTTTGATGAAGACGAGGAAATTGGGGACAACACGGAAACGGAAGATACACAAAACCAACCCTCGCTCTTTGACTAACCCAATCTTAAGGCTACACCATCAGGTCATAATAAATGCAGAGTTGAAGCCAAAATGGTAATGTGAAGGAACTTTTGACAAGTGTCAAACGATCGTGCGACAGGTGTCGAATTCTTGTGTGCCACTTGTCGAAAGTTCCCGAAGGTATATCTTCAACACGCCGATTGGCTTCTCTATGAATGCAGAACGTAACCTTTTTATTTTGACTTCATGCAATTCATCAATAAGATTTCTGCATGATTATTTCCGTGGTAGCTTTTTTTTTTCTATATTTGTGCTCAACTTTTCTTAATTAAAAATAGATTATGGCTCAAGAAAACAATCATTTGGTCATTATGGCAGGTGGCGTAGGAAGTCGTTTTTGGCCTATGAGTACAGCCGAGAAACCTAAACAGTTCATCGATGTACTGGGTGTTGGGCGTTCTCTTTTGCAGCTAACGATGGATCGTTTCAAGGGAGTCTGCCCTCCTGAGAACGTGTGGGTTGTAACCAACAGAACTTATGCGCCGCTGGTGAAAGAGCAACTTCCTGAGGTTCCTGCTGACCATGTGCTCTTGGAGCCGTGCCGTAAGAACACGGCACCTTGCATCGCTTACGTGAGCTGGCGTATCAAGTGCGTCAACCCGAAAGCCAATATAGTAGTGTCGCCCAGTGACCACATCGTTACTGATGAGGCCGAGTTCCGCCGGGTTATTGCGTCTTGTCTGAGGTTTACATCAGAGTCTGACGCCATAGTAACCCTTGGTATGCACCCAACTCGCCCCGAGACGGGCTACGGCTACATTCAGGCTGACCTGACCACCAGTTCTCCCCGCAATCCTGAAATATTCCGGGTGGACTCTTTCCGAGAGAAACCCGACATGCAGACAGCCCTGAAATACATCAAAAACAAGAACTACTTTTGGAATGCAGGCATATTTATCTGGAGTGTGAGCACGATAGTCAACGCTTTCAGGGTTTATCAGCCGGCCATCAGCAAGATATTCGAAGGCATGCAGAATGTCTATGGAACAGAGCTGGAACAGGCTGAAATCGACAAGCGATATCCTGAATGTGAAAGCATATCGGTAGATTATGCCATCATGGAAAAGGCAGAAGAAATCTTTGTTTGTCCTGCCAACTTTGGCTGGAGCGACCTCGGAACATGGGGTAGTCTGCTCATTCAGACCAAGCACGACCTCTACGGGAACAGTTGTATCGGGCCTAATATCTCCATGTTCGACAGCCATAACTGCATTGTGCATACGCTCCAGGAAAAGAAGGTCATCGTTCAGGGGCTCGACAATTATATTGTAGCCGAGAAGGATGGCGTGCTCTTGATATGCAGTTTGAGCGAGGAGCAGCGTATTAAACAATTTTCGGGAGAAGAATAAGGGTTGTTCTGCTTCTTGGGAACATCCTCTGATAAAGAGAAATCTCAGTTTTTAGCCACGATTTTTTTATGAGTGAAGTGGCTGAAAGCTGAGATTTTACATTGTAGGAAAACGGTTTGGGCGATGCTGCAAGATGCAAGCCGCAAGCCAAGAAATAACCAGCTGGCTGCCAAATAAGCCTCACCGTTTAGTCGAGGTTCAAGTTCTTGCGCCTTTTCAAATACCATTTTGCAAGAAAATACACAAAGGCCACAGCCACTGCTGCTGCAATAACAACCTTTATATACTCTCCGTATTCCATTATCTTGTCATTGAGTTGCTCCTCTGGTACCATCGAGTGCAGGTACCACCCAAGAGCAGCGAGGATGCAATTCCATAGTCCTGCTCCCAATGTAGTGTAAAGCAGAAACTGCCAATACTTCATTTTGGCCAATCCGGCAGGTATGGATATCAGGTGCCTGATGCCCGGAATGAGCCGTCCGGTAATAGTAGCAACCATCCCATGGTTGTAGAAATAGCGCTCACTCTTTTCTACTTTGGCCTGGTTCAGCAGGCAGATGTGCCCCCATTTGCTGTTTGCAAACTTGTAGATGATAGGCCTTCCCAGGTAATAACCGCCTAAATAGTTGATTGTGGCACCTGCATCAGCTCCCAGTGTGGCAAAGAGTATGACGAGCCAAATGTTGATATTGCCTCCGGCGGCATGATAAGCTGCGGGAGAAACCACTAACTCCGACGGGACGGGAATAACGGTACTCTCCAGCAACATGAGCAGGAAGATAGTTCCATAATTCAGGTTTCCCAGTAGGGTTGATATCCAATTCATGCTTTATTCTTTAAGTATTTATAATAGTCTTTGGGCTGCAAGTCGTCCGGGAACATATCACCCAGTACGGCCTTTGCCTCCTGCGGGTTCACTTCTATGGCTCTCTTTACTGCCTTCATGAATTCTTCGGTCAGGTTGAGTTCCTTACAACACACTGCGTAGTACGACCATCCCGTGTCCCAATCGTCGCCTACGGTTTCAAATATCAGCTTCAGTATTCGGTATGTTGCCTTGAGGTAGCCACTCTCAAAGAGCGAGATGGCAATCTTGTACATGATGACCGGATCCTCGTGCGAATGCCTGACAGCCTTGCTGAACCACTTGGCAGCCTCCTTCTGCTTGCCGTGTTCGGCATAGAGATGTCCCCGCAGCACCATCAACTCCTCTTGATTACTGTTGGGTTCGCGTTCGGCTTTGTCCACATATTCTAATGCCTTGTCCAGTCCAATGTGGCGTGAGAGCAGAAAGACAAGGTGCAGATAAATCTCCAGATGGTTCAGCGAGTCCTTTGGTAACAGTCTGGAAGCCTGTTGCAGGTGCTCAATGGCCTCTTGAGGCCTGTCGAGATTGGCCAAGGCGATGCCTTGGAAGAGTTCGCCCGAGAAGTCATTGGGGCATAGCTTGCTGTATCTCTGATAGTATTCGAGGGCCTCTTCGTTGTTTCCCAGGCTCAAGAGACCGTTTGCCTTGTTCAGAAGTGCCTCCTCATCGTCGGGGTTTATGGCCAGTGAAAACTCGCTGCTTGTGATGGAATCCTGAATATTATTGCTCATGTATTGCGACGATGCCAGGCTGTTCCAATAGATATTGTCGTACGGGTGCTTGTCGAGCAGCTCGTTGAAGATACGTTCTCCTTCCTCGTAGTTGCCCTGTCCGATGGATATTCTGCCCATGGCTTCCTGGTAGTCTTCGCTCTCTTTGTCTTCCGATAGCTGCAACCAGAGCAGCGCCATGTCATTCAGGTTATAATCGGTGTACATGTTTGCCACGTCGAGAACGAAGTCCTCGCGTTCTTCCTTGTCTATTTCGTGATAGCAATTCTTCAGGAAATCGTCGGCCTCCGGTATCTTATTGTCAACAATCAGTATCTCAGCTTTCAGGTAAAAGTAGTCCAAATCTGCTTTGTCAGCTATCTGTTCGGCATACATTTCAGCTTCTTCAGCATTACCGTATTCCAGCAAAGCGGCTCTTGAACGAAACACAAGAGGGGCCGTAGCGCCCGGAAAAACCGAGATGGCATAGTCTATAGTCTCCATGGCTTGTTGCAGTTGGCCCTTGGAGTGATAGTACTCTGCAATGTCGGTAAGTTCTTCAGGCTCTAAATAAACGGAGCTGCCGGCATTGCGGGCAGCTTCGTATCTGTTCAAATTATCCTTGAATTCCTTCTTGTTAAAATAGCTGTCGGCCATTATTTATTCTGTTTTGCCCAAGTGTCTTTTAAGCCAACGGTCTTGTTAAAGACCGGATGAGCAGCCGTGGAGTCAGGGTCTGCCATGAAATAACCAATGCGTTGGAACTGCAGATAGTCGCCCGGCTGCTTGCCGGCAGCGTAGTTTTCAACGTAACAGTCGGTGTAAACGTGCAGCGAGTCGGGGTTAAGAAGCTCATGGAAGTCGCGTTCATCGGCCGATGGATTTTCCACATAGAACAGCCGGTCGTACTCTCTGACCTCGGCCTTGACACAATGGTCGGCCGAAACCCAGTGCAACGTTCCCTTCACTTTGCGGTTTGCACCCGGCATACCGCTCTTGCTTTCGGGGTCGTACTCTGCCTGTATCTCGGTTACATTGCCCTCGGCATCCTTGGTGCAACCTGTACATTTAATAATGTAGGCGTTCTTCAGTCGGACTTCTTTGCCGGGAGACAGGCGGAAGAACTTCTTAGGAGCATCCTCCATAAAGTCGGCCTGCTCAATCCACAGGTTCTTGGAGAAGGTGATGGTGTGCGTACCATCGGCCTCGTTCTCGGGATTGTTGACCGCTTCCATTTCCTCACTTTCGCCTTCAGGATAGTTGGTAATCACCAGCTTTACCGGCTCCAGCACGGCGCTAACTCTGCACGAACGCCTATTCAGGTCGTCTCTTACGGCAGCCTCAAGCAGCGCTACGTCGTTCAGCGCATCGAACTTGGTGTAGCCGATGGAGTTGATGAACTCACGGATGCTCTCCGGCGAATAGCCGCGACGCCGCATACCGCATAGTGTCGGCATGCGTGGGTCGTCCCAACCGTTAACGAGATGCTCGTCAACCAGCGTGTGGAGCTTGCGTTTACTCATAACAGTATAGGTAAGGTTCAGCCGGTTAAACTCTATCTGGCGTGGCCGGAAGTCATCTATCCCCTTAGCTGCCGTGCCGTCGTATTCCTTGAGGAAGTCCACGAATTTATCGTACAAAGGGCGGTGGGGCACAAATTCCAGCGTACAGATAGAGTGGGTTACGCCCTCAAAGTAGTCGCTCTGGCCGTGTGCGAAGTCGTACATTGGGTAGCAGTTCCACGTCGAACCGGTGCGATGATGGGGTGTATGAATGATGCGATACATAATTGGATCGCGGAAGTGCATGTTCGGATTGGCCATGTCGAGCTTGGCTCGCAACACCATGGAGCCTTCAACGGCCTCGGGAGTGTTCATCTTTTCAAACAGTTCCAGGCTCTCTTCCACCGGCCGGTCGCGGTAAGGACTGGCTACGCCCGGTGTGGTTGGCGTACCTTTTTGCTGTGCTATCTGCTCCGAGGTCTGCTCGTCAACGTAGGCATTGCCTTGCTTTATCATCCATACGGCAAAGTCCCACAGCTGCCGGAAATAGTCGGAAGCGTAGTAGATGTTGCCCCACTTGAAGCCCAACCAGCTGATATCAGACAGGATGTTGTCAACGTATTCCGTGTTCTCCTTGCTGGGGTTGGTGTCGTCAAAGCGCAGGTTGCAGACGCCGTTATATTTTTCTGCTACGCCAAAATCCATGCAGATAGCCTTTGCATGGCCGATGTGAAGGTAGCCGTTGGGCTCCGGTGGGAAGCGTGTTTGTATCCTACCGCCGTTCTTACCTGCAGCAAGATCTTCTTCAACGAGCTGTTCCACAAAGCTCAGACTTTTCTTCTCTTCGTTAGCGTATTCTTCTTTTACTGACATAAACTATATACCTTATTATATTTAGGTGCAAAGATAGTGCAAGTTGTGGGAATATCCAAGAAGAATTTAAACTATTTACGTTTTTGCTCCATGTGTGCAGCAGACACCCAACTCCCACATACCGATGCGGTTGGCTGGCCCTGCCTTTGCGCTTGCCTGCGAGAGTTGAAAACCTGTGAGACTGAAAAATAAAAACCAAAAACATGTTATATAACATGCAAATAAATTTGTATAAAACTTAAAAACCCTATATCTTTGCACCTGTTATCCTGAATACAATCTTTTTACCTTAAAAAGAACTAATACCTATTGAGATAGAATGCCTCCCTCTGTGAAGCGGGAGGCATTTCTTGTTTGGGCAGATTGCACCTTGATTGCAACTTAAAATAATCGTTACAAAAGGTTTCTCTGGTTTGCGATATTTACCACCGGGGCAACCATCGGGCTGAAATACGCCCGCAGGGAGGATTTACCTAACATATTGGTTGCCAGCAGTTTAACTTTCATTCCATATTTTCGGGCTGCCTGAATGAGGCTTAAAAGGCCGAAAAAAGGCTGTTTTCAGCCAGCCGGAGCATGCTTTTGGCTGCGTTGAAGGTATCCTTTAACATCCTTGAAGCTATGCTTCAGCCTTCCTGAAACATAGCTCCAAGCAGGCGAAAGGTAAAAAAGAGGGGGACAAAACGATAAAAACCGCTTCTCCGTTTGCTGTTTCGCAGATTCCGGAGAGCGGTTTTTTACGCATGATTTTTTGACAATCAATGCTGTTGCAGCTTGCATGCCGGCGTCTGGGCAGCATCTGCCGGAGGGGTTACTTGATGCCTCGGTGGTTCAGTGCAGCGGCATATTTGGCCGCATTACGCAGATGTTCGTCGTACGTGCGGGCAAAATTATGCGTGCCGCTGAAGTCCTCCTTGGCGCACATATACAGGTAGTCGTGCTTCGCGTAGTTAAGTACGGCGTCTATGCCTGCCACCGACGGAATGCGTATAGGTCCCGGCGGGAGCCCCACATTCTTGTATGTATTGTAGGGGCTGTTGGTGTAGAGCATGTTGTTATAGATGCGGTGCAGGTCGAACCGCTTGAGGGCAAACTTGATGGTGGGGTCGGCCTGCAGGGGCATTCCGTTGGGATATTCGGCATCGCGGTACTTCAGTCTGTTGTAATACATGCCGGCTATCATCGGTTTCTCGCCGTCGTTGGCCGTCTCCTCGTCTATGATGCTGGCCATGGTAATAACCTGCGTCTTGCTGAGACCCATCTGTTGGGCCTTGGCAGTGCGGTCATCGTTCCAGAAGGTGTTGGCCTCCTTGTTCATTCTTTCCAAGAACTTGTCTACGGATATGTTCCAGTAAACGTCGTAAGTGTTAGGTATGAACATGCAGGCAATGGTCGTTGTGTCGTATCCATACTTGCGGCAAGTGGCCTCATCGGTCAGTTTGCGGTACAGCATGGTACTGTCAAACATGAGTTTTTGCGAGAGTTCGCCGGCCAGCCTGTCGAGAGTTCTCACCGAGGGAATGGTCAGATTGACCGGTGTCTGCATGCCGTTCTTCAGATGGCGGAACACTGTCAGGGCCCCATCGCCCGGCTGTATGCCGTATCTACCTGTGCGCACCTTCTTCATGTAGGCACTATGACGGGCCAGCGTGCTGAACCCCTGCAGGCCATGATGCGAGGCTACGGGCGCGAGCTTGGCAAATACAGAGTCTGCATTGTCGTCGGGGTCAACGTAAACATAAGCCGTTTGAGGGCTTGCCAGGAACGAGGAGAAGAAGTAATAGTAGACAAGTCCGCCTATTACTATCAGGCATAAAACTGCCGGAATGAGATATTTTTTTCGATGTTCTTTGTTCATAAGGATATTCAAATATAATCGTTGCAAAGATACATGAAGTTATGCAAACGTCCAAATGTTTTATTCCTTTTCGGCCGAAGGCTTTTTCCGTTTGTGCAGAAACTTTGCAGGCAGCTGCATGCAGTTTAAGGAAAAAATGGTAACTTTGCCATTGAGAAAACGATACCGGTATGAAATTAAGGTTCTCCATCCATTACAGTACATCGTGGGGGCAGTCTCTGCATGTCGTCATTTCGTATTATGACGCCGATGGCCGTTGCCGTTCGCACAACCTGCCCATGCAAACGCAGGACGGTGAGGTGTGGACAATGGAAACCGATGTCATGGAGTCGCGGCGCCGGCCGTTGTCGTCGGTTGATTATTACTATCGGGTCGAGGACGGCGAAGGTAAGGTTATCCGTACGGAGTGGAATCTGGTGCCGCGGCGGTACAGTGTAGATACTGCCAAGGAATACCTGTTCCCTGACCGGTGGAGGGATGTACCTCTGCAGCTTCATCTGTACAGCAAAGCCTGTCTCACTACCACAGGCCGGCAACGGCAGGATGGGGTTGAGGTGCTCAAGTTGCCGCTCTTCAGGCGTACAGTTGTCTTCCGCGTCTCTGCTCCGCAGTTGGGCAGGGGCGAATCGGTAGGCATCTGCGGCAGTCATCCGGCCCTGGGAGACTGGAATCCGGCTAAATTTCAACGGCTCACGCCGATAGGCAACTACGAATGGGTGATTGCCGTCAATGCCTACGGGCTGTATCTGCCGCTGGAATACAAGTTCGTGGTGATAGATGATGCTGCCAATCAGCTGAAGCAATGGGAAGAAGGAGAGAACCGTACAACGGGCAATGATGGGCTGGCCGACGGCCAGGTGCTGGTGCTCTACGGCGAAACTCTGCGGGTGAAGGAGGAACTCTGGCGGTGTGCAGGCGTGGTAGTGGCGGTTTCGTCGCTGCGGTCGGAACATTCGTTCGGCATAGGCGACTTTGGCGACCTGAAACGGTTGCTGTCCTGGGCATCAGCTACAGGCCTGCGGATGGTGCAGCTGCTTCCGCTCAATGATACCAGACCTTACGCTGCGGGCAGTGGTTTTAATCCTTATCTCGGAGTTTCCCAGTTCGCCCTCCATCCGCTGTATCTGGATTTGGAGGCATTGGGAGAACCGAAAGACAAAACCAAGAAGACTGCGTTCAGGCGTCAGCGCAGAGAACTCAACGCACTGCCGACAGTCGATTTCGAGGCTGTGGAGCGAGTGAAAAAAGCCTATGCCGACCATCTCTTCATGGCAAACGGGAGCAAAGTGCTTACCTCCGAGGGCTTCAAACGCTTTTTTGAAGCTAACCGTGATTGGCTTGTGCCTTATGCGGAGTATGTGTCGTGTGAAGGTTATCCGGTTGAGGAAGTGTGGTTTGTGCAGTATTTCCTTCACCTCCAGCTTACCGAAGCCGTTTCAGAAGCGCGCCTTAAAGGCATTTCCATCGTTGGCCACTTGCCCTCGGGAATATGCCATGACAGCGTGGAAGCTGTTCTGCATCCCGAGTTTTTCCATGCAAACGCATGGATGGGACGCTTTCCCGGTGCCGGCGGAGACGACATGACACCCGCCGATTATCAAGTAATGGACTGGAATTGTAATGGCAATTCCTATGCTGCCGACTTGCTGAAACAGTGGTGGAACCGACGGCTGGAGTACATGGAACAGTTCTTCGACGGTGTTTGCCTGGAACATGTAGCGCGTTATTTCAGGGTGTGGGAGGTGCCGACTGACCAGCTGACAGCAGTCATGGGGCATTTTGCACCCGCATTGCCGTTAAGTATCGAGGAAATAGAACAATACGGACTGGCTTTCAGGCGCGAGCTGTTCACCCGCCCATATATTTCGGATAAAATACTGGATAAGACTTTCGGTATCCACTGCCGGTATGTAAAAGATGAGTTCCTTGACAGCATCGGTGGCGGACTTTACAAGCTGAAGGATGAGTACAGCACCCAGACTCGCGTTCGTGAGCATTTTGCCGGGCTTACCGATGAGAACAGTCTCTGGATTAGAGACGGTCTTTACAGCCTGATAGCCAATGTGCTTTTTCTGGAAGACGATACGCTGCACGACATGTTTCATCCGCGTTTCGGGGTCTTTTCTTCTCCGGTTTACGAGGTGTTGAATAATGATGAGAAAGGGGCTTTCATGCGTTTGTACAACAGTTATTACTACGAACGCCACACCGACTATTGGGGTTACACGGGCAGGAAGAAGCTCGGAATGATTGCCAATGCAACCCGCATGCTGATAATAGGTGACGACCCGTCCGACTTCTCGGAACAAACAACCTCGGTGCTGGACGATTTTCGTATTCTCTCAGTGGAAGTGCAAACGCACCCGAAGGCCCACGGAAGCGAGTTCTCACATCTGGAAGCCAATCCGTACCGCAGTGTGGCTATGGCTTCTACGCCCGCAATGCCACCTTTTAGGCAATGGTGGCAGGAGCATCCCGGTCACGCCCAGCGCTATTACATAACCTTGCTACAGCAGGAGGGAAGGGCTCCCGGGAACCTGCCGGCTCACCTGGCAGAGAAGGTTATAGCCCGTCATCTGTACAGTCCTTCCATGTTATGCTTGCTTGCTCTGCAGGACTGGCTGTCCATGAATGCTGACATACGGCCTGCAGAAGCCGCTACGGAGCAAGCACGGGCGCACTCGGGCGAATATCAGCCGTGGCATGTCAGGATGCCGATTACCATCGAAGAGCTTCTGAAAGCAAACCAGTTTAACAATAAGATACAGACAATGGTCCAGCGCAGCAGGAGGTAACGCTGCGTAGGCGATGCAAAGAACATGATGTACAATACATATATATTCGATTTAGACGGCACCTTGCTTGACACGCTTCAGGACTTGGCGGCAAGTTGCAACTATGCGCTACGATGGGCAGACATGCCCGAACGCAGCATGGAAGAAGTAAGGAAATTCGTTGGAAACGGCGTAAAAAAACTCATGGAACGGGCTGTTCCTGGCGGAATGGATAATCCGCGGTTCGACGAAACTTATCAAACGTTCAGGAAACATTACATGGTGCATAACCTTGATACAACGAAGGCTTATCCCGGTATCATGGAGTTATTGGCCGCGTTGCACAAAGAACATCGCAATATGGCTGTGGTCAGCAACAAGTTCTACGCAGCAACACAAGACCTGTGCCGCCATTTCTTCGGCGATTACATACAGGTGGCAATAGGCGAAAGGGAAAATATCAGAAAGAAACCTGCCCCCGATACAGTGACAGAAGCACTGAGACAACTCGGCGTTTCTGCCGAAAATGCAATCTATGTGGGCGACAGCGATGTTGATATAGAGACTGCCCGCAACTGCGGGATGCCGTGCGCCAGTGTCTTATGGGGATTTCGCAGTCGCGAATTCTTGATAAGACACGGGGCAGAACATTTGGTAGCAAACCCTTTGGATTTGCTGGATATCAAATGATGGAATGAGAGTCGAAGTACTGCTGAGCGGCATCCTTGTAGCTGTCGGATATCGGCAGGAACTGATCTCCGAATACAAGACGGAACCGGTCTACCATCTGTACCTTTGGCATGTGTACGATGTAGGACCGGTGGATGCGCAAAAATTCGGGGCGTGGAAGTCCTTCCTCCAGCTTTTTCATGTTCATCAGGCTCATGATAGGCTTCTGGTCAGGGCCTAAATAGATTTTGACATAGTCCTTGACGCCTTCTATGAAGACTATATCATCCAAGTTGATGCGAACCAACTTGTATTCGCTTTTGACAAAGATGAACCGATCCTGCATGTACGTATGTTTCATGTTGGCTTTCGTAAACCAGCTGAGACCCTTGTTGGCTGCAGCGATGAAATCTTCGTAGCTGATGGGTTTGAGCAGGTAGTCGAGTGCATCGACCTTGTATCCTTCGATTGCATACTGGCTAAAAGCTGTGGTGAAGATGACCTTGATATCCTTGGAGAGTATCTTGGCAAACTCCACCCCGCTCAGTTCCGGCATCTGAATGTCAAGGAAAATCAGATGTACTTCGTTGGTCTTGATGTCCTTGATAGCTTCTATCGCGCTGTTGTAAGTTCCGACAAGATGCATGAAAGGTGTCTTTTTAACATAACTTGTAAGCAAATCAGCTGCCAATGGTTCATCGTCAATAATTACGCAGTTCAGTGTCATAGATGATTATATTATTTTTATAAATGGTTTTATCAGAGTTGGTTATTTGTTTCCATTCGTATTTTCCAGGATAGAGAAGCTCCAAACGACGCCTTACGTGCTCGAGTCCGATGCCGTGTCCGCTCCTGTCAGTATCTGACTTCGGGTAGTTGCTGTTCTCTATCGTCATGTTGATGTGCTGCCTGTCGGCCTCACAATTGAAGTGTATAAAACTCTTCTGGGTAGGCGAGATGCCGTGTTTGAAGGCATTTTCCAGCAAAGGGAGCGCAATCAGAGGAGCTATTTTGATAGCATTCTCGTCCTTCACGCTTGTTTCAAAGGTCAGTTCTACACGCTCCGGCAACCTTATCTTCATCAGGTTGATGTAATTGCGGTAGAATTCCAGTTCGTTTTCCAGGCCGACTGCTTGCTCTTGGGTTTCGTATAACATGTGCCGAAGCAGTCCGCTCAACTGTAGGAGAGCCTTCTGCGCGCTGTCCTGGTTAATGGCAGTAAGTGCGTAGATATTGTTGAGCGTGTTGAGCAAGAAGTGCGGACCAATCTGCGTTCTGAGCACTTCGAGTTCGGCATGTGTACGCTCCAGTTCGGCTTTATTCTTGATATCTTCTGACTCTGCGTAGTGTTTAGAAAGCACGATAGCCGTAGCTACGGTTCCTGCCACCCACATGTTGAACATGTCTCTCAGCAGGTAAAACACCTGAATCTTCACTTCAGGTATATCAACTCTGGTCAGATGCTCGAACAACAGGATAAAGAAAGCCAGCGAAGTGATGAGAACACTGTTGATGAGCCAGTAGATACCAGCTCTTGCTTTCATCAGATATCGCGGAGCAAGATACAGGAAATTGGCGAAAAAGACAATGAACAAAGATATGGGAATAAGCAAAGTTCCCATAAACTTGTTCCACTTAAATGCCTCATGGTAGTTAATGAACATGATTGGCATAAGGAAGATGGCTACCCATACAATGGTCAGCACAAGCAGACCGGGTCTTTTGAAAATACTCTTCCTTGTCATTGTCATTGTTGGTTTTTAGGAGTTCCGGCGACATTTGCCGCCTTTTCAGCGACTGGTGCGGAACGCCCGTACAGTCAGCAGCCATAGGCCGGTCTCTTGTTTATTGGACTATTCTTGTGAAGAAAGGTTTATTTCACAGACCGGTATTAACATAAATTAATTCGATTGCTACTTGAAATCCTGCAGCCTGGCTATGTATTTGCCCAGTATATCGAATTCTAAGTTGACTACGCTGCCTATTTCTATTGTCCTGAAGTTGGTGTGCTCCCGTGTGTAGGGGATGATAGCAACCTTGAACGTGTTAGCTGTGGGTTCGCAAACTGTTAGCGAAACGCCGTTCACGGTTACCGAACCTTTGTCTACAGTGAAGTATCCACGACGAGCCATCGCCTTATCCGCCTTGTATTCAAAGGTGAAGTAAGTAGACCCGTCGGCATCTTCCATGCCGATACATGTGGCAGTTTCGTCTACGTGTCCCTGTACAATATGGCCATCGAGCCGCCCGTTCATCAGCATGGAGCGCTCTACATTGACAGCAGAACCAACCTGCAGCAAGCCGAGATTCGACCTGTCTAAGGTTTCCTTCATAGCCGTAACGGTGTAGGTTCCGTTTTCTATCTTGACCACAGTGAGGCAAACGCCGTTATGCGCAATACTTTGGTCAATTTTCAACGCATCGACAAATGAGCATTTAAGTGTGAAGTCCACATTGCCCTCATACTTCCAGACGGCTACTACGGTAGCCATTTCTTCTACAATACCACTGAACATACTATACCTTATTTAATAAATAAAAGGCAGGAGAGCCCTCCTGCCTTTTGTAATATAAAAAGGGTTGCACGACGATGTGATGAAAACTCCGAGTTTAAAAGATTTGAGAGTTTCCCGCCTTTGTAATCCACCGATGCCGAAGCATTTAGTTGCAGAAGCAATTTATGTGGCCCGCCATAAGCAAAAGAAGCCTTCTCGGTTTTCAATTTAATTTGATGAGTATCCCTATCGAATCGATACAACCCCAATAGCTAACTCCTTTCTGTTGCAAAGATAGTACAATCTGCAGATATTGGCAAGTAAAACGCACGTTTTTTTCACTCGTTACTAAAAAATGATTATCTTTGCAGTAAACAAATAACTAAATCTAATGAAATCGGATATTGAAATCGCGCGAGAGCATAAATTACAGCGTATAGGCAAGATTGCAGGCAAGTACGGCATCCCTGTTGATGAGCTGGAATATTATGGCAAGTACATAGCAAAGGTTCCGCTTGCATGTATCGACAACCGCAAAGTAGAGCAGAGCAATCTTATTCTGGTAACAGCTATCTCGCCGACCAAGGCCGGGATAGGCAAAACCACCGTAAGTATTGGCCTCTCGATGGCTTTGAACAGGATAGGCTACAAGTCGCTGTTGGCATTACGCGAGCCCAGCCTTGGCCCCTGCTTCGGCATGAAGGGCGGAGCAGCGGGCGGCGGTTATTCGCAGGTTCTGCCCATGGAGAAGATAAATCTCCACTTTACCGGCGATTTTCATGCCATCACCACGGCCCACAACATGATTACGGCCATGCTGGATAACTATATTTATCAGCACCGCGACGAATGTACCGGACTTAGAGAAGTGTACTGGAAGCGAGTGATGGATATCAACGACCGCAATCTGCGATACATTGTTACCGGCCTTGGAGCCAGGACGAACGGAGTGGTGAGTGAGAGTGGTTTTGACATTACACCGGCCAGTGAAATCATGGCCATCTTCTGTTTGGCGCAGGACGAAGACGACTTGCGCCGCCGCATTGAGAACATTCTGCTGGGCGTAACCATTGACGACAAGCCTTTTACAGTCAAGGATTTAGGTATTGCCGGTGCCATCTGTGCCTTGCTGCACGATGCCGTTGCACCAAATTTCGTACAGACCATTGAGGGTACGGGTGCCTTTGTGCATGGTGGTCCGTTTGCCAATATAGCCCACGGATGCAACAGTATCATTGCTACCAAGATGGCCATGACCTTCAGCGACTATGTGGTAACTGAGGCAGGCTTTGGTGCCGACCTTGGTGCAGAGAAGTTTCTGGACATCAAGTGCCGCAAGGCCGGCATCCATCCACGCGTAACTGTGTTGGTTGCCACGCTGAAGGGACTGAAGATGAACGGCGGAATGCCCGTTGGCGCGATAGATGAAATGAACGACGAAGCCATTCGCCGAGGGCTCGCCAATCTGGACAAACACCTTTCTAACCTGCAGTCTATGGGCCAAACGGTGGTAGTTACGCTCAACCGCTTTGGCACCGATACGGACGCCGAGATCAGGATAGTGGCTGAACATTGTGCCCAACTGGGCGTTGGTTTTGCCGAAAACAATGCCTACATGCAAGGAGGAGAGGGTACAACGGAGCTTGCCCGCCTGGTGGTTGACGCCATTGCGAAAGAACCGTCAGATGGAATTACATTCGCCTACAACGAGGATGACGACGTTCAGACAAAGATTAACAAGATAGCCAAGAACATATACGGAGCCGGAAAAGTCGTTTTCAGGCCGGCTGCCATGAAGGCCTTGGAGCAGATAAAGGCGTGGGGAATGAGCAGCTACCCCGTGTGTATTGCCAAAACTCAATATTCGTTCAGTGATGACAGCAAGCTTTACGGCGTACCCACCAACTTCACGTTCACCATACAGGACCTGATAGTCAATGCCGGAGCAGAAATGATAGTTGCCATAGCCGGCGAAATCATGCGCATGCCCGGACTGCCCAGGCATCCTCAGGCCGAACGGATAGACGTGGTGAATGGTAGGATTGAGGGGTTGGAGTAATTTTCCGAATATTATACAAGTCTTTTTCAATTAAATGTTATATTTGCAATGGATATACAAAATATGGAGGACTTGTTATGAAGCGATTACCTAAAAGTCACAACGAGTTGGAATACGAACTCGATAATGTTTATCAGGAAGACGAACGTGAATTGGAAATTATAGACGATTCTACCGAATGGAAAGTCGATTAAAACCAACAAGAGGAATGCAGGTTGCTGCATTCCTCTTTTTGTTTATGGCTTATAATGAAGGTTGCTACTTGCTGGCATGAGTTTGACACAAGTAACTGTGTGAACCTAAATTTAGTTTGCAGTCATGACCTGTACTGAATAAGTTGACAGTTTACATCAAACAAAAAAAGTAAAAAGTCATGAAACAGTACAATGAAATCGAAAAATTAGAGTTATTACGTCGGTACCTC